>Ga0208045_1000615_pt1 | contig 13365 bp, 16 predicted proteins | sample PL_2010_200m_FD_184160 | JGI IMG/M metagenome (GOLD analysis project Ga0208045, IMG submission 184160) | Freshwater microbial communities from Powell Lake, British Columbia, Canada to study Microbial Dark Matter (Phase II) - PL_2010_200m... | ecosystem: Environmental > Aquatic > Freshwater >...
CCCTTATTCGTCATTCCGGTGAAAACCGGAATCCAGAAAGTGCTTGATAATACTGGATACCGGCCTTCGCCGGTATGACATAATTGCTGGTTTTATGTAGTTGTGCAAAGGTCTCTTGTACACACTCTCCGTGGATCCAATCCGTTCTTGCGCGCGAAGGTGAAGGCCTCGCGGGCCTCCCCCGCAAGCAAGGCGGGGTGATGGCGGCGCTGGACTACCTGGCGGCGAACTGACGTGATCAGTGGTACATGTCCGTTTGAGCCACAAAATTTTTCACTGCAAAGATGATTTTTATGGTAATTGCGCGGTAAAGGCAACTCAAACGTTATGGTGTTTAGGGGTTCTTGGTTTAACATCAAAGGAGGAGGAGAGATGAAAACAAGTCCGAACAGAACAAAAATGTTGCAGGCAGTCATGATGATCACACTGGTGGTGTTTGTTTTCAGCGCCGGGGTGCAGGCCGCCGAATTTAAACCGACCAAGCCGATCACCATAGTCGCTCCTTTTGCTCCGGGCGGCGGCAGCGACGTCTTCGCCCGCTCCATCGACCTCGCCGTCAAGAGCGAAAAGCTCAGCCCGGAAAGATTTCTGGTGGTCAATCAACCCGGCGGGAGCGGTACCATCGGCCAGACGGCGGTCGCCCATCAGCCCGGCAACGACCACATGTTGCTGACCTTCATCTCCGGACAGATCACAGCTCCGATGGTTGTGGGGAAGGGGTCGGCGACCTACAAGGATCTTACGCTGATTGCCAACCTGGCCCTGGATGAACAGTTGATCGTCGTTTTGACGGACTCCCCCTATAAGACGATCGAAGACATCGTCGCGGCGGCAAAAAAGCAGACCCTGACCATCGCGGGGACGGGTACGGGGCAGGAAGACCAGATGTGCAACCGCCTCTTCGAGAGGGCGGCGGGCATCAAGCTGCGCTACATCCCCTTCAACAGCGGGGGGGAGTGCATCACGGCGCTTTTGGGCGGCCATGTCAACATGATCTGGGCCAATCCGAGCGAATTCGTCCCGCAGTACGAGGCCAAGATGGTCCGGCCCCTTGTTGTGGCGAAGGAGAGCCGTCTTACCCTGTTGCCGGACGTTCCGACCTTCAAGGAGAAGGGGTATGACGTCGTCTTTTTCTTCTTCCGTGGGATTGCCGCGCCCCCGAAGATCTCTCCGGAAGCGGTCGCCTTTTATGAGAATATGCTGAAGCGCATGACCGATTCGGCAATGTGGAAGGAAAAGTACCTGAAGCAGTATATGCTCAGCCCTCTTTTCCTGGGGAGCAAGGAGTTCTCGGAGTTCGTCGTGAAGAATGAAAAGGTCTTTGGGGACATCCTGAGAGACTTGGAGATCCTGAAATAGACTCTTCTGGACAGGAAGGAGAATAATGCATGTGGCGCGCTGAGTTAATCGGGGCATGGGCAGTTTTGCTGCTCGGTCTCTTCATCGTCGTTTTTTCCATACCGCTCAAGTATTACACGGATTTGGGTCCGGGCGCCGGATTCCTCCCCTTCTGGATCGGCGTCGGCGTCATCGTTGGTGGCGTTGTCGAAGTGATCAAGGTCTTCCGGATGAAAGAGAGAACCGAAATGGGGACTTTTCTCCAGCCGAGGTCAAAACTGGGACTCCAGATGCTGGTCCTGATCGTCATCACCTTTCTTATATTTCCGTTTGTGGGATTCTCGGTCGGTCTCGCCCTCTGCGCGGCCGCGGCCATGAGGATCATCGGGAAGCATAAGATAATGACGTGCGGCATAACGGCTGTGCTGTCGGCCATCTTCATTCATATCGTGTTCGCCCAGTGGCTGGATATCCCGCTGCCGATGGGCATGATCGGTTGGTAGAAAGGGTTTAGCGTATGGAACTCTGGAACAATTTGATGATGGGTTTTTCCATCTCCCTGACGGGGGAAAATCTCCTCTACTGCCTGGCCGGATGCATCGTCGGTCAGCTCGTCGGGGTCCTGCCGGGGATCGGGGCGCCCACCGCGGTCGCCCTGCTGTTGCCCCTGACCTTCTCGGTCAACCCCACCTCGGCGATCATCATGTTTGCCGGGATCTATTACGGTGTGGCCTACGGCGGCACGATCACGTCGGTTCTGATCAACGTCCCCGGGGAATCCTCGTCGGTGATGACCTGCCTCGACGGGTATCAGATGGCCCTCAAAGGACGGGCAGGGGCGGCCCTCTCCGTGGCGGCGATCGGCTCCTGGCTCGCCGGGACGCTCTCCGTGGTCCTTTTGATGTCCTTCGCGCCGGCCCTGGCCAAATTCGCGCTCCGCTTCGGACCGCCCGAATACTTCGGCCTGGCGATGATGGCCTTCGGGATGCTTACCGTCTTCGGCGGCGGTGATCCTATGAGGATTATCATCTCCACGCTTGTTGGGCTTTTCATCTCGACGATCGGTCTCGATGTGATGAGCGGCGTCCCGCGTTACGCCTTCGGCACCCCCCAACTGATGGGCGGGATCGACTTCATCGTCATCATCTGCGGCATCTTCGGCCTGGCCGAGGTGTTCAACAGCCTCGAACAGGAGGAGGAGCGGGGGCTCCTCAAACAGAAAATAAAGATCAAAGACCTGTTCCTCACCTGGGATGACTGGATCGCATCGCGCTGGGCGATCTTCCGGGGCGGGGTGATCGGTTTCTTCATCGGGCTAATCCCCGCCGGGGGGATCACGACGGCATCGTTTCTCGCCTATCTGGCCGAGAAACGGGTCTCCAAGCATCCGGAAAAGTTCGGGACCGGGGTCATCGAGGGGGTCGCCTCTCCTGAATCGGCAAACAACGCCGCCTCGATCAGCGGCTTCGCCCCGCTGCTCGCGTTGGGCGTTCCCGGATCGCCGACGACGGCGGTCATGCTGGCCGGCTTCATGATGTGGGGGATCAGGCCCGGTCCGCTGCTCTTCCAGAACAACGCCGATCTGGTCTGGGGCCTCATTTCGAGCAAGTTCATCGGCAATCTCATGCTGGTACTGATGAACATTTTTCTCATCCCGGTCTTCGTCTCGCTTTTGCGGGTGCCCTATACGATCCTGATGTGCTTCATCGTGATCTTTGCCTCCGTCGGCGCCTTCACGACGAATAATAATATCTTCGACGTCTGGATGATGCTCGGCTTCGGTGTTCTGGGCTACATCATGAACAAACTCAAATATCCCATTGTTCCCCTGGTCCTGGCTCTGGTCCTGGGACGCCTGGCGGAAAATTCGCTACGGCAGTCCCTCATGCTGTCGGGGGGGGACTTCAGCATCTTCTTCACCCGTCCCATCACGCTGCTCTTCATGGGGGCGGCCATCCTGGCCTATCTGACGCCGGTGTTTCGCGCGGTGATGAAGAAGCTCGGATACGGGAAGGTCACCCTCAACGTCGAATCTCTGTAATCCTGCCAAGGCGGTGGGGAAGGTCTCCGGGTTTCCTCGCCGCACCCCTTTTTCATCGAACCCAAAACGAAGAACCATTTTGAAAATAAAACGGCCATTCATCGGGTTTTCTCTGCTGCATAGTGTCGGAAAAAACATTGTTTCATCCATTCCATTGCAAATAGGCAAGCGATGAGCATAGCGGCCAAGATAAGGAAGAAGAAAGTCGGCGGCGCCACAAAACCGAGGCGAACGCCGGCAGGAGTGAATGGCAAAAGAACGGCCACGGCTACCACTGTCAACGAGCTAGCTCAGCTAAGGATTCTTCTGAAGGGGTTTTTACGGGTGTGGATGATGAATATTACCAGCACCTGCGTGGCCATGGACTCAATGAACCAGCCGGGATGATCGGTTGTCCACGATTTCATGAAAACAATAACGCCTTGATAAAATGTAATAGATATGCAATCTTCAGATTGTTAATTGATAACTCTCATCGGGACACATTCAGGGCAGCTTATTGGGGAAGATAGAACTGGTGACACATTGATACCCTCACGCCGAGAAAATGAGGGTCAACAGGAAGAGGAGATAGGCAATGGGAGACAAGGGCGGTAAGAAAGATAAGGAAAAGGGGCAGAAACAGAACACCGAAAAACAAAAACAAAAATCAATAAACAAGTTTGATAAGCAGCCAAAAAGAACCCCGAAAAAATAGCTTGATCCGATGGAGAATGCATGTCCTTATTTTTAAGCAACAAAAAGTGATCCTTGTGGAGGAATAAGATGTTTAAGATCGTATCATATGAGACGTTCCAGGATGGGCAAATCATTTTCGAAGAGGGGTCCAATGGCGACTGGATCTATGTCGTGGAGGAGGGCGAAGTCGAAATCTCCAAAAATGTGGGCGGCCAGAAGACATTCCTCGAGACCCTGAAAGAGGGTGATGTATTTGGCGAGATAGCCTATATCGACAAAAAACCCCGGTCCGCAACGGCTACTTCCAAGGGGACGACAGTGGTTGGCATCATTGACCGGGACTTCTTTGACGCTGAATTCAACAAGCTATCCGCCGACTTCCAGAAAATTCTCAAAACGGTGGCCTTCCGTCTCAGGAAAGCTACCCAAAAGTCCATGGATGCGCGGGATGGGCAAGGCGATTAATTCGGCATATTCCGCCATCGCAACAAGACAACCAGCTCTTTTCTTCCTGATCTCGTTAGTTTCAGTCAGCCATATCCGGTTCGGCGCGGATGCCTCAAACTTCTGATCCAGCAGGTTCTCCGCCACGGGCACAGAATGCCGGGTGTCCATTTTTTCAACCTGCATGATGGCAGGAGTGGCGGAAACTCGTTGACATGGCGGGTCGTTCTTCGTATCGTTCCCCCGCATGAAATCAAGCTGCATCTGAGTGGGGCGCTCAACAACGGGAAAGATCTTCAAAGAAAATGAGAGAACCTCATGAACAAGGGAATCTTGTATGCCGTCGGAGCCTATGCAACCTGGGGATTATTCCCCGTTTACTGGAAATGGCTGCATCGGGTTCCGGCATTGCAACTGGTCAACCACCGCATTGTCTGGTCATTTCTGACGCTCTTTATCATTATTCTGTTCTTGCACCGGGGGAAAACGTTCCAGACGGTCGCACTGACTCCGCGTCTCCTCGGCGCCAGCCTCGTGGCAGCCGTGCTGATCAGCATCAATTGGCTTACGTATGTTTGGGCGGTCAATGCCGGTTTTATCATCGAAACCAGCCTGGGATATTTCATCAACCCCCTGCTGAGTGTTCTGATGGGCGTCCTTTTTTTTCGAGAACGTCTGCGCGCATGGCAATGGGTTCCCCTTGGGCTGGCGGCGGCGGGCGTCCTTTACTTGACATTTGCCTACGGCTCCCCGCCGTGGATTGCCTTGACCCTGGCATTCTCCTTTGCGATTTACGGGGTCGTCAAAAAAACCACTGCGCTCGGCTCTTTTTACGGCCTGACCCTGGAGACGGGCATCCTGCTTCTGCCGGCGGCGCTCTATCTGCTTTATGCCGAGATAGCCGGTCAGGGTGCGTTTCTTCATACCGGAACGCCGATGGATATTCTCCTCGTCGGTTCAGGATTGGTGACCACCATTCCGCTGTTGATGTTTGCTTCGGCGGCACGGCGCATTCCGCTTTCGCTGTTGGGCATTCTGCACTACATCGCCCCGACGCTGCAATTTTTGCTGGGTGTGCTCGTTTACCGGGAACCGTTCACCCATGTGCAGCTCATTGGTTATGGTCTTGTCTGGACTGCATTGATTCTTTTCGGAATGGAAAGTTGGATTGCCTATCGCACGCAATCCACAGCGACAGCGGCGGATTAGAACACAAAATCCGCAGGTCCCTTGTGATTTGAACTTCACCAGGCAATCCCTTGACCTTTCAAATAGTCTTGCGCCGTTTTATGGATGGAAATAGCAAGAAGAGTCAACGTACCCAAGCCACCGAGATGGAGCGACGTGTAACAAATGCCAAAATGGTCGGAGAAAAGCAAGTTGGGAATTCCGGACTGTCAGTAGCAGCTTGCCCTGTGTCAAACCAGTTGACATCGAGCCGATTTTATTCTAAATTTAAGAAAAAGGTGGTCAATCTCCAGACCTGAAGAGAAAGGGCGGTGGGTTGGCCGGCCGGGTTCGAAGCAGGAGCCGATCAGCATATTGGCGGAGATGCAGCGGGGTGAATGGTGTGACGGGGATGCCTCGCATGCAGCCTTTCCAGGGGGGTGCAGGGATGTACGTCAAGTTCTGGGGGACGCGCGGATCGCTGCCCACATCGGCGACAACGCGACAGATCCGAGAGAAGATTTTCCGGGCGATCCGGGAATCCCGGTCGCGTAATCTTACGACCGATGAGGAGATCGGGGCTTTTATCGATAATGAGCTTCCGTTCGCCGTCCGGGGGAGCTACGGGGGAAACACCTCCTGTGTCGAAATCTGCGGCGGTGAGGAATTCATCCTCTGCGACGCGGGAACCGGCATCCGGGATTTCGGACACGCCTTTATGCGTTCCGGAAAGGGCGGATCACCGGCCGTCTTCCATCTCTTTCTATCGCATCCCCACTGGGACCATATCCAGGGTTTCCCGTTCTTCGTCCCGGCCTTTCTCCCCGGCCATCAGATCCATATCTATGGCGGCCACGCGGTTATGGAAGAGGCTTTCGTAAACCAGCAGGCTGCACCCTCTTTTCCGCTTCCCTTTAAAGCCCTTAAGGCGGATATTCGGTTCCACACCCTCGATCCGGAACAGCCGCACGAGCTCGCCGGTTTCACCGTGCGGATGTTCCTCCAGAATCATCCGGGGGGCTCCTACGGTTACAGCTTCATCCGTGAGGGGAGGAAGGTCGTTTATTCAACCGACATGGAGCACGGAGAGGAGGCGGGAAATGAAGACTACCCATTTCTTGACTTTTTCCGGGATGCCGATCTTCTGATCTTCGACGCCCAGTACTCCCTGGCGGAGGCGAATGGTCCAAAAGAGACCTGGGGCCACTCCAGCAACCTCCTCGGGGTTGAACTTGCCGTCCGCGCAGGGGTAAAACGCCTCTGCCTCTTTCACAGCGAACCGACCCTGGATGATGATGCCCTGGATCGTTTTCTTGATGAAACCCGCGACTACCTGCGGATCCATTCCGCTGAGTCCCCGCTCGTGATCGATCTGGCGTATGACGGCTTGGAGATTGCGCTTTGAAAGAGAGAAATCTGCTTCTGTTCGATTTTGACGGCGTTCTGGCGGATTCGCTGGATCTCTATGCGGAAGCGGTGGCCCGTTGTCTTTTGCAAATCGGGACGCCGATCGTGAAGAACAGGGAGGATTATCTCGCGCTTTTCGAGGGCAATTTCTATGAATCGATGGCGGCGAAGGGCGTCGACCTCGTCGCCTTTGCCGCGGCAGCGAAAGAGATCCTCCCCGGGATCAATTATGACGCGATGAAACCCTTCGAGGGGCTGATCCCGGTGCTGGAAGCCCTGCAGAAGAACCACCTTCTCGCGGTCATCTCCTCCAATGGCTTCCGGACGATCAGCAAGATGCTCGAACGCTTCGGTTTCGATCGCTTTTTCCAGGGGATACTCGGCTCCGACTTTCTTTTCAGCAAGAAGGATAAGATCGCGCACGCCCTCTCGAAATACGGGATCGATCGCACGCGAACCTTCTACATCGGTGACACGACAGGAGACATCCTGGAGGCCCGCGAGGCCGGCGTCCGGACGGTGGCCGTTACCTGGGGCTGGCACAGCCGGGAGAAGCTCGTTGCCGTCCACCCGGATTTTCTCGTCGACAAGCCGCAGGATCTGCTTAAGATTTAAAAGGGGAAAAGGGGGGACAGCTCCCGATTTTTCTGTGAAAAATCGGGAGCTGTCCCCCCTTTTAGATCCCATTCAAAGGTCGTAGAGGGTTTCGTCCACACGGGGTTTCGGTTTCCGGCTGCCCCTTTTCCCCTTCCCTTCGCTGAGAAAAGGTTCCTCCCCTTCGAGCAGGTCGCCCATCTCCTCCTCAATCCGGTCGGGGTCCTCACCCCTCTCCAGGCGATGGAGTGCCTCTTCCATGCCGGATCCGAGGGAGATGCCCGTCGCGTCGGTCAGTTTCCGCATCAATTGCGCGGCCTGACGCGGGTCGTCCTCGTTCATCTTCTCCGCCTCCCCGGCAAGCATGGCCATGGCCTTCTCCATTTTCGCCTCGTCGATCGGCGGCATCTCGTCGCCCGCCGGTTCCTCTTTTCCGTGGGAGACCTTGGCGAAGATCGACATTTGCCGTTTCAGCGGGCGCCGGCACACCGGGCAGGCGGGGATCCGCGCCGTGTTCACGCCTCGGGAGAAAAAACTGAAAACGGTATTGCAGGGTTGGCAGTAGAATTCATAGATGGGCATGGTGTCTCCTGTTCCTCCTTACCGACTCGGACAAGCCGGAACCGAACCGCTTTGGCAAAAACAGTCCATTGTCATGTTGGATCAAGGGATTGCATGATGATCATTCGAGCGAGGGTATCCTAATCCTTTTTTTTACAAACATCAAGCGAACCGGCCACAAAACATGGGGCGCTCAAGCCCTTTCAAGCGCCGTCCGTATCTCCTCTTTCGCCCGGGCGCCACTCTCGAGCGATAGACTCGCCTCCAGGGCCCGCCTCGCCTCGGCGCCGCCTAACTGTCCGAGCGCCCAAGCCGCGTGGGCCCGCACCAGTTCCTCCGGGTCCTCCATGGCTCGCACCAAATGCGGCACCATCTCCGGGTCGCCACTGTTGCCGAGCGCTACCGCGGCGTTTCGCTGGAAGTACTTTCGCTCCTGCATGTAGGTGTGCAGGAGCGGTACAACGGCCTTCGTCTCGAACCCCCTGTCCATCCTCAGGAGGCCCGTCAGGTTGAAGTATTTCGCCGTCTCCTCCAGGAAGGCGCTCACCGGCAGATCCGCCTTGAGCTTCGCCCAGTTGCGCGGGCAGGCCTCCTGGCACAGGTCGCAGCCGTGGATCCAGCTTGCCATCTTCGGCCGCAGATCCGGATCGATGTACGGCGAGGTGTTCCGGAAGCCATGGACGTTGGCGACGTGGTTGAAGGTGAGGCACCGGCGCGGGTTCAGACGAAAGTCAGCGACGATCGCCCCTGTTGGGCAGGCCTCGATGCAGAGCCGGCAATCGGGCGGGCAGTGCGTCCCCTTCATGGGCGTGTCGTAATCCAGCTCGGCATCCACGATGAAAGTGTGGATGATCACGAACGTGCCGATACCCGGGGCGCAGACAAAGGTGTTGAGGCCGATCTCGCCGACCCCGGCACGGACGGCGGCAAGGCGATCCGGGACCCCGGAGGAGATCAAGAACCAGCGTCCGACCTGCATCCCTTTCGCTTCCAGGAGCTGCCGCATTAGCTGCACCCGCGCGCCCCCGAGGCGCGTTGGCGGCTCGATGTAGGAGCGTGATTGGTACAGGCGCCCGACCTTGCCCACCAAGTTCTCCGGGAAGCGCTCCCGGAAGTAGTCGTACACGGCGACGATGATGGACCGTGCGTCCGGCAGACGGTCATGCGGATTAACCGTGCGCTCGAGGCGAAGGCCTGAGTTGACCGCCCAGTCGTAGTCCTCTGAGCGTTCCTCCAGCGCCTGGGCGTACAGGGGGAACGGCTCCGCCGTCGTGATCCCCACGCGGCTGTAGCCGAGATCGAGGGCGTAGCGCTTGATCTCCTCTGTCAGCGACATCAGACACCTCAATAAAAAGGTTAGAGTTTAGTTTCTAGAGTGATGAAATAATCATGGTCATTGCGAGGCGTCCGCCGGAGGAGGACGACGCGGCAATCTATTCTTGTAAACGCCGAGATTGCTTCGCTTCATTCGCAATGATGGTGTTTATCAGGTCTTACGGTCTTCGACCTTGAGTTCCATGATAATGCGGCCCCACCCGCCGCATCTCACGCCCACATCGAAACAGCCTGTTTGTTTGAAGCGCATCTCGTTCGGATCGACGCCAGCCATGAGGAGCTCACCTGCGCCGAAAATGAGACCCGATGCGGCATTCAGGGCATAGATGCAGATCCGGTCGGGAGAGAGTTTGGTGAGGAGGTTGCCCACCCCGTCAAAACAGAGCTTATCCCCCTTTTTATGCTGGCTGTTGCAGCCTTGGGAGTCCACAACTTCGAATACGATCGTTTTGTTCGCGAAGAGGGGGGCCTTCGAAAGAACATCAACATTCCTCGGGTTTTCCATGAAAACCTTCATCTCCTCATCGGTATAATCAAAATGCTTCTGGATAAGATTTCTGCTCGCGTCATCGATTTTCATTATCGTCCTCCTTCTCATTCTCCACTCATTAGGTAACTGAAAAATGTCATGCCGAACTCGATCCGGCATCCTGTTCTTTCTTGCCATTCCCGTGAAGGCGGGAATCCACCCCATTCATTACCGGCCAAGAAGCTGAAATCTTCCTGAATCAATCAAACCTTTCATGGATTCCACGAAAATCCCCGGGGCGGCGTAGGCCGGGTGGTTCCGAATCAGCATGGCCGCCCGCGAGATTTGGTCCAGTTCCTTCAAGAGATCCTCGGACCGGCTGTCGTTCCGCAGGGGGTGGGTGACAAAAAGCAGGTTTTTCGGATCAATCTGCCCTTTCTTCACATGAAGAGCCGCCAGTGTCTTGCAGTGGCAGGGGTTCTTCGGATTGACGAGGCCGCATTTCTCGACGAGGAAACCCATGAGCTGTTTTTTCCCGCGGGAAAGCCGCTGACGGTAAGCCATCGGTGTCAGGCCAAGGATTCCGGCGCCTTCCTGACTTTTGACGCCGAAGATCTCTCCCAGGATAACAGCCAGGCGGACCTCCCGCTTCAGGCAGAGCAGCAGGTAATGGACGCAGGCGAGCTTTGTCTCTTCCGCGATGAGGTTCTGTTCGGCCTCGCTGAAGGCATCCCCTGTATGGTCCGGCACCCCTTCCTCAATCTCATGCACGCACCTGTCGAAAGTCAGTTGCCAGCGCTCGGCCCTGCACTTGCGCGTGGTCAGCAAATGGTTGGAGGCGATGCTGTAGACCCAGGTTTCGAAACGGCTTTCCCCTTTAAAGGTTCCGAGGTGGGTGATGACCTTCACCAGGATCTCCTGGGTGGCGTCTTCCGCATCGGCGGGAATGAAGAGCATCCTGAGCGCCAGCCCGTAAATCTTGTCCTGAATCCTGCGGATGATCTCTTCGAGCACGTCCTTGTTGCCCCGTTTGGCCCGCTCGACCAGATCCTCAATCGTCGTTTCGACGGCTATTGATCTCGTTGGCATCTGTCCCACCTTTTTCTTGTTAGACAATTTTGGATACCGATGTGTGACGGAAAAAATGAAAGCCGGGCTTTTTTCATTCCTGACTCGATCGGGAATCCAGTTCTTCCCCAGAGCCCGCACCGTTGTTGTCCGGCGCCCGCTGCTGACGGCAGTGGGTCTCTGCGGTGAAGCCGATTGCCAGGGCCGACAGGATCGAGATGGCGATGATCAGCACAAAACCCGACCGGTAGGCGGCCAAGGCGTAGATCCGGGCGCCGCCGGTGATGGTCCCCTGCCAGGATAGATCCAGAAGCCAGCCGATGGCCGGCTGGAGGATCATGGCCCCAAGGATTGACCCCATATTGTACACCCCGCTGACCGTGCCGGAGAACCGGGACGGGACGGATTCCTTCACGAAAGCGAAGCCAAGGGTCACGGAACCGCTCGCCAGGCCGACAAGGATGACCATGGAGACGAGCAGCCAGACAGGGAGACCCGGGAAAAAGAGGATCGGAATCCAGCAGAGCAAAGCCGCGACCGAACCGGCGAACATGACGGGCTTGCGCAGGCGGATCCGGTCGGACAGAATGCCCAGAAGGATGGCGCCTGTCGCGTAGCAGATAAGAAGTGTCGAGGTGATGGCGGAGCTTGCCGCAACGGGCATCCCGTAATGGGTCGTGAAGAACGGGACGCCCCATAGCCCGGTGAAGGTGAGGACCGGTCCCGTCAAGCCGCAGCCGACGAGGGAGAGAAGCCAGGTGTTCCGGTAGCGGAACACCGTCGCCAGATCGTTGCGGAGCGTCGCCGGCGAAAAAACCGCCTCCGGCTCCGGAGGGGCGAAGCTCCGGTATCCCCGGTCGGCCGGATCATCGCGGATGATCAGCCAGATCGCCGCCCCGATGATGAGGAGAACGGCGGCCGCAACGAACATCACGGGCCGCCAGCCGAAGCGGGCAACCAGAAAATGCAGAGGAACGCCGGCGGATACGGCGCCGCCGACGCCGCAGAAGAGTGTGAGCCCACCCACCGTGGCGTAGAAGCGGGGTTCGAACCAGCGTGTCGAAAGACGGAGGATGGCGACATAGGCGACCCCGACCGCCCCGCCGATGAGGAGTCGCCCGATATTGGCCGGAACGATCGACGTGGCGGAGGCAAAAAGAAGGGTCCCGATGGTGGCTACGAGAGCTCCGGCGGCCAGGAGCTTCCGGGGTCCCCAGTAGTCGGCAATAATCCCCGTCGGGACCTGCATCAGGAAATAGCTGTAGAAGTAAAAGGCGGTGAAGTTGCCGAGCCCCGCTGCGCCGATATGGAAATCGGCCATCAATGCATCGGTCATCACGGCGGGGGCGACTCGATGGTAGAAACCGGTAAAGTAGAAGGCCGCGCCGAGGCCCCAGACGAGCCAGGCGAGCGCAGCCGGCGGATGGTTTTTCTGATCCATGAATTTCTCCTGGTGAGCGCTTAACAAATCGGGGGGAGGAGTTCAAGCGTTTTAAATGGGGTCAGGTCTTGGGATTTGAATTGAGAAGCAGCTTATGCTATAAGAAAACCATGGCCAGGCCGTTACACATAGAATACAGCGGCGCCGTTTATCACGTTACCGCCCGTGGCAATGAGCAGAGCCGTATTTTCCATTCCGATAATGACCACAATCTGTTCCTGACGACTCTTCAAAAAGTGACGGAGCGCTTTCACTGGCTTTGCCATGTTTACCATTTGTACAGGTGAACTTTTATCCTCCCGGGTTCATGCGGCTCGATCAAGCTCTTTCCTTACGGCCACCCCCAGTTTCTCTTTGATATAGGGCTTTCTCACGTAGGCGCCCGCACCGAGGCCTTCGGCGGTTTTCACCCGATCCGACTCCGAAAAGCCGCTCACAATAATCGCCTTTTGTTTGGGATGGATCTCAAGGACCTTCTTGTAGGTGTCCAGCCCATCCATGCCGGGGTCCATGATCATGTCCAAGACCATCAAGTCAACGTGGTGCTCCTTCATGTATGCCACCGCCTCTTCACCACTGGAGACGCTCGATACATTGTAATTCAGTGTCCGGAGCATACGTGCCGCCAGATCGCGCTGCTCTTTTACATCATCCACCACCAGAATGGAGTCACGTTTCCCGATGTATTCGGAAATTGCTACAGCAACTGCTTCAGCGGTGATCGCTTCCCTTGCCACGGGAAAATAAATGGTAAAGGTGCTTCCTTTTCCCTTTTCACTCTGAATGTTTATGTAGCCGTGATGATCCTTCACTGTCCCCCAA
>Ga0208045_1000616_pt1 | contig 13355 bp, 14 predicted proteins | sample PL_2010_200m_FD_184160 | JGI IMG/M metagenome (GOLD analysis project Ga0208045, IMG submission 184160) | Freshwater microbial communities from Powell Lake, British Columbia, Canada to study Microbial Dark Matter (Phase II) - PL_2010_200m... | ecosystem: Environmental > Aquatic > Freshwater >...
AATGAGTAAACGCTTAATATTAGTTCTGACCTTAGCGTTTGTATTCGGCATGGCATTTGCCGCCTACGCTGAAGTCCAGAATATCAAGGTAAGCGGAGACTTATTGTTTACCACAGCTTCCCGCCAGATGTTTGGTTTAGGTGGTCTATACAGCGTAAGTGGTGACAAGAAATCCGATACCGAAAATCTTTTGACAACCCAGGCTCGTTTAAGGGTTGATGCTGACTTAACAGATAATGTCATGGCTACCATAAGATTGATCAATGAAAGAAATTGGAACGATGAATCCATTACTTCCACTAATATTGATCTTGATCTTGCATACGTAGCTTTGAAAGAGTTCCTCTATTCACCATTATCAGTTACAGTTGGTCGTCAGGAAATCAAGCTTGGTAATGCCTTGATTGTTGGAAATGCACGTTCTTACAATACCGCTGTTTTAAATGGCGTGCCTTCTGATTTATCATTAAGGAAAGCATTCGATGCAATTACCGCAGTGTTGAATTATGACCCATTAGTGATTACTGGTTTGTATGCCAGGATCGATGCCTCTAATCGTACCCTACACAGTAGTGCTACGGATGAGAATCAGAATACTGAGCTTTGGGGCGTAGATGCAACATATGACTTTGGCAGAAGAGGAGCAAGGGCTGAAGGATATTATTTGCGCAAGAATGGTGATTCAACTGGTTTTGTAAATCCCACTGCTAATAAAGAAGATGTTATAAATGTTTTAGGTGGTATTTTGTCAGCTACACCTGTTGAGAACTTAAAGACATCCCTAGAAGCGGCTTATCAGTATGGCGAATTAAGTGGCCAAACTGGTTCAAAAAAGAGAGCTTATGCAGTTCAGGGTATGGCAGATTACACTTTTGCCAAGGTAAAATATACTCCTGCTTTAGGCGTATCTTATACTTATTTGTCCGGTGATAAGAATGCCAGCGACACTAAGGATAAAGCTTGGGACAGAATGTATTATGATCAGGCATTGAATAACATCACCTATGCCATACTACCTTTTACCAACATGCAAGTCATAAACCTCAAAGGTAGTGTAAAACCAAAGGAAGATATTACCTTAGATGCTAACGTAGGGTTATATCGCTTGGCCCAAAAAGGCGCCAACACTTTAACTAGTGTTAATGTTGATTCAGCCACTAATGTCTATGGTACCTACACCATGGACAGCACTAATAAGAATTTAGGTACTGCGCTTGATTTAACCGCAACCTATGATTATACCGAAGATGTGCAGTTTGCCTTAACCGGTGGTATGTTTAAGGCTGGCAAAGCGTTTGCCGCGTCTAACCGCAGCACAGCCACTCAAGTTCTTGGAACAATGAAGGTAACATTCTAAGTATTTGATGTGTTAATAAAAAAGCCCTTGGGGGCTAGTTCCCTCAGGGGCTTTTTTATTAGGTATTAGGTTGATATTAGGTGATAGGTGTTAGGTTATAGGATAAGTTTATCAAAAGTTGTGTAAATTGCACTTAGAAATACATTGTCTTACATTAGGATTCCCTGACTTTGAGAAATATGAGCTTGGTTCTCAGTTACGCAGGTCTTCTAATTAGATACCAGTCAATCTTGCTGAAGGATGGAATAATAAACATCTTAATATTTATCTTGAAGGTATTAATAGGGCTCAAGGAGAGATTCAAGAAACAAAGCACCATCTGAACATGGCTAATAGGAAAAAATATATATCAGAAGATAAATGCGTTTATTTTATAAAAGAATATAATGATTGCGGTAAAATGTTAAGTGGTCTTGAACGTTCTCTCAAACACTATTCTCTCAAGCTAACTAACACCAAACACCTAACACCAAACACCTAATTATGCTATACCTGGCTTTCATTTTCCATATGCACCAACCTTATTACAAAGACCTCTTAACCCAGGAGGCAGCCCTGCCCTGGGTGCGGCTGCATGGGATTAAGGATTACCTGGATATGGTTAAAATCCTGGAGAATTACCCGCGGGTGCATCAGACCTTTAACCTGGTCCCATCCTTATTAGAGCAGATAGAGGATTATGCCAGCCGCAATATTAAAGATAAATTTTTCTTACTCTCTTATAAAGAAGCAGCCAGCTTAACGCAACAGGAGCAGCAGTTTATTTTAGAGAACTTTTTTTCGGTTAACCGGGAAAATGTAATTACCAAATTCCCGCGTTATTATGAATTATATTTTAAAAAAGAGTATCAGCAGGATTTTTCTAAGCAGGATTACTTAGACCTGCAGGTCTGGTTTAACCTGGCTTGGACTGATCCCTCTTTCAGGGATAATATACCGGAGTTAAAAAATCTGGTAGCTAAAGGGAGGTTTTTTACGGAAGAGGAAAAACAGCTTGCTTTAGATAAGCAGATTGAGATTTTAGAAGATATTATCCCGACCTATAAGAAATTTATGGATTCCGGCCAGGTCGAATTTTCGGTTACCCCGTATTACCATCCCATCCTGCCTTTACTTTATAATACTAATACTGCCAAAGAAGCTAATAACAAGAGCATTTTACCAAAACTAAAATTTAGCCATCCGGAGGATGTAGAGGCGCAAATCAGCCAGGCAGTGAAATTTTACCATGACCGCTTTGGGGTTAATCCTTGCGGCATCTGGCCGTCTGAGCAGGGGGTTTGCGAACACATCCTGCCATTTATAATTAATTCCCGGATAAAATGGATTGTTACTGACGAGGCTATTTTATTTAAATCGCTAAGATTAAAAAAGAGAGAAGGCAGGGTTCTTTACCGGCCATACCTGCTTAAGAGGAAGGAAGGGGATTTAAATATTGTTTTTCGTGACCGCAACCTTTCTGATTTAATCGGGTTTGTCTACCATCGCTGGAAAGCAGAAGTAGCGGTAACTGATTTTATGAAGCACCTGGAGAATATCTCTCTGGCTTTTTCCGGGGAGGATCGTTTATTGACTATTGCTATGGACGGTGAAAATGCCTGGGAGTATTATGTTAATGATGGCCATGATTTCTTAGAATTACTTTACCAGAGATTATCAGAATCCGAATTTGTGAAAACTACGACTATCAGTGAATACTTAAAGGACCATCCGCCGGCCAGGGAGATTAAACGCCTGGCTGCCGGTTCCTGGATCTATGGTGAATTCTCAAAATGGATTAATCATCCCTTAAAGAATAAAGCCTGGGATTATTTAACATTAGCCCGCCAGGAATTAGAGGATATGAAAGCCAAGAATTTAAAAATTCCTGAGTTAGCCTGGAAACAGATTTATATAGCCGAAGGCAGTGACTGGTTTTGGTGGTATGGGGATAATCAGGATGATTTTGACCGTTTATACCGGCTGCATCTTGCAAATTTCTACGCTATTATTAACAAGGATACTCCCGAATACCTTAAGAGGCCCCTAAGTTCTTGACATTACGCTGGTTTTGTGCTATAAAATTAACTTGGTTGATAAAGTTTGTAAGACGCGGCCAATTATTATTAATATTGGGCGGCAGGATCGGCGCTTATTTTAGATAATATGAGGTTTTGCCGCGAATGAATAATAAAATGGATAAGAAAGAGATATACGAACACCTGGCAAATATTTATCTGGACGCCTCTTCCAAAACTAAAAAAAGGAACAAGAGCAAAGAATATTCACCCCTGCTGAGAAATATTTTTTTATTCACTATAGCCGTTATTTTTACATTAACCCTTTCACAATTATTCCGCTTAGAAAAACCCAATTCTCTAAATTCCTCGCAAATCGCACTTGTTTTGCAAAATGAAGCTACTAAAATTAATTTTAACTTTGACCCGGTAAAAAAAGAGACTTTCACCTTGGCCTTAAATAATTTAGACCTGGCTAAATTTAAAAGCCTGGAGTTTTCGGTGAGGAAGACTAACCCGCAGGATACAATTTCCCTGCGCGTAGAATTTGTTAATCGTTTCCGGGAAAAGTCAGCGGTTTATTTCAAGGATATACCTAATAGCTGGAAGGATTATACGGTAAACTTCTCCGAATTTAAGGATATCAGCAACTGGCATGAAATGGCCAGTCTTGCTTTTATAATTGAAGAGTGGAACGTAAGACAGAAGAAGGGTATAGTTTATGTTGATAATATAAGATTATTGCGTTAAAAGATGAGTAAGGAGGAGGGCTTATGCGGATTATCGCAATTACTAACCAAAAAGGCGGTTGCGGGAAAACGACCACGGCAGTAAATTTAGCGGCCTCATTATCAATGAATAAACGAAAGGTTTTATTGATCGACCTTGACCCTCAGGCGCATGCTACCTTAGGCCTCAATATTAAGGTAGGATTAAGTATTTATAATGTGCTTTCCAAATTAACCCATAAAAAAGCCAGCCTGCAACAGATTATCCAAAAGGTAGGGGAGGGGTTTGACCTGGCGCCTTCTAATATTGTTTTGAGTACCTTAGAGCAGGAGTTTTCCGGCGAGATCGGCAGGGAATCCCGGCTGCGGGAAGTTCTGGAAAATTTTAGCTCCAGATATGATTATATCTTGATTGACTGCCCGCCAAATTTAGGGATCCTGACGATTAATGCTATCCGCGCAGCAGGAGAGGTGATTATTCCTGTTGAGGCCAGCAGGTTCTCTTTGGAAGGGCTCGGCCAGTTAGTTGATATTATTAATCTGGTACGGGAAAGGTTAAACCATCGCGTGGAATACCGTGTCTTAGTCACTAATTTTGATTCCCGGCTTAGGCACTCCTTTAAGATCCTCGATCATATCAAGAAGACCTTTAAGAGTAACCTATTTGATAATATGGTGCATGTGAATGTAAAGCTAAAAGAAGCGCAGAGCGAAGGCACGCATATCTTTGTTTATGATAAATATTGCCGGGGGGCCAAGGATTATTTTAGCCTGGCGCGGGAAATCATTACCCAGGAAAATAGGCCTACTATTCAGGATGCCTCGGAGAAGACCGATTTAGGCAGGAGGATGCGTGAGATTATTAAGAATGAGCTTCCCAGGTTAAGGGAGATAGTTTTTTCTATTTTTGCCCCGCAGGCAAAAGATGTGTATCTGGCAGGAGATTTCAATAACTGGCAGACAGACGAATCCAGCCGGATGGCGCAGGAGAATGGCGCTTGGAAGAAAAAGCTTTCCCTGGATTTTGGCCGTTATCAGTATCGTTTCGTTATTGACGGAAATTGGATTGAGGATCCAAATAACCCGGTTAAGGAAGTCAATCCTTTTGGCCAGATGAATTCGCTGCTAGAGATCGGGATGATCAAAAAAATACATGACAAAGGATAGCCGGGGGGATGACTCAGGCTTTAATGGGTAAATATGCCCGGATTCCTTTAGTTTCAAGAATTGCTGACAAAATTATCCTTTAAAAAAGGAGGGAGCGATGGCTTTAAAAAAGAAGAAGGTAACCATAAGGAAGCCTAAAAAACTCAAGAAGCCGCTAAGGAAAAAGCCGGTTAAAATAAGGAAAAAGCCGGCCAAGAAAAAAGCGATTCGTAAACCGGCTAAAAAAACTCCTGCCAAGAAGAAAGTACCGATTAAAAAAGCAAAGGAGAATATCATCGGGTTGATTACTCACTATTTTCCTAAGGTGCAGGCTGCCGTAGTTAAGCTCAAGGCTCCGTTAATCTTGGGGGATACTATAAGGGTCAAAGGACACACTACTAATTTTACCCAGCAGATAACTTCGATGCAAGTTGACCATGTTTCGGTAGATATGGCTAAAAAAGGCCAGGAGATCGGCCTTTTAGTCAATTCGCGGGTCAGGCAGCACGATATAGTCTGTAAGGTTTAGCGCGTTTAGGGACCTTGTATTGCATAAGCCAAAAAGAAATATGGGGGATTGAATAAGCAAAAGGAGGGAAGGTATGAGACTTTCAGAAATTGAGAAAAAAGCAAGGGTTTTGGGTATTAAGGATACCTGGAAATACTCCAAGAAGGACCTGATCAGGGGTATACAACGGACTGAGGGTAATTTTGATTGTTTTGCTACAGCCAAGAATCATTGCGACCAATTAGTTTGTTCCTGGAGAAGCGATTGCATCAAGTAATCGGATTTAAACTGTATTAGAAGGCCGATAAAAAGGAAGGGGGGTATGATGGGATTGTTATTAAATGAGCTGATTACGGTTGTTTTATTGCTAGCCCTTGGTCTGGGGTATATTGTTTTTTATCTGGCTAATAGGGAGGAGAAAGGGTTAAAATTAATTGGTATTAGTATTGGAGCTTTCATGATCGTTTTTAGTATCTTGCTCATCCTGGGCAACGCGATTTTTATGAATATGGGTTATAGCGGTTGCGCAAAAAGAAGAGGTAGATCGGATAAGGAAATGCTTATGCGTAAGCAGATGCTAATGCATCAGCAGATGATGAAGCAGATGCAGGCGTCACCAGCAGCGCAAGCCCCGGCAACTAAGAGGTAAGGTTTTTAAAGGGTCTGTTTTTATCAACAGACCCTTTAAATTAATCTATTTTTGAGTACTTACTCATAATAACCTAGGCGTTAAAAGTAAGTAAAATAAGGTAAAATTAGGTAAAAAGATGAAACCTAAAGGAAGGCCTAAAAAGTACAGAATTGTGCGGTTTTATCCTCGTATCGTTCAATTTAGCCCAAGAGGAAAGCCTGGCCGGCCAGATGAGGTGGGTTTAAGTATGGATGAATTTGAGGCTATTAGACTAGCTGATTATCTAGGCATGAGCCAAAAAAAGGCAGCTAAATCCATGCATATCTCTCAACAAACCTTTAGCCGGACAATTAAAAAAGCGCGTAAACGAACAGCCGATGCCATAGTCAATGGGAAGATTATTAAAATCCAGGGTGGTTACTACGTAATTAGCTCTAAAGAATCTGCCTAAGAGATAAGCTAAGGAGTTGTCTAAATAACCTTCCAGTAGTTAAATAAAATCAGCCAGTAATAACAGCTTTATAAACAAAAAATCAGCAATATTGCTATTGTGCTCAACTTCCTATAATATATCTTATGTTAACTTGAGCATATTGAAAAAGGTTGAGCTAACTATTTGTGTATCAATAGGTTAGGTTAATTCAATAATTTCCTGTGGATAATCGAGTTTTCTCTTACTTAGACTTACTTTCTTTTTTTTACGCTGACATTTAGATACAGTTTTTAGGCAAGTTTTTACTTAGTTTTACCTACTTTTTTAAGTAATTTTACGGGTAAGAATTGTGATGGCTGGGTAGATTGCGCCTTCTCCCTGGCGGGTATTGATACTGTCTACGGCTTTTATTAACCTCTCCCTCCGTTTTTCCTCCCTAAATAAAGGTAAGTAGCTGGATTGGCTAAGATTGCTACATGTGACCCCTAAAGCCCTGATTCTAGGCATTCTTAGGCTTATTTTAGCCAATATTCTCAAACATCTTGCGTAGATCTCATGACCATCATTAGTTGCCTGAGAATAGGTTTTTTGGCTGTTTAGGCCAGTGCTTTGTGGGCCGCTTAACCAGAGATGGACTGTCTGGCTAGTTAAATTTTGTTGCCTAAGCCGCTGGCCAACCATCTCAGATAATAGCCTGATCCAGGCCCGGATAAGCCCGGGGTTTTCTGAAGCTCGGGGTAAGCTGTAAGAATGGCCTACGGACTTAGGTTTTTCTTCTTCGCAGGTTGTCCTGAGGCTTTCTATTGAGTGTAAACCCAGGTTAAGATTCAGGCCGTATTTACCTAGATTTTGCTCTAAAAATCCGGGTGTTTTATGGTATAAATCAAGGCAGGTTTTAACTCCTAAATCCTGCATAAGCACTTCAGTTTTTTGACCAATTCCGCAGAGTTTTTTAACCGGAGTAATGGCTAAAACTTGCTCAAGATTATGCGGAGTAAGTATAACAATACCGTTTGGTTTGTTCAGTTTGGAGGCTAATTTGGCTAAAAGACAGTTTCTGGCAATCCCAATTGAGGCAGTAATCTTAAAGTTTGCATATATCTGTTTTTGGATCTCTTTGGCCAGGGTTTCCGGGTCATTTGTATCAGCTATATCTATTTGGAACTCATCGATTGAGGCGTAATTTAGTTCATAGCCGTAGTTTCTGAGCATATTCAGAATCTGTTCTGAGGTCCAGATATACTTACTTTGCTGGGCAGCTACAAACTCTAAATGCGGGCAGATTCTAAAGGCATCAGCGCTAGGCATTCCTGAGCTAATCCCTAAGGCTTTGGCTTCATAACTGGCAGCGCAAACTACAGTGTAAAGCTTATTATTACGCGTGCCTACAATTAAGGGTTTGCCTTTTAGTTTGGGATTAATCGCCTGTTCAATGGAGGCAAAAAAGGCATCCATATCAATGTGCAGGATCATAATCAGCTTAGGGACGGTTCTCAAGTCGTTCGGAAAGTGTCCCTACTTAGGGGACACTTTAGCTTTGAGTTGAGAACCGTCCCTACCTATTTAAGCGATGACTTTGTCTATCCGCCAGCCGAAGCTGGTATTATTAAAGGAGATTTGGTAAAGATTATTTCCGGTATCTACGGAGAAATAATTAATCAGTTCTTGACCCTGGCGCTCCTGCCAGTTATAGGTAATCTGCTTAATTTTATAGTATTTATTCTTCCAGAGGAAACCGCGGGGAAAAATTTTCGCCTGCTTAAACCAGGCTAGGACTTCGATTTTCTGATTTAAGCCAACATCTGGACAATCATCATCTGTTTGCGGGATATGTCTATCCCAGCGCGCCTTGGGGTTAAAACCGGAGGATTTCATGCGTATCTGCGTAAGATATTGATTAATTTTCCGATAATCCGGAAGTCTTTATGGATTGGCTGGTAATTCTTATTAGCAGGCTCTAAAAAAGGTTTATTGTTTTTGTATCTTAACCTCTTTAGGGTAGCTTCATTATTTTCTAATAACGCAGCGATTATATCTTGATCATTAGCCGTAGGTTGTTTCTTGATGATTGCTATATCACCTTCCATAATCCCCGCTTCAATCATACTGTCACCTTTTACTCTTAAAGCAAAAACATCTTTCTGGATTGTTCTACGGGTTAATAGATCATTTAATTCTAGGTAGCCTTCGACATCCTCATAAGCTAGATTAGGTTCACCGGCAGTAATCTTGGCAAGTATGGGGATTCTGGCTAAATTATATTTTAATAATTCGATTGAGCGGGATAATCTATTTTTGCCCTGCCTGATATAGCCTTTTCTTTCCAGGGCTTTTAAATAATCTCTAACTGTACCGGTTGAGGAAAAACCCATATGCTGGGCAATCTCTCTTACTGTAGGCGGAATACTAGACTGGATTTTTTCGCTGATGAATTCAAAAACTCTTCTTTGTTTAGGGGTTAATTCCGGCTTTAGTTTCATAGCCTTAATTTACCACACATTTGTGTGGATGTCAAGGCAAAAATAAAAGGGAAAGCTTCTTTACTTCCCTCCTCCCTATTTAATTTTATGCTTTAGAGCTATCTGTTCTAAATCTTTTTATATAACTTACTAATTATTAAATACTTAACTGATTCGACATCTAAATCGAGCCCAAAATGTGCCCTTGAAATTTTTCCTCTTATGGAAGGATTTCGCAATTTCTATTTACTCCGAGTAGATACCCCCGCCTTTACAGGCGGGGTCCTTTTAAAAACCAAGCTTCGTTTGTCCTGCGTCTTCCTTCCCTTGCATTCCTACGTATCTTCGTATTATTTCCTCACTAATCCCTACGGTTGAGACGAAAAATCCTGGTGACCACATACCCTCATTATCCCAGTAGAAGTCTTTCAGGAAACGAAACTTCTTACTCAAATGCCTGCTCGTATTCTTCTTCAACACCTCTATCACGGTGCTAACCGCATATTTCGGCGGTATCACCATGTGCAGATGCAGATGATTCATCGCTATTCCTATGCTAATATATTCTCAGTCTGGATAGTACTTGTGTACCTCCAGAAGTTTCGTTTTCAGGTACTGCGCAACACCCTTATCCAGGATTTTTCTTCTGTACCTGGTTACCCATACTATGTGGTACTGCGTACGGTATACCGCGTGTGCTGACTTGATTAATCGCATGCATACAGTATATCACAATATCAAGACTACGGAAGACGCAGGAAACAGGCTCTCACCCCCGCCTTCACAGGCGGGGAACTCCCGCTGGTTTAGAAAGCCCCATGTTTCAACACGGGGTAAAATATCCAGAGTTCACGCGGGGTATAAAGCCCCGCGTGAACTTTCTAATGGAGTTTACTTTCTGATTTAAATCTGTCTATTCTTTAGCGATTTTATGATATGAAGAATGCGGTGTGCTTTTAATTCTTTCTCGGATAAGCCTATTACAGAGTTCTTCGTCAAAAGCGCTTCCTTTTCATCCGAAGACAATTCTTGATCTAACCAAGCTTGCAAGACATCCAAAATTGATTTTTCCTCCTTGCCTCCAATAGGGATACTTTGGGCTCCTTTAGTTTCAGGATAAACAGCCCCAACATAAACATGGGTTGGTTTTGGAGTTTCGCCGAACTTTATTTCTTGCATCCTACCATCAAGACAAAACATAAATTTTTTATCATTTTTATCTTTTATAATAACACCTATTGTCCCGCCATCCTCATAAAACTGGATATCTTCGACAGTTATGGGAGTCTCAAGAACAATAATTCCAGAGGGGAGAATTATTTCATAACTATCTTTCTGGTTACCATAAACAAGCTGTCCTTTAACCAAAGAGATCCCGGATATAAAAAAACATATTAAGACCATACCGAACAATCTCTTCTTCATTGTTTGTGTCCCCTTCCCATTAATAATTACAAACCGTCAACACAATCCTTCCAATTGTCGATAATCGTGCCTGTCTCATCCATAGTAATCGTAAGGTCTTGACATGGACCGCTTTTTCTAGTAGCTGTAGCAGTAAAATCTATCGCAGAATCTATGGATAAAACAGCAAAAATCCATCCAGTCTGGGGGAGATTGATATCCAAGACTTGCTGGTCAGAAGATGACATCATCGGATTATCAGTGTTCTTATAGGCCATATTGTTCGCATAATACACTTTTTCCGCTCCCTGAATATGCCCTAAGCCAGCGTATGCCTCTGCGCCGCGTGCCCGCTCTAAGGCCTTACGGTACTGAGGAATGCCGACTGCCGCCAGGATCCCGATTATAATTACCACTACGATCAATTCTACTAACGTAAAGCCTTTTTTCATTTTTATATCTCCCTTTTAGTTATATTAAACCTTATAAAATATTTATTTCAGCGGAATCCTTTCTTCTCGGGGACACTTTCGCTTTGAGTTGAGAACCGTCCCTACTTTAGAGCCAAACAATGAAATATAATATAAAACCGGCAAGAAGAAGTATTATCCCCAGATGGATCATTAGGATATGTTTCTTATGCACCTAACACCTCATCGCTAATAAATCTGCCCACTTTAGCAAAATCATTAACTGTTTCTAGGCATTATCATTACTAATAGCATGCCTGATTGCAGCTGATATAACCAATCTTGTGATCCATAATGCCCCAAAAGACAAAACACAGAATATACAATATAGAATCGTATCAGTGTCATTATGTTTTATTTTCATCTTTTCCCCCTTGTTTTTGGTTTAGCCGGATTTCTAGGTTATCGATTCTTTTTTTGATAAGTCGGATATCTGCCTTATTATCAAGGTCGAAGATGTATTCGAATAGAAGCAGGGCGGGAAACAAAACAAAGGTGGTGAGGATGACCCCGAAGAAAGAAAGGCGGTAAATCTGCAATAAGTCCAGGTCAAAATAAATCCCATGGATTATACCGCCAAAAGCCCCTAATATAGAGATTAAAAGTAGTAATAATAGCTGTTTTTTTCTTGTCTGTTTATGTTTAAAATATTTCATCTCGTGTATCTTCTGATAGCTGGGATACCTAATCAGCTGGTTACTTAACGGTAATTCCCAAAACTAAGAGGGATGGGAAAATTAAGCCCTCTTATATGAGCGATTACTACCTGTAGGTCATCTTTCTTCGGCGAACTGACTTTTATCTTTTCTCCCTCTACCTGCGTTTGCACTTTTAGGCCCAGGCTTTTGATAATACCGGTTAACTCCTTAGCATTTTCCTTATCAATACCCATGCATATCTCTATTAGTTGGCGCAGGCATCCGCCAAAAGCCCTTTCCGGGTCCTTAAACTTAAGGGCTTTCAGTGAAATACTTCTTTTGGCGATCCGGGTTGCTAAAATATCGGTAAGCGCGCGTAATTTAAAGTCGTCATCTGCGATTAGGGTGATTTTTTTCTCGTTGCGGTCAAATTCAATAGAAGCTTTACTGTTTTTGAAATCATAGCGTTGGTTCAATTCTTTTCTTGCCTGATTTACGGCATTGTCCATTTCCTGCAGGTTTACTTCAGAAACAATATCGAAAGAAAAATTTGCCATATTTTATTTTCCTTAACTCAGGGACGTTCTTAGGTTATTCGGAGACTATCTCCTTATTAGGGGACACTTTCCCTTTGAGTTGAGAACCGTCCCTGATTAATAAGCGTAGTTGGAGCAACGCCTGCATAATGCAGGGATTATATTATGCTTACGCCACTTAGAGCGCAGTTGGGCTAATTTCTTCCCATGCCAGATATCGCTCAAAGAATCTTTCCTTATATCACCTAATGTAAGTTCGCTGGTAGTCTCAAAGTCAGCGCAGACACAAACCCCGATTTTGCCATTAGAGAACAGCTTAAGCACTTTATAGAAAAATTCGCAAGGCCTTAGGTACCTGGGATAAAGCGGCCGCTTCTTTAAGTATTTAGGAAGCTCGATCTGCCCGCAGAAATCATGTACTGTCAGGCCGGTATTATCTAGCTCTTTTGATAGCTCTCCCTTAAGCAGCGCATCCAGCATTTTAAAATCCGGATGATCGGCAGTCTTCTTAAGCGGGCCAATTCCGGTTTTAAGCGAGAAGCTAATTTTGATTTTGTTCTGGCGTTGATCATTTGCCTTGATTAAGTTTACTATATTTTCCAAAGTCTGCGCATAGCGGTCTACACCAAAAAAATCATCGTACTTTTCTCTGCCCAACAACATAACAGAGATCATCAGCCAGGTGATCCCCGAATCCAGGAATTCTTCAAGATTAAATTTATGCAGCCATTGTAGGTTGGTAAAGAATCCCAGGGATTTAATCTCAGGAAACTGTTTTAGATATTTTAACCTTTCCATGAGGTAGGGGTCAAGCAAGGTTTCCCCTATGCATGGATTCAAGTCGAGATTGCTGCCTCCTATTTTGACGAAATCGTCAACTGCCTTTTTAAAAAGACCAATATCCAGGGGTTCTGGTTTACGCTGCATAATTTTATTGGCGCAGTAGATACATTTTGAATTACAGAGATTAGTTACTTCAATGGAGAGCGCGGGGGTCTTAAGGGGGGTAAATCTATCCTTTTTAAGATAGCTGCGCAGGAAACGCCCG
>Ga0208045_1000618_pt1 | contig 13350 bp, 9 predicted proteins | sample PL_2010_200m_FD_184160 | JGI IMG/M metagenome (GOLD analysis project Ga0208045, IMG submission 184160) | Freshwater microbial communities from Powell Lake, British Columbia, Canada to study Microbial Dark Matter (Phase II) - PL_2010_200m... | ecosystem: Environmental > Aquatic > Freshwater > Lake...
CCCTGTGTTCGCATCAGTAAAACACACGCCACGGAGTGTACTCGTCGTCCCCACCGTTTGACTCGTCCAAGTGACTCCACCATCGGTCGTCCGAAGAATCGTTCCATAGTCTCCCACGGCAGTCCCTGTGGTCACATTCACAAGAGAAACCGCATACAAGCTATAGTATCCTTTCGTCTGGCTAGCCCACGTCAAACCAGCGTTGGTCGTGCGAAGAATAGCGCCACTAGATCCCACTGCAACCCCTGTGTTTGCATCGCAAAACGAAACTCCATACAGGGTCGTCGAACCGCTGAATTGCAGTGCCCACGTTGTTCCACCGTTCGTCGTGCGCAGGATCGTAGAACCACTTCCAACCGCCGTCCCTGTGTTCACATCGGTAAACGAGACTGCCTGGATGGTGTTCGTCGTTCCACTGACCTGTCGAACCCAGCCTTGCTGAGCCGCTGAAGGTGCGAAATCCACTATCGATCCCCTCTGTGTCCCAGCGCTGTTTTGAGCTACCATACGATAATAATAGGTCGTGTTCGCAGTCAATCCTGTGAGATTTGCTGTCACCGGGACCACACTCGTTCCTGATCCAATGGACTGCGACGTTGTGGTCGTGATGCTGTAGGTGGGCAACGTGCTGCTCGTTCCCCATTCAAAGTAAACTGTGGTCGCAAGGCTATTCGGATTAACTGTGCCATTGAGCGTCGCTGACGTTGTAGTAACGCCGGTGGCACTATTCGTCGTCACTGCCGCACCTGCATCGGCTGCTGTCGTAGCCCGAAGGATGATTCCAGATGTTCCCACAATCGTCCCGGTGTAGATGCCGGCTAACGACACTGCGTTGAGTGTCGACGTGGTCACACTTGACTGACTTGTCCAAGCCGCTCCCCCATTCGACGTTCGCAGAATAATCCCGCTGTTTCCCACCGCTACCCCGTTGTTGGCATCAGCAAATGACACCCCATACAGCGTATTCGATGTCCCGCTCGATTGACGGGCCCATGTCGTTCCACCATCCGTTGTCCGGAATATCTCTCCAGACCCCGCCACCACACTCCCCGTGTTGGCGTCACTGAAATCTACTGCATACAGCGTGTTCGTTGTCGCACTATACTGACTTGCCCACGTCGCCCCTCCATTGATTGTCCGGAGAATCGTTCCTCCATCTCCCACCGCAGTCCCTGTGTTCGCATCAGTAAAACACACGCCACGGAGTGTACTCGTCGTCCCCACCGTTTGACTCGTCCAAGTGACTCCACCATCGGTCGTCCGAAGAATCGTTCCATAGTCTCCCACGGCAGTCCCTAAGGTCGCATTCACTAGAGAAACCGCATACAAGCTATAGTAGGATCCGCTCGTCTGGGAGACCCACGTCGAACCATCGGTCGTGCGGAGAATAGTGCCACTAGATCCCACCGCTACCCCGTTGTTGGCATCAGCAAAGGAGACTCCATACAGAGACGTCGAACCGCTGAATTGCAGTGCCCACGTTGTTCCACCGTTCGTCGTGCGCAGGATCGTAGAACCACTTCCAACTGCCGTCCCTGTGTTCACATCGGTAAACGAGACTGCCTGGATTGTGTTCGTCGTTCCACTTCCCTGCCGAACCCAGCCTTGCTGAGCCGCTGAAGGTGTGAAATCCACTATTGATCCCCGCTGTGTACCAGCGCTGTTTTGAGCTACCATACGATAATAATAGGTCGTGTTCGCAGTCAGTCCCGTGAGATTTGCTGTCACCGGGACCGCGCTCGTTCCTGATCCAATGGACTGCGACGTTGTGGCCGTGATGCTGTAGGTGGGCAACGTGCTGCTCGTTCCCCATTCAAAGAAGGCTGTGGTCGCAAGGCCATTTGGATTGATTGTCCCATTGAGCGTCGCTAACGTTGTGGCAACGTTGGTGGCACTATTCGTCGTCACTGCCGCACCTGCGTCGGCTGCCGTCGTAGCCCGGAGGATGATTCCAGATGTTCCCACAATCGTCCCGGTGTAGATGCCGGCTAACGACACTGCGTTGAGTGTCGACGTGGTCACACTTGACTGACTTGTCCAGTTTGCTCCCCCATTCGACGTTCGCAGAATAATCCCGCTGCTTCCCACCGCTACCCCGTTGTTGGCATCTGCAAAGGAAACCCCATACAGCGTATTCGATGTCCCGCTCGATTGACGGGTCCACGTCGCTCCTCCATTCGTTGTCCGGAATATCTCTCCAGACCCCGCCACCACACTCCCCGTGTTGGCGTCACTGAAATCTACTGCATACAGCGTGTTCGTTGTCGCACTATACTGACTTGTCCACGTCGCCCCTCCATTGATTGTCCGAAGAATTGTTCCTCCATCTCCCACCGCAGTCCCTGTGTTCGCATCAGTAAAACACACGCCACGGAGTGTACTCGTCGTCCCCACCGTTTGACTCGTCCAAGTGACTCCACCATCGGTCGTCCGAAGAATCGTTCCATAGTTTCCCACGGCAGTCCCCGTGGTCGCATTCACAAGAGAAACCGCATACAAGCTATAGTAGGATCCGCTCGTCTGGGAGACCCACGTCAAACCAGCGTTGGTCGTGCGGAGAACAGTGCCATTATATCCCACTGCAACCCCTGTGTTTGCATCGCTAAACGAAACTCCACACAGAGACGTCGAACCGCTGAATTGCAGTGCCCACGTTGTTCCACCGTTCGTCGTGCGCAGGATCGTCGAATTAATTCCGACTGCCGTCCCTGTGTTTACATCGGTAAACGAGACTGCCTGGATGGTATTCGTCGTTCCACTTACCTGCTGAACCCAGCCTTGCTGAGCGTTCGAGAGGTTATGGACCAAACAAACGCAGGAAATCAAGAGTACGAGTCCGGGACAAAAGTCCGTACGCTGGTTCGCCTTGAGAGTTGTCATATTCAATCTCGTTTCTCGGGTATTGGTCTTTGTCGCTGCAAACTCCGCATTCACCCTTCGACTGAGCTGCGCTCAGGATGACGATGGCTGTTATGTTGTTGCGCTTCTTACTTCTCACTTCTTACGTCTTACCACATGGTTCTACAGAGTTCCGAAATGAATTTCGGATTACAATCTCCGCCCTACTTCTCACTCACTTTTTTGATTTCTTTCGCACATAGGCAGATTTTGCGTCCCGGACTCCCGCGACTCGAGCGGTTACTTTGGTCGCGTAGCGCGTCCTGCTTTTCTCGTCTTCCGATTCCATCCAGGCAGCTTTCCGCCCCTCAATCAGCACATCAGGATCGATATCTGCCCCATTCGGCCACACAATTGTCCCAAGCTCACGATCTACAGTGACGCTACGAAACAATGCCGGATCAGAACGCAAGGACTCGAAGATCGGGCCTCGAAAGTACGGCCCCAGGTCTATTGTCTTCCGGGTCCCATCAGTCAGTTCAATTCGAACTCGCAGTTTGCTCATCGGTTTCACAGTACGAATTCGGATCATAGATCACCTATCACTCAAGCGGTCTTATGCGTTTCAAAGGCTCCCCACGCTGCGCTCGCCTCCAGTTAGCCAGAAGCTCAACACGGTGGATCGCACCCCATTCCAGAACCAGAGCGAGTGCGCGGCGAGGAATCTGGCCCCTCAGTATCGCCAGCGATTCGATCGCAATTTCAATTTCGTATTCAGCGTACTTCGCGTGAAAATGCGGAGGAGAATGATCATTGTAGTACATTGCTATTATTATACCGAAAAACTCACTAATGCGCGGCACGACATGCCCTCATGGCTAGTCCTTGTCAACATAGTTTGCATTTGTCCCGTTGCCGTCAGCGCCAGAGTGAACATCGCCCCCCCGTCTCACGTCCCACTTCTGACGCCACTTCACTGTTCACTGTTCACGATTCACTGTTCACCGCTCTATTCACTTTTCCATCGTTGTTATCACCAACCTCGTCTCTGCCTGGAGTGTCCCTGACTTGACTCTCTTCATCCCCCGTTGCTTCACCAGGAATCCTTCAAGATCTTCAACGAGTATGTTGTAGCCGTCCACTTCTTTTGTCTGAATCGGATCGAACTTGTCGGTCCGGGCAAACGCCTGAAGGAACTCAGCCCCAAACGGCGCGTCACATTCAAACTCTCCGGGAATCGGATACACGACGTTCACTTTCGACTCGTCGACAAAGTAGTCATCGAGGAGCAGTGCACGATTGCCATCTGCGAGATGATAGATAAACCGGATGTGGCATGGCATGTTCACACGGACGTAGGCCTGCAACCGCTCTCCTCGTGCGAAGATCAGGTCTTCCGTTCCTTTGTTTGTCCACACCTCAAGCATTAACCCGCTCCCGACGAGTTCGTCTTTTCCAAACTGCTTCTGATCACTCAGAGCCGCCTGGAAATTCTGTGGTTCAAGGCCTAAACCGCTGTTGGAGAGAAGCTGCTCGTCCACGGTCATCTCTGCACTCCCCACGGTCTTTCCATCTGCAGTCTTCTGCAGCAGCGCAATGACCTTGACCTTTCCTTGTTGTTTCCAATAGGATCCTCTGAGCACGTGTTCGGCACCCGAGGCTTTCGCAATGTCCCGGGAGATATTCAATCCCCTCGGTTGTGCCGACTCAGCCTGTTGAACGGGGCTCCACTTCGCCACCTCGATCAGTTTCCCCTCGAGGACCTGCTTGAAATACCTGGCGAATGGGCTCCCCATCTTCGTGTCCTGAAATGTGAAGGGAGTAACCAGCACACTCGCATTCTTGAGGTCGCCTTGTTCCTTCAGACAGTAGGCAAGATTCCACCCGAGATCCTCGATACTGGTGACCGGCTTCTGAAGCAAACGCTGGACCGCATCCCGCACCTCTGAGAGCGCAACCTCCTCCTTCGCTACACGACCCTCAAGCTCTTCGAATGTGTCACTTGACGCCGTCCGCGCCACCAGCACGATGGCTTGCGCTTCCTCCAACTCCCGGAACACAGGATAGCAGGCCAGGTATTCATCCAGCGCCTTCGTCTTCGAACCACTCTCCTCAAGTTTCCTTCCGGAATCGAGATGCTGTCTTATCTCTTTCCGTACCGCGAGTTCTTTCTCGCCGTACACTTTGGCCAAACGGTCCCGCCGCGCTGAGGCGAGCGCATACGCCATTTCATCGTCGTCGTCGTAGAACGTGTGAACGTCGACCCCCTGCATCTCCAGCGTTGACACAGATTGTGTGACACTGCTGAAATACGATGTGATCTTCGAATTCTGTTCAACAACGTTGGAGCCGATAGCGCTCTGGATGCGGACCCTTATTCTCTGGGCGAGGTAGCCGCGTGCCACCTCGATCGCGCGCTGCTGGCTCTTCGCTTTGTCAAACTCCTTGTTCACTTTGCAGGAACCGAAGCCCGTGAGGTACAGTTGTTCGGGGAACAGAGAGCTCGTTCCGTTGTTTCTGACCCATTCCGGTTTTTCGGCAAGGGCAAACGTGGTGAGCAGCGCGATCCCGCAAACGAAGATGGTAAACCGCTTCATCGCATATTCCCTTCTTTATGGTGCGCGGAGAAGGACATAGAAGATGCCGTGGTCCGGTCACGCCAACATGCAACCACGTCACAATGTCATGCTACAATCGCTCCAACATTACTGCTTCTTCTTCGCTTCTTCGTATTCCTTAACTTCCTTGTCCATTTCCTCAAAGGCTTTTGACGCCCGGAAGCGCGTAAACATTTGCTCGTTGTTCTTGATTTGCTGCATCAATGCCTCACTCGCCGCACCGATGGGATACTCCACCATCACGTACGCCCTCCAGTTGCTTCCATCCTTCACAATCTTCTTCTTGCTTTCTTTGCTCCCTGACAAGCTGGTGGAAACCACATTTTTGCTCGCCTGGGTAAACATGTCGAGAAGCTGTGCGTTGCCCGCAGTCCCCGTCTCTTCGGTGAATCGTTTCTGCAATCCCGATATCTTTGTCTCGACCATCCGACCGACTTCGGTTCTCGCAGCATTCGTGGCCTTGTCAACTGCAAGTTGCATGTCTCCTGAGACCTGTGAACTGGTCGCGAAGAAAACATTAGGATCTTTCGGAACGCTGGCATACCAATCAGGTATATCGCCGGTGCTCGTGCCGCCGATCGATTGTGAGCCAGAGCTGCAGCCAAACAGCGTCAGCGCAATAATGCTGATGAATGCGATCGAAATGAGAGTACGCATACAACCTCCGTGGATTGGTGATTGGTTAGGTGATTAGTTTATGAATTTGATGATGTTCGGACTCACTGTTTTGAACTGCGGCATGCAATTGCCCGCATTGGCATAGATATACGTGGGGTCGCAAATGACATACCTCGTTCCCTGAAAAGTAACTGCATCACCCGAGACATTACTGCCAAATCGCACGGCCGTAGCAATGTGCGCCGGATAATCAAGTCCGACAACCTCCAGGCCAAGCACTTTCCGAACCAGGTAGGCAAACAGGATCGATCTATCCTCACAGTCGGAATAGGGATAGTACAGCGTCTCCTCGGGAAAGAATGGCTTTTCGCGTCCGAACTGCTCCTGATCGGTGCGATACTCAAAGGCAGTCTGAACAAACCGGAGGAGGATGTTCACAGCGTCAATTTCGCTTCTTCCCGACACAATCGGCTTCAGGCCGGCAAGAAGCGAACGCATCGCTTCGGAGGATGGCGACGAAGTGAAGTACACTTCAAAATTGGTCTGCGGATAATACTCAAAGAAACCAACCGCATCACGGTTGAACTCGACCGGTATGCTGTATGTCTGGCCACCATATTCGAATTTGAGGCCCCTCTTGCCGACCCGATCATTCAGAACCGGCGCGCTCCTGACCGAGAAGTCTGTCGTCTTGTCGACTCCAGGATATGAACCGTCATAGCTGTAGAGCACCCCTTCAACCCGTTTCGCGGCACCTTCGAGCGGCACTGCATAGTATTTCTTGTTGTCCTTTCCGATTGTGAAATAGGTGATGTAGTAGAGGCTGTTTGCAGTCGGCAGGAGCAAATAGATCGTTCCTTCGCTGTATCCCACGCGCGCATCGAAACCGGATTTGGACAAGAGGAACCAGGACATCAACACCACCTCGTTGTGCGCCTCGGAATAAAACTGCTTGCACCATTGATAGACGAGCTGACAATATCCCCAATCGTTCAGTCCCATCCGATCGCGTTGACCGAGCAATTCCGCGACAAGCCCATCGTACTCAACGCGACTGAACGCCGCCCAGAACGCGCCGATAGATTCCTTGCTTACGTCCTTGCCAAGCATCGGCTTCTGCCCGATGTTGTGGCCGATATTCGTCTTCATGCCATAGAAATCGACCGGCACGGAGATCGTGGTCCGGGCAATCGGTTCTTTCGTCTTCACGCGCTCTCCGACAGGTTTCGCCTCTGGTCCTGGAATCGGGATGTCTTTGGCTACAGGAGCGATTTCTTTCGGAGATACTGCCGGACGCACTGGAGGCGGTTGATCCGCCGGAACTTTCGCCGGCTTCGCTTTCTCGTCTGGCTTTGGAGTTGGGATGTCTTTGGCTACAGGAGCGATTTCCTTCGGAGGTTCACTCGGACGCACCGGAGGCGGTTGATACACCGGAAGTTTCGTCGGCTTCGGTTTTTCGTCTCGAACGAGTCCCGTGAACGCCTTCATTTGTTTCCATTCCAGACTGAGGAATTGAACAAACTCTTTGTCCCGCGCGTCTTTGAAATCCTGATACTCTTCCTGCTGCTTCTTAAGCCATTTCTGGTATTCTGCAGGATCCTGAGCCCATGCCGACTGCAGAAACAGAAGTCCCATGCCCCAGAGAAAAACTTGTTTTCTCACCTTGATCCTCCGTTTTTGTTTGATACAACTATAAAGAGCTCAGAGAACTCGGAGACATTGGACCTCGACACGACTGAATCCACTGGACCCGCCTCTGTAAATCTGAATGCGTCAAGTGACTCGGCCTTCGAGCCGTAGAAACAGATCGCCCCAAGCGCGACCCACATTCCCGTGAGAATTGAGCACTTGGGGCTGTTGACGTCTCCTGCGCGGGAGACGAAAAGAAAATCGGTGCTGGGAGGGAATGTGGGTTGACCATCTAGATGGTCATTACTTCAAAATCAACACGACTTTGCCTCAGAGCGGAACACGGTATTCCGCAATGAAGGCAATCACGGTCTCTTGAATAGGATATAGTTGTCGATACTGAGATCGATGATCAGAACAGCAATGACAGTCCGTTCAGAACTTCAAGAGACACTATCGTAGGCGGGCAAAATGGCGCGGGGCTCTCTCTGCAGCTATCTCTCCAGGATACGCCCCCCCGTCAGCCGGTGCCATTGCTCTGCCGATCCGGGAACCCACCTCTTTGGTCAAGATCACTGACATCTACTCTCATCTAACCTAATTTTGCCTGAAAATCAATGTCAGGAAAGTACGTACAAGGTTCTGTCCGTACAACTACGTACAAGCGATTCCGATCATCACCGAACTTCCTGCTGCCGAATTGGGAGTTGGTTGAGGGAAACCTCTATTTTTCTCTTCTCAGAGATGAGAAAACCAATCATCTGTTGAAATGGCGGGATGCTTGAAGCCTTTCAGAGGTTGGATTTTTGCAGCCAAAAGGAGACCCGCGGTGAATTCAGGCTTGACTGGTGGACTCTCAGGAGGGCGAAAACGACAAAAGCCGAGCTTTCGCTTGGCTTTTCGTTCGTAGACGGGGACGGAATCCCCGCCCGACATGGTGCTACCTCTTCCCCCTGAAAACACAAAAGCCAACTCTCCATAAGTTGGCCTCGATCAGGTCCCCCGGCCCTCCGGTCTACTCAGGCTCGAGTCCTGAGCGACTTCTTTGCAGCTCAAGAGCGGAGTCGAAGGATTCACTTCGTTCGGGACACTGAAAATCGCACCGCACTTAGCTTCGCCCCTGCGGGAACTCGTTAAGTGCGGCGATTTTCGTGGACAGGGAGGGAATTGAACCCCCGACACATGGATTTTCAGTCCATTGCTCTACCAACTGAGCTACCTGTCCGAAAATTCACAAACTTAGCGAGCCCGACGGGCGAAGCTAGGTTTGATGAATTTTCAGGATCCCGATGATTTCTGTCGGGATCCGAATTCCCCAACTCGCTGATTCCGACATTTGTCGCGATCCAAACTCACCCAATTTAAAGATATTTCTTCGAAAAATCAAGAACTCCAGACCACCCGGAGCTACTCTTCTTGCTCTAGCTCAGGATTCCATTTCTTTTGAGGACGTCCCGCGCGATCACGATCTTCTGAATCTCGTTCGTTCCCTCGAAGATGGGATTGATACGCGCATCACGATAGAACCGCTCAATCGGCAGCTCTCTTGAATAGCCCATCCCGCCATGGACCTGGACTGCACGATCCGCGACCTTGATGAGCCCCTCTGAGCAGAAAAGCTTCACAGTCGCCGATTGCCGGGAGACCTGTTTCCCTTCGTCGTATGCCGCTGCAGTGCGATAGACAATCGATTCCATCGCATAGATGAGAGTAGCCATTTCAGCGAGCATGAACTGGATCGCTTCAAACTGAGAAATCGACACGTCGAACTGTTTTCGTTCCTTGGCGTATTTCGTGGAGAGCTCCAGGAGTTCTTTCGAAGCGCCCACGCACGCGGAACCCAAACCAAGACGTCCTGCATCAAGCGTCTTCATCGCGATGAGGAAACCCCGGCCATCCTCACCGATCACATTTTCTTTTGGCACACGAACATTGTCAAAAGAGATTGCCGACGTCACACTTCCCCTGATTCCCATTTTTTTCTCGGGAGGACCAGCATGAAAGCCGGGCGATTTCGTTTCAACGACAAACCCTGTGATGCCCTTGTCCGTGCGCGCGAAGGTGGAAACGACATCGGCGATCGATCCGTTGGTGATCCAGAGTTTTTCACCGTTGAGTATCCACTCATTCCCGTCGAAGTGTGCCCTGGTCTTTAGATTGAAAGAATCAGAACCGGCGAGGGCCTCGGTCAATGCAAACGCTCCAATCATCTTCCCTTCTGCCAGCGGTGTCAGATACTTCTTCTTCAAGTACTCAGAGCCACCGATATAGATCGCGTTGGCGCCAATTGATTCATGAGCTCCAAGAAAGGTCGAAGTCGAAAGGCACCCGCGTCCGACCTCTTCCTGAAGCAAGCAGTACCCCACCTCACCGAACCCTCCCCCGCCATACTCCGTCGGGAACACTGCGCCCATGAATCCCAGCTCACCAAGCTTGGTGATGAGTTCCCTCGGGACCTTCTCCTCTTCATCGATGCGGCGGGCGATTGGCTTGATTTCGGAGTTGGTGAAATCGCGCGCCATTTCCCGCAGCATTTTTTGTTCTTCAGTGAGTTCGAATTCGAACATAGTTTTCCTTCGACAGTGGATTGATCACGTTAGAACGTGGAGGGGATTACTCGATCGATGCCTTGGGACCGATATAACTCACAACATCTTCACCACCGTCAACACCGATGATATTTCCGGATATCCAGTAGGCGTTCTCGTCAGCCAGCAACACAATCGCCTTCGCTACGTCTTCAGGCGTTGTCAACCGGCCGGCCGGGTTCTTTGCCCGTGCAACATCGCGCATGCGGATGTGGTTGGGGATTTTGCGAAGCGCAGGAGTGTCGGTGACGCCAGCCATCACCGCATTGGCGGTTATGCCCATGGGACCCAATTCCATGGCCAACTGCCGAAGGTGAGACTCCAGACTGGCCTTCGCGGAAGAGACCGCCCCGTAATTTGGTATTACGCTGTGGCCACCGGAGCTCGTCAACCCCATAATGCGTCCGCCTTTTTTCATGAGCTTGCGGAACAGCAACCCTTGGACCCAATACACTAGACTGTGCGCCATGACATCAAGCGTCATTTCCATCTGCGCCTGCGTGAGGGCCTCTTCGGGCTTGGCTGCGATAAACGGTTTGAGTGTTCCGAAAGCCAGTGAATGCAGCAACACCTTCACGGTATTTGAAGAATCCTTGGCAAACCGTTCCTGGAAATCATCAAGCGCCTCTTCCCTCTTGATGGAATCGGCCGCGTTGATGTTGTAGAAAATGGCTTCCGCACCAGTGTGTTTGATTTCTTTGATGATGTGCTGAACCGCCGGCATCGTGGCCTGACGGTCCAAATGCACGCCAAAGATGTTCATGCCGTGCCTGGCAAGCTCGATTGCAGCAGCCCCGCCAAAACCGCTCGATGCTCCGAGAATCACCGCCCAGTCTGTAGGCTTGAATCGAGTTTCGGTCTTCATTGCTCTCTCCTTAAAGATGTTCTACGAGGATGTAAAAGATACTAAGTTTTCGAGGAAAATCAAATCTCATTCGACAAGAATTGCGCTCGTTGTTCCGATATACCCAACAATTGCCCCCCATAGGTCCTTGTCCTCCGCTACCCCACTATCATCGCCACTGACATCATCCGACCAGACTGGTTACCGTCTCTTCTGAAGGAATGGAAGAGGTCGGGAGCACAGATCGTGCACACATTCGAGACTTCAATATTCTCCCTCCGCAAGCCACATGCCAGAAGCTGATCCACGTTCGCTTTCTTCAGGTTCAAGAACATCTTATTATTCCGACGCTCGAGTTCATCCGAAGGAAAAACTTCCGCCATCTCCCCGCCTACTTCGTAGCAGCACACTCCTGCCGAGGGACCCAGAAACGCCACCATCGAATCAGGAGATGTACCAAACTCCCGTCTCATTGTCTCAACCGTTCTTTCAACGATCTTGCGTGCTGACCCACGCCAGCCGGCGTGGACGTGGCCGAGAACGGCTTTCTCAGGCTCGAAGAGCACGACAGGCAAACAATCAGCCACGGTGACGACAAGCGGTAGATCAGCTGTATTCGTTATGAGGCCGTCACACGACTCGTATTCGCCGGCTCCGCCTACCATTTGAACATGATCTGAATGACACTGGAGAGGCACTGCAAGATGATGCGGGTCGAGCCCCAACGTTCCGAAGAACCGGCGCCGATTCTCTTCAACATGCTTCTGATTGTCCCCCACTCGAAAACTCAGGTTCATACCCAGAGGTTCAGGGCTCACCCCACCGTGGCGAGTGCTCATGCCAAATCGGATATTGCGGAAACGAGCGAGTATGTCTGAGGAGATCATAAGGGGCTGATCCATTCTAGTGCCATGCCTAGAAAGTAATGCTGTGTTTTCTTTCATTATTGGTTTTCGACGCAGAGACGTCCCTCCATTCCTCAGAAATCGTGCGGGACGCACAAAACGCAAGGGCGGGCGGGATAGACTGCGGTCACAAAGCTACGCAGATATATTGATTGTTTCCTCTGCGATTCTCCCCGCCAGACCCGCCCGACCAAGTCGTTCGGGCGGGCCGCATGGCGGGCTGGCGCGGTCTCAGCGTCTTCGCGATTGAAACTACAAGATGACTCGCTTGAATTGGGACTAGTTGTGGAGAAGCGGAATGTTCATCTCGACTGTCGTCCCTCGGCCAACCTTGCTTTCGAGGCTGATGGTTCCGCTCAGATCTTCAATCACCTTTTGCGTAATGGCGAGCCCAAGCCCCATGCCGTCTGTCTTCGTTGAGAAATTGGGTTGGAAGACTTTGGATTGGATCTCCTCTGGAATCCCACCCCCTGTATCCCGAATCCGGATTGTACAGACCTGGTGTTCAACGTTCAGTTCGACGACAATCACACCGCCTCCCTCCATCGCCTGCACACTGTTGCGGACAATATTGATGAACACACGACGCAATTCGTCCCGGTCAGCGATAACGACTGCCGGCGTCTCCCCCAATGTGGACCTGAACTCGATCCCCCGGACCTCGTTAAAGAGGTTGATCGTTTCTTTCAGGAGCTGGTTCATATCGACCCGTTCAAATTTCCGTTCGGGCATTCGCGCGAAGTTCGAGAACTCGGACGCAATACGTGTCAGTACATCGATCTGCTCGACGACCGTCTGCGACACGCGCTGGAGAATGTCCCCAAAGTCCTTGGCCCCCAGACGATAGGCTTGAACGAGATGCTGGATGGAGAGCTTGATGGGCGTGAGCGGATTCTTAATTTCGTGCGCAACCTGTTTCGCCATCTCCTTCCACGCAAGCTCACGCTCAGCCCGCGCCAGGTTTGCCCTGTTCGTTTTGAGCTCTCCGGTCATATCGTTAAACGAGCGGATGAGATCCCCCACCTCGTCGGCAGAGCGCGCTTGAAGCACAACATCAAGGTCACCTTTCCCAACGCTCCTTGCCGCTTTGGAAAGCTCACGCAGCGGTCTGGAAAGCGCATTCGCCAGCACGAGCGCAAGCCCGATAACGAAGGAGACTACCAAAGCGTACGCGCCGAGGACAAATGCGTTCCGCTGGGCGAGTTCCTCATCGATTTCCTGCTGACGGTATAGGGCAGGCACTGCGAGAACGCCCCTAACACTATCTCCGATGAGAATGGGTCGATAGCCAACAATGTAGCTGACCTCTC
>Ga0208045_1000623_pt1 | contig 13217 bp, 15 predicted proteins | sample PL_2010_200m_FD_184160 | JGI IMG/M metagenome (GOLD analysis project Ga0208045, IMG submission 184160) | Freshwater microbial communities from Powell Lake, British Columbia, Canada to study Microbial Dark Matter (Phase II) - PL_2010_200m... | ecosystem: Environmental > Aquatic > Freshwater >...
GTACTGATATGGGTAGTATATGTGACCGCAGCTAGTGCCGAGTTATTCTTCGCGGATTATGATCCGTATTTTGCGCTGTTTAATTTCTGGACTGGTGAAGTTGCTATCGGCGGCTTGATAATCCTGGCGGTGGTGATACTTGCCTCTCTGTTCATTGAACGACCTTTCTGCAAATACGCCTGTCCGTATGGAGCAATACTTGGTGTATTTAACCTCTTCCGCATTTTCAAGATAAAACGAAAGGCGGCAACCTGCAAAAGTTGTAAAGTCTGTGATCGTATCTGCCCGATGAATATTGATATATCATCAGGTGATGTAATTCGCGACCATCAGTGCATCAGCTGCTTAGAGTGCACGTCAGAATACGTCTGCCCTGTAGAAGATACGGTAGCAATGACTACAGGAAAGTTATAAAGGAGTGACCTGATGAAAATAAAGAGTTGGCTTTTAGGCTTATTCGTACTTGTGATTATCTTTGGTGGAATTGGAGTCACCACAGCATTCAATCTCTGGCAGACGGAATCTACCAAGATACCGGTTAAGATTGGAGAAGGAGAATACGCCGGTGAATATAACCCCGCTGATATCAGGGGTTCATACAGCATTGGTGAGATAAGTGAACTATTCGAAATACCATTGGTTGATCTTGTCACTGCATTTGAGTTGGAAGGTATGGACGGTCCTGAGGATTTCAAGTGTAGCGAACTTGAGTCTTTATACGCAAATTTGGAGGAGATGGAAATAGGAACAGATTCCGTTCGAGTTTTCGTAGCGCTGTATACCGGATTGCCATACACTCTAACTGAAAGTACATATTTACCGCAGCCGGCAGTAGATATTCTGAAGACAAAGATTGTTAGCCTTACCGAGGCACAAATAGCTTTTCTAGATAGTCACGGTGTTGATATCAACAATGTTGAGATCATATCACTAACTGAGGAAACCGAACAAAGCGATACTGAAGAGCATGAAACCTTAACGGAACTGGTTATCAAAGGAAACACTACGTTTAGTGAATTACTGGACTGGGGGCTCTCTGAGGGAGATATTGAGACCATTATTGGTGAAGAACTACCAGCTAAAAGTACCGGGGTTCGTGATTATGCTGTTGACAAGGGAATTGAGTTTTCTTTGATAAAAGATGCATTACAGGCAAAGGTGGACAGTCTACCATAAATATTCAAGGGTTTTGGGGGAAATACCCACGACGCCTTCCTGCTTGGCTACTGCTGAGTATAAGAAATCAGACATCTTGATGTTTGTTCAATGGCATTTATATGTAACAATAATGCAATTTTGTTAAATTCAAAATGCCTCGTTTATCCCTGGCTCTGTAAAAAGCATCTACCAAAAATTACATATACTCCACACTTCACCTCCATGATTACTCCACAATTATGCTTCATAATTGACATAGAGGCCGGGAAAACCGGTCAAAAATTAAAGGAAGGAGGGAACAAGATGAAGAAAGGACTAAAGCTACTGGGTTTGGCAGTTGGGGTGACAGCCATAATGGCTCTATCCTTGGGAGGCACCGTTTTCGCCGCTACGCCGGAGGAAACAGATGTCCAGACCTACGGATCCGGATGGGGTGGCTGGCAGGGGGGGGCTACCTGCTCCGAAACAGTGGGCAACCTGCTAGGGCTTACCCCCGAGGAAATTGAGGTTCAGCGACATGAAGGTAAAAGCATGGTGGAGATTGCCGCTGCTCAGGGAGTGACTGAGGATGCTCTCGTGGAAGCTATCCTTGCCGCAAAGCAAGATCAGTCAGACCGAATGTTCCAGCAGATGGAGCAGAGAACCAGCGAGGCAGTCAACCGGACAGCCGTTGGCGTTGGCCCCGTTGGTCCACATGAGGACCGAGGAGCCGGTGCTGTGAGAACAGAGCTTGGCACAGGACGTGGTATGTGGGGAAGAGGCATGCGCTAATTTAGAACGGAAATCCCGCCAGAGAGAGGCGGACACTGTCCGCCTCTCTCTGTTTGACCAAAGTCATCTCAAATATCTGATTTACGCGAGACGATAACAGCGAATAGGGAGAAGGTTAATTTCAGCGAGGATAACTGTGAAGAGGATAATATTTAGCACGATTTGCATTATATTAATTATCGGAATAATCGGTATCTTTGATTCCCCTTCTGCCCTGGCTGAATACGGGTGGGACGATTGTCCTCGCGGTGAAACTGATTGTGAATATCCAGGCATATGCCGCAGTTATGTTGATACCAATGACGACGGCATCTGTGACCGTGGCCAGCCCGCTCCACAAGAGGATAAAGATGGAGCCTTGATTGGAAGTTCCGAATATACCTTCGAAATGACCGTACCGGTAATTGAACAAACCGGTGATGAAACGATTGACGATAATGGCGCTACCGCTGATGATTCAGAGTCCCCAACGGATAATGAAATTGCTATTATCCCTGGTTTAAATGATTCCGAGCCGACAGGTGGTAATACCCCCGATGGAAGTAGCCGCTTGAGTTATTACCTGGGTCCAATTGTTCTAATAACCGGTATTTTATACGGGCTAAGCTATCTCCTCTCCGCAAAACATATAATCAAAGTTGTGGTTCATCGGAGAATATGGAATGTTGTTCTGTTGGTATCCACCATAATTTCGGCGCTGCTGGGATTAGAACTAATCCTTGGGATAGACTTCAGTATTGATATACCTCTTCCCTTTAATTCACTCTTCTGGCATGTTGAGGCTGGTGTCGTCATGGGCTTGATTGCTGTATTTCACGTAATGTGGCACTGGCGTTATTTCCAGAAGATGCTAAAGCTTGCCGGCTAAGAAGTAAACTGAATCACCCCTTAAAAACCAGCGGAGCGGTTTTAGAAAGCGGAGGGTAGCGGCTGGGATTGAACCAATAAAAGGGGAAGGCAATCTCCACCTTTTTGTTTGCTAACTGCGGGGAACATGTTAAAATTATCGCAGACTTATTCGGAATAAGATAAAACAAAATGGCCAAGAAAATACTAGTTGTTGATGACGAAAAAAGAATTGTCGAAATCTTAAAGGCTTACCTAGAACGGGACGGTTATCAGGTAATTACTGCCTATGACGGCCGATCAGCCTTAGAATTCTCACGGCGTGACTCTCCTGACCTGATAATACTAGATTTGATGCTTCCCGAAGTTTCGGGATGGGATGTATGCCGGGAACTGCGTAAAGAAACTGATGTGCCGATAATCATGTTGACTGCCCATGATGATACCACCGACAAGATTGTTGGGCTGGAACTAGGGGCTGATGACTACGTTACCAAGCCTTTTGACCCCAAGGAAATCATCTCCAGGGTGAGAGCCGTACTGAGGAGAAGTGATGTTAAGCCAGTTTCAAAATCCACCATAAACGTTGGTGAAATCATGATAGACACGAATAAGCGCCTGGTGCGTCGTAGCGACCGGAATATAGAGCTCACTCCTATTGAATTTGATATTCTCAGAGTCATGGCAGAAAACTCAGGGCGGGTTTATAGCCGTATGCAACTCCTTGACAAGATTCAAGGTGATGCTTACGAGGGCTATGAACGAACTATCGACAGCCATATCAAGAACCTACGTAAGAAGTTGGAACTTGACCCGAACCACCCCCAATACATTATCACTATATACGGAGTAGGCTATAAACTGGAGGGGATATAAGGTGCGCAGCCTTACATGGAAGCTAGGCGGGGCGCTGTTGCTGATTGTTGTTGTATCGGTAGGACTGATGGCATATCTAACTAATCTCAGCACGACTCGTGAATTCCAGCAATATGTTTCCAGAGGAAACATGATGTATGCCCAGTCATTAGCTGGCAGCCTAGGGGACCTGTATGCTGAAAACCAAGGTTGGAATAATATTCAAGAGACGCTGCAGAGTTTGCCCCTATCAACTTCAGAGAGAATACTGATTACTGACAACTTAGGTATAGTCATCGCAGATACAGCGGAGGAGTCGCTCGGCAAGGAATCGAAAGACGTTGGGCTGAGTGACGGTACCCCGATAATGGTATCCGTTAAGATGGTTGGAAACCTGTATCTGCTAACATCCGGTGGGGCGGGTGTAGGTAAAGGCCGTATGAGTGGACGGAATCCCCAGACGACACTTACGGTGGTAAATGATAAGGAAGATTTTCTGGACCAGGTAAATAGTTCTCTGTGGCAGGTAGGCCTTATCGCGGCGGCAGTGGCTCTGGTTATCGGTCTGATTCTCACCCGGCAGATAACCCGTCCCCTTCGTATCCTTATTTCAGGGGCACGCCACCTGACTAAAGGTGAGTTGAGTTACAGAGTAAAGGTAAAGTCGAGGGATGAGATTGGCGAGCTTGCAGACTCGTTTAATATCATGGCTTCCAGCCTGGAGAAGGGGGAGAAATTCCGCCGGCAGCTTACTGCGGATATCGCCCATGAACTTCGCACCCCCCTTACCGTCATAGAGGGTACTGTCGATGGCATAATTGACGGCGTTTTCCAGCCAAATGCCGAACACCTGTGCTCGATAAAAGAGCAGACAGCACTGCTAACACACCTTATCAGCGACCTGCGCGATATTTCCTTGGCCGAATCAGGACAGCTAAAACTGAATCTTTCCTTAACGGATATGGTTGAATTGGTGAGACGCCTGGTTTCAAATTACACGATAAATGCGCAAGAGAAAAACGTAGGAATAAATCTGGAAGAAGGTCTGCAAATCCCTGATATTAAAGTTGACACAGTTCGAATGGAGCAGGTGATTTCTAATCTTTTGACCAATGCCATTCGACATACTCCATCCGGTGGTAGTATCACCGTTAGTGTTAGAAGGGATGATGAAAAACTAGTAATCTCAGTTGCCGATACCGGAGAAGGAATCGATTCAGAGGACTTGCCGTATATTTTTGAACGGTTTTATCGGTCTGGAAGGTCCCGGTCGCGAAAGGAAGGAGGAACCGGGTTGGGACTGGCTATCGTCAAGCAGATGGTAGAAGCTCACGGGGGTAAGGTCTGGGCTGAAAGTGAATCGGGCATAGGCAGCAAATTTAACATCTTGCTCCCCTTCTTGATTTAACAAAAACAAAAAAGTATTAAATTACCCTTGAAGAAGCGGGGGATAGGCCAACTAAAGTATTCACTCGCCGCTAATCAGATTTCTTCATGTGGCTGGGACCGATCTCGGGATACAGTGTAAAGAGCGGGTTTGACCAGAACTCATCACCGGCTTCAATGCCCTTCTTTGTAAGACGATAGTATGTCCGTTGCGGAGCCGGCGGATAGTTATCTTGAATGCTAGACGTCTCAGTTTGGCCGGTAGCTTCCACCCATTCGAGTCTCTTGAGCACGCCAAAGTACATCAGGAACGAGTGGTACCGCATGTGGGTAAACTTTCGAGAAACTCTCTTCAGCTCGCGCTCGTAGATTCTGTCCGCCTGTTCCTCGGTAACGTCGGCGCCGCTTAGTACCATACGGCTGATGATTCTCTCGGCACGTTCCCTGGCGGTGGCCCGAGCCAGCGCTTCCTTGTACTCGAAGTTGATGTCAGCCTGGGCGGCACCGCGTTCCGGATCAATGGCATGCGAGCCTTCAGGCCCCCTACCCAGGAGATATTCCCGGATAAACCAGCCGCAGCCGAACGGCCTTAAAAATCCCCCTCTATTTGGTCTTAGCTCCAATGCCATAATGCTTAAACCCGAGTCCTCGTTCTTATTTCTTCCAGGGCTTCAATAATCGTGGTTGAAACCCGGCGGATGGCACCAAGATTGTTCTCTAGGACTTTCTTATCTTTCGCCCACAGGGCAACATAGGGAAACGACCTTACCCCAGTGTCAAAGCCGAAGTGTGTGCCCACGACAAAAGCAGCGCTCTCGGCAATGGTCTCCGCATCCTGCCGTGGAATACGGAATACCCCTTCAGAATAGTAGTGGGCAATTTCATGGAGCAAGGTCTTGAGCTGCTGCGCCCCAGGCTCCTCGGGGCGTACCCAGATGCCGGCTTGACTGTAAAAACCCTTTACTCCGGGATCCAGGGAAGGCTTGGACTCAAAATCCACACTGACACCCCGCTGCCTCATGTGGATAAGTAAATCAGTAAATAGCTCTTCGTTAGCCTCACCGGCGAGCACCGGCACCTCGAACTCAGGCAGAGGTTTGCCCTCGGTCTGGCTGACATCAAAGATATAGACCACTTTGAAGAAAACGGGGCGCGGCTCGGTTTCAGTCTCTGCCTCCGCTTCGCCTTGTTCCCTTTTCTCGGGTTTTAGCTTCGGCGGCATCATCGGCGCCATGATGGCGATGCCCTTTTCGCCTTTCATGACCCAGCGCCCCAGGTCTTTCCAGGTGTTGAAACCGGCCACCCTGACGGCCTCAGGCTTCTGGAGCATGATAAGTATCTGGTTGCCAATACTATAATCGTGGAATTTTGACATGGTGGTGAGAAACAGCCGGAACTGGTAGCTGTCCTGGATGCCCTCCACACCATCCTTGAGTTGCTTCAGCACCTCGTCAATCCGCCGGGTTTTTACCTCGGTCTCCACCGCCGGCAATAGGTCCACCGCCAGGCTATATCCCGGTAGAGGCTCGCCTATCCAGCCGATAAGGTCACGGTACTTCAAGGGGACTTTCTCGCCGCCTTCAATGAGGAGAGCCTGCGGGTACAGACCGACGGTAGATTTATGCTCCCTGTCAATGTGCCGTTTCAAAGCACCTGATCTGGTGGTGTTATTGTATTCCGGGATCTCGATTACCTTATGGCATATCGGGCAGGTAACAGTAACCACCGTTTTCCTTGCTTCGGTCATGGGCAGATAAATCCTTTGCGGCTCTACATCCTCGGTTACCACAGATTTGACCAGCCCGACCGTGAACCCCATGAACATGAGGAACATGCCGAAGCCGACAACATCATTCGTCTGTTGCTGGGTCGTTCGATACATTACCAGGTCACCTCCTTGATTAAATCATCGAGTTCCCCGCCGGCAATTATCCTTACCACCTCACTCGCGATATAGGTCATGGACTCGGCATGCGCCGGTGTCAGGTCTTCGGCCTCCCCCATGGTCCGGTATTGCCGATGGTGTGCGAGCTCGTGTACCAGGGTATCAATCATGGAGCGTGCCCGTCCCATCATTTCCAGTGAAATATAGACCTCTCCTACGGCTGTGCTGTACATACCGGCAGTTCTCACCCGGTCGCTGGCGGGAGGAATAACGGCGACGTGTACTCCGGACGGCGGCGAATAGGTAAACACCTTTTTTGTTATGGCTCTGGCCAGGTTGAGATGAGCACGGTAATGGTGCTCCAGCTTTTCGTCCGGGATAACCTCTACCTCACGGAGTCGATCCTGGGAGGTCTTTATCAAATCTCTATCGGTGTTGATAGCCCTGGCCAGGGTATCACGCACATATGACTGAACACTTACCGATTCATAGCCTAGGTGCTTGACCATGCCGTCCCAGCGGGCGTCGGTGCGAATCACCGCGTTTTCACCCATAACTTTGATCCAGGCTTCCCGCCATACGGAGGCGTTTTCACGGACGAAGTCGGCATAGTCCTTCCCCGTTACCGGCTCCCGACCCATATCCCAGGAGCCCATGTTGACGTTGTGGCTTTCCTCCGTCTCAATCACCGGCGGCTGTTTTACCATCTGCAGAAACACCTGCAGATGCTCCACCTTGGTGACACAGGACCAGAGTCGGCCCACGTCTACCCATAGGTCAGGCTCGTTCTTCGGGCCGTGGCGGTCCGGTGCCATATCAAAGCTCCACAGGTTATAGGAGTAAGGACTGTTAATTTCACGCATATAGATGTCGCGGGCATAAATCCTCGACTGGCCGATGAAAGTCGCCCCAACCGCCTGCACCATCTCAGGGAATTCCTTCTTCGCAGGAGTTAGCTTGTGCTGGATGAGCTGGTTGAAGCGGCGGATGGGCTGGTTGAGCAAACTCGGCCCTTCGGCGATGATCGACTTCCTCGGCAAGTTTACGGCAAACCTGTCCTCAAAGGCGGTGCCGCGATAGCCGATAATATGAAAGCTGGTGCCGTGTCTTCTCCCGTTTGGCTTCCATAGTGCCGCCAGTGTCTGGGCATGGCCATTCACCTTCTGCTCCAGGAAAACAATCCACAGCGCCCTGTCCCTGGTCTCAACCCTGACGGAGTATCCCAGGCGGAGCAGGGCGAGGGCGGCAATCTTCATGCCCTCACCGAACTTACCCCGGGCGTAATCCGGCTTGAGCTTCGGCGGTCCAAGGAGGAAATCGGCGACAGCTATGCCTTTACCTACATCGCGTATATAGAGCCCCTCGTCGTCATAGCCATATGTGTAATACTCGCACTCATCCAGGGCATTCTGGACGATGTCCCTTATCGCCTCCCACTCTCCCCAGTCCTGCCGCCATGTGGAGGTAGGACCGATAATGATGATCTGCCAGCCTCTGGGCTTCCATTCGGCTTCGTATTCGTCCATGGTCAGGACTTTGGGTGGTGCTGCAATCACAGTCATAACCGTTTCCCCCTGGCCCGGGCAATAGCGCCCAGGAAAGCGGAGTCAATTCTATCCCGGTAGCCGATGTCATCGATGGTATAGGCCAGGAACTCCGGGCTGTCGGGAAGGAATTCAAGACCACCTTTTTGACGTGACTGGCGTAGCTGTTCGGGGATTACGGCCGAGGATTTCTCTTTCAAATAGCGTTGCCTTTCCTGTTCGGTCCACGGGCCGAGATGCTTGGCGCGCGCCGCCATGATGGCAGCCTCTTCTGCGGTATAATGGCTCTCTATATCCGGAGCGAAGGCGTCTTTAAAACCCAAAATGGTGAAATACCGTCCGGTCTCCGGCTCCCATACCCAGCCGGTAGATGTCTCTACCCAGGCATGTCCCATCCGCCGGCCGCCGCTGAATACCGTGCCGTGTATCAGATCGCCTTCACCTCCCTTGATCAGGAATCTCCAGGCGTCGGCATAGCAGGTACCGGTCTGTGCCACGTATTTACCACCGGCTAACAGTCCCACACTCGCGGCATAGTCGAGGACACTATCTACAAACTCCCTGGACGGCTTCTCGGTGGTACGCTGGGGGACACCCGGCTTGAAGAAGCCGTGCTCGAACATCTCTCTGGCATCCTCGTCCCACCACTCGGCAATCACTTTGTCGTTACGCCTGTCGGTTATCCATATTCCCAACCGGTCCCGCTCCTGCCAGGTTTCCACCTTGACATCATGCCTGGCCGGCTTTTTAGCCGTTGATGGCAGTCTTTGAGGCTGGGCAGAGCTTTCCCACAATTCATCGAGTGCCGACGCCCTTGGCTCACTTCGCTTTATTTTGACCTTCCAGCCGGCGTCCAGGTCTCTCTTTTCCACCTTCTTGAGCAGGTCGTAAACAAGGGCTTTGTCGGACTCGAATTGCAGGAATACGTCTTTACCCGGATTGTCCGCCCTGATGATGATAATATTCCCCATCCTGTCCATCTCCATTTCATATATTTCTGTCGGTCGCCCTGGAGATGTTTGCGGCAGGAGCGCCGGCTTCTCTTCCGGCTCTTCAAATGATTTCTTGGTAAAGTCCCTGGCAATGCTCACCGTAAGAGTCCCCAACATCAGAAAACCCGCCAAGCCGAACATCATTGAAAGCCAGTCCGGAGCCACCGGCGTCTCTTCAACGGGTAACAATTCCACGGAGACCGTGTCTTCCGGTGCTATGCCCTCAAGCTCGCCGGCATTCACTTCGATGAAATGGCGAGCAGGCTGCGTACTGGTGACCAGGTAGCCGGGTTCAATATCGTGGTAGACCTCCGTTACCATCAACTCCTCCGAAAGAAAGGCGATATCAATCGAAAAGAGCATCGGTACCGTAGTCACATGGATAGTCTGCTCAACACCCATATCAAAGAGCATGCCGGTCCCAGTCGGCAGTTCCGGCAACCCGCCCAGACCCTGCTCCAGCTCCCAAGGCGCAGTGGCTATGCTAACGAGCCACTCTTTATCTTTAATTTTTACAACTGCCTGTCCTGCCATTACGGCCTCCCCTGGATTCGCTTGACGCCGTTCAGCTTACTTTCCAGACTCATCTGCCCCGATGCGAAGTCCTTGCTCTCGATATCAGAGCCGCCGAACATGGCGACGTCGAAGTTGCGATGCCATCTCGCCGAGGCCTTAAAGTCGGTCTTCTCTTCGAACTTCCTGCCGCGACTGGCCCTGGGTTTCATCCCGGGCGGGGCGATAGCCGTCATCCCATTGAGAAAAGACTCGCTGGTGGTGTCTTCCCGGTAGTTAATCGGGGCGTTAACCCCGAACTCTTCATGATTGGCGTACTTACCCATCTTGTTTTCCTCCTTGCCACAGCTTCTGGTACCACTCCTTCTGCTCCTCACCCGATACTTTGCGGTACCTCATGGTGGTGGTGATGCTCTGGTGCCCCAGGTGTTCCTGCAGCAGCCTTATTCCATCGCCCGAGTCATTCTGTTTAACCGCATGGACCGCAAAGGCGTCACGCAGCTTGTGGGGGCTGACGTTGTGCAGCTTGCCTGTCTCCGCGTTGACCAGCCGGGGTAACCCAGATCTCCGGGCACAGTCTCTGACAATCTGCCAGGCGCGGTGCCGGGAGATATCGAAGAGGAGTCTTTTCCCCATTCGTGATACCGGCCCGTTGCGTTTTATATATTCCCTGAGCATCGTTAAAGTCGTTTCGTCTATGGGTAGCGTGCGGAGTCGTTGGTGTTCTTTCTCTTGAGCTACAGCCTTTTCGACTTCAAGCCCACACCTGGGACAAAACCGGTGCGACTTGCTCAGGCTGGCTTCACATTGAGGGCAGGAGAGACTGATTCGCTGCTTCAGGTGTTGGATGGTAACCGTGCCGCGGCTGAAGTCGATATCACCCACGGTAATTCCCAGGGCTTCCGAAATACGGCAACCAAGATGAAACAGCAACCTGATAAGAAGTCTGTCGCGCAGGTACTCGCCTGCTTCTTCAAGCTTCTCAATCTCTGTAGGTTCAAGGTATGCTTTAGCCACTACTCCTCCGTTCCCTCGCCGACCATTGGCATCACCATGCCGAGCATCATGATCGGCATTATCATCCCCAGCATGTCCGTCATGTCGGAGGAAGTGCCGCCGGCTATGTTAATGATGTCGTCGATTTCAGTTATCACGTCAGGCTGTTCCTCTATCTTCACGTAGAGGTCATAATCGTTCCCTGCTGAGATACCGCCTACTCCAAACCAGCCGGAGCCGATAATCTCGATATCCACATAGCCGATGACAGTAATAAACATCTCGGGTGAATCGGGACAGGGTAAAGACGCCCTGGCGCTCAGTATCTCGTCGAACCAGAGTAACCCTCTGCTTCCGATACTGCCGTAAAGGGTGAACTCCCGCTCCGGTCCCCTGTAGGGCACGGCAACACTCACCCTGAGCGTATCACCCGGCGCCAGAGTTACCTTCTCCTCGAGAGGCAGAATCCAGCCCACACCGGGTCTGAATACCTGCAAAGCGCTAATCATTCCTGCTACACCTTCGCATAGTTCGTTATCGAGATTTCGCCGAACTCGGAATCAGGTATCCCGGCCAGCACCTCTACTACATCCTGAAGCGTCGGCGAAATTACCTTGGGAATTGTGCCCCCTATCTTGGCATACAGGTCATAGAGGCCGGCCGAGATTGACGTAGTTATGGCGATATCCACGTAATCTTCGCGGGTCTGCCAGCTTGCGTCCTCTGGAACGCTCAGAGTTTTCGAGGCATGTAGTACCTCGTCGAAACCAGTCCAGCCGGTGTTACCAATAGAAACATAGAACGGCACGCTTTCCGCCTTGCCGCGGTGCGTGTACCGGCAGGTGACCCTCAGCTTGTCACCGGCTGTCACCTGGACATTTGCCAGCGGCAGGAATATGATCCCGAACTCTGATGGAAGATATACTGCGCCCATATTCATTTACCTCCTTTCGTACCGTATTATTTCAATAGAGCCAAACTCTGAAGTCGCCTGACTCAGGATGATTTGCTTCTCATACCGGTCATCCTGAACCCACTCGCTCCCGTTCCAGTACCAACTCCAGACCGTTATCATCACGTTCTTCGAAGGCATGGTGAACCAGCCGCGAAATATCACTGTCTGGCCCGGAGATACCAGCAGGTAGTCGAACTGGAAGGGGAAGCTGGTTGAGTCAAATACCGCAGTGACGGCCAGATTCTGATCTGAAGTGCCGATATTCTTCACGCTGACATCAACAATAACCGTGGCGCCTTCGATAGCGCTGGATGGTGCATCTACCTTAATAATGTCAGCATACTTCGCCATTTCGCTTACCCTTTCTTTCCTTCACCTCGGCAGAGACATACCAAACAGTGATCCCAACGGTATATACACCAGTGCCCTACCGGCCTCATCCAGGCCGACGATATCAAGACAACCTCCAATGACCCAGCAGCTGATGCCGACGACAATTACCAGCACAGCTCCCCACCATGGTATCGGTGACATCTCTTTGAGCTGGGGGCTGTTACCAAGCTCCTTACCGCAGCCAGAGCATACCTTCTCGCCATCCAGCAGGTATCGCTTGCACTCGGGACAATAGAGGTAAGATACTGGCGTCGAGGGATGGCGGATTGCCTGCGATAGGGCATAGACCATGAATCTCGGTACGGTTTTCAGCGTCTTCATCACACGACCCCCTGCAGCATGCCAAACATCGTCGTCATCATCATGAGCATGTTCATGGCACCGGTCATATCACCCGCCGGCACCGATACCTGGGACACCTGCCCCAGCATGGTGCCCATAGCCGGCAGGCCGTATCCGTAGGCGTTGTCCTTCTTTACCGGGGCGTCCTGCGGCTTGGTGGAGAAGTAAGGCGCAAGCTGCCGCGCCTCGGTCCAGCGGAAGAGCCATCCCTCTCCGTAAGCTCTTCGTCCGCTTTCCCAGAGCAGACCGGTAAGCCCGGAGAGCATGGGAGCGGCAAAGCTGGTACCGGACTTGGTTACATAGTCCTCATCCGACATCTGGCTGGCCATCTCTAAATTTGTGCCCCAGATAACGAAGTCGGGCTTCGTCTCACCCTGAACGGTGGGGCCGCGGGAAGACTTCTCCCAGACGATAAGCTCATCGGTTGTTTCTACGGCGCCTACAGCAATAACCTCGGGCTCGCAGGCGGGAAGCATGACGGATGTCATCTTCGGTCCGGAGTTGCCGGCGGCGGCAATAACATCTATACCGTAATCGATGCTGGCCTGGCGGCAGGCTGCTCTTACCGGGTTATCATCATC
>Ga0208045_1000624_pt1 | contig 13207 bp, 9 predicted proteins | sample PL_2010_200m_FD_184160 | JGI IMG/M metagenome (GOLD analysis project Ga0208045, IMG submission 184160) | Freshwater microbial communities from Powell Lake, British Columbia, Canada to study Microbial Dark Matter (Phase II) - PL_2010_200m... | ecosystem: Environmental > Aquatic > Freshwater > Lake...
GTGCATGTGATAGTGGGTATACCTACGACAATACCGCCGACGCTTGGGTCGCACTTCAAGCTCATAAGCGCATTGGCGCTGCTGGTAGCAATATTTCTGGTATCCCTGACTATAGGAATAAGGTACAAGAAAATATTCCTGATCTTTCCGATAGTGTTCACTACTCTTGCAGAGCTTTTCATAATCGGCTCCATAATAGGTTTGATAGGCACGATAGACCTCGCCGCTGTCGCGGGAATGATCGCAGTCATAGGAACGGGGGTAGATGCGCAGATAATAATAACGGACGAGGTGCTGAAACACAACAAAGAGCACGGATTCAAGCTTAAGCTCGGTAACGCTTTCTTCATAATCTGGGCGGACGCCACTTTGCTTATCGTAGCTATGATGCCGCTGCTTTTCTCGACAACACTTGTATCCATCATAGGTTTTGCAGAGTCCACGATACTCGGTGTGCTCTTCGGAGCTTTCATAACAAGGCCTGCGTACGGCGCCATAGTGACAAGGTACTATTCAAAGGAGAACGCAAAGGAGAACGAGAAGTAGAGCATCAACATGAAACACTGCCCACTATGTAACAGGTCAAGCGACGAGGCTGTGTTTTTCGGTGAGTTCTGCGAAGAATGCGCTCGCGGAAAGCTGATGCAATCGCTCCCGAAAAACGTGGAAGTCGCCGAGTGCAAGGACTGCAAGAAGATCAAGCTCAAGGGCGCCTTTGTACCAATGAGCAAAGCAACGATGGAGCAGCTGCTTCAGTGCGAATACAAGAAGTACAACATCACGCTGATTCATAGCAGCAACGGCATAGCAAGAATGTGTGTGATCGATGAGAGGGCGGGCGGCGTAGACGTGGACCTGAATGCGCATATAAAACTCATTCGCACGCTCTGCGATTTCTGTTCCAAGAAGAGAGCGAGCTACTACGAAGCAATAGTGCAGCTCAGAGGGGAAGAGGGCAAGGTTGGAAGAATGGCAGAAGCGCTGACGCACTACATAGAGAAAAATGGCGCATTCATAACAAAGACGGACCAGAAAGAACACGGAGTGGATGTATATACGAGCGACAAGAGGGTGGCGCAGTCTTTCCTTTCAGTCAGGCACCTGAAGTGGAAGGGTTCTTATGAATTGCATGGCCAGAAAGGAAGCAGAAAGCTATACCGGAACACTTACTTCGTAACACTGTGAGAATTCTGCCTAAAACATCTCCTTACTTTTTTACTTCAGCTGTCTTTAGGTTTCCTGCAATCAAAAACGAGCCACTCAAAAATCTGCATGCTTTTTAATACCTTACATATATTGTATACAATACATACGCCATATACGACATGCAAAAGAGGAAGGTCTTATTGATGGCTAAGAAATCCAGTAAACATGCAAGTAGCATTAGGGGAAAATACATGAAAAAGGCACAGGCAGCGTTGGAATACTTGCTGACATACAGCTGGGCGATACTGCTTGTTTCAGTTCTGCTCGGAATCATGTATTTGTTCGTATTTGCCCCCTCTAACATAATACCGTCAAGTTGCGCCTTCACCACAGGCGCATACTGCCAGGACATAATTTTCGGATCAAACACAGCGATGTCGAGCGCAGGGCTCTTTCTTACAAATACGCAGCAGGTGCCTCTCGCCTACCCCCAGATGGTGCTGAATTCCAGCGTCACGCAATCAACAACTGGAACGTGCTCGCCTTCACTTGTGCTGCAGGGCGGTGCGATCGTGTGCAACATATCTATATCGCAAAAGGCGATACAGTTCGGCGCTCTCGTCACTGGAAAGATATACTTGAGCGCGATACCATGCCCGAGCGCAAATGCGCTTACCTGCCAGGGTGGGCAGAGGCAGACCTTCACAGGCACTTTCAACACACACGTCTCGCCGCTGCTCTCATCAACACCTACGACAATCTCGATAACGGTCAGAAACCAGTCGCAGGCGGCTAACGGAAACAGGGATGCCGTCGTTGCTACCGTGAAGCTTCTCGGAACGCCCATCGCAGGCGCGACCGTCAGTTTCACGCAGTCAAACGCCTTTGCCACCCTTTCCCCGAACCTGATAACGACTGAAGGGAACGGCAATGCAACTACATATATTTCCAGTCTGACGACAGGCAACACTATCGTGACAGCCACATTCGCGGGAGTATCCGCAAACGTGCTCGTCTCCTTCATTGCGCCTGCATACGCGAGCATGCAGCTTACAACTGGCGTCTGCTCATCGCAGAACGCGGGCAGCACAGTCCTGACTCTTGACTCGCAGAACTACGCCTGCTCCCAATTCCCGATAACATTCCCGTACCAACCGGGCACAACTCACAGTTATTGTTTCATATCCCCTATCCCAGGAGATACTGGAGTTAGATACTCATTCGTATCCGTGACCGGCTGCGGCACATCCAGCCAATGCGGAACGTTCACATCCGGAACTCCCGGATCCAATTGCACGCTGGCAGGAAACTACGTCACGCAGTACTACCTGACCGAGACGTCCAGCCCAATAGGGGGAGGCACGCTGACTCCTGGAAGCAACTGGTTCGACAGCAGCACTAATTTGACCATAAATGCAGTTGCAAACATAGGTTACATTTTCCTGCAGTGGATCGGCACGGGCACTGGAAGCTACACCGGCGCGTTCGGCACCAACACGATCACCGTATCCAGCCCAATAACGCAGCAGGCAAACTTCCAGACCACAACCTCAACCTCAACTTCCACCTCTACCACTTCCACTTCAACCTCCACTTCAACCTCCACATCAACCACTTCAGTGACAACAACAAGTACATCAACGAGCACTTCCACCTCAACGACATCAGTTACGACAACTAGCTCAACTTCCACCACCTCTATCACTTCCACCTCAACTTCCACCTCAACCACCTCACTGACATCCATCACATCGACCTCCTCAACCTCCATCTCCACAACTTCAACTACCTCCAAGACAACAACCACTTCCACCTCAACCTCAACTTCCACCTCAACAACCTCAACCTCAACTTCCACCTCAACAACCTCAACCTCAACTTCCACCTCCACCTCTACGATCGCAACCAATTTCGCCACCAACGCCGCAACCAATGCTGCGACGAACGCGGCCACCAACGCGGCCACCAACGCCGCAACCAATGCTGCGACGAACGCGGCCACCAATGCGGCCACCAACGCCGCAACCAATGCAGCCACTAACGCCGCAACCAATGCAGCAACCGTACCTTACTGCACATCAGGAACCTACGCCTCAAACTATGACGAGTACAGCTGCGATTTCGACTCCAGCATCGGAGGCGACTATTACGTGTGCATGAACTACAACCAGTGCTACCCTGTCATCAACTGCTACGACGGCAGCTACGCAGGATACTGTGCATCGGATCCCTACTCCGACTGCTCGCCTTCAGGCTGCATCTCCTACACTCCGCCAACCATAACATATACTTCCACAACCTCCACCACGATAGAAGGAGAAAATTATTGCACATCAGGGACGTATGACATAGGGTATGATCAAAACGCTTGCGACGAGTGGGGCAATGAGGTAGCAGGCATACCTGCTTGCACCTATTACGGATACTGTACCGTCGAGGCCGCGTGTGATACAGGAACATACCTGGATTGCACGGAGGGAGGCGTAGGCTACAACTGCCAGCCTTACGGATGCGTTGTAGGTGGGTCAACGAACGCACCGACAAACGACGCAACCCCGACAAACCCTGCGACCAATTACGCGACCAACTACGCTACTAACGGAGCGACTTACTACTATCAAAGCTGCAGTGGCTGTTCAGCGCAGCACGAAACCTGGACTTGGCAGTGCTACGGGACCTATCCGTCCTGCAGCTCAGGCGCTGCCGGATGCAGCAGCGGAACCCTTGTCAATGCAGTCAACCAACACACATACTGCGGGAACTGCGGCAACTATGGCGACTGTCATTCCTGCCAGGCGCCTAACTACCAGCTTGGCTATAACGTATGCGGATGGTGTACGATACCTCCATACACGAGCGGGCACTGCATGTCTGAAGCGACCTGCTGCTCATGCTACTACGGCTCGGGCTGGACAGCGCAGTACCTGACCGGCTGCTGATCAACAATTAATGTTTGCCTTATGAAAAAAATTAAATTATGTGATTCAAATGGTTGGAAAAAATAGCGTGATCGTGATTTGCATTCTGATTGCATTAGTTGCAATTCTGGCAGTTTCGGCATACTTCCCGTTCTTCAATGCAGCTCCTGCAACTTCTACAACCACATCTGTCCTTACTACCACTATGGCGGCACAGGGCAACTTTTCAGTGATGGAACCTCCCATACTCTACGGTTTCAGGCCCTGGAATGAGATCAACGCCAGCCTTGGCACGCTTCCTCCTGGCGTGGCTAAAGGATATATTTACATATATAACGGCACTTTTGACGAGCATCTGACTATCACGATGCTGGTATATCCCGACCCTGCTGCCGCGTTTTCGATGTATGGTTCAATACCAAGCACGATAAGCGATATAGAAGGGATTCCTTTCTTCAACCTCCCTACGAACTACTCTGGAGGCATGGTGACATCCAACCTCAGCATGGTGGGGCATAACTTCGGAAAGCTCTTCGTTGCCGTGACGCTCAACGTGCCCGTCAAAACGGCAAACCAGAGCCAGGTAATTCCCATAATGATCAAAGCACTTAACTTGACAGTAGCGAAGTTCGTGCAGCTATCCTAGGAAAAGTCCAACTGACCAGTCCCTTGCGGAGACAGGCATTTTCCTTCAGCATCCGCCGTGCCCATCGCCCTTTTTCAAGCAGGATCTGGCACGTATCGCCCAATTTCCGAAATGTTGATATATTCATCATTGCAAATGTGTGACATGGCGAAGCGAAAGAGGCAGTACAGGCACCTGCATGCCAAAATCGGCAGGGGCAAGCCGAAGATGAGCACATACGTTCCTGTTATTGTAGCGATGCTGGTGCTTGTGGCGGCTGTGTTCTTCCTCTCAGGCGAGGGGCCGGCTTCATCATCAACGACCACTGCTGTCACTCAGTCGCAGAAGCTGCAGGCGCCGGCGATCAGGGACTTCAAGAGCGTGCTTGGCGGTTCGGAGACGCTGCCGGAAAGCATCCTGCAGGGGGCGAGCTCAGGCGCAGCCTTCAGGTATTACGGAGGCAACGCAACCAAGGGGCTTGGCTCAGGCACCACGCTGATGGTCAGGCTGCTATACTATTCTGACACATCTGTGATGAATTCATTTTTCGGAAACGTGACTGCAGTTGTCGGAGGAGCCACCACGCATTTCTCCAAGGAGAACATCTCTTCCGAGAGTGGCAGGCTGGGTCTTCCCGGACCGCTGGTAGACAGCATCGTCGGGGGCAGGGCAATCAAGAGCCCATCTGGCCAGACCATATACACGATCAGCGCACTTTACAACAACACCCTGGTGACTTGCTCGATGACCACGAACGTGGACCTTTCGCAGGATGTTGCGATGGACTCCATTCTCGGCGCAATTTCAGGGGTCCAGCATCTGATCGTAGCGCGCAACTAGTTTTCCCTAGCTTTTGTAGAACAGGTTGCCCGACATTGTCGCGTCCTTCGGCACCATGCCCTTGACCGCGCTGCTGTTGTATATGTCCTCCACGAGTTTCAGGCCGCATATACTGGGGTCAAACGCCCAGGTCTCGTTTATGTTCCAGAGATCGTAGCCGTTTATCCTGTTCAGGTCGTCCGCGCTAGGTATCACGAGGTATGTCCTGTTCGGTATGTCCGAGCACCTCGGCAGGAACAGCCCCCCGTACGCGCCGTTGTCATAGCTCGCTGTCTGCGCAGCCTGCATTCCACCGAGGAAGTAGTCCAGGTAGTAGGGTTCCAGGGCAGGCCCGTAGACCCTGAGAATGCCAGTGTCTGGCAGCTTGCCCAGGTACGAGGCCGTAAGTTTCACATACTCAAGCGAGTTGTGGTTGTAGAGGTAGAACCAGTAGTCTATCGGCAGCGACGTGACGAGAAGGAACGCGACTATGGCCGCCGCCACAGGGATCCTCGCGATGCGGAGATTCCCCTTCCCCTCAGTGAAGCGCGCCAGTGCCATGCCCAGGACTAAAGAGAGAGGAATTGCCGCTATTATCGTAAACCTCATCAGCTTGTATATTGGAACGTATTTGCCGATGCTCATGGTTCCGAACTCCATGTAGCCCAGTACAAACGCAGCGAGCAGCATCACGAAGTAGCTCCTCTTCTCCCCCTTGGCCAGCAGGTACGCGAAGGCCAGCACCTCGAAATAGCCGAAGAAGCCAACCTCATTTATGCTTATGGACTGCATCGAGAGGACCCCAGCGGAAAGCGACTGGACGTTGCGCGCCAGTGCTGCGAAATTCAGAGACAGGACAGGGCGCAGAACCTTATCCACAAGTCCGTACGGGAAGTAATTCTCAACGTAATAAGTCAGGCTCGGGTTGGTGTAGTATATCTGGTTCGGCCCTCCCGTTCCGCTGTAGTAATAGTCTGTCATCGAGAACTCCACGAAAGGATTGCCGTTCGCGATCTTCAGGTTCACCATGCCGAGGATTGCAACTGCTGTGATGAAACCGAGAAGGAAAAATCCAAGCGCTGGCAGAAGGTTCTCCTTCTTGCCCGTTAGGAAGCCGCGGACTGCTACGCAGAGCAGGTAGGCACCTAAGAAAAGAACGTAAACATAAGCCAGCGGGCTGGTCAGCGTAGCAATGAAGCCCACGACTCCGCAGGCCCAGAAGTGCCACTTGTTTCCTTTCTTCATTCCCCTGATGAGCACGAAGACAGCCACGCTCAGAAAGAAAGAAAGCGGCGTCATCGGCTCTAACGTGGTCCCGTACTTAAGTGCGACGGGGCATATGGCGAACAGGAATGCGCTGAGAAGCCCGGCCCTGCGTCCGTAGAGCTCCTTGCCTATGAAATACAGCATCATCACTGTGCCGATGTACGAGAAGTAGGCGTAGGCGCCTGCCCCGAAGTCCGTGAATCCGAATACTTTTACGAACATGGCAACCGGCAGTGTCGCAAGCAACCTTATTGAGAATATGTTTATTGTGACTGAGAAATCGCCATTGACCGCGTCCCTGACGAAACCCGAGTATGCGATATCGTCCCCAAATATGCTGAGCCCCTTGAAAAAGAAGGCTCCTATCAAAACAGCGAACGAGAAAAGCACCAGAAGCTGCACGTTCTCCATGCCGAGTAGCTCCTCAGCGGAATTCAGATAGCTGCTTCCTTTCCTTACACTGCGCAAACGCACACCGCAGGCCCGTTCCTGATCTGACGCTCAACATGTCTCATTCTTGCAGGTCCGGGTCTCCTTACCATAACGACCTCAAAGGATAAAATGGTAGCCCTTGCCGTTTGAGAGGAACTTTATAAGTTTAATTCTCTCAATATGATTAGAATTCCGTGTCCAGAAAGAGAAGCGTGAGACATCCCAAGGCTGGGCGTAAGCATGCAAAGAGCCGCGATTACAGATATTGGATGGTGGCGTTTGCGCTCGTCCTTCTTTTGGTGGCGTATATGAATCTGAACCCTGAGGGAAACGCTTCATCGCTCCCCTCGATAGTCAACAGCAGCTGGGGTGAGGAGGGGCGAGTCTGGCAGTATGATGGTGGGATGAACCACACCTACTATATCGACAAGGACATAGGGAACCTGAATGTCAGCCTTAACGACACCATAATGGGGCCCATAACTGTCTACAAGGGGCTTCTGCTGGTGTCCACTGCGGGCCTTTACAAGTACCAGCTGATAGCGAACTACAAAATGACCCCTGGTTCTGTCGCAGCGATCGACGCGTACACAGGCAACATAGTCTGGAGGACGTGGTTCCCAAACCAGATAATAGGGCAGCCGCTGACTATCGATGGAATGGTCGTGGTGGCGATGGGGAACAACGAGGAGATACCTCCTGAGAACTTCACGAAATTCGACAACAACGTCAACGCGCTTTACGCGCTGAACCTGACCACTGGCAACGTGATATGGAGCATGCCTCTCCATTCTCCCGCCATGCCGACGCCAGCGTTCTCGAACGGGGTGCTCATAGCTCCTGACATGGGTTGGTACCACATAGTGAACGTAAGCAAGGGAAAGATAATTCGCAACGTCTCGACAGGCCTGCCTGACACGATGTCCTCTCCTTTGCTCATTAACGGCACTGCCTATTTTGGCGCGGGGACGACGGACAGGTTCACCTCCCAGGACATAACGGGCAACTTCATGTTCTTCGCTGTGAACCTGAGCAGTGGCGACATAATCTGGCAGAAGAAGTTCCTCGAAGCCGGCGGCGGAATGAACGATGTCGTGGCGGCGTACTACAAGGGGGTTGTAATAACAGGCTACTTGAATCATAGCATGTACACGAACCCTGTACTCATAGGGCTCAACGCAACTGACGGAAGCCTCATCTGGAAGTTCGACGAGCTCAATGCCGCAAAGCACATGCGTGTCATCAACCCCCAACGCATGACAATAGAGACGGAGTACCTGACCGAGCCGACAATGTCTGCAGTCACACTCTGGCACGGTGTTGCATACGCAGACTCCAACTATGGCGGGATACTTTTTGCAGTGAACGCGACAACGGGCGAGCCAATCTGGGCTTTCAGGACAGGGCAGACTGAGAGCAACCCAAACATACGGGACGGCTACCTGTACATATCCAACGACGTAGGTGTCCTCTATGTGCTCAACGCCACGACAGGGTCGCTGATAAAGCAGGTAGACACCGGGCTCCACCACCTCTCGAACCAGTTGACGATAACGAAGAACAAGCTGGTGCTGTCGAGCCTTGAGGGCCGCGTCGTAACGATTCCGTTGAGCGAGCTGAAAAAGTGAACAGCGTACGCTTGTTCAGCACCGTCTACCTGAATGCGGTTCCGTTTGAATAGCCTGTCACCTTGTAGAGCGCGAATGTCAGGTCCCACCCGTAGTTGTAATAGGGATCTGCAGCGACCTGCTCCATTGTAAAGCTCCTGTGCAGCATGGCGCAGCCCAGCTTTGTGTTGTCATACTGCGAGTTTCCTGTAGAGAGGTTGCAATTGAGGTCGTGCAGGAAATAGATGCACCCCCCTGACTGGTTCAGCACCATGTTCCTGTATCCTTTCACGTTCATCCAGTCGGCATACATGCTGCTCCTGTTGAGTACGTACCACAGGGTTGGCACGTAGGAAAGGACGAAGCAGTTCTTTGGTACTGTGCTGTTCACCTCGAGTATGAACCTCTGGTCTTCGCGCTCCGCAGCGAAGGCGTAGATGTTCTGCGGCGGCATCGCCACTATCGCGATGAAGTAAGTCACTGGGCCCGTGAAAACGAGAACTAGAAGGAAAGCAAGCATAAGGTCCGAATAAGGACTGCGGAATTCCTTTCCTTTGGGCGCTTTTTTTCTAGGGGCGCTTTCCAGCCTGCACGAAATAGCTTTCCACACGCCCAGCAGTCCGCAAGACGCAAGTATCGCCACGACCGGGAAAATGCCTAGGAAATATCTTATGTCTATGCCGACCGAGAAGAGTGCGCTTCCTGCGTAGTAGGCGGTGTAGACGACGAACATGCTGAAGAACCACACCAGAAGCGCGCCCGCTTCCTTGAACTTCCTGCCGCAGAGCAGCAGCACAGCTCCGATGACCGCAAAGACGGTGTAGGCGAGCGGATACTCTATGTTGTACCTATACCCTCCTACGGGCGCGACCATGTAAGAGTACTTCCCAAGGAAGAAGTTGACGTTCTCGGGAAGGTTCGACCAGAAAAGACCGAGGGAGAACTTCTGCCCGTACGGAGCGCCGAAGTTGTTGTATTTGTTCGAGTTGTACAGGAAGGCGAACTGCGGGAGCACAAGCAGCACGAAAAGCACCGCGAGCGCGGCAAGCTTCAGCACTTCCCTTCTCGCTTCCTTCCTTTTTCCCAGGATGGGCTTCCAGTAGGAGACGACGCATCCTGCGATTATGACGACCGTCAACACCGCGTCCGTCTTGATGAGGAGCGTGTACAGCGTCGTCGCGACCGCAGCGATCCCGACGGGAATTCTTCTCGTCTTCGAGTACAGGAGCGTGAGCATGACCGAAAGGAGCATGAACGCAAGCATGGGCGTGTCGGAGACCATTGTCCTGGAGTAGGAGAGGAACAGCGGTGTCGCACCGAAAACGCAGGCGCTCAGCAGCGCAGTTCCGGAATCGTCGAACATCAGGAGAGCTATCAGGAACACCATGAGCATGCTGATCGCGGACAGCGCAAGCGTTGCGTTGAGCCCACCGTACAGGCTGATTCCCGAGACTGCATACGTTATGGCAAGCACCAGCGGCCATCCCACCGGCTGCTGGAATAGCCCGAGTGTGCCTGGGATGCAGTGCAGCGAAGTGGAGAAGCTGCATATGCCCGCCGTGTGGTCGTAGAGCATCGTCTTGGCCATGCTCATGTAGATATACTCGTCGCTGTAGAGGTGTATCGTGAGCGGCACGAACGCAATCTCAACCGCAGCGAAAACAACTATCGCTGCTGCGAGCATCATGAGGTGCTTCTTCTTCGCCCTGGCAAGCTCCGTGCGTATGCTTCCGGAGCAGAACACGAGCGAGATCGCCAGGAACGCGAGCAGGGCAATGGTATAGTAGAAGAAGAAGTCGTGGTTGTTGGAGAAGAAACCAGCGAAGCCGTTCACAACTCCGGTTACATTCATGCTATCTCCTTCCCTTTCTGGCATGCCTGCGCCCTGCCTTCCTGGCGTCCCTTCCCTTGATGAAAATATATGCGTAGGCAGCAATCAGGAATGCAAGCAGGATTCCCAGCTCGCCATAGGGGCCCAGCGCATCGAGCAGGTAAGTAATGGGATGGAAGCCGCACGTCAGGCTGCTGCCCGTGACGTACGCGGAATGCCTCACCGCCTCCAGGTCCGCTGAATCGCAGACGGACAGGCCGTAGGCGTTGATTCCCAGGGACATTGGAGTTCCAGCAGAAGAGAAGGCGGAGAAAGGAGTCACGTAGCCCTTCTCTATCGTTATGTTGAAGAGGTTCACGCCCTGCGTGTCTATCACGTTTACGGCGAACGCGCTGCTGCCCGAGGGCGAGAAGACGGTGTCGTAAACGCTTATGTCATGAGAGCTCTTTATGAGCAGGCCGTCGCCCTTTATCATGCAGTTGCGCAGCGATACTCTGCTGGAGTTTGTTATGATCACGCCGTACTCCGTGCTGTTTATGGTCCCGCCTCCGCAGTCAATATTTATACCGCTCCCCTCTATCACGACGCCAGTGCTGCATGCCGCGTTGACTAGCTGGGGCAGCGCGGGCTCGGCGATAGGCTGGAGCAGGTCCACCATGTGGTATGTTCCGGGCCGCGTGACTTTCAGGTACGACATCTTCTGGTAAGTTAAATCCCTTGCCATTGCGCAGAAACCAAGCCCGATACTGAACGTGGGCGTGGTCGAATCCTCTATGAAGCGCCCGAGACCAGGGATGGTGCCATTGATCACCATTATTGAGGAGTTCATTCCTATTGCCAGATCCGTGGTGTAGTTGACAAAGTAGATCCGCGTCCCGTTCATCTCAGCATCAGGCGCAGAACCTGGGATTGAGAACGCATAGTGGAACGCAGACCTGCTGCCCACCCCCTGGCTGATCGGGTTCACAGTAAACTCCAACGGCAGGTACCTGTAGAGATGCGCGGTCAGGTTCCACTCGCTGTCCTGCGGAGGCACCGCGACCATATATCTTATCGTAATCCGCGTGCTGCCGTTGTCCGGAAGTATGTTGAAGTTGAAGGTGGGATAAAGCGGCTGTATGTATATCGGGGTGAGGTCTGTGTTTTTTGTTATGTTGAGCGTGAACATCACAAGCTGGTCGTATCCCAGAAAAGAGTAGTCTATCTCGTACGGGTTGTACCTCCTTTCCCCGGAAGCGGACAGCGTGTATTCGGGAAGCGCGAACATCTTTGATCCGAATATCCTTCCGTAAGTCCTGTTGCTGACGTTCCTGTAGATGGTGGACTCCGTTATGTTGTAGGCGCCGAAAGGTATCTCCGAACGCAGCTTGGCGAAAGTGGCCTGGAAGCTCCCGTTGACAAACGCGCTCATGGAGAGCTCCGCATTCCTGTAGCGCAGGGTGCCGTTCATCAGCGGCAGTATGTACGAGAAGCCGGCGGCCTTGTTTCCGTACGTCGCGCCAGAGTCATATCCGTACGGCTCAAAGACGCTCACGTTCAGGTAGTGCGCAACTGTTATGTTCGATTTTGCGCCTGCAAAAACTGGTTTAAAGTCTGCCACGTCCTGCCCTATCAGGTATATGCTCGAATTTTCGCCTATGCTTACGCTCGCATTCCTGAAGTTGCATCCGTAGAGCGCAGCCGCGACGTTTCCTCCCTCAAACGCGACCGAAGAGCGCGCGCCGAAGGTAATGTTGCTGCACGTCAGCGCCGAATTCGAGGCGTTGCGGATGAAAACGAGGTTCGGATCTATGCACGCACTCCCATTGACCATTACATTCGCGTTCGAAGCGTTCACCACGAAGTTGCAGGGTGTCGCCGCTGCCTCGCTGGCAGCGAAAAGGCACACGAGCAGGATGAGCAACGGGCTGTTTTTCATATAAGGCAACCGAGTACTTACTTCTTGTTTGCCTCCAAACCATTAAATAAATATTGAACAGGCAAGGCGCAGCCCGGTTTAGCGTCCCGCTGCCTTTCTGGTTTCGAGGGCGTTCTGTTTGCACATGACGATAGGCATTTTATAACCGCATTTCCTGCATCTCATCCCGTCGTCCAGGTTCCATCCTACAATCTCAAAGCCTTCCCTGTCTATCGCTACGCTTCCGCATGAAGGGCAGTAGGTGTCCTCGTAGGGATTGCCCGTCAGGTTGCCTACGTATGCGTACAAGAGTCCGTTCTTCCTTGCGGTGTCATAGTGCGCCTTGAGCGAATCGTAGCTGGTTGTCGGGTAATCGATCATCTTGTAATCAGGATAAAAAGTTATGAACTGGATCGGCGTTTCAGCGTCCAGCTCCCTGCGCACCCATCTGGTGACCGAATCGCACGCCTTCAGCGAATCGCCGACCTCCGGGACGACCATGTCCGTGATCTCGAGATGGATGCCCGCCTCCTTCATCGCCAGCATCGCCTCCTTTATGGGTTCTATCGAAGGTATCGCCTGGTACTTGTTCACGAACTTCTCCTCCCCGTTTCCCTTGAGGTTCACCACAGCTGCGTCGATCAGCCCGTCCATGGAGTCGATCGC
>Ga0208045_1000630_pt1 | contig 13143 bp, 11 predicted proteins | sample PL_2010_200m_FD_184160 | JGI IMG/M metagenome (GOLD analysis project Ga0208045, IMG submission 184160) | Freshwater microbial communities from Powell Lake, British Columbia, Canada to study Microbial Dark Matter (Phase II) - PL_2010_200m... | ecosystem: Environmental > Aquatic > Freshwater >...
TGGTCACGACTAAAGGCCATAGGTACGAATTCCAGTTACCCATGAAGGCAAACAGGGCCTGTGAAGCAAGAATAGGTTTGCACAACGGTAATAGTATCTGAACCAAAAAACGGAATCGCCCACACCCATCCAGCTTTGCAGCTTCCTCCAGTTCGCGTGGGATGGTCCGGAAAGATTGGCGGATCATGAACACGCCAAAGGCGTTCGCCAGGAAAGGTACGATCAAAGCAGGGTAGTGATCAATCCAATCAAAGGTCTTCATAATCAAATAGGAAGGCACCAGCGTTACCTGAGTGGAAATCATTGTGGTGCTCAAAAAGACCAGGAACATGGTGTTCTTGCCTTTGAAGTTCATGCGCGCAAATGCAAACGCCGCCAGAATACACGAAGTAAGCTGTCCGATCGTTACCGCCAAGGCAACGATGGTGCTATTGAGAAAATAACGGGCAAAGGGCGCCTGCCTCCAAACTTCCAAATAGTTCTGCCAATGGAACTGCTGAGGGATCCAGGTTGGAGGATAAGCAAAAACCTCGGTTTGTCCTTTCAAGGAGGTTACAATCATCCAGATGAAAGGGAGCATTACCACCAGTGCAAGCGCCACGACGATGATGTACCAGAGTGCGTCATAAAGGATTTGTTGTAGGCGGGGCCAGATGCTTCCTTGCCGCCGGTTTGTGCCTGACCTTGCCATAATTACACTATTCATAGAAAACCCTCCGGTCAACATACCGGAACTGGATCCAGGTCAGTACAATCAGCATGATGAATAAAAGCACAGCGATGGCAGACGCCTTGCCCATTTGAAAGAACTGAAAGGCATTCTGGTAGAGGTAGTACGCCATGGTATTGGTGGCGTTCAGCGGCCCGCCCTGAGTCATCACATCAATCTCGGTAAAGGCTTTCAGGGAATTGATCGTCCCGATCGTCAGGATGTAGAAAATAGTTGGCCCGAGCAAGGGCCAAGTGATATAACGGAATAGCGAAATCCTATTAGCGCCATCAATTTGTGCTGCTTCGTAAAACATGCGTGGGATTGATTGCAAACCCGCGAGAAAGATAATAATGTTATACCCCATGCCAGACCACACGCCCATCATGATCAAGCACGGCATTGCCAGGAGTGGGTCACGCAGCCAGCGCTGGAGTGGGATCCCCAGTTGGATCAAGATCGTATTGAATAAACCATACTGCGCCGGATGGAACAGCCATAGCCAGACAACTGATATTGCCGTCACAGAAGTGATGGTGGGTAGAAAGAATGCCGTCCGGAATATTCCAACCCCTCGCATCTTTCGGTTGAGCAGCAAGGCAATCAACAGCGAAAGGAAAAGGTTGATTGGCACCCCCAGGGCGAAATAAAAGGTGTTGAGTATGGATTTCCAGAAGATCGGCGCTTCGATCGCGTCAGTGAACAAATAGGTGTAATTCTCAAACCCGATGAATACCGGTTTCATCGGCATGTTCCATCGGAACAAGCTGACCACGATGGAATAGATTGCAGGGAAGAAGGTAAATGCAACGAATATGACCAGGCTGGGTATCAAGAACAAATAGGCGGCAAACGTTTCTTCGCCCCAGCGACGCCACCAGCGGCCTTTCGGAATATCAGGTTGGGGATTATTCCTCGCGCGAATAGTACTCATTCCAACTCACATGCAATTGCCATGATGCTATTAGTCAATATCTCCGGAATCTGCTCCGGCGACCAGTTCATCAGACGCTCCCCTTTCAATTCCAAAACAGCGATACCTTTCATATGTTCCTGTTTCAATGCTCGCAACCAGCGCTGATATGGGACATTCTTATAGACGAGTGGATAATGATCCAATCCAGCTTCATCAACATCGTGCAGATGTACATGGGTCACTTCCGATAACCAGGCCAGCGTGGGTTCTTCTTCCGCGTCTCGTAGATAATCGTGCCCAAAATCCCAACATACTGTCAAGCGTGGGTCTTGGATAGATGCGGTAATTTGGAGAACATCCTCGCGCTCCACTCCAACCTTCACTTCATCCTGCCGCGCCGGATGGTTATTCTCGAGCGCAAATTGCAGATCGGGATATGCAACCAACGCCCACCGTAAGAAAGCTCGCGTGTCGGCTATCAAAGCATCCCGGTCGGCAGGAGCTTTTGCCCTTGCCGCATGGACAACAACAGTCCTCCAACTTCCCGACCTGCGCGCCCATTTGCCGGCAATATCCAGCAGCGGCCGATAATCACGCTCGATCACATTCCTTCGTTCACCAGAAAAACCCACCAGGCTGTGTGGAAGCCGGTATGGGGCATGAAAACTTAATTCTAATCCCAGTGAAACTGCTTCTTCCATCAACGACTCGAATTCGTTCCACAAATCCAAATGGTCGTCCAATTCGAATTCGAGCACGGATAACCCGGCAGAGCGCAACGGTTCGATAAAGGTTCTCAACCCTGTCCTGTTTACCCAGCGTGGGTGCATACTAAAACCGATCTTGATATCATTCACCGTCATATCATTCTCTGCTATTTATGATACTTATCAATCGTGCTGTCTCAGCGGCCAGGTCAAGGTGGTTGACCTTTTCAACTTCGATAAGCATGTCTCGATCAATCGCCGCTATTCCTTGCCATGCTCCACATATTGCACCGGCAATAGCAGCGATGGTATCAGTGTCACCGCCAATGTTGGCTCCATAGGTAATTGCCTTCATTGGATCGCCCTTGGCCAGTGATACCAATCCAAGAGCGGCAGCAACCGACTCTGCGACCAGCATGTCCACACCGACATAATCATAGAGCTTGGCAAGTGCAATCTCTGGCTGCGCAGTCTCAGCGGTCAATTGCAGAGCAAGTTCAATGCGCTTTTCCAATGGGGTTCCCCATGCCCATTTGCCATACTTCCGTCCTTCCACTGCACCCTGCCTGGCTGCCAAGAAGACATCTTCGAGAGAGGCGTCTTTCGAGACCGCTTTCGATACGGCAAAGGCGACCGCAGCCGCACCGGAGATCGCTACGCACGTTCCGTGTGTAGGAAGGCAGGCTTCCACAACCTGCTCCATTAGCCTATCCGAGCGTTCGTAGTTCACCAAACCCACTACCACAGCCCGGTAGGCCGCGCCGTTGGTCGTGCCGTTCTGACCTGTCTGGCGTGGATCATCCCCCTTCTTCAGGCGATCCAACGCCTGCCGCGTGCTGGGTCCCGTGATGATTGGAAGGACATCGCCTACGCTCTCGGCCCAGGTTAAAAGCTCGCGGGCAACATGTTGTGCGGTAAGCTGTCCATTGGGAAGGTACGCTCGGGCAATGGCTAATGCTTGACCAGTATCATCGGTTACCTGACCAGGGAGCAAGACTCTGTGGGGATGCCATTCGGGAGCTCGAACGAATTGGTTGACCCAACCAAATTCCTGCCTTATCTGCTCCGGCGATAAGAATTCAGTCGGCATCCCCAGACAATCGCCCAGAGCTAACCCGGCCAGGCAACCATAAATCCGGTCGTATAAACTCATCTCTCCAGCCAATCCGCATACTACGGCAAGCGCGCTTTGCGCAAACCGATCAGAACTCCATTACCTTACGAAGGTTGAGTGTTCGTCTTTCCAGGTGGAAGGGCTGTGGATTTATGCCTTCAGCCCTTCCACTTTTATCACTGCTGCGGTCACACTATCGGGATGGCTTATTTGAATTTCACCTCAACGACCCACCAGGCCCATTGCGTGTCTGGATAAGTTGCCTTGGCATCATCCGAATATGCAACCTTAACGGGTCCACCGTTGGCCTCGGTCAGGAGTGCGCCATCAACCCAGCGGGCCAGGATGATGTTGTACTGCTTGGCGTCGGCGAGTGCGATATCGAAGGCCTTGCCATCGGTCGCGATCAGGGATACTGTGGTGACATCACTTTTGGGTTTGACCAAGGTGATCAAGTCCTTCAGCAAGATGCCTTTGTACTTCAGACCATCGCCCATCCATGGGTCATTGTATGTTAGTTCCACCGACTTGGCATCGAAGGCCGCCTGGTCGAGAACATAATTATCACCGGAATTGGTTTTTCCGATTTTTCCCGAAACAGTGATCAAAGCCTCACCGACAGGTGCCGGGGTGCCGCAACCGACCAGCAGGGTAGCAAACATCGCTACCGCAACAAGAATAAACAGACTTTTCTTCATCTTACGCTCCTTATAATCTAGAATATTTGGTTAGATCTAATTTCTTGAACATCAATTGTTATTTGATTCTGGGCGAGGTTTTTTGCCTCTAATCGCAAGCATTTCCTCTAGACATCACCTCCTTTCCTTATCTTCAGCAAGCACGGCCCGGGCGGTGGCCGTATCCGTCACCAGGGTTTTGATATATCCTCCCCGTAGCGCCCCGAGCAACGCTCTCTCTTTTTCCATTCCACCTGCAATTGCAATCACTTCTGGGATGGCTCTCAATTGTTCCAGGTTGATGCCGATCACTCCCGTTTCCGGGAAGACTTGCTTTCCATCAATATCAAAAAAACGTGCACAGATATCCCCCACCGTTCCCATGGCTTCCAATTGCGCCAGGGTGCGTGGGGCAATGTGATCGGCAAAAAACATGGATGAGATTTGTTGAAATTCAACGTGGCCTATACCCACGATTGCCATATCTAATCGCTCCCATAACTCCTTTACCTGTGCAATTTCCTGCGTTTTCAACAGACTATCAAAAACGGTTTCGTCCTGAATAAAAGCGGGGGCATACAAATGGCGGTAAACCCCATTGAAAGCCTCAGCCAGTCGACGCGCCAACTCGTTGACTTGGAAAAAAGGCGATATATCCCCGATGCCTCCAATCAATGGGACAATATTAATCCTTCGCGATTCATTACTGTGTAATAAATTCACTGCTTCGAAAAGTGTGCGCCCCCAACCGATACCCACAATCTGATCGTCTTTCATTGCTTTTTTTAGATATTCAGAAGCGGCCAGACCGATGCTTGCCCGCAATTGATCGGCCTCCAGTTTGTCGCTGGAGATCAACACGACCTCATGCAAGCTAAAACGTCTCTTGAGCGCTTCCCTCAGATAAGGATCCTGCGAATTGGGGTCAACGACCGCGATTCTTACGATCCCCTGCGAGCGTCCTGCAATCAGCAACCGCGAAACCTTCTGGCGGGTGAGGTTCATCCGCCTGGCGATCTCTTGCTGGTTAAGGTTGTTTTCATAATAAAGCCTTGCTACTTGAACCATGAGCGAGACTTCATCGCGTGTATACATTTATGGATCCCTCCTCTAGCTTCTCGCCTTCAAGAACAAGGGCATTAAAGCCGGATAAAGACCGCGATATAACTGATATCCCGCATCGTACACTTTCATCAGTGCTCTGTCGGGCATCAGCAGATCCCGGAAAAGGATCATGCGTTCGCAAGCCTTCTTTAAACCAGGATGAATGCCTACCCCTACGCTGGCCAGGATAGCTGCGCCCAAGCAGCCTGTCTCGCTGACTGCAGTCGGCCGGATGGGTCGCTGCAGGACATCTGCTTTCACTTGGTTCCAGAACGAGCTACGCGACCCGCCACCGCAAACAACAACCTCCTCCGCTTTGGAACCAGCAGCTTCTTCTGAAATTTCCAGAATGTGCCGGATGGCAAAAGCGACACCTTCATATACTGCTCGTGTGCAGTGCTGGCGGCGATGAGCGAATGTCAAACCGATGAACGCGCCTCTGGCATTCACATCCCAGAGGGGTGCTCGTTCTCCATTCAGGTACGGCAAAAATATCAATCCTTCACTGCCCGCAGGGACAGATTGAGCTTCCTGTTCCATCCGCTCGAAATTAATTCTTCCTTTGAACTCTGAGTAAAAACAATCTGCCAGCCAGCGCAATGTATCGCCGCCTGCCTGAGTCGGTCCACAAAGGAACGAACCAGCGTCACCGATCCTGGCAGGGTAGACTCCCGCCGCATATATTCTTTGTTCGATCCCCAGCGAGACAATCTCAGAGGTCCCGGCCACATCCACAGCCCGTCCATTAAAGATCACTCCACCTGCCAGGTTGTCACAATATGCATCAATCGTCCCAATGATTACTCTCGTACCTGACCCTAATCCCGTCTGCTGGCTGGCTTTCCGGGTTACTTCACCGACAACGTCAGTCGGCTGGAGAACTTTGGGCATTTTCGCCAGAGGAATGCCAATGAAGTCAAAGTACCGCGCATCGTAATTCCCCGTCTCGGGATTCGCCAGACAATATGCGCTATGGCAGTCGGTGGCAGTTCTTCCCGTCAGCTTGAGGGCGATAAAATCCTTGGGCTGTATGACGGAGACCGCTTCCTCCCAATTTTCACGCCGATGCGTTTTCAGCCACAGCAAGCGAGCCGGAGGGCAAGTAGCCCCACCCAGGTAATCAGTACCTACCCATTCCTGTGTTTGAGCAGGCGTGATGTGTTCGTTTAGCCAGGCCGCCTCCTCCACAGCCCGCTGGTCCCGCCAGATGATTGCCCGACCAATTGGTTGAAAATCGGCCGCTACGAGAACGTGCCCTGGGCACTGACCGGAAAGTCCCAGAGCAACCACTTCGGCTGGATCAACACGATTGAGGATTTGACGAAGCACTTTGCAGGCGCCTTTCCACCAATCGTTGGGGTCTTGTTCAACCCAGCCTGGTTGGGGTAAATACAACTGGATAGGAGCGCTGGCCCTCACCAACAATTGACCGTTAGCATCAAAGAGCCCGGCTTTGACGTTGGAGGTGCCAATATCCAATCCGATGAGGAAACGATTCATTCTAACGCTCGATCTCCTTCAATGCCTTCTCCAAGCTGCCGCTGCCGTGTACCAGTTCAACCAACGAACGACACATTCCAGCCGGGTTTTTATGCTGCCAGACATTACGACCGATGGCTACGCCGCTGGCGCCGGCCTCTAGAGCTTCAGCAATATTTTGCAGCATCTCTTTATCGTCTTTTGCCTTCTCACCACCGAGCACAACAACGGGTTGGTAGCAAGCCTGCAAGGCAGCCTGGAAGCCATCTACTGGACGGGCAAATGAGGTCTTGATCAAGTCCGCTCCCAACTCAACACCAATCCGCATGGCGAAGCCAATATCTTTGGGTGAAATGCTTTCGCCTTCTCTTGGTTTTACCAGCATTTCAGCCACTACAGGGATTCCCCAATTGATCGCCTCCGAGGTAAAAGCTGCCAAATTCTGCAAAGAGGATGGCTCCTCTGGAAAACCGATCATCCCCATACAGATCACCGCATCCGCTCCTAACCGGCACGCATCCTCGATCGAGAACAATCGCTGTATGTTTCCCGTGACCGGGGAGGCGATACTTGCACCACCGTCGGCGCGCAGGATCAAGCCAAGCTTACCCAAACGGTTGCTGAACTTTTGCGCAATCCCCCGAGTGGTCAGCACGGCGTCCACTCCGCTTTCTACCAGGACATCCAGCAACTTACCCGGTTGTTCCAGTCCATTCACCGGTCCCATAAAGCCGGCATGATCACACGCTACAATGACTGTCCGTTGATCTTTTGCAAGAATTCGACGCAATCTTAATTCTTTCATAGTTATCGCCTCTCTCACGAAAAAGTGACCACTGCTTTCAAGCCAACGCGATCTTTTACATAAGTAATGGCTTCCCCAACTTTTGGAAAAGAATACCGGGCTGAAATGATCGCTGAATAATCCACCATTTTGGACTGAAGCAGTTCCAACGCTTTGTTCATATGAGCTGGCGCAGTGCCAGACGAACCGGTCAGGAAATACTGTTGATAGTGCACCTTACGTACATCCAGCGTTATTTGGGTGTCCTCCGGGACGCCGGCGAAAATATTCACTCTACCGCCTGGCCGAACCATGGCAATGCCATTCGAGATTGCTTCGGCACTAGAAACGGCGACGATGACCACATCCGCGCCGCGCTTGTCTGTACAGCCCGCGACTACTTGATGTAAGTTTGTTTGAGTAACATCCACAGCCGTGTCTGCATAGTATTGTTTTGCGGTTCTTAGACGATGATCTGTTATGCCCGCTACAATCACCTGGCCAGCCCCCAAAGATCTACCCGCCGCGGCGGCCAGTTGACCCATCGGGCCATCCCCGATGACCAGGAGAGAATCGCCTGCCTGAAAGTGTGAATCTTCCATGCCTTTGATCACACAACCGAGCGGTTCTGCCAATGCCGCCAACTCGATGCTTAGATCATCCGGTATTGCAAACATGCCGCGTCGCGCAAGTTCTGCGGGAATATAAACACGCTCTGCAAGACCTCCGGGAAAAGGATAAATCTCATACAGATTCTTGCATAATGTTGGCTGTCCGTGCTTGCAGTAATAGCATTGATCGCATGGTAAATAGGGGGCCACCACGACGTGCTGCCCAACTTTCCACTGTCCTTTGGCTGGCGCCTTGACTATCTTGCCGCTCAGCTCATGTCCAAGCGCATATTTGGCTTCTTTTGCGCCCTTCTGAACCAACTTGACATCCGTGGCGCAGATCCCGCATACCAGCGCTTCAAGGATTACATCGTCTTCCTTTGCCGCCGGTTCTGGGAAATCCACGATGATGACTTGACCTGATTGACCTGCTGCAGCACCCTTCAATTTCTCACCTCTTTGGATTAGGAAAAATTCTTCAATACTTCATGCTTTCGTAAATGCTCAACCTGATTGTCATTCTGAGCCGCTGGTGTTCTTCCAGCGGCGAAGAATCTCCTCCGACTGGCCTTGAGACCCTTCGGTCGCACAGAACGCTTCCTCAGGGTGACAGACCTGAACAGTTACATGCTTTCAAGCAATGCCTGAACCTGTCCGTGGTTCGGTAATCCTCCACGACCGCCAAGATGCCTGATCTTGAAAGAGGCCACCACGCAACCCATCCTGGCTGAATCCGTCCAGTTCAACCCTTCCAGCATCCCTGCGATCACGCCCGATGAAAATGCGTCCCCCGCGCCGGTAGTATCAACGACACTGGTTACCTCAACCGCAGGGATGTGGGTTGTCTTTCCATTTTCTAAAGTGAGTGCTCCATGCCTGCCCAATGTGAGCATCACAACATCCGGCCCGCGTCTGGCCAGTTCTCTAATGGCAGAGTGCGTATCGGATTCACCGGTCATTGCCTCTGCCTCTACCTCGCTGACAATCAAAACGTCGGCGCGCTCCATGAAAGGCTGGGTATATTCACGGCCAGAACCAGCCATCAGACCGCCAGGATTGAATACAACCCGGGCATTTACATCCAGAGAAGCGCTGGCGGCTGAGACGACTTCCTGATAAGCATCTGCGATAAATAGTATCTGTACGTTCTTCAACCAGGCGGGGTTGATGTCCTCGGCTTTATCATATAAGGCCACACCACCCAGGGCGACGATTTGGCGCTCACCATGTTCATCAATGGTAATGAAACACGAAGCAGACCGCTGGCCCTTTTCCACGCGTGTGCAGCAGGTATCAACGCCGACATCCATGAAAGCTCGTAAGAGTAACTGGCCGCCATCATCGTCACCGAGTAGACCTAAAAAGCGAACCCGATGCCCCAGTTGTGCCACCCCTGCCGCCACATTCCCACCGGAACCGCCGGGCATGAGCATAAATTCCTCTGCATAAACAATGCTGTCCTGGCGCGGGAATCGTTTAACCCGCGCGACCCAATCAACGGCAGCCGCGCCAAGAACAGCTACTTCGGGAGAAGAGTTCTGCTCAGAGTCCATACAGCAAAGAGTTCCGGAGGTTTTGAGCCTCTATACTCTGTGATCCTTTCTTTTACTCGTCTTTCTTGGCAGGGTTCTATACTGGTTCCGGTTCCTCGTCATCTTCTTTCTGATAAATGATGGGACCAACTGGAACGCCGATCTTGGGTAGACCAATGAGAAGCGGTGTACCAATGATCATCGCTCCCAGGGAGAACAACATGCGCTCTATAGGCGCAATTGCCAGCACAGTGAACCAGATAGCAGGCGGCAGTTGGAAAAAGATCAGCGCCCATAGGTTTCCCATCGCCTGGGTAGTAACTATCCCTGCTACAGAGCAGCATAGGATGCCCCAGGCCATCTTTTTCCGATCCGTGGAAAGCAGTGGATCTGTCTTGCGGCCGTTTAACCAACCCAGGAAAATGAAGGTGAAACCCAGGAAATAGAGAAGCGGCGTCGCCCAGGCTCCGCGGCCGTTTGGTAAGAGATACCAAACACCACCGAACACAAGGATGATCGCCAGAGGCACCAGCCATCTGCGTTGCATCGCAAATCCCGCCGCCATGGCTCCCATCATTGCAATCGTGAACTGCAAAGGCCCAAACAGGGTGGTGTGTGGTGAAATCAGTTGGCCAATGAAACCACCCACGCCGGCCGCAATGGCGCCCACCCACGGGCCGAAGAAAATTCCTGCGAGAGGTGTCAGACAGTTTGCAATGTTGAATGTGACTCCTGTCCCAATAATTGGGAATGCCGGCAGCAACGAGGCTACCGCCATCAAGGCGGCCCAAACAGCTATGACAGCCGGATGCGTTGAAATTAGTACACTCTTCTTTTTCATTTTGTCCTCTCTTCCTTTTTGGATATGGTTTGTCCAACTGTTCAGTTGGTCGAGACCTCTTTGACACGTGCTTGTTTATTCACCAGCGAAATCAGATCAACAACTTCAAGCTTATCCTTGCCCTGGCCTTTCACTTGCTGGAATTCACTCAAGCAAGAGATACAACTATTCAAGAAGATATTCGCTCCGCTATCCACGGCTTCTTTCCAGCGTTCTCTCCCGGCGGTATCGGTCAGTTCCGGGTAATCATAGCGCACATAACAACCAGCTCCACAACAAAATGCATCACGCTTGTTTCGTGGCAGCTCCCTGAATCGAGACCCAGGGAAAGCCTCTATGATCGTGCGCGGGGCCTCGTAAATTCCCAATTGCCGGCCCAGCGTGCACGGGTCATGATAGGTCATGATCGTACCGGCAGGCAAGCCTGCCAGTTCCAAACGCCCGGCTTTGATCTCCGCAGCAACCAACTCCACCAGGTTCAGAGTCTTGAATGGGGTCGACTCTCCCAGTACCTCCGGCAGCTCGTTGGTGAAAGTCATCTGGCACCCCGGGCACAGATAGAGCATCCGCTCGACACCCAGTTCCCTGTAGGTCTGGATGTTGTGACGCATGAACTCTGCGGCTTTTTCTCGCTCACCTGCGGACATCATTGGATGCGCACAACACCATTCATCGGAAGCAATGGTGTAATCAACGCCCATTTTATTCAACAATTCGACCGCCTCATTTGCCGAAGAACGCCGGACATATGAAGGCGTACAACCTACAAAAAAGGCGGTTTTCACGTGGCGATCAATATGGGATTTATCTTTCAGCCAGTTGAAGCGTTCATGATGCGCTTTGGAGTACGGGTTTCGCAGTCTGTAAGTATCCTCAGCTACCTGCTTCAGACCCTTCGGGGTCAATCCGCGTTGAGCCATATCCTCTCGCATCGCTTGGTAAATTTTGCGGAGGTCAATGAATTTAAAACAATGCTCGCTGCAAGATCCGCACAAAGTACAGCTAAAGATGCGTTCAGCGATTTTTTCATCGTAATCCAGCTCCCCTTCGAGGATAGCTCTTGCTGTCGCTACCCGCCCGCGTGCCATGTAGGACTCGAAGCTGCCATATTCATACGAGGGACAAAGCTGATAGTTACGACCGACCCAGCTTACGTCAAAGCAGAACCCGCAGCGCAGGCATTGATAGGTCAGGTCGCCAGCCTTTTCCAGTTGCAAATCCCTTGGCTTAGCCTTTTCCGGAATCTTACCAATAGTGGGATCACCGGCCAGCATCAGGACACCTGGGTTTAGGATGTGGTTAGGGTCGAGCGTATCCTTCAAAGTTTGCATGAGTTGATAGGAGGTGCCTAACTTGGGCATGATATATGGCGCAATTCCTGCAACGATTCCTCCCGGCGACATCCATTGGCTAAACAACAATTCAGAAATATCGCCGCGCACTTTTAGACCATAAACATGCGCTTCGGGATTGCTTTCGTTGTATAGCGTATCCACCCAAAGGAATCCCCCGTTGCGCGAGAAGTACACATCAAAGCCCTTGACCAACATGCCATACTTATCCCAATCCGGCCTGGTATCTTGGATATACTGATTCAGGGCTGGGATGGCCTCCTTGAGCGCCAGGGTGGGCAGGAAACCTGCCACCTCCGGACAGTAATAGGGACGGCTCCCGTAGTACGTGCTGGGCCCGTCGTTGCGAAGCCAGGAGTACATGTGCTCTGTCCAATACAGCTTTGTGGCTATTGGATCCTGGGGAATGCCGTTGAAGCTCTGGCAGATGACCTCGCAAGCCTGCTTACGTTCTGCTGCACGGGTCTTGCTGTCACGGATGATCATGTGCAGCGTGTAGTTCCCCCGCACCCCTGAAGGCTTGGGGCCTCCAAACAAACCGATGATGAATGTGGCTGATGCCTGCCGCTGCATCGCGGCGACGGCGTCTACTGCATTGTCCAGCTTTTCAAAGGTATAGAAGAGAAATTCCTCGATCTCTGGGATACGGCGGATGCGCAGGGTCGCTTTTGTGATCACGCCCAGGGTCCCGCACGAGCCGATGAAAAGGCCGGCCAGGTCGGGGCCGTTGGCGCCGCGCTCGATGGCAATGTTGCCGTTGGCATCATTGGCTGCCGAGCCGGTGTGCACGATGGTCCCGTCCGGCAAAACGACCTCCATGGAGACGACGTGATCGCCGGTCATCCCATATTCCGTGATGCCGTGCGGGACCGCGTTGTAGGCGATCGTCCCGCCCACGCTGGCGGAGAACATCCCGCCACCTCCCGGTGCAGAAAGTTCCCAGCCCAGTTTCTTGAGTTCGCCGTCGATGGCGTGCCAGATGACCCCCGTCTCGGCATGCACCACCTGGTTGTCAAGGTCGATCTCGAAATCCTTCATCAGGTCCAGGGCCAGCACGATGCAGCCATTGGCCACACCACTGTCCACGAAGGTTGTGGCGCGTCCCCACAGGAAGAGCGGCTTCTTGCACTCATTGGCAAGCTTGACCAAGGCAACCACTTCTTCTGTCGATTCGGGCCGGCACACATAGCTGGGTACGCCGCCGGGGGTCGGGCCGCAGTCGCGCCGGTAGCACAGAAGGTCAACTCTTTCGCTCGTGACATGCTCTTTTCCACAGATTTCCTGCAGCCTGGTGATGATCTCTTCCATGCTCTATTC
>Ga0208045_1000639_pt1 | contig 13057 bp, 12 predicted proteins | sample PL_2010_200m_FD_184160 | JGI IMG/M metagenome (GOLD analysis project Ga0208045, IMG submission 184160) | Freshwater microbial communities from Powell Lake, British Columbia, Canada to study Microbial Dark Matter (Phase II) - PL_2010_200m... | ecosystem: Environmental > Aquatic > Freshwater >...
GATTACTACTATGCTGGGGAAAGCGCCCTCTTCGCCCAGACCACCTTGCTGGCTTTCCAGGATGCCGGGGCGAAGGTGGCGTCCGTGCAGGATATTCTCGGCCTGGGCGTCTACCTGACCACAGCGGTCAAGTGCGGCAAGACCGGCTACGGCATCGCCACTGCCACAATCCAAAATTGTTCGTACTTGCTCGAAAAAGAGATCGCCCTGTTCCCCAATGTCAAAGTCTTCCTGCTGATGGGTGACGTGGCGATCAAGGCGATCAATATGATTGCCAAACGTAATGGCGAGCCGCGCGTCATCCCGGCCGGCTCCACGTACAAAATTCGCGGCGGAGAGTTCACCTTCCGCGGGGCGCGGGCGCTGCCATCCTACGTGCAAGCGGGACCGGCATTTTTTGTGGAAAAAGTTAAACGCAAAATGATCGCCGAGGATATCAAGCAGGCGATGAAGATTGTTGGATATTGAGAATTCTGTAGAGGCGGCTCCCACGCCGCCGGACGGGCATGGGAGCCCGTCCTGACAAGTCAGGAGAGCAAAATGGAAAATCGGCCGATTGGATATATCGTTGGTGGTGGATTGAAGGAAAGTTTCCGCGCCCGGCTGACCGTCCCCGCGCAGGAAGTGCAGGAGGGCGCGTTCGTCGTCATCCCCAGCGGCGACTGGCAGTTCTACGGTCTCGTCACAGACTTGCAGCTCGGCGCGACCGATCCGCGCTTCGCGGACGAGCAATCCGAGACGCGCCTGCCGCCCGCCCTGGCGCATGCCCTGCACGGCCAGACGCTTTACACCAACCTCGAGATCCTGCCGGCCCTGATGCTCGAGCGCGGACCCGAGCCAGGTTCGCCGGAGTACGCGGCCTGGATGAAGGAAAAGGCCGGGGAAACATTACGCCCGCTGCGGAGCATTCGTTGTCAGCCGGTCAAGACCGTGCCGCCGCACCACGCCGAAGTCCGCATGGCCGGGCCGGGCGACATCGCCGAGATCTTCGGCGACCCATCCGACAAGGGCAACTTCGTCATCGGCTACACGCGCGAGCAGGGACATCCCGTCTGCGTCAACCTGGAGCGGTTCGTGCAGCGTTCGGCGGGTGTCTTCGGCGCGACCGGCACGGGCAAGTCCTTCCTGGCGCGCATCGTCCTGGCCGGGCTGGTTTACGACAATAAAGCCTCAGTGCTGGTCTTCGACATGCACAACGAGTACGGCTTCGATGACACGGCTTCGGACACGGGGCTGCGCGTCATTGGACTGAAGACCAAGTTCCCGTCACGGGTGCGGGTGGTGGGATTGGGCGCGGGCGCGCAAATCCGCGGCAACGCGCCGGACTTCAACCTGGAAATCGCCATGCCCGACATCACCCCTGCGGACATCGAGCTGCTGACGCGCGAACTGAATCTCAAAGAGACCACGCCGACCACGCTGGAGGCGCTGGTCGCCACCTTCGGCCTCCGAAACTGGTTCGCCGCCTTCCGCGAGATGGAGAACGGCGCGGTCATCGAGACCGAGGACGGGAAGAAAGTCCCGGCCCCGCACAGCGTCGCTTTTTGGGCGCGGCAGGCCGGGGTCAACGAGATGGCCGCCGAGGGTCTGCATTCCAAGCTGGGACGCCTGTTCCACAAGCCGTACATCGTGGCGAAACCGGCTGCGGACGCGGTCGGCGAGATCATCAAGGCGCTGGAGGCGGGACAGCACGTCATCCTGTCGTTCGGCAATTTCGAGAGCGACCTGGATTACCTGCTGGTCTCGAACCTGCTGACGCGCAAGATCCGCGATGCCTGGGAGCATAAGACCAACGCCTTCCGCACCAGCGGGAAAGCCGAGCCGCGCCAGTTGGTGATCGTGCTGGAGGAGGCGCACAAGCTGCTCAACCGCGAGATGGCCGGGCAGACCACGTTCAACACCATCGCCCGCGAGATGCGCAAGTATTACGTCACCCTGCTGATCATTGACCAGCGCCCGTCGCAGATCTACGACGAGGTGATGTCGCAACTGGGGACGCGCATCTCCGGCTGGCTGGGCGACGAGGACGACATCCATGCCGTGCTTTCGGGCCTTTCGGGGCGCGAGTCCCTGCGTGGGATGCTGGCGCGCTTGCAGCCCAAGGAGGAGGTGCTCCTGCTGGGTTGGGGCGTGCCGATGCCGCTGCCGGTGAAGTCGAGACGGTATGACGGCGATTTCTGGAAGGAGTTGTTCGGCGTCTCCGGCAAACGCGGCGAGGCGGAGATTATGAAGGAGTTGGGGTATTGACACGATCTTTAAAATTCACCATTTTCCTTTCTTTGAACACTTGTTCTGAATAACAAGTTTGTGTATAATAAAAACACAAGTTCGATTTTTCCGAAAAGCCATGTCATAAGCTCAAATGCAGAGCGCATTTTTATGAAAACCGATTCCAGTCTATACCTGCAAGAAGTTTATGAGAAACTCGAGTTCCAGGTTGGGGCTGGTTTTTACTCTTTAACAGGCTCCGATATTCAGCCTGGTTTGAGTCAAATCGGCTGGATCGGGCAAGCGCGTAAGCTGGAGGCCGATGCAATTTACTTCGTCGGAGATTACCCAGCGGTTCTGTTTTTCAAGCTGGATAATGTTTTGGAATCAGATACCCGGGCATACGAGGAGAGAATACGCGAGCTTTATTTGCAAGTCTGGAATACCAGCCGCGTTCCCTTGTTTTTTGTAGCTTTGCCGTTTGAGGTGCGTGTTTACAGCGCCTATCAAAAACCAGTTCAGAATCTGGACGCATGGCGGTCAGAAGATCGCTGGTTGGGCAAAGTAAGAAGAATTGCTCAGGTGGAAAAAGATTGGCAGGCGTTTTCACGCTCCGGGGTAGAAAGTGGCCAACTGTTTCAGTCGCTGCACGAGAGTTTCAGGGCAGAGGAACGCGTAGATCAATGGCTTCTCAGAAATTTGCGCCAACTGAGGCAAAAACTGGGGGGCAATGACAGCCAAAAGCGCGGACATGTTCACGCATTGATTGGACGCTCTATTTTCATCCTCTATCTGGAAGATCGGGGAGTGCTGGTAGAAGACTATTTCGATATAAACCCGGCACGGAAATACTGCCGATATGTGGATGTTCTTGATAACAAAGACGATACCTACCGGCTGTTTCGTAAATTGCGTGAAGATTTCAATGGGGATTTGTTTCCATTGAACGAAGCGGAAGAGGATTTGATCTCTCAAGCCGATTTGAGCCTGCTCGGTGATTTCCTGGCAGGGCGCAGCATGGGAGATCAACCCGATTTACTTTTCTGGGCTTATCGGTTCGATTTCATTCCCGTCGAGCTAATCAGCAGTATCTACGAAGAGTTCTATCATGAAAACGGGGGAGAAGACGACCGTGGAACCCACTACACGCCAACCACGCTGGTGGATTTTGTTCTTTCCCAATGCCTGACGCCGGAAAGACTGGATCGCGGCGCGCGGGTGCTGGACCCTGCCTGCGGATCGGGAATATTTCTGGTAGAAGCGTTCAAACGCATGGTGTACCGTGAATGCCAGCGAAAAGGCATTATTGACGTTACGCAACTGCCGGGTGAAGAACTGACCCGCTTATTGACCAAGCGAATTGTGGGGATTGACATCAATCCACCGGCCATCCAGGTTGCCGCGTTCAGTCTCTATCTGGCTTTTCTGGATTTTCGCAAGCCGCCGGATATTCGCCAGAACAAACAGCTCCCCAAGTTAGTTTACGATCCACAGCAACCGGCGGGTGGAAAAAGCCTGTTTTGCGCTAACACGTTCCACCCGACTCGCTCTGAGCAAGCGACTCTGGCGGGTGAACATACGTTGCCGTTAGAAAATGCTCAGTTCGACGTGATTATCGGAAACCCACCCTGGGGACAGGCTACCGGTCAGGATGGGCAATTTGCTGTTGACTGGTGCAAGGCTTTTGGCTATCCAGTGGGGGATAAAGAATGGTCGCAATGCTTTATTTGGCGCGCCCAACACCTGCTGAAACCAGGGGGCGAAATCGGTTTATTGGTCTCGACCGGGGTTTTCTTCAAGCATGGGGAGAACAGCAAAGCATTTCGTCAGAAATGGCTGCGCGCGAATCAGGTGCGCGCGGTCTATAACTTTGCGCATGTTCGCCAGGTATTCTTCCGTAAACAGAAGAAAGACGCAATTTCCCCATTTGCAGCCATCTTCTTTGCGCCAACATCGCCAGAAAAAATTGGACAAAATCGGGTGGCGTATATTGCGGTCAAGCAAAGCACGTTCGTTGAACGATTGCAAGCGGTGGTGATTGATAAAACCGACCTGCACAAAATCCGCCAGGGCGACCTTTTGGCAAAGGACTGGCTTTGGAAAACGTACATGTGGGGCAGTTTAGCCGATGCCGATTTGGTTGAGGAGTTAAAAGACAACAATCGGGTTTTGGGAGATGTAATAAGCGATTATGGAATGGGGTATCAAGAAAGTGGTACACCCAAAAACAAATCAACCCTTGATCTAGGGGTTAACCATGAATTAGACATAACATTATTCAGTAGGAACATCCCTTTCTCTGAACTAATAAAACCTATTAAAAACAGACAGATACACCGCTTACGGAACTTGGAAGTATATAAAGGTCCACGGCTTCTCGTTAAACGGGGTATCTCGCGTTCTGGTCATAAATTGGGCGAAATTCAAGCCAGATTGGCTTACGAGCCATTTGCTTTTCGGAATTCAATTCTTGGATTTCGTCTTGATGGGATGCGTCCAGAAAACCATCAAATTCTGCTTGGGATTCTGCTTTCTTCTCTGGCAAAATATTATCATTTTCTAACCTGTTCGACTTGGGGATTCTGGCATTACGAAATCCATGAAGAAGAACACTTGAGTTTACCTGTTCGCTTCCCGGAAAATTCAGAACTGCAACAGCGAATCCTGAACGCGGTTCGCCAGATCACCACTCAGAGCGGGACGCCCAATTTGTTCGATCCCACCACCCCTGGCTGGCAACCCATGCAAAGAGAGTTGGATGAAGCCATCTTCGATTTGTATGAGTTATCCGAGCCGCAGCGCGACCTGGTGCGCGACCTGTGCCAGACAACGCTGGAATTCTTCTACGAAGGTACTGACTCACAAGCCGCCAAGCCGCCTACGGTCGAGTGGCTGGAAGCCTATCGTGAGGCTTTCCTGGAGACCTGGATCGAACGATTGTCGCCAAAAGGGCAAGAACTGGAAACCAGAATCTACGCCCCCCACCATGGCCTGTTGTGCGGGATGGCATTCGAGTTGAAAGAAAAAGGTGCAGCGCTCCACCAACCAGCAGTAACCGATGACGTGGAATGGCAGCACTGGTTCAGACAGTTGAGCACAACTTTGCGAAAAGAATTGACCGAGGGTATTTATGTGGATCGAGTGGTCAAAGAAGTGAGCGAGTCAGGCGTGTTCCTTATCAAACGCGCCGAACGCCGCTTCTGGACAAAATCGCAGGCACGGCAGGATGCTCAAGAGTTACTGACCGAGGTCTTCAAATTAGAGTGGCAGCAATAGGGGCAATCTATGATGCTGTGGAAATCATTAAATCTATGGGCCGACGAAGAAAGGCGCATCCATCAGTGCCTCACAGAAGCTTTGCAACAATTAATCGCTAAACGCATTGTGAAGCCTACCGATGATGAGAAAACAATTACTGGACAGTTACGCCCAATTCTCAAGTCCGCTTGCAAATTCAAAAAAGTTAAGGGTTGGGTACCACAATTTGAGTCATCATCGTTTGCAGAAGAAACTGATGCTAACCCAGTTGGACATCCAGATATACGCTTTGTTGGTGTTGATACAAAAAACAACTTTTATGATTACGATATCGAGTGCAAGCTCGTCCGCGTAAAAAGGTCTGGTAAAAACTGGGACTATTGTGCTCATTATGTCAAAGATGGGGTGATGAGATATCAGTCAGGCAAATATGCACAATCCAACCCACCGATGGGGACGATGCTGGGGTATGTTCAAGAGGGAGATTTTTCTGCGCTTTTAGATAACGTCAATGGGAAGGCGAAGCAGCAAGAGTTGAGCGTAATCCAGTTGCAAGGGGCGGTGATGACCAAGGGAGTTACAACACTTTTCCAAAAACTAAAAAGGCGTCGCGATCAATTTATTCTCTCTCATCTTTGGGCGGATTTTCGTTGAAGTCCTATATCTAACCAGAATGACCGCCCTCAAAACCATCCTCTTCATCCTGCTCGTCCCCGGAAAGAGCATGTGGCCGGCTCCTCTATTTTGCCAATGCGGGTATTCTGCCGCAGGCTGCGCTCCAAGCTGACGAAATACTCGTCAATCCTCATGCCGCCGTGACTTCGCTCTGCATGAATTGGCGGATGGGATGCGAAGTCAGGTAGAGATGATACAGGCCCGCCCACATCATCAAATCATCGTCATCTCCAAGTTCTCCGTTCTGGAAACGGCGATAGAATTCGATTGTGGAGTAGCCGTACTTTTTTTCGTAAACCCGTAACTGCTCGCTCAGTTCGTCGAAGGTCAGGCGTTTTGGCTTGAACATGACAGCCTCCATAGAATAATTATAGCACTTTGTTTTCCTTACAACCGAAAAGCTAATTGACCGCCCTCTTGACACCTACTGGAGCCTCCATGTCCCTCGAACAAGTTCAACTCTACGTGTTGATCCTTCCTCCCATCCTCTACGCCGCGCTGGCGCTGTGCATCCGCCCGCCGTGGAAGATCATCGGTCTCTCGCTGGTGACCGGGTTCATCATGGGCAGCCTTAATATGCTGGGAGACATGCTCGCCTATTCTCAAGGCTGGTGGCATTACCCGTTCACCACTGCGAGCCATGCCCCGCTGACGTTCTACCTGGCCGCGGCGTTGTTCTACGGCGCAGGGATTATCGGTCTGGTCGGCTGGTGGGCGCGGAAACGCTTCGGCTGGCGCGGCGGGGCGACCCTGCTGGTCGTTTTCCCGCTGTGGGGCATCCTGCGCGACTTCGGCGGCTCGGCCCTTTACAACCAGGCCCAGGCGATGATCGTCTGGGGAAAAGGCTTCGCGCCGGTCGTAGCCGATTTCCTGCTGTGGGCCGGCGCAGGCGCGGCGGGGTTCTTTACGATGGTCGGATTGGAAAAATGGCAAGATAGGAGCGCCAAATGAACAAACGCAGTATCGTTGAACAAATCCAGGCGCATGGCGCGGTCGCCGCACATACGACCGGGCGTTACGTTGACATTGTCAACCATGTACCCGTCAAGGTGGTTATGGCGACGCCGATTTACATGGCAAAAGAGAAACTCCGCAAAGGTGACAGGGTTGCGATTGTTGACATGGATGAAAGTGAGGCCTTTATTTGCACGGTCAGCCAGGTCGAAACCAGCCGCCTGACGAAGATACAGACTCTCCTGCTCGATAAGGCGAAAAAGGTCAAGCTTGAATAGAAAAGTAGATATGCGTGCACGCATTGACAGCATCTTGATCGGCGCGCTCGGCGCATGGCAGGTATTGGCGGGACTGGGCGTAATCAATATGAACATCAGCGAATGGGACATGGTCTCCAAATTATGTGCTTGACCATTTGTTCTGTGTTTGAACCGCCAAGATTTGCGTCATTCGCGAAAATTCTGCAACGCGGTGTCATTGCGAGCGTCCTTTGCGAAGCAATCTCGTGGCAAGTGGGGATTGCTTCGTCGCACACCGTCCTGCGTTCGGTGCAGGAAAGAACGCTCCTCGCAATGACAGTCCCTTTGGCTACGGCTGGAACACGTTCAAGCACATAATTCTGTGACTATGTCCAAAATTCTATCTGGAGAACATCATGGCTAACAACAAAACGGGCCTGCGCAGCCTGCCCCGCAACATCTGGGTGCTGACGGCCACATCCTTCCTCACCGACATCTCCTCCGAGATGATCGTCTACCTGATCCCGCTCTTCCTGGCGAACGTGCTCAAGACCGGGACAGCGGTCATCGGCTTGATCGAAGGCCTCGCCGAGACCACCGCCAGCCTGATGAAAATCTACTCCGGCGCGCTCTCGGACAGACTCGGCAAGCGCAAGTGGCTGACCGTGGCTGGTTACGCCCTCTCGACCATTGCCAAGCCGTTTCTCTATTTCGCCGAGACCTGGGGCTGGGTGCTGGGCGTCCGCTTCAGCGACCGGCTGGGGAAGGGCATCCGCACCGCGCCGCGCGACGCCCTGGTTGCGGACAGCATCAACGATAAGCAGCGTGGACTGGCCTTCGGCCTTCATCGAGCTGGCGATACGAGCGGAGCGTTCCTCGGACTGGGGATTGCCGCCGTTATCGTCTGGTTGACCCAGGCCGGAGCCGCGGATCTCACCCGTCGCACCTTCCAGATCGCGGTGCTGGTCAGCATCCTCCCAGCAGCGTTGGCGGTGCTTGTGCTGGCCCTGGGCGCGCGCGACGTGGGCGGGGAGCGCAAGTCGAAAGCGCCCCTCCTCAGTCTGAAAGGGATGGACAACCGCTTCAAGGCTTTCCTGCTGGTTGTCGTCCTGTTCACCCTGGGCAACTCGTCGGACGCCTTTATCATCCTGCGCGGCCAGGAGCGCGGCCTGGACGTATTGCAGGTGATGCTCATGCTGATGACCTTCAACCTGATCTACGCCTCGCTCTCCGGCCCCTTGGGCGCGCTCTCGGACAAGATCGGCCGCCGCAAGCTCATCATCGGCGGCTGGATCGCCTACGGGCTGGTCTATCTCGGTTTTGCCCTCTCAAAGACCGGCTGGCAGATCTGGACGCTCTTCGGGCTGTATGGCATCTACTACGCGGCCAGCGAAGGCGTCGCCAAGGCGCTAATCGCCGACCTGGTCGCGCCGGAGCGGCGCGGCGCGGCCTACGGTCTCTACAACGCCGCCATCGGGCTGACCGCCTTCCCGGCCTCGCTGATCGCGGGTTTGCTCTGGCAAGGGGCTTTTGGCTGGACAGGTTTCGGGGCGTCCGCTCCGTTCTTCTTCGGCGCGTCGCTGGCGCTGTTGGCAGGATTGTTGTTCTGGAAATTGGTGAGATAATATGGAACCTTTCCAAACATAGTTCGTCTATAATGCAAAACCCATCCCAACCTTTCTCTCAGGAGGAGAAGCCATGTCCAAGCGAACCTTACTTGCAATCGTGATCATCGCCGCGCTGCTGTCTGCCTGCGGCGTTAGAGCAGCCAGCGCGCCCTCGCCAGAACCGATGTATGTCCAACCGGAAGTAGCTGTGCGGGAATCCGCCGCGCCCATGGAATTGCCAGCGTACTCGGCCGACACGGCCAAGACAGTGGCCAGCGGCGTCGCCAACGCCGCCAATGCCACCACCTCGGACCGGCTGGTCATCATGAACGCCGACCTGACCGTCGTCGTCAAGGACCCGCAGGCCAAGATGGACGCCATCTCCCAGATGGCAGAGAGCATGGGCGGGTTCGTCGTCTCGATGAACATGTACCAGACCTATATGGCAAGCGGCGAGACCGCCCCGCAAGGCTACATCTCCATCCGCGTCCCGGCGGACAAGCTGGATACCGCCATCAGCCAAATCAAGGCGGATGCCGTCGAGGTGCAGAGCGAAACACGTTCCGGCGAGGATGTGACCGCCCAGTACACGGATCTAAAAAGCCAGTTGAAAAACCTGGAATTGGCCGAACAGGAACTCCAGGCCATCATGGAAGAAGCCAAGAACAATCCCAACAGCAATACCACATCCAAGACACAGGATGTGCTGGCTGTCTATAATCAAATCGTTTCCGTGCGCGGGCAAATCGAGCAGATCAAAGGCCAGATGCAGTATTACGAGCAATCCTCGAGCTACTCGCTCATCAACGTGACCCTGATCGCCGAGGAAACCATCAAACCGGTCGAGATCGGCGGCTGGCAGCCCAAGGGCGTGGCGCTGGAAGCCATCCAGAGACTGGTCAACTTCCTGGAAGGTCTCACCAACTTCCTGATCCGCTTCTTCCTATACTACCTGTGGGTGCTGGTGCTCATCTTCGGCCCGATTGCGCTGGTCATCTGGGGCATCGTGGCCGCTGTGCGCAGGCGCAAGGCGAAGAAAGTGAAGAATGCCGCGCAGGCCAGTAAGCAGTAATCAGTTCCCCCCTCACCCCCAGCCCCTCTCCCAATGGGAGAGGGGTATAATTTTTGTATGGACAAACTTGCCCGTGACGCGCAACAACTCTTCGGCATCCACCTGACCGGACGGCAGGTGGTAGCCTTGATGAATTACGAGCGCGAGCTGCTGGACTGGAACCAGAAATTCAACCTGACCGCCATCCGGGACGCGGAGGGAATCCGCACCAAGCACTTCCTGGATTCGTTCTCCTGCGTGCTGGCCTGGAAGGGGAATCCGCCCTCGCGCCTGGTGGATGTCGGCACCGGCGCGGGATTCCCCGGCCTGGCGCTGAAAATCCTGTATCCTGCCATGCGCCTGACGCTGGTCGAATCGGTCGGCAAGAAGGCCAAATTTTGCCGCCACGTTGCAGACGCGATGAAAATGGACGGCGTGGAGGTGCTTACGGCGCGCGCTGAGGAGGTTGGGCAAATGTCCGCGCACCGCGAGCAGTATGATTGGGCTGTCGCCCGCGCTGTAGCGGATTTGCCAGTGCTGGCGGAGTACCTCCTGCCGCTGCTGCAAGTCAACGGTCACATGCTGGCGCAGAAAGGGGCCAGCGGTCCGGCGGAAGTCCACAAAGCGGAGCCAGCCCTGAAGATGCTCGGCGGCCAAATGCGGCAGTTGATCCCCGTCACATTGCCGGGCGTGGCCGATGAACGCTATCTGGTGGTGATTGATAAAGTCGCCGCCACGCCCGGGCAGTATCCGCGCAAGTCGGGGATACCGGCGAAGAAGCCGCTGTAGTGGGCGTGGATCATCGCAAATCCGTTGACAGCCACGTGGACCGCAAATTCCCCCTCGCTTTAGCCGATGTTGATTGCGTCGTATTCCATATATCATTGCCGCGCAGAACTGCTGGCTTCCATATAGGCGCGCAGGAGGGCGTTGATCTGCGTCTGGTAGCCGCGTCCGCGTGATTTGAACCAGGTTAATACATCCCTGTCCACGCGAATGGTGAGTTGCGCCTTATTACCTTTGGTTTTCAAACCGCGTTTCACGACTGCTTTCGCAAACATCTCAGGCGTGACGGCTGGAATATCGCTGGTATCAATATCCTGATCGGTCATCGCGTCAAGACGCTTCCAGTCAGTTAGCGATTTGTTCGAAGTAGTGGGTTTCTTCATGCTTCAAAGCCTTTCGTGCTGAGATTAATCGTATCTTACCGCTGCGTTCCGTATAGGCGACGACAATCACTCTGCCATCGAGCAATCCGAATCCGATGTAACGCGTCTCGCCATAATCAAAGCGGTCATCAGGGATAACGACGATTTCGCCTTCAAAGATGCTGGCTGCGTCAGCGAAGTCAATGCCATGTTTGCGAGCATTGGCAATGCGCTTGGTTTCATCCCATTCGAATTTGACTGCCATATTGTAATTCCATTTTGTAGTTACGTCAAATGACAGTAAGCATTGGAAATCCTGAAGTTAGCACTCTTTTCCAATCAACTTGATCTCATCCGGCTTATTCGGAACGATACAAAGGAACTCGAAATTCTCCTCCCCCGTGTTCATGTACCAGTGCGGTACGCCTTCAGGGATAAAGACCACGTCCCCGGCCTGCACGTCGAAAACTTCATCGCCAATGCCGATGCGGGCATGGCCGCGCAGCACGTACTGTTCGTGCTCGACCGTGTTGGTATGCTCCGGCATCCCGCCGCCGGGCTGCATGACGAAACGCCGCATGGCAAAGTTCGGGCCTTGCAGCAAGACCTGGATGGTGGTGAAATCCCCGGCCTTAACCTGCTCTGCCGGGACATCGTTCGTGTGTTTGACAGGCATCTGTCCTCCTTACTGCAACTGAGCACCGATTACTGATCACTGATTACTGACCTGTCCATGCTCCACTCGCCAGACCCTGGCCTTCTCCACAAAGCCAGGGGAAAATAATTTCACATCGGTGGTGGTCAGCAGGGCTTGTTCACTTTTTTCGATATAAGCCAGCAAATCGGCGCGGCGCTGGATATCCAACTCGGCCAGCACCTCGTCGAGCAGCAGCACCGGCCACTGGCCGGTTTTCTTCTTCATCCACTCGACCTCGGCCAGCTTGAGCGCCAGCAGCGCCGTGCGCGCCTGGCCGCGCGAGCCGTAATCGCCCAGGTCAATTTTGTCGGCGAGGAAACGCAGCTCGTCGCGGTGCGGACCGAGAGTCGTCATGCCGCGCCCGATCTCCTCGCTGCGCACCGCTTGCAGCCGTTGCAGGAAACCCTGCTGGATTTCATCCAAGGTCAGCTTGCTCCTGTCAACCGGCGCGTCGAGCGTCATCGCAATCTGGCCGGGCGGGAGCGGCAGCGGGTCGTAAGCCGGCAGGTAGTTCAGGCGCAATACCTCCTGGCAGTGGGTCAGCTCGTAATGCACGCGGGCAGCCAATTTCTCGATCTCCTGCACCGCCTGGATGCGCGCCAGGATGATCTGCGCGCCGCTGCCTGCCAGGTTGGCATCCCAGGAATCCAATTGCGAAACGTCCCCGCCGCGCTCGTTGAGCAGCTTGAGCAGGGCGTTGCGCTGCGTCAGCGCCTGGCCGTACTCGTTCAGGAGGCGCGCATAGGCTGGGATCGTCTGCGCCAGCGCCAGGTTCAGGTGACGGCGGCGCTCTTCCGGGCCGCCCTCGATGATCTGCATCGTCTGGGGGATGAAGATGACCGCGTTGAAGTGGCCGATCACCTCCGAGAGTGGACGCTTGACCCCATCCAGAAGGATTTCCTTGCGCAGCCGTTGACCGTTTACACCGCTCGGTTCGAGTATCAAACGGACCTCGAGCTTGTGCGCCGTTGGCCCGCGCGTGTACTCTGCGACCAGGCGCGCCACCGCCAATGTCTCGCGGGCAGCAATGAAATTGATCAGTTGCCGGTCCAGGTGAGTCTGCATGGACGTGAACGCCGCCAGGAAATAGATGGCCTCCAGTACGCTGGTCTTGCCCTGGGAGTTGCTCCCCACCAGCAGAACAACCCGCCGGGGAACATCTACATCCAGGCGGGCGAAATTGCGGAAGTTGGTCAGGGAGAGGTGGGTGAGGTACATAT
>Ga0208045_1000643_pt1 | contig 13006 bp, 10 predicted proteins | sample PL_2010_200m_FD_184160 | JGI IMG/M metagenome (GOLD analysis project Ga0208045, IMG submission 184160) | Freshwater microbial communities from Powell Lake, British Columbia, Canada to study Microbial Dark Matter (Phase II) - PL_2010_200m... | ecosystem: Environmental > Aquatic > Freshwater >...
CGGGTACGCCTGCGTGAACTGATGGCGGCAAACAAACACTTTGCATATGTCATGGGCAGGTCAGCGATTGCGGCGGTGGGAGATGCGCCGGTCTATGGGACAGGAAATATCTTTTTCGGAACGCGAAACCTCGTGGAGAAGGGCATATTTATGATAGGCGATGCGGGTCGGGTGATCTCGCCGCTTGCCGGCGATGGTATCGGCGTGGCGCTTCAAAGCGCGCAATTGTTGGGAACACTCTTTGGAGAGCATCGTCACCCGGGACCCGATGCCCGTGTTCTCGAGGCGGAATATTGCAGACGATGGGGGCGGATGTTCAATTCACGATTACGTGCAGCGGCCGCGTTGCAGCGAATCATGCTCTCCACGCCGCTGCGCCGCCTCGCAATCGCGTTCCTTTCAATATCTCCTTCGTTGCTCCGGGCCGCGATCGGCATGACGCGCGACAAACCGAATGACCCTGCTCCATGACCACGACCTTCGTAGAAGTATCCGGGTATGATCACTCCCGAACTGGCATCCCGACGGTGGCATCCCGACGGATCTCCACCCATTGTGCACGTCAATGAAAACCCGTACCTTGAAATCCAATGCATATCCTCCTGATCGAAGACGACAAAAAAATCTCGGCTGCAATCGCCAGGCATTTGAAGGCCGAAGGATACGCGGTCGATATCGCCGCTGACGGCTTGACCGGGGAAGAACTGGCGAAGATCAACGACAACGACGTCATCATTCTGGACGTGATGCTACCGCGGCAGGACGGATGGAAGACCTGCTCTCACATTCGCAGTGCGGGTGTCCTGACGCCCATCCTGATGTTGACTGCGCTGGACGGCGTCGACCACCGCATCGCGGGCCTCGACCTTGGCGCCGACGATTACCTTCCAAAACCGTTTCACATTGGTGAACTCCTGGCGCGAATCCGTTCTCTCGCCCGACGCAGGTCCGAAGTTCGGTCGGCTTTGATTGAACGATTCGGCATCCGGCTCGACCTGAGCGCCCGGCGAACGTGGAGGGATGGGAACGAAATTCCGCTGACCGCAAAGGAATTCGCCCTGCTGGAACTGCTGATGATGAATCCGGACAAGGTCTTGACGCGTGAGGCGATCTCCGAGCATCTTTGGGATATGAACTTTGAACCGAGAAGTAATGTCATCGAGTCATTTGTGAAATTTCTCCGACAAAAAATCGACCGGGGATACAACACCCGGCTCATCCACACGGTGCGGGGAGCCGGTTACCGGTTTTCTGACCACGATTAGAACCATGCAACAGTAATGACCATCACTGCTAAAATCATACTTGCCTACACGGTTGTGTTCGGACTAACGCTCGCGGGTTTTGCTTTCACTATCTATCAAAGCTCGAAGAAAGCGGAATTGGGGAAGCTCGACGCGCAAATGCTGAGCCATGTATTCAAACTGCAAGCCGAGATCGAAGAAGAAAAATCGCAGGGAGTGTTCCCTGCAGCCGCTGAACTTCTGGCGATTCGCACAGAGGGACTTCATCACCCCCGGTTTCGTTTGCTGGACAGAAATGGAAGGCTTGTGTTTGGTGACACGACTCTCGCTGTGCTCGACGTCGCACCGTGGTCTGAGGCTGAGATGTCAGACCGAAATTGGGGATTCGTCAAGCTAAAAGGTCACAGACAGCGCTCGGTTTGGATGCCTGTTGAAGTGAACGATAAAATCGAGTTTTCCGCTCAGCTCGTGGTTTCATTGTCGGAGATGGAAGACGATCTCGATCGGCTCAGGCTTCTCTTTTCTATTCTTGGACCTGCCGCACTTCTCTTGACTGCATTCGCTGCGTTCTTCATCACGCGCGCTGCATTCAAGCCCATCTCGTCCATGGTGGAGACAGCCCACTCTATCACGGCCGCGAAACTGGACAGCCGCGTGACAGTTCCGCGCGCAAAAGATGAGATTCGTGAGTTGGCGGAAACGCTGAACGAAATGATGGAACGAATCGATGCCGCGTTTCGAACTCAGCGCCAGTTCGTCGCAGATGCATCACACGAGATCCGCACGCCGCTGACCATTATTCGCAGCGAGCTGGAATTTGCTCAACGGAACCCGGGTAAGCTCGAGTCCGAGGAAAGCATCCGGGTCGCGCTTGGAGAACTCGACAGGCTTGCACGTCTCGCCGATGGATTGTTGATGCTTGCCCGACTGGACGCACCCGGCTTCTCGCTTAGCGCTCGTCTCATCCGGCTCGACGAACTCCTGATAGAATGTGTCCGGCACATGAACGAACCGGCGGCAAGAAAGAGCGTCACCCTCGACATCCACGTCGATGATGTGGTCGAGCTTCAGGCGGATCGCGATTGGCTCAAGAGCGTGGTCCTTAATCTTCTCGACAATGCGATTCATTACTCGCCTGATGGGGGAATCATCCTGATTTCGTTGACGGTCCACTCCAAGGACAACATCCACATCGTCGTCGAAGATTCCGGGCCCGGTATCGCCCCCATCGATCTTCCACATATCTTCAAGCGCTTTTATCGTGCAGACACTGAACGCTCCCGCGAAGGCGGCAGTGGGATAGGACTGGCCATTGCCGACGAGGTGGTACGGATGCACCGCGGAGAAATTACCGTTGAAAGCACACCTGGCAAGGGGGCGCGGTTCGTTGTGAGACTTCCCAGAAAAACCATTCCCGCCTAGCAGGGTGCGGAAAAACCGCTTCTGCTCGCCATCCGATAAATCGGACGTCTTGTTTTTCACGAAACCCGAGGGGTTTCGCGTTTACAAAGACGTCGACTTCAGTCGATGGCATGCTTTTTCAGCAACCTCCTAGAATCGTTCTTCCCAATACTAGAAACGTTTCCGCTCGCTCATCTTTCATCCCATTTTCATCTTGTTCGAGTATATTGATTGACATCGGTCGCATACGAAGTGGCAGCCGTTGTGTGATGACCCGCTAAGAATAAACAATTCCCCCTGTATGAAATTTCTCGGAGTTCCCAGCATATGAAAACATGTTGCATGTTCGCTGCAAGCGCATTGTTCTTCACGTGCACCCTGTTCGCACAAGGCCGCGGCGGCGGTGTTGTTTCCGGAATAGTAAAGGCGGATTCGACGAATCGACCGCTCGAGTTTGTGAATGTTATTTTGCTCAATCAGGCAGATAGCGCCATCGTCACAGGGACCAGCACAGATAGCAAAGGGAAGTTTACGATCGAGAACATTCCTGACGGCGGATATTTTCTAACGTACAGCTTGCTTGGCTACAAAGAGAAACAACCCACCATGTTCAGAATCGATTCCAGGCGTCCAGCCTTGAGTGTCGGAACGATATCGTTGGTTGAAACGGCATTAAAATTGGACGGAGTCACGGTCACGTCTCAACGGGTCACGTTCAACACCGCGATTGACCGAAAGGTGTTCAATGTCCAACAGGATATCATGAGCAAGACAGGGACGGCAAGCGATCTGCTCCAGAGCATTCCTTCAGTTCAAGTTGACATTGATGGAGTTGTCAGTCTGCGGGGATCGGCAAATGTCCTCATGCTCATCAACGGCAAGCCATCGCCGCTCATGGGGGCAAGCAGGGCGGAAGTCTTGCAGCAAATGCCTGCGAGTTCTATCGAGAGGATTGAAGTCATAACAAACCCCTCGGCTAAATTCAAACCCGATGGCACATCCGGCATAATTAACATTGTGATGAAAAAGGACGTGACCACGGGATTAAATGGAAATCTGACCGCGAATGTCGGCACCAAGAATCGATACAACGTCAATGCGAGTGCCAACTACAATCCGGGATCGTTTAATATCTTTGGGAGCTACAGTTTTCGTCAGGATGATCGAAACAATTTTTCGACCGATGCACGCGCACAGAGCGATTTGGCCACGAATGCTCTAAGCTACTACAAGGATAACGCTCGATCGCTTTCACGTCCGCTGTCGCACGTCGCTACATTGGGTTTGGATTATCGGCTCGATGAAAAGGACAATTTTGGCTTATCGGGGAATTATCACTATAGAGGATTTACCAGAAACGATGCCTCAACGAAGGTCCTCACAAGCAACAATATCGTGACCGATGATTACGACCGACTACGCGTAGATTATGAATATGAACAAGAGGCGGGCCTCACTGCATTTTTCCAGCACAATTTCGACGGGGAGAATCACAAACTGCGGTTCGAGTTCAATGCGGCACAGACGCCGGAACAGGAAGACAATCACTATACGGATGTGTACCGGGTCCCCGCGAGTCCGCAAACGTACGATAATACGCTGATCAAACAAACCGAGTGGAAAAAACAACTCACAGCAGACTACACGCTTCAACTTGCCGAGCATTCGACGTTTGAGGCGGGGTATGACGGAGAATTCAACAAGAGGGATATGAATTTCTATGGCGAGTATTTTGATCCGACCCAGCAGAAATTCACAAAGGATGTCGAGAGAACAAACCAGTTCATCTACAACGAAACAATTCAGGCTTTGTATGGGACGTACGAGAACTCGTTCGGGTTGTTCAGCGTCCTGGGAGGAGTACGCGCGGAGGGATCGTTTGTCAAGTCTGATCTCGTTACCGGGGATTCGATCATCTCCAACGACAATTTCAATCTGTACCCCACATTGCATCTGGCGTACAAATTCAGCGAACTCGCGGAATTGCAGCTCAACTACAGCCGCCGCGTCAATCGGCCCGAGGGAGACGACCTTAACCCGTTCCCTGAATACCAGGACCCTCGCAACATACGCTCCGGTAATCCGCGCCTGAAGCCTGAGTCCATTAACTCGATTGAATTCGGCTGCCAGTTGCAGAACGACAACCTCACTGTCGTCCCGAGCATCTTCTATCGTAATAAATATAATGGATTCACAACTGTCATCAAGGCCCTCAACGACTCGACACTGTTGACCACGCACGAGAATTTGTCCAGTGATCAATCGGCAGGACTTGAGTTCGTCGTCGCGGGAAACGTTGGAAACCTGTTCACAGCGAACGTGAGCGCTAACGCTTTCTACGAACAAATCGATGCGTCGAATCTGGGTTTTGGAAATAAGAAATCGACCGTGACGTGGAGCGCTACATTGAACGGAAGCGCGAATTTGTCGAAGGCGACGATGATTCAGATTAACTCGAACTACCGCTCAGCACGATTGACCCCCCAGGGGGAGAACAGGCCGAGCTTTGTCCTGAACATGGGTTTTCGGCAGGATCTGTTCGATGACAAGGTCTCTCTCATTTTGACAGTCTCCGATCTGCTGAAAACCCTGAACCGAAAAACGGATCTGAATACTCCCTGGTTAACCCAGAATGTCGTGAGCAACCGTGATTCCAGGATTGTGTACTTTGGATTGACGTACCATTTTGGTATGCCGGCAAAGAAATCCAAGGAAAAAGCTCTGCAATACGACAATGGCTTATAGCCGTGGATTTAAATGGTCAGAGGGCCTTCCTGATGGGCCGGTTTTCACCCTGCCTTCATATTCATTTGGTAGATTCAATGATAACGGTCGTAGCAATTAAGCGATCATCACTCATCCATAGTACTATAGGGAGTGTCTTATGAAAGCACTTTTTCGGTTTACCACGATCGTTCTCGTTTGCACGCTGGCCATCTGCGTCGTATCAAACGGAAACGCTCAGGACAAGAAAATCACCAAGAAGGATGTTCCCGCAGCGGTCCTGAAGGCATTCGAAGGTGCCTACCCGAAGGCCAAAGTGAACAACTATGGCACAGAGGTGGAAAAGGGAGTGACGTTCTACGAGCTCGAAACGGTCGAGGGGAAGATCAAGCGCGACCTTCTCTACAAAGCGGATGGAACGCTTGCGGAAGCGGAAGAGATATTGACGCAGGCTATGGTGCCAGACGATATCGCGAAGGCGGTCAAAGCGGAATTTCCCAAGGGAAAGATTGTTAGCGGGGAGAAAACCACCCAGGGCAAAGTGGTGACCTTTGATATCGTAGTCGCCAATGGCAAAGAGAAGGTGAGTGTTAATCTTAATGCCGATGGCAAGATTCAGAAGAAAACCGTGATGAAGCCGAAGAAGGAAAAGGGAGAAAAAGAAGAGAAAGAAGAAAAGGATTAGGAGGAATTGCTTGGCTTCGAGGCATGCCCCCGCGAGCCTAAGCTGCTATCCCTCTCCAAAGAGAACTTGTCTCTCCGATAAGTTCCTCGTTCAGGAATCAATCCGCAACCCTGCTTTCATCCGATTGCGAAAAAGCAAAAGCCCGGTCAACTTCGACCGGGCTTTGCCGTGAGAATGGGTGTAGCGCCGAGCGCACTATTTTTTCCGCCGCGCATTTGCGTCGATATAACGCGCGAATGCTTCCGGCTTTCCGGGTGGCGCAAACTCGAAGGTGATCTTCATTGAGTCATTGCCCGTTTTGGTGTTCGTGAGTCGAAATCTTGGGGCGGATGCAATGACGTCACTGAGAAAAACCACAGAGTTCGAGTCCTTTGAGATCGTTACCGTATAGTTGATAACGTGCTGTTCGTTATCAAAGTAGATCGCCCGTGTGTTTTCTCCCTCCTTGTAAACGACCATCAGATCATTGTGAGAAAAGGCTGCACGGTCCTTCATCGCAGGATAGTCGGCATAGTTTTTTCGAACAAGGATCGTGTTTTGGAGATCGAGGGAAAATGTGAAGCCGCCGACTCCCTGGCCGGGATCGCCGCCACCTTCTCCGACCCACTCCCCAAACAAGAATCGATAAGAATCCCAATTCACCGGCTTTGCGCCTTGTTGACCAGAAGCAGGAATCGCCATTGTGAGAAGCGTGAGGAGGATGCATAGAGCGAGGATGAGCCTCGTCCGCGGGCCGGCCTCTTGATGTGTGTTCGGTGTCATGGTGGTATGATCCTTCTGTACGTTGTTTATGATCGCGCTTCGCCGAATCGGTACGGTCGAAGTCCGAAAGCAGACCAAGTCTCGTTCACGGAGATGAGTGTAATCCACTTCAAGTCGGTCTTCTCCAGGATTTCCCATCCTTTGTCACGGGTCAGGTCCGTCTGGATTTTTGACGATCCTTTGGGGAAGGAGATCCAAATGATGCTCTCGGGCTTCAGCGTTCGGACCGCACGCGGAACTAATTTGTCCAATTCTGATTTGGTCTTAACGAAGATCTGAATCCAATCGAATGTTCCTTTGAGGTGAGCGGACACTTCCACTTCGTCAGGCAGGGGAGCGAGCTCTTTCAGGTAACCAGCTGGTCCAGCAATGACTGCAGCACGGTGGCGTGTTCTGAGCTTCATTTTGTGAGCGAGAGTCTGCGTGGGCATCGTAGTGCCTCCGGAAGGGCTTGATTGAGAATCAGTGGTTTCATTTTTTCAGGAAGGCGAAATGAAATTTCGCCTTACAGGTGAAATGTTTCTTCATTTGTTTCCCTGCTTGATGAACGTGCCGTTGCGAAACTCCTCGAAGGCGATCTGGATTTCCTCTTGTGTGTTCATGACGATGGGGCCGTACCAGGCCACTGGTTCTCGAATAGGATTGCCTGACAAGAGGAGAAAGCGTACAGGCGATTCCTTCGTCGCGACCGTGACTTGTTCGCCGTCATCAAAGAGAATGAGATGCTCGTTGGCAACCAGAGCGTTCCTGTCCTCAGTGAAGTAGGCCTCTCCGCCAAAGACATACGCGAGGGCAGTGTGACCTGATGGTATCGCATGGGTGAACTCCTTGTTTGGAGGCATCATCACGTCGAGATACTCCGGTTCAATAACCACGTCGCGTACGGGTCCCTCTGTGCCGTTCACTTCGCCAGAAATCACTCTGATCGTAACCCCGCCCGGCAACGATACTTCGGGAATTTGATCATGGGTGACCTCCCGGTAACGCGGATCCATCATTTTCTGTGAGGCAGGGAGGTTTGCCCAGAGTTGAAAACCCCACATGAAACCGTTTGGATCACCGTTCGGCATTTCCTGGTGGATGATGCCGCTGCCGGCTGTCATCCATTGCACATCGCCAGGCCCGATAGTCCCCTTGTTTCCCATGCTGTCGCCATGGTCAACGGTACCACGAAGGACGTATGTGATCGTCTCGATTCCCCGGTGCGGATGCCATGGGAATCCTTTGATGTACTGCTCCGGATCATCCCCGCGAAAATCGTCGAAGAGCAGAAATGGATCAAAGAGCTGAGTATCGCCGAATCCGAAAGCACGTTTGAGATGGACGCCAGCGCCTTCAAGCGTCGGCTTGCTCCTGATGACCTTCTGGATTTTTCTGCTCTTGCTCATCGTTAATTCCTCTCAATTACATAATGAGTTCTCGGAGGCAGCGATAGTGCAATTCAAGTAAATCATCTTGTAGTTTTCATCGCGGAGAAAATAGTCGATACCTCTGCGTACCTCCGCGAACGGAGTTTATCCCGACGTCTTCAGTCGGGACGTCTCCGCGTTGAGAACCAATAACAAAAAAACGCAATATTACTTTCTAGACATGGCACGAGCGTCATAGATCCGCTGTCGGCAGGAAGCGGGGCGGCCGGCGGTGTTTTGTTGCCTGCTCAAACGCATAAGCCAGCTTGATGAGGACCGGCTCGCTCCACGCCCTTCCAAAGAACGAAATCCCAACAGGCAGCCCGAATATAAATCCTGCCGGAACCGTAATATGCGGATACCCCGCCACGGCCGCCGCAGTCGAGCTGCTGCAGAGAAAATGGTCGCCGGTGACGAGGTCGGTGACCCACGCCGGACTTTCGGTGGGAGCGATCAGCGCGTCGAGCTTGAACTTGTCCATCACGGCATCGATGCCTTCCGCCCGCGAGAGTCGAAGGTTCTTGTCGCGAGCTTCGATATACTCTTTGTCGGTGAGCGGCCCGCGTGCTTCCGCTTTGATAAAGGTCTCCTGGCCGAAGTACGGCATCTCCGTGTTCTTGTTGCGCTCATTGAACTCGATGATCTCCTTCAGCGAGTGGACCGGCGCGCCCGGTCCGAGACGAGCGAGGTATGCATTGAGATCGGCCTTGAGATCGTACTGCAGGACGATCCCCTCAGCGTCTCCGAGTTGTCCTAATGCGTCACTGTCTGCCGGATCAACGATGACCGCGCCGTTCTTTTTCAGAGTGTCGAACGCTTCGTTCATCAATGCATCAACTGCGCCATGGAACCCGAAGTATCTCCGCACGACTCCAATTCTTACGCCCTGCAGGCCCTTTGGGTCGAGAAACTGTGTATAGTCGGCGAACGATCTTCCCCGGCTCTCTTCTGTTGCCTTGTCCTCCGGATCGATTCCGGCCAGAGCGCTGAGCAAGATTGCAGCGTCGCGGACCGTTCTTGTCATGGGTCCGGCGGTGTCTTGCGTATGCGAGATGGGGATCACGCCGGTGCGGCTGACCAATCCAACGGTCGGTTTGATTCCCACGATGCCACAAAGCGACGAGGGGCTGACGATCGAGCCGTCCGTTTCCGTTCCGACTCCAACGGCGCAGAGGCTTGCAGCAACAGCGGACCCCGTTCCTGAGCTGGATCCCGAGCAGTTGCGATCGAGCGCGTACGGATTCCTGGTCAAGCCGCCGCGTCCGCTCCATCCGCTAGTGGAACGGCTGGCGCGGATGTTGGCCCACTCGCTCAAATTGGTCTTGCCGAGGATAATTGCCCCGGCGGCTCTCAGCCGTTGCACCAGGAACGAGTCAGCAAGAGGTTTTGAGCCGACAAGAGCAAGCGACCCGGCCGTCGTCGCCATCCGGTCCGCAGTATCGATGTTATCTTTGATCAGAACCGGAATTCCGTGAAGAGGCCCTCTGGGTTCTTTTGCTTTTCGCTCTTTGTCAAGTTCATCGGCAATCTTCAGAGCATCAGGGTTGAGCTCGATGATGCTATTCAGAGTTGGGCCTTTTTTGTCGATTGCCGAGATGCGGGTCAGATATTTTTGCGTGATGGAGCGGGCAGTGTACCTCCCGGTACTCATTCCCTTCTGGAGTTCTGCGATTGTCATCTCGTCCAGTTCGAAAGGCTTGACTTCAGGAGAGGGAAGAGGAGAGGCGGCAGCTTCGTCAGTTCCGGCCAGGGCCGGAAACGCTGCGACGGCAATTCCGCCGGTCAAGCCGGTTCTGAGGAAAGTTCTGCGATTCGGGTGACCAGAGTCGGACTTGGATTCTCGGTTTGCGGGCATGGCTCAAACTCCAATATGGAAGTAGGAAGTAAATTGACTGCCTCCTCCCTCAAATGGAGCAAAGGAGCACGAGGCAGATCGCTTTCATTTCTTTATGAGTCTCACCAGGTACACCAATAAAGTCCCTGCGATGCCGGAGAGCAAGCCGACAGCAATCCCGATAGCGAGCTCGAAAGGCCATAAGTCGTGGGTCGAGGGATCCTGGATTGTCTCGAAGAGAACTCTTGCAAGGACTGCCATCCCAAAGCCCGCCCCCAGCAAGACGGCTGAGCGATGCATTGAAAGACTGCTGAGTGCCGCAGGAAATCCTCCGGCAATAATGCCCGCAACTATCCATCGACCCAGAAACGCCGGGCTCGACAAATCAATACTATAGTAAGGAACAAGCCAAAGAGGAACTCCTCCCGCAATGAATCCTAAGTAGACTGTCGCAATCGTCCACCGCTCGCGCTCGATCGCATTCTTTACATTGATGGCTGACATCGCTACCTCGGATATGAGACGTTTCGAAATTCGGCGCTATTGTGCAATGTAATGAAAACCAGTTTCCAATCCTTCGGCACTGTTCGGTCCAACGTAGAGCGAGAATCTTCCAGGCTTAACAGTCCATTTCATGTCACGGTCATAAAATTTCAAATTCTCCGGAGTCAGAATGAACTGCACGCGTTTCGATTCGCCGGGTGCAAGCGAGATCTTCTGAAATCCCTTGAGCTCCCGGACGGGTCGTGTGACGCTCGCGACCTCATCCCTGACATACAATTGAACAACCTCTTCGCCTGCACGATCCCCCGCGTTCTTTACAGTGACGCTTACAAGCAGGCTCTCTGACGGTTTCAGGGTCGTCGCACTCAACGCAAGCTGCGAATACGAAAACGTCGTGTAGCTAAGCCCGTAACCAAACGGGAAGAGGGGGGAGTTATTGAGATCGAGGTACTTCGACGTCCACTTTACTGTATCGACAGCAGGGCGGCCCGTGTTCTTGTGATTGTAGTAGATCGGTATCTGCCCGGTGGCACGGGGGAAAGAGGTTGTGAGCTTACCGCTGGGATTGTAGTCGCCGAATAGGACATCGGCAATTGCGTTGCCGGTCTCGACACCGAGGAACCAGGTTTCGACAATTGAAGGAACGTTCTCAGCAATCCACTGCAATGCGAGCGGTCTTCCGTTCATGAGTACGACGACGACCGGTTTTCCGGTTCCTTGAACCGCACGCACAAGGTCTTCCTGGCTGCCCGGCAGCCCGATGTTGGAGCGGCTTTCGGCTTCACCACTCATCTGTCCTGATTCACCCACGACGACCACGACGACATCTGCTTGTCTGGCGACATCCAACGCCTCGGTGAACCCGGTCATTGAAGGCTTTTCGATCTCACATCCTCGTGCGAAGAGTAGTCTTGTGCCGAAACCAAGTTTGGCCTTGATGCCTTCAAGCACAGGGATGACATCTTCCGGTTTGCCCTGAGCGTGCCATGGACCAAGCGGACTCTCCTTATCGTCTGCAAGCGGTCCGATGACGGCGAGCGATTTCAGGTCCTTCTTCAGGGGGAGAAGGTTGTTTTGGTTTTTCAAGAGGACAATCGACCGCTGAGCCGTCTTGCGTGCTGCTTCCCGATGCTCCGGAGTAAGCATGTCGCGTCGTTCGCGCCCGCCGTCGCAATTTCTATATGGATTTTCGAACAAGCCAATTTGAAATTTCGCTCTCAACACTCGCCGGACTGCCTCATCAAGCTCTGATCCGGTGATCCGATCTTCTCGCAGCGCGGCGGCAAGATGAGAGTGATAAGCATCTGCCTCCATATCCATGTCCACACCGGCTTTGAGTCCAAGAACGGCCGCTTCCTTGAGGTCGGCAGCGACTCCGTGCTGAAGAAGTTCGCCGATGGAATTCCAGTCGCTCACCACGAACCCGTCAAACTTCCATTCCCCGCGGAGGATATCGGTGAGGAGCATGCGGTTCGCGCTGCTCGGCATTCCGGCGATTTCGTTGAATGAACACATCAACGATCCCACTCCGGCATCGACGGCAGCTTTGAAGGGGGGAAGATAGATTTCCCGGAGCGTGCGCTCGGAGATGTCGACCGTATTGTAGTCACGGCCTCCTTCGGCTCCGCCGTATGCGGCAAAATGCTTGGCACACGCAAGAAGGGAAGTGGGCGAGCTCAAGCTTGGTCCCTGAAATCCACGCACTCGGGCGGCGGCAACGGCAGAGCCCAGATACGGGTCTTCACCGGCGCCTTCTGCGATGCGGCCCCAGCGTGGATCGCGGGCGATGTCAACCATAGGTGAAAACGTCCAATGAATCCCTGCTGCTGTGGCTTCGGTCGCGGCAATGCGCTCTGCCTTCTCAATCAGAGCAAGGTCCCAGCTGCACGCGGTCGCCAAGGGTATCGGAAACGTCGTGCGGTATCCGTGGATGACATCAAAGCCGAAGAGGAGAGGAATTTTCAATCGTGACTCTTCCACAGCGATTCGTTGTACCTCCCTCGTTGAATTCGCGCCGAGGACATTGAGGAACGATCCTATCCGGCCCTGTCGGAGCAGTGTTTCGTGTTGACCGGATCTGCCACTATACTGCACGAGCTGCCCAACTTTTTCGTCCACCGTCATTAACGCGAGCAACGAATCCACTCGCCGGTCGATGGACGATTGGGCGGATGCAGAACTGAACGGAAGGATGAACAAGAGAATGAGGAACGGCTTGTGTTTCATGCGATTGTCCGGTCAGTAACGGAAATGTGCGGGGGATTTGTGTTCACATCATATGACGTTCAACTTCAGGAGCAGATCATGAACGGAGAGCTAGCAGGTTGCGGAAAAACTGAGTATGAGATCAAGTGTTGGATGATCAATTGATTTTTGAAGCAATACAGATGATAAAGAGATATCCATATTCGACGTTGTCGACTTGTGAAGATCGTCCTTCGGA
>Ga0208045_1000644_pt1 | contig 12985 bp, 7 predicted proteins | sample PL_2010_200m_FD_184160 | JGI IMG/M metagenome (GOLD analysis project Ga0208045, IMG submission 184160) | Freshwater microbial communities from Powell Lake, British Columbia, Canada to study Microbial Dark Matter (Phase II) - PL_2010_200m... | ecosystem: Environmental > Aquatic > Freshwater > Lake...
TCCTTCAGGGAGAAAAGGCCTTGTTCATTGATCCGGGGAAGGCATATAATCAGGCCAAAGGGTGCGCCCGGATACAGTGCACCCGACCCCGGGGGTCTCTCAATGACGATTAAGACTAATAAACTTGCTGTATTTATCTACTGGGGCTTGTATATCTCCCTGTTGATCGGCATCGGCTTTGCTGCATACTTCATGTTCTACCCCGGGGCAGTATTTATCTTCGTTGTGCTACTTGAATTTATACTATTTATCGGCGCGGTCATCGTTTTCTTTATATGGCGCAAGGGCAGCAGGTGGCGGGTCCCAGCACTCTGCATAACAGGTATCCTGTTCCTGTATATCCTGGCCAGTGGCGGTACCAGGATCGCGCAGAGTTTTTACTGGATAAATCACAACCCGGATATTTATACAGATGGCTGGATCGTGGAAGGCCAGGCTGGCGGGACAGCCAGCCTGGCCCCGGGTATCGTCGAGAGGAGCAAACCGGCCGAATTGAGGCTGCTATTCCGCGTTGGCGAGGAAGGCATTGGGCAGGGCGGCGGCATCATCCTGCGCCTGGGCGAGATTATTCCAATCGGTGGGAAGCCCAGGTTTTATGACTGCTCCTACCAGGACATGTTCAGCGAGACGTTGCAGGTGAGCAACCCCGCCGGCCAGGGCTATGTCAGCGTCAGCGCCCCGCCGGGGGTTAAGATATCACTGGGCAAACCGGACGCTCCGGACCCGCGGGATTTCCTGCTGAATGCCTTTGTCACCAACGTGGGCAAATACAGACCCAATTTAACGGCCCCTTTGTATTACCAGCCCAACATTGCTCTCAGGCATGAGGTACACTGCAAGGTGGAAGAGGGCATCCTTAAGCCCGGCGACTCTGTTGAACTGACTCTCGGCGACAGGTCACGCGGCGGGCCGGGATGGAAGATGCCGGGTGGGGAGGCCGGCGCCGACCTGGTGCTGTACGTCGACAGCTCCGGGGACGGCCTGTACCGCATGGCCGCTTATTCGACGCTGGAGGTTGGCGGCGGGGAGTTCGCAGCGCTCGAGGTTATTGCGCCCAGCACGCCGGCCCTGGATGAAGGTTTCACATTCGTGGTCAAGGCAGTGGATGACCAAGGCTTTCCCGCCATGTTGTGCGGGGGAACGGTAAGCATATTGCCGCAGGAGGGGATCGATTACGCCACGGATTCCTATGTTTTCAAGCAGGGTGACAGGGGCGCGGCAAAGTTTAATGCCTGCATCACCAGGCCCGGCACTTACAGGATCGCTGCCAGGGACGGCCTGACGGGAATGGTATACAACAGCAACCCCGTCGTGGTCAGCGATGTTCCAGACCTGCATATTTACTGGGGCGATCTGCACCAGCACACCACGCTGGGCAAGGACGCCAACCGCAACCCCGAATGGGTTTTCCAGAGGAACAGGGACGCCGACCTGCTGGATTTCGCGGCCATCAGCATGCACGACCTGTTTGAATACTGGGGTCTGCCCCCCGACGCCGGTGAACTCGCTTACCTGCGCCAGGTAACTGATAAATATAACGAAGCGGGCAGCTTCGTCACTTTGAACGGCTACGAGTGGACCAGCCTGCCGCAGGGACACCGCAACATATATTTTGCCGAGGGCGAGGACCCCGTGATGTTTCCCTACGATGTGATTAAAGACCCCGGCTCGCTGCGCACGGCGCTGGGTGACAGGGAATATATGGTTATCCCGCACCACACGGCCTGGCGTTTCCTGTATTCCGGCCTTGCCTTCAACTGGGGAGCCCGCGACTGGGAGCAGGCGCGGCTGGTGGAAATCTATTCCAAGCACGGCAGCAGCGACTACTACGAGGGGCCCTACCCCATACACCACGATTTCACGCCTTTCTTTATTTACCTGCTGGGCGGTAACAGCAACCGGGCGCACAGGGGCGACGGCTCGTACGTGCGGGAAGCACTGGCTAACGGCTACAGGCTGGGAATCGTGGCAGGCGGGGACAACCACTGGGCAATAGGCGGAAAATCCTTCGGCAGCAACGTAACCAGGGATTACCAGACCGGCCTGCAGGCCACTTACGCCCCGGAATTGACGCGGCAGGGCCTGTATAAAGCCATGTGGGACCGGCACACTTATGGCACCACGGGCGCACGCATAATCATAGACTTCAAGGTCAACGGCTCTCCCATGGGCTCGGAAATCACTGCTGACAACAGCAGCCTGCCACTCGTTTATTATATGGTAAAGGGGACTGCACCGGTCAGGAACATAGAGGTTTGGAAATATTCTAAATCAAAGGGATACGAACTGTTTGAATTCGATGGCAAAGGAATGAACGATGTCCAGGACCAGTTCAGTGACGATGGATTCAGCCAGGACTCGTTCTACTTTATGAAGGTGGTGCAGGAGGACGGCAACCTGGCATGGTCAAGCCCGGTCTGGGTTCAGGAGTGAATGCGGGTGAAAAGACCTGATGAAAGTGGGGCTATATCGGTGCCTGTTTAATTATCCCTGTCGTAAACATGCTGAATGCCCCTATGAAACAGGCTGCGGCCAGGGCCAGGACCAGGATTGCTACGATAAGTGATGTCCTATCCCTGTTTTTGATTGCCGGCCGCAAAAACCAGATAGACAGCGGTATCAGCAGGACGCCGATCGCGATGCAGATCACGCCGAGGACGTTACTGACTGTTTTGATAAGGTCCATAGGCAGGTCAATTATTAAAACGAAATTTTTTCCTGACCGGAATCAATACCTATCTTTTTGTATTTGCCTGTCATCCAGTTATCCAGATCCGAGCAATACCATTTCGAAAACCTGCGGTCTGATGGTCCTCCTGACATGGTGGTGTGAATGTCATCCGTAGAAAGATCTGTCACCATTCTGAATGACGGGGCGAAGCTTGTCTGCCTTCCAGCGCTTTCGAATATCTGACCCTGATGTGGTGTTGCCAGGCTACCGATTATGGTGACCGGCCCGCGGTCAAATCCGAGAAACCGTGGGAGCTTACCGTTAAAAAGGATATTCGTAAGCACTAATTTCCTCGCATCACCCCATTTCCGTGGAGGCTCTTTTAAGGCATTTTCCGCAGCCTGCAAATAGAGATCATCTCTTTTCTTTCCGCCAAACCAGAGCGAATCCTCAGAAAGAAGTATACGATCAAAATTTATGTAAAAGTCGTTGAATATACCGGTGTGTTCATCAACATAACAGGCAGCCTCACTGCCGAACCCGTTTTCTCCGAAAACCAGCTTGTAAAGCTCCTTAAAAAATCGGTCAAAGAGATATGCTTCTTCCGAATCTGCTGAGTATTCAAGATCCCAGTCTTTGAGTTTTTTTGCTTTTCCGGTGCTGGGAAGAAGAGGGGCAAGTATCTTCATAAAGGATTCAGCCTGGGTTGAAAACACATCGTGTTGTATTTTATACATGTGCTCACATGTAAATTTATTATTTTCGGAAAGCAGCCTGCCGATCCGATCTGAACGGTAGGAACCCATCCCGGCATTGATTGGACTGGCCTTCCCAAATTCGTTAAGGTTCTGGTTGGTTGTAACAAAATAGCCGCTTTCCGGGTTATAGCATCTTGGCAGGTCTTCCGGTTTTTCAAAGCCCTGCCAGTTGTTTATTGCCTCCCAGCCAGGCAGCGGTACAAAACCGCTGATCCCTTTCCGTCTTTTAGGCATAAGGCCTGACATCTGATAACCTATATTCCCCTGTGTATCCGCTAAAACAAAATTCCATGTTGACTCCACGTATCCGAGAATATCCATACCTTCTTTAACATTCTTTGCATCCCACATTTTCACAAAACTGTTAAAGGTGACAGCGCCCGATAGGGAAGGCGCCCATGCCGTTGCTATATAGTGGCCCTCATCGTAAGGGTTACCTTCAAGAACCCCGTGGTCGTTTTCATAAAAGACTACAGTGACAGTGTCTTTTTTCTTCCTCTTTATTGTCTCTGCTCTTTCGGTAAACTTCAGCCACTTTTCCGGCTCGCGCAGATAATTGCCGTTTTTGCATTGTTCAATCCATGAATCCGTACTGTCCATAAACGTATAGGTGGCGCTCCACGCAAGATCAGGGTTCCTGCCCACAAGGATCGCCGGCACGCCCGGCATAGTCCCGCCCATGGCATACCTGTCCTTTGTTTTCAGCACCATTTCATACCAGACATTAGGGAGCCTGTTTACCTCCAGGTGAGGGTCATTTGCAAGAATCGGCTTGCCTGAGGCTGTTTTCTGTCCGGATACAGCCCAGTTGTTGGATGCCATCATAATAGGCGCAGCGATATTCCAGAGGGATGCAGGCGAAACGATCCGTTCCTGAAGTTTTATCTTTTTGATTAGATCAATATCAAGCCCTCCGAGTATGCCCGGGAAAAGCTCGTCAAGCCTTTGTATATCAATGCCCGCCTGGACAAGCTCAATAAGAAGCCTTTCCATCTCACCCTGGGACTGCGCCAGTGTCAGGTATCCTATCATCCTCGAGATAAGGACGGAGTCTTCAGTGCGCCATTGTTCGGGCTTGTAACCAAAAAGCTTGAATTCCCACGGAATTTTTTCAGATAAAGCCTTGTTTACTCCCCTGTTGTACGCATCTGCTATTCCCTTAGCCGCCGGAGAAAATTTATCGACTTCAAGCGATGTAGAACCGGCCCAGTTCATTCTCCTGAAAAACTTATCGATTTCGAGCATTTCATCACTCGAATCGAGGAGTTCGGATGTCCGCCCCTGGCCAAGAATACGCATCAAAAGCATCTGCATTCCCCTGTCTCTCCCATGCGCATAACCCATCAGTTCGAAGACTTCTTCCCTGTCTTTACCATCAACGTGACATACACCGTGCTTGTCTCTCCAAATATTACCCGGTATATTCATATTTCCTCCTTATTTCCCCTGATAGGGCAAGCCTCTGAGTTTATTGATAATCAAACCTGCAATTGCCACCTCAACTATACCATAGCCGTATATAGCGATTCGACTTGCGGTAGATTGATATTTGTATATAATGGCAGTGTATTAAACATGGTCAAGAAGACAGCGGGCGTAAAGGAAAAATTCGTTGAGAAGAAAAGAGATTTGAATCGACTCTATTTATATTTGGAGGGAAATTTGTGATAAAGAGAGTGCTGCGGACGAAGCTTTGCGACATGTTGGGAATTGAATACCCGATTTTATCGGCTGGAATGGGGCCGACGTTGCTGGGGGAAACGACCGGGGCGCCGCCGGCCCTGGTGGTGGCGGTCTCGGAAGCAGGGGGAATGGGGGTACTCGGAGGGAGCGGGTATACTGTTGAAGAATTGAGAGTGGCCATTGGCGAGATCAAATTAAAAACGAACAAACCATATGGGGTTGACCTTCTCCTGCCTCAGAAAATGGATATCGGCAGCGGGCTGGGACCGGACGGTCCCAAAGAGCTGCCGCTCAGCCAGATTCTGAAATCCCTGCCCCAGCCTCATCAGGACTGGGTCAAAAAGGTGAAAGATGAATTTCAGCTTCCCGATGTGGAGATCATGGTGAAACTGGACACGACGACCCTGCGTCCCCAGGAGGCTATTGAAGTCTGTATCGAAGAAAGGGTCCCGCTATTTTGCGCTGGCCTGGGAAATCCGGGGTTCATGGTGGACCAGGCCCACGCGGCGGGTATGAAGGTCCTGGCGATCACCGGAAATGCCAGGAATGCCCGGCGGATGGCTCAATCCGGCATCGACCTCCTGGTTGCCCAGGGGCATGAAGGGGGAGGGCACACGGGACGGATTGGAACCATGGCCCTGTTACCCCAGGCCATCGATGCCGCCGCGCCGGTACCGGTTTTGGCTGCCGGGGGAATCGGCGATGGCCGGGGATTGGCCGCAGCCCTGGCGATGGGGTGTATAGGGGTATGGGTAGGGACCCGCTTCCTGGCCACTACCGAAGGAGGAGCTCTCGAGGTCAATAAAAAGCATATCCTGGACTCGACTGATGAGGACACCAGGGTGAGCAAGGCATATAGCGGCAAGACTCTCAGGGCGAGCTACAACAAATACCACGACCTTTGGGACGGCTCTGGCCTGGAGCCGCTTCCTTTCCCAATGCAGACCATAATCTCTTCGGGCCTCATGGCAAGTTTTGTCGACGGACAGAAGGACGATTACGTAGGCGGCCTCGCCGGGCAGGTATCGGGACTGATCAATGAAATCAAATCAGCCAGGCAGGTACTGGAGGAGATGGTTGAAGAGGCCGTCGAAATTCTTACCCGCCGCCTTCCGGAGACGGTCATGGCAAAGTAAAGATATTCGCCACAGATTTGAATGGAATTACTTCTGAGGCTCAAACACCAATTTTGCCTTCATATTCTTTTCGATGACTTGCCTGTCCATCCACATAGGAATACATTGCACGTCCATCCAAATTTGTGTTTGGTCGTCGTAGTACGGAGAAAGCCACCTCTCTGATTCCCCGGTGCTGATCACGAACTTAGCATTGTCGAAATCACCGAAGTCAATAACGTGGCTCATAGATGAGCCTTCCGTTACCTCATAGGGTTTCTTGGATATATCAAAAAAGAAGCCTGGCCTCACCGTCGAGATGTCGCCGGGAAATGGAAATGGGCCGATATTCCAGAGCCACTTGAAGGGAGCGACGGAGCCAAGTGCATGTTTGAACGTATATGTATGTACTTTTCCCCATTGCCATTTCGAGATGTCGCTGCCAAAATAAGCAGTGAGTTCCCTGTCAGCATCCTTAAGGCTTTTCAGTAGGATCTCATCCCTGTTCTCGACTGTTTGGGTTGATGGGTCATCATACCAGGAGGTATAAGAACCATCACTCAGCATAAGCAGGCAAACCCCCGAAGAGTAGTACATCTGGTCTGTAAAATCCTGATATAGCTGTTTATCCAGCTTGTTTCCAAATAGGTTGTCCATCGCCCGGGCGAATACCTCGTATACTATGGTCATGCCCACGCTCTTAACGTCGGCAGACCCATCCCATTGTTTGAGATAACGCACAAGCTCCGTTGTTCGCTCGTCTTTGACCTGGAGCCTCGTGACAGCATCAATAACAAGCTTATTGATTGCAAGGCCGAGCCTTGAATTGGTATCAGCTCGGATGTCCCTCATCTTCTCGTAAGTTGCAGGTCCGCCGGATTTTATCAGCTCTTCTATCCTCATAGCCCGGTAGGGAAGGACAAAGGCGCTTGACTGAATCTGGTACGGATATCGCCCGTCCGATATTTCGTTATTAGCGGTGACAATATACCCTTCCTCAGGGTTGTACAACTCAGGAAGATCGTCAAACGGGATAACTCCTTTCCACTCATGCTCACCATCCCAGCCTGGGACGGGTTCAAGACCGGTGCCTTTTGTCCTTACCGGGATCATTCCGCTTACCCTGAATCCGATGTTGCCATCCTTGTCGGCATATACCCAATTCCATGTAAACGCATTATAGTGAGAGAGCGCCCCTTTGAAATCCGGCCAGTCTTTCGCCTCCATAATATCCATTGAGAAAGTGATCAACCCGTTCATTGCCCCATCTACATTCCTAAGGGCCAGAGGCGGACCGTCTTTCCCGGCACCTTTTATTATGGAGTTGATTATGGGACCGTGCCTACTGACTAGGACCTTCTCCTCGACATATTTCTTTTCATTCCCCGCTTTATAATAAATCCTTTCGGGAACGATATCGAAGGGTTCGTATTTTTCTTTATACAGGTATTCGCTGTCGTCATTGGGATTGACTTTCTCGACATAGATATCCTGGGTATCCGCTCCTGTGGTGGTAGCACCCCAGGCGATGTAGCGATTGTGCCCGGCGATAATCGCAGGAAGACCGGGGAGTGTTATACCCGTCACATCGATACCGCCCCCGCTTAGGTGCGCCTCATACCACAAGGACGGGAGGAGTAAAGGCATATGATAGTCATTCGCCAGTATAGGCTTTCCCGATTTCGTATACTTGCCCGAAATGGCCCAACAGTTGCTGTGAACCGTTGTGCTTGTAAGCCCGCTAAATTCCGCCAAAAGCGAATCGGCCTTCAGCACTTCCGCAACCATGAGAGGATTCACTTTTAAATCTGCGCTTACAGCGCTGCCGGAATCCTCCCTAACTTGGGGGATTCCTTCCAGGTCAGCATGTTCACCAGGGAGAGTCATGTAAGGGCCACGATACGTTAGAGAAGGAAACAATTCCATTCCCCTTGTATCGCCAAGAAGAGTTTTGGCCGAGGAGCGTGAGAGTTCAAATTTCCAGTTATGGCTATTGAGAAATGACTGATACATTGTAACGGCAAGCATGTCCCGTATCGTAAATGGCTCGGGTTTGTACCCAAGCGCACGGAATTCCACAGGTAACTCACTTTCCTTCGTTTGTATATAGAGATTGATACCGCTAAGAAATGCTTCGAAATACTCTTTTTCCGCTACTGTAAGATTATCTTGCGCTTTCTCCGCGCCACGTCCAAAGCCCAGAACTCTTGAGAATCTGTCTGCATCCAGAGCGATTTCACCAAAAAGTTCAGACAAACGGCCGAGCGAAACCCTGCGCAGGATATCCATTTGCCAGAGTCTATCCTGTGCCATTGAGTAACCGAGGCCAAAGACAAGGTCTTTTTTGGTGCTGGCAAATATATGCGGTATCCCATAGGTATCTCTGATAATCTCGATCTTTCCTTCGAGACCCGTAACCGTATAGCTACCTGTGTAATTGGGCAAAGTTGATTTGACGAAAAGGTACCCGCCGGCGATCAATAAAAGAAGTATGAGGATAAACGCTATACAAGTACGTATCAATATTTTCATGGTAACGCCTCCCTACTTACTTATTACTTATAATATATGTTGTTTAAAATACTCGAAGTCATACTAACCGGGATTTCCCATATTGACCTTGAATTGTTCTCCGGAAACTGGGCCAGACGGAATGCGAGTTTTGCGGGAACTGAGGGCAGGTTGTCGGTGTTTTCAGCCCTCCCATCACTTTACTTGCCTAATTTTAGCATACTTGCCTGAGAGGCAAGTAAATAAAAGTTACTCTAGTAATTACATTGGTGTAATTTTATGGTAGATTGGACTAAAATCCGGCTGAAATGAAATTTTCAAATAACCAGAGTAAGGAGGGAGATAAATGAATAAATCGAAGAAACTCAAAGGGCTCGAAGTTGGTTACGACTTGCCCGCTCTTCCAGATATGCCTGCAACCGAAATCCAAACACCATGCCTGATCCTCGACCTCGACGCGCTCGAACGCAACATAGTGAAAATGGGCAAGCTAATGAAGGAAATGGGTATGCGCCACAGGGTGCACGGCAAGATGCATCGATCGGTAGACGTGGCGAAACTGCAGGAGAAGCTCGGCAATGCTTGCGGTGTCTGTTGTCAGAAAGTTGCGGAGGCCGAGGTCTTCGCCCGCGGTGGAATTAAGGACATCCTGGTTACGAATGAAATTCGTGACCTCGCCAAAATCGATCGCCTGGCCCGCATTCCGAAATTCGGCACTCGCACTATCGTCATAGTGGACGATGTGGCCAACGTGGCCGACCTCTCCGCGGCGGTGCAGAAACATGGTACAAAGCTCGAATGCCTCGTGGAAATTGATTGCGGCACCAGTCTGGCAGGCGTGTCGACCATCCCCGAGGCGGTGGAGATCGCCAAAGCCATCGATGCGGCGCCTGGGCTGAAATTCTCCGGTATCCAGGCCTATCAGGGTGCGGCGCAGCACCTCCGCAAGTACGAAGACCGCAAGGCGCTGATTGATGTCGCAGTTACCATAGCGCGGGATGCTGTGGAAGCGTTGAAGAAAGAGGGACTGACGTGCGACATCGTCGGCGGCGCTGGCAGCGGCACCTACTATTTCGAGGGAAATTCCGGGGTCTACAACGAACTACAGTGCGGCTCCTATGCCTTCATGGATCACGACTATGGGCTCGACCTCAACAAGGACGGCAAGCGCATCGACCAGGGGGAGTGGGAGAATGCATTATTCATATTGACAATGATAATCAGTCATAAAAAGCCGAACGTGGCGATCTGCGACGCAGGGCTGAAGGTGCAGTCGATGGACTCGGGTTTGCCGGTTGTCTTCGGCCGTACGGACCTGACGTATCTGGGAGCGGCGGACGAGCATGGCGTGATCATAGATCCAAACGGCGCACTGAAGGTCGGCGATAAACTGCGCCTGGTCCCCGGTCATTGCGACCCGACCTGCAATGTCCACGACTGGTACGTTGGCGTGCGCAATGAGAAGGTCGAAGTGGTCTGGCCGGTCAGTGCCCGCGGTAAATCTTTGTAGGTTATAGTTGCCCGACGGGCAGGTAACAGGCAATCTTGGCCGATAGAAACATCAGCAGGCAGGGTGTTAACTCATAAAAATTCTGGCGCATAGGACAGATTTTGAAGCTATTGGAGCGGGAGACGGGATTCGAACCCGCGACACCCTGCTTGGAAGGCAGGAACTCTTCCGCTGAGTTACTCCCGCGGACAGACATTCATTTTAGCCCGCTGCCATAATGATGTCAAAGCCAAATGTTACAATATTATGAGATTGCTTCACTGCGTTCGCAATGACATTATGGCGGGAGAGTTCAAATTGAGGTTTTTATATAGCTTGACATTGCATAATCCACAGAATATGATAGGGTCAGTAAAAGCATGAACGGGAGGTCGTACTGATGGCAACTGAGCAATATGTTTCACGGCCTTACGAAGATCAGGAGCTGCTTTCGATCGATCGCCTCAAAAGGGCGGTTATGAACAGGATAATCGAGCGGGCAGAGGCTTTGATGGACGTCGAGTTCCCCCTTAAAGACGAAAGGCTGGGCCAGCTTTTCCTCGAGGAATGGGAGACCGCCAAGATCGCGGTGAGGAATTCCCCGCAGGCCAAGGAAGCCTACAAGAAATGGCTGGAATCCAAGATGGGCGGGCTGCTTGACTCGCAGATCAAGGAAGACCGCGACGAGCTCAATTCCATGGGGGTCCAGGAAAAGAGCCTGTGAGGTCAACGTAGTATCTTGCCTGAGAGGAGGAATCCGCGGTTTCTCCTCTCTATTTCTATACCGGAGTAAAAGAGCGGATAGCGGGACATGGATAAGAAATTCGAAGAAGCCGAGCACCAGCTTGATAAGCTGGCCCAGATGGAAAAACGCCTGGAGATGATGTACAAGCGCATCGACCAGCTCGACACTATGGTCTCCACTCTCATCGAAAGGGTCATGCGCCAGCCGGTCATCACCATCGAGGTGACCTGCCCCAAGTGCGGCAGCAATGTACACGTCTCGTTGACAGGCAACGCCAAGCTGTCAACCAAGGTTTAAGCGTACGCTGCCCCATACAAACCTTCCTTGACTATCACTATAGCCGTTGATAAAATGCCATGTGTCTCCGGGGGCGGTTAGCTCAGTTGGTTAGAGCGCTACGTTGACATCGTAGAGGTCACAAGTTCGAGTCTTGTACTGCCCACCATTTAACAGCCAAAGGAAAAGGCCCGTCACAAGACGGGCCTTTTTAGTTGCCGGACCAGGTCTGTTAGCTGCTGTTAATCCCAGTCGCTCTTGGGGCGCTTCTTCTTGAGTACCCTGGGCAAAACCATGATGAGTATCAGCAGAACCACGATGCCGATGCCTATAAATACCAGCGTGTTGGTGGTCATGAAGCCCACCTTCACCGAGGTGGCAGGTGTCCAGTCGCTGGCGTTGCCGGCCCCGTCCACGGCGCGCACGCGCCAGTAGTATTCCCCGTTGGGCAGCGCCTCGGCCTCGGTCAGCGTGTACTTGGCATCAGCCAGCCTGGTGTGGGCGAAAAGGTTCTTGGCGAAGTTGGATCCCTCGCTCACATCGATGTCGTAGGTAACGCCGCTGGGATCGGTCACGTCGCTCCACTTGAAATTGACCTTGGTGTCGCCCATGAAGCCAACCGTGGCGCCGTCCTTGGGTGAGGCGATTTTGGGCGTCTCAGGCGCGGTAGTCTCCATGGCAAAGGTGGTGGAGGCCGTCGCCCCCCTGGTGTCGGTGGCCGTGATGGTCAGTGAACCGCTCTTGCCGCCGGGCGCCTTGAACATTGACTGGAAGCTGCCGGACTCGTTGACCGATCCGCTGGCCACGGGATTGCTGTCGAATGAGATGGAGAAGTCCTTGCCGGCGTTGAAGCCCGACCCTGTGACCCTCAGTTCATCTTTAACATTACCGCTCCTGGGGACAGCGGTGAGCACCGCCTGCGTGGTGAAGGTGGCCGGCGTTACATCGGCCGACGGGGTGATCCTGCCGCTGGCCGTGACCGTGTGCGGGCCGCTGCCGCAGGGCGGCACCTTGGTGTTTACCGACCAGTTGCCGCTGTCATCCGCCAGTATGTTCCGCTCTACGGGCTTGCCGTCGAAGGTGACCTCGATGGTGGTCTCGTTGTTGGCAAAGCCGCTGCCGCTGATCTTGATGCTGTCCTCAACAGCACCGCCGGTGGGGCTGATGGTTACAGCCGGGGCAACCGTGAAGATCATGTCGGGTACGTCCTTGGACGCCGTGGTATTGCCCTGGACGTTGACGATGTGGCTGCCCCTGGTGGACGGCGGAACGGCAAACGAGGTGCTCCAGGTACCGTTGACCTCGGACGTGATGCTTGACCTCACCTCCTTGCCGGAGTAGAGCACCTTGATCCCGCCCTCGGCCGTGGCAAACCCGGTGGCCGTGATGGTGACCAGCATGCCCACGCCCCCGGCCACGGGGTCCATCTTGACCACGGGGCTGACGGTGAAATTCTTGTCAACCACGTCGGAACCCTTGGTGATATCGCCGGATGCGTCTATGGCACGGGCCCCCCTGGCGGAGGGCGGAGCGGGAAAACTGGTGCTCCAGGTGCCGTTCTCGCTGGCTGCGATGCCGCTCATGACTATTAGGCCATCATAGGTCACCGCAACGTTCTTCTCGCTCACGCCGAAGCCGTGGCCGGCCACGGTGATAGTAGTGCCGGCGGACCCGAAGTTGGGATCGATGGCTATGTTGGGCACGATGATGTAGTTACCCGTGAATGCCTGGCTGCCG
>Ga0208045_1000647_pt1 | contig 12933 bp, 14 predicted proteins | sample PL_2010_200m_FD_184160 | JGI IMG/M metagenome (GOLD analysis project Ga0208045, IMG submission 184160) | Freshwater microbial communities from Powell Lake, British Columbia, Canada to study Microbial Dark Matter (Phase II) - PL_2010_200m... | ecosystem: Environmental > Aquatic > Freshwater >...
CCATAATTTCTCTGGCTTCCAATCTGAATGGCGCATTGAACGCTCCGCTGCCCGGCAATCAAACACTTAAGTTTGACATCAAGGGTTTTGAAGACCTAAAATTAATTCGCTGATTGGGCACATAGTTCAGTGGTAGAACGCTGTCCTGATAAGACAGAGGTCCCAGGTTCAATCCCTGGTGTGCCCACAGGGTCCCATTCATCTTTATGCGAAAATACCGTCCTCTTGTCTTCATTGTTTTAGGAGTGTGCGTTTTTTTGTTTATAGCCGGCTTGGGAATTAAAACCGAAAACCCATCGGATGCTCCTCCGAGATTGAAAGCGGTGGGAAATCAATTGGTAAGAACGGACACCGGTGAAGCATTGAGGCTGAAGGGGTTCGTCTCCAACTATTTCAGGAGAGGCATGCCGACGGCAACGACGACGGACGGCATGCTGGAGCGCATAGACAAGGTCAAAGAATTGGGCGGCAACGCGATAGATTTTTATTACGACCCATGGAAACTCTTCGATGGTTCCCGAAAGGTAAGGGACAAGGTGATTCCGATATGGGATATGATGGTGAATTACGCCGGGGAAAGGGGACTGTACGTAATATTCGAGCTGGCCAGTTTGAAAGGCGACGTTTTACCCGGCAAGGTGGATGAAGTTTTGAAGTGGGTCGTCGAGAGATACAAAGACAAGCCTTTTTTCATTCCCGGGGTATGGTCCGAGCCTTACGACTCCACCGCAGACGAATGGGCGCCGAAATTAAAGGAGATGGTTAAATTGGTAAGGGATGCCAATCCCGACACCCCCATAATCATTCCGGGCGCTGACTTTGGCCGCAGATTCGGATTTTTGCTTAAAGACGGGATGCCGGATCCAAACGTAATCCTTTCAGTGCATGATTACCCGGCAAAAGACATTTCCTATCTGAACGAGAATACCAAAATTGAAATCGAAATTAACCCGGATCTTAAGGAATTGAGCAAGACCGTTCCCATAATGTACGGAGAATTCGGGGGATTTTGGGGAAGAGATTTCTCGAGCCCCGAAGATTTGGCGATAATCAAAGAACAGCTCGCGAAAATAGATGAGTACAAATTTAGCGCAATGGGGTACGTTCTGGATTACACCGACCTCCCCGGACTTTTGATACTCGATGATAAAGGCGATCTTACTCCCAAAGGAGAACTATTCAAGAAAAACTATCTTGTCTCACCGGGCGAGCGGTGATATAAACATATTGCGGGCCCGTAGCTTAGTTGGTAGAGCGCCTCGTTTGCAACGAGGAGGTCACCGGTTCGAATCCGGTCGGGTCCACAACGTTGAGTACTCCCACAACCTAGACCCTCATGAAATGAGGGTTTTTGGTTCGAGAGGATGGAGAAATAGCCCTAAAGGACACTTTTGCCCACCTTATTGGAGAGGGAGCCCCTTGTTATTCTCCAACCATGGAATACGACCGCTACAAATCTATCCCGAATGCCCTTAGGCAGCACCGTAAGGACAATGGCCTCAGCCAAAGAGCTGTAGCCAAATATCTCGGTCTCAAAGACCCCACCTGGATCTCTCACTGGGAGAATGGTAATGCACTCCCAAGTCTTATAAGTGCTGTCCGCCTTTCCACTCTCTATCAAACACCCCTTGAAGCCCTATTTTCTGATCTTGTGGGGGTTATTGATAAGGAGATGAGGGTAAATCTAAATAAGAATCCCTAGCTAGCACTTGATTTTTTGTTCCATATGTGGAAGAATAAAAAGGTGCCTGTCCGTCTCAGCGAGCAGTGCAAGCAAGATGCAAATCAAAACTTGCACATCTCAAAGGGGACAGACAAGACACTGAAGAGGAAGAGCAAAAGCTAAAAGCTAAAACTCTTCGTCCGAAAGTGAGGGGTCCACCTGGACCGCACCCTAACTGCCCAAACGTGGAACATTCCTTCCAGGGCTAGTAGCAAAAGTTAAGGGGCGAGGAAGGCGGGCTCGCAGTCGAGGGCACGCCGGCCGAACTGAAACGCCCCGTGAGTTGACGAGCACTATGAACGGTGTTAAAATACAATCGGGTGTTGGAAATGGCAGTGGCCGATGTCCGTCTCAGCGAGCAGTGCAAGCAAGATGCAAATCAAAACTTGCACATCTCAAAGGGGACAGACAAGACACTGAAGAGGAAGAGCAAAAGCTAAAAGCTAAAACTCTTCGTCCGAAAGTGAACTCTTTCATCACTTTTGTAACCTACGTCTAATGGAAGGAGTTACACCAGCGGTTTGTTTTAAATGCAACGCTGCAACTACAATAGTCTTCAACGTAATATTAATATTGCGTGGAAGGAGCTCAGACATCATCCTCGGAAGGAAACGAAGGGTAGTGATGGCCTGAGTATCTCAGACTTCATCAGTGACGAACAAAATCTCCTTAGGAAAATCAAGGACCGTTTGAAAAGCGGTTCTTTTCATTTTTCACCTCTTAGGCCCGTTAGGATTGATGGAGGTAAAAGAGAAATCCTTATCGCTACTGTTGATGACAGAATCGTCGGAAAGGCGCTTCTCAAAACCATTCTCCCAAAGCTTAAACGCTACGCCACAAGATCGAATTATTGCCCGATAGTTAGAACGTATGGGCACGTAGCGAGCTCAATCGGAGTTCCTCGGGCTGTACAGGATATGCAGAATGCGTTTGCAAATGGACAACACTACATTTTTGAAACTGACATTATCGATTTCTTCGGCAGTATCAACAAAAGAAGACTCCTTGATGTCATTAAGGGCCATATTTCAGACCAGAAAGTTCTCAAACTTATAGAAGAGATAGTAATTTTTGAGAAATGGAATTGCGACCCTGATGATTACAACGGGGAAGAATTAATCGGAATTGCTCAGGGATCAGCACTATCGCCACTCTTCGCTACAATTTATCTTCACGATTTTGATCGGCAAATAGAAAAAATACACAATGTAAAGCTTATCCGATACGTGGATGATCTTGTGATTCTCTGTGATAGTCGGAAAAGCGCAAATGAAGCATACCCCTTAGTTAGAGATGAATTGAAAAAACTTGGTCTTCAAATACATCCCTTAGGCAAGGAATCGAAGGGAAGAATAAAGACCAATATTAGGGATGTAAAAATTCAACCCGTAGTCTTTCTTGGGCTCACTTTCAACATGGGTCAGGTTACAATAGCAAGAAAAAAGATGAACGACATTCTTGATGATGTACGATTCATTGTTCACGCTTCAAAACCTTCGCTCCTTGAAAAGGTGAAGAGAGTAAGGAATAAAATTGATGGTTGTGTCCAGCAATATAAACCGCGCCCTCAGCCGCATTACAATACTAAAGATCAACTAAACGCCCTAATTAGAGCAAGTCAGGTTGTAATTGACGATTACTACCACCAAGCGTACCGAGGTATTTTGAAACAATCACCTTTTGCGAATGCTACAGAACAGCAGAAAGGTAGATTTAAGAAATTCCTAGGCCTAGACATAACCGACCTCATTCTTGACTAGATGAGAGTTGTTCGTGATTTGTGAGGTGTGATAACTTACATGACATGCCTGGAGGAATAAAGACAGTTCACGTTGATGGCGGCTCATTTATCGAGCCACCAGACTTCAGATTTCACGACGCCTACTTTACGGTTTGCGATGATGAGGGACATCTAATTATCTTTTTGGAGAATATCGGTGACCTCTACAGTGGACTTGCAGAGTACGAGGCAATCAAGTGGGCTGTAGAAAATGTAAAGGATAGGCCGCTTAGAATAACTTCGGATTGCACTACAGCTATTGCTTGGGCGCGAAAAGGAAGTAGTAAGAAAAGTAAGTACAGCGTGCCGAGGATTGATCTAACAAATGTAGAGCTCCTATATAAGCAACACAATGTTGCTGATCAGTGGAATGCAAAAAACCACTCACCGAAACACGATAAGAGTTATTATGTTGACAGGTACTACAAGGAGATCACTAAGAGACAAACGTAGATCGCTGTTTAGGCAATGGATGTATAATAATTATATGCCAAGAAGACGTCGACGCAGGAAAGACACATTTGAAGATTTACTCTTGGATTTCATAAAGCCATTCGTAGCCATTTTAGTCCTCGGTTTAGGGGGTTGGATATGGACCCATCAGCAGCAAGCAGAGCTTTACGGCATAATTGGATTGGTCGTCATCGTAGTAGCTGTGGTGCTTTATTTCGTCTTAAGAAAGAGACGACACACGGTTACCGGTTTCAGTGATGAGGAAATACTGTATATGCTCAAGGGTATGTCGCCGCAGCAATTCGAAAGCAAGGTGGCAGACATGTTCGAGATGCTAGGATACAAGACGGAAGTTACAGGTGGGGCGAATGACGGTGGAGTAGACGTGATCGCACGTAAGGATGGTAGGAAATATTACATACAGTGTAAGAAATTCATAACGAGGGAAGTCACGCCTCACGATGTAAGAGACTTCCTTGGCGCGATCACCAACGTCAATGATCCCGCCGAGAAAGGATTTTTCATAACGACAGGTAATTTCACCCTAATGGCAGAAAGGGCTGCTGAGGGAAACCCTAGGATAGAGCTGATCGATGGAATAAAGCTTGTGGAATATTATAAACTGGCGTATGGGAAGGCCGCGTCAGAAAATGAGCCTACTAAAGCGATAGAACCTCAGGATTCAAGGATGTGTCCTCAATGTGGGGGAAAGCTCGAGATTAGGGTCGCTCAAAAAGGCGATCACACTGGCCAACGGTTTTGGGGCTGTTCAAACTTTCCGAGGTGCAGGTATATTGAAAACATTCAATAGTTCTATACAAGAGTTTCCCATTTAAGCAACTTTACTCCACTTCCTCTGTACATTATCTTCAGATACACTGATCTTAAGGATCAGGGAATCAAGGATAAGTTCTGCGAATGCTTTGATTTCTTCTGGTCCGGAGTTCCAACTGGTTCTCATGAGGTCCACAAAATAAAAAAGTGATCCAATCAAATCCAATAAGCCGTTCCGGGAAACTGGGATGGCTAGCTTTTTTGTTCTATAATAACGGGGATGAAAAAAGTGATACTTATTTCCGGCGGCGGCAGCGGCTTGGGATACGAAATGGCGAAAATACTTTCAGCGGGCAACACCGTCGTTATCTCATCGAACAATAAAGAGAGCTTATCCAAGGCCGCGCGGCAGCTTAAATGCGATTTTGAGGTCTTCGACGTATCGGATGCGAACGGGGTCAAAAAAGCCGTCCGAAACGTCATAAAGAAACACGGCAGGTTGGATTGCCTGATAAATAATGCGGGAATATGGATAGAGGGGAAATTGGAAGACAACGACCCGGCTTACGTGAAAAGAGTGATGGATGTAAATGCCCTGGGCCCCATCCTACTTTCGCAGGCCGTTATTCCGCAGATGAAGAAGCAGAAACAAGGCACTATCATCAACATCATTTCCCAAGCGGGACTTTATGGAAAAGAAGAACGTTCGGTCTACACCGCTTCTAAGTTCTCGATCACTGGCCTCACGAGATGTCTTGAACTCGAACTCAAGAAATACGGCATCCGGGTCGTCGGGCTTTATCCCGGCTTTATGAAAACCAAACTCTTCGAAAAAACGGGGGTGAAGAAGAATATGGCTACCGCCCTGGATCCGAAGGAAACCGCGAAACTCGTGAAGTTCATCTTAGAGAGCGACCCCAAAGTGAGTTTTCCCGAGGTCGGAATAAAATTCATAGAGAATTGATATAGTTACCCTCTCTATTTCAAAAGCGTCAATTTCTTTTCCTTGAACAATTTATCCCAGTTTATCTTTGCGAAGAGCCAGACCACAACGAGCGTGAGAAGCTGGATAATTATGTAATAAGTGCCCATAAACGCCCCCTTGGCGAATGCGGATGCCGTAACGGCCAGGGTCACCTTCGAAGCCGTAAAAACCCAGAAGAGATAACTTAGGAATCGTCCGATGAAGAACGGAACGGCTATCATCGTTAGCGGAAGTTCGGTAAGCCCGTAGGCCAAGAATAATTGATTGGAAGGTAGGGGAGAAAAGGCATAAAAGAGAAAAACCCAGATAGTGAGCCGCTTGTGTTCAATCAGGCGATTTTTAACTACGTCTATATTGGCTTGCGTCTTCCTACTCAGTAAATTTTTCCGGATAATCTTATCCGAGAGTTTCGCCAAAATGAGCCGACCGGCCGTAGCCGCCAACGTACCGATTGCGGCCAATACGAAGATATTCAAATCGTGCCGCATCTGGAAATAGGTGAGAGCCATCCAGGTCGGCGGCATGAAAACCGGGAACACATTGATGGCAAAAACCGTGAGAAATATGCGGATTAGCAATAGCATTATCACCATCCTAATTCAAATATGATAAAATAAGAACACTATGTACGAACTGCTAAAATTGCCTTATTCATACGACGCGCTCGAGCCCTACATCGACGCGAAGACGATGGAGATCCATCACACGAAGCACCACGCAACTTACGTGGCGAAGCTCAATGAGGCCATCGTGAACTATCCGGAGCTTCAGGCGAAGCCGGTCAGGGATTTGCTCACTGGCCTTCAAAATATTCCGGACTCGCTTAAGACCGCGGTCAAAAATCACGGCGGAGGCCACTTCAATCATTCGCTCTTTTGGGAACTCATGAAACCGCAGGGCGGGGGAGCGGCCGTGGGAGAATTATCCAAAGCCATCGTTAAAACCTTCGGCGCGTTCGAGAAATTCGAGGAAGAATTTACCAAGGCCGCAGCCGGCGTTTTCGGGAGTGGCTGGGCCTGGCTTGTCCTCGATAACGCCGAAGGACTGAAGATCGTCCAAACATCAAATCAGGACAGCCCCATTTCAAACGGTCTCACGCCCGTCTTGTGCATAGACGTCTGGGAACATGCTTACTATCTGAAATACCAGAACCGCCGAACGGACTACATCTCCGCCTGGTGGAACGTCGTAAACTGGGAACAAGCCAACACCAATTTTAAGTGGCAATAAAATGAAAAAATACAAATTGATGATTCACAGCCTAAGAAGCGCTCTTGGAGTGGCCCTTTATACCGCTATCGTGGCCTTCATTCTTTTTAATGGGCAAACATTTTTTGGGAAGTTCGAAAACTTTTGGGGGCCATTTGCAATTCTTTTATTATTCGTGATTTCTGCCGCCGTAATCGGGGCTCTGATCCTCGGAATGCCGATCCTCACGTATTTTGAGGGGGACAAGCCCGGCGGCATAAAACTTTTTGCGTATTCCGTCGGTTGGCTTCTGGCCTTAGCTATTGCTACTTTCCTGATCCATCCGTGGGCTTACTGAAATAAAAATCCCGCTAGTCCAAAGCGGGATTTTTATCCGAATTGTTTTTCACGAGAGAGAGATCAGGCATCGGATTGGGAGTCGTTCCCATCTCCACCACGATAACTTCCGTCCGATGAATGCCGAATTTGTTGGCTTTCTCTTTTGAGGGCATCCAGACATCCATGAAATCGGTCTTTCTGCGGGACATTCTGTCTTCAACCACGAAGACCTTATTGCCGAAGAACTCCGGTATCCTGACCTTCGTGCCGAAGGGCAGAAAGTTGGCCGCAATGAAACCGTCCTGAACCGTTTTGTTAGTGGCGGTTATAAGCGGGGAGTCGTCGGTTTCGTCCGGGACGCTCGAGTAGGCCGTAAGCCATATCCGGAACCTTCTCAATTCAGAATCGGACGCATCAGCCGGCTTCGAGGCCGCAATGGCCACCGCCGGGAGAACGTTCAGCGCGCTCGAGCTCGTCCAAAGGGAACCGCCCAGAAACGACGGTCTCATTATCAAAGCTATGTATAGAATTGGCAGAATGATTTTTCTCATTTTCCCAACTAAAAACCCCCTTTCATGGGAGCGTACGACTTTACGGACTCACTGTATCATACCCGTTAAAAAAGTCAATGGACCTACAACCGAACAAGAATAGGGAGTATAATGGATAAAATGGCAAAAAGTATAGATATTATCTACGAAAACGACGACTTTCTGGCCATAAATAAGCCGTCCGGAGTGCTCGTCCATAGACCCGAAAATGGGCCTAAATCGGCCCAGAGAGAGGGGGTACTGACGGATTGGATAGAAGAGCACTACCCCGAAGTCAAGGGGGTGGGAGACCCTTCGGCAGGGGCTTCGACTGAGCTCAGCCGAATGTCCTCAGGGCAAGCGAACCTAAGGCCGGGTATTGTCCATCGGCTGGATGAAGATACATCGGGCGTGTTGCTTATCGCCAAAAACCAGAGATTTTTTGAATATCTGAAGGGGCTGTTTCAGAAACATGAGATCGCGAAAACCTACCTGGCCCTGGTCCATGGACGGATGACCGGGAAGGGCAAGATAGACAAGCCAATAGGATTGAAGTCCGGTTCGGTCAAAAGGAGCGTGAGCGCCAAGGGAATGAAGATGATAAAAGAAGCCGTCACGGAGTACCAACTCCTAAAACTCTTCAAAAGACCCGACCCCGAAAAAGAAGGTGAGTTTAAATACTATTCCTTGCTGCGGGTTTTCCCCCATACCGGCCGGACGCACCAAATCCGGGTTCATTTGGCTTCGGTCGGCCACCCGATAGTGGGAGACGGGCTTTACGGCCGGAAGAAAGAAAACAAAGAACTCAAAGCAACTCGCCAGTTCCTTCACGCCGAGTCTGTTGAATTCAATTTGGAAGACGGTAACCGCGTCAGGATTGAAGCCGAGCTCCCGGGCGGACTTCAGGAATTCTTGGAAAACCTCGCCGGAAGATTTGACTATTCCGACTAAAACACGATAATATAAAAACCCATGATTAATGTCGAAATATTGAAGAAAATCAAAACCGGAGGCAGAGTCCGGGTTTGGGAAAAGATAAAAGAAGGAGATAAGGAACGCCAAAGCGCCTTTGAAGGCATGGTTATCGCCCGAAAGCACGGCAGCGAAACCGGCGGCACTTTTACCGTCCGGGCGGTGCTTCAGGAGGTCGGCGTCGAGAAAGTTTTCCCGATAAACGCTCCGACCATCGTGAAAGTTGAGATACTTTCTTCGCCCAAAAAAGTTCGCCGCTCCAAGCTTTATTACGTCCGCAAGCTATCGAGCAAGAAGGTTCGGGAGAAACTTACGGCCTAAAACCGCTTCGGCAACGAATGGCTCCGGCTTACACCGGAGTTGTTTTTATTCATAAATCTTGGATATAATAACGAAATAAAGATGCCCAGGTGGCGAAACTGGTACACGCACTACCTTGAGGTGGTAGCGCCGCAAGGCATGGAGGTTCGAATCCTCTCCTGGGCACAAAAAAATCCTTGCTTTCCTAAGTAGGATTTTTTATCTTTAACTCAGCCACTTTCAATCAATTACTTTCACTAAATTTCGAGAGGTGAGCCATGGCGCGAACATTGACTCTTGTTGCCGTTGCGGCACTGGCATTCGTTTCTTTCTTCATCTTCACGCGAAATCTCGCCCGTCCAATAGTAACGAAACCAACTGAAGCTCCGGAAAAAATCACGAAAACGGCCGGCGAAGACCCCTCCGGAAAATACTTGGCCGCCAAAACCTGGCCGGAGTACTTTATCACCGTCCTTTCGGATTCCCGTCTGAAGGTTGATACCGAGGTAGTACGGATACTCTCTTCAAGAGCAGGTAAGATAGATTACGGCTTTCTGTACTCTGATTCATCTATCCAAAAAGGTAAGGCATTCCTAAAAAGCAATGGCACAGTGCTTGCAAGGGCTTACAAGACGTACGGCGTGGCGCCCAATTTCACCACGGCCGTCCTGAAACTCGAGACGGACCTTGGAGATTTAGTGGGAGATCATCTGGCCGTAAATGCCCTTTACAGCATTTGCCTCTTTTCCGAAAAAAGGGGTAAATCCGCCGCTAAAGAGCTTAGAGCATTTCTGGAAATCTGCATGAAGAATGAGTGGGACCCGTTCTCCATCAGGAGTTCCTGGGTGGGAGCTTTCGGAATATCCCAATTCATGCCTCGCTCGTTCAAGGTCTTCGCGGTTGACGGGAATGATGACGGCGTCGTTGATCCATTCAACATGGATGACGCGATTGCGGGTACCGGGAACTTCCTTAAAAGGCACGGCTGGCGGGTTGGTGACCCCTCGACCCAAAGAACGGCCCTAAAAAGCTACAATCGTGGCAGCTACGCCGGGGCGGTTCTGAAGTACGCCGCCCTACTCGAAGAAGCACCCAAAAAAGCTAGATTTAAAACCCCGGCAAAGAGGTAATTTTGCCGGGTTTTTGTTTGTTTTTCGGCTTGAAATCTGATACAATTAAAGAGTAAATTGAGCAGGAAAAATCAGCTGAAATCGGTCTTCAGACCCTGATGAGTCTTCAGACTCGAAGAGCTGAATTTTATTCCCGAAAGAGAAGAGAAACAACCAAAAATCCAATGGCAAAAAAGAAAGAAAATAAGCCGACTCCAACCGCCAAAAACGAACCCAAAAAAGAGTCCTACGAAGCCAAAGATATATACGTTTTGGAGGGTTTGGAGCCGGTCCGGAAGCGACCGGGCATGTACATCGGTTCCACGGGAGTGGACGGCCTGCACCACTTGGTTTGGGAAGTCGTGGACAATTCCATCGACGAGGCGATGGCCGGCTACGCGAAGAATATCAGTGTGGAGATATTGAAGGGCAGCCGCATTGTCATCCTGGACGACGGCCGCGGCATCCCAGTAGAGATTCATCCGCAAACCAAGAAATCTGCCCTTGAGACGGTATTGTGCACACTCCACGCGGGTGGCAAGTTCGGTGGCGAATCCTACAAAGTCTCGGGCGGCCTTCACGGCGTTGGCGTCTCGGTCGTGAATGCGCTCTCCAAATGGCTGAAGGTTGAGGTTTACCGGAACGGCGCCGTCTACACTCAAGAATACGAAAGGGGCAAACCGAAGTTCAAGGTCAAAAAAGTCGGCGCCTCGAAGCGCACCGGCACGAAGGTGATTTTCGATGCCGACCCGGAGATATTCCAGAAGATAGAATACGACCGAAAGAAAATCCTGGACCATCTGCGCCAGCAGACCTATCTCACCAAAGGCGTCCGCATCAGCTTCGTGGATGCCCGCGAAGAGCACATTTTTTACTATGGTTTTTATTTCGACGGCGGACTGAAATCCTTCATCTCATATCTCATCGGCGAGGAACCGGTCCTTCAGGATGAACCGTTCTACGTTCACAAGACATATGAGAGCATAGATGTTGAGGCGGTCTTTACTTATGTGAACGACAGCGAGGCCAAAGAGCTTAGTTTCGCGAACAATATTCACACGCCCGACGGAGGAATGCATCTTACGGGCCTGCGCTCGGCGATGACGCGCAGTTTGAACGACTACGCCCGGAAAGAAGGATACTTGAAGGAAAGTGAAGAGAATCTGACGGGCGACGATATTCGGGAAGGCCTCGTTTCCATAATCTCCGTAAAACTTCGTGAGCCCCAGTTCGAGGGTCAAACCAAGGCCCGTTTGGGAAACCCGGAGGCGAGAACTTCCGTGGAGATGGTGATAAACGAAGCACTCAAGGAATTTCTGGAACGGCACGGTAGCGATGGGAGAAGAATAATCGAAAAGAACCTTTTGGCTGCGAAGGCCAGGAAGGCTGCCAAGGCCGCCAAGGACACAGTTTTAAGAAAAGGCGCGCTTGAAGGATTGACCCTGCCGGGCAAGCTGGCTGATTGTTCGTCCCGGAATGCCGAAGAATCGGAGCTCTTCATTGTCGAGGGCGACTCCGCCGGCGGAAGCGCCAAGCAGGGCCGCGACCGGCATACCCAGGCCATCCTGCCTCTTAAAGGTAAGATAATGAACGTGGAAAAATCCCGCATCGACAAGATGCTTTTGAATAAGGAAATCCGCTCGCTCGTAATCGCCCTGGGAACGGCTATCTCGGAGAACTTCGACATTGCGAAACTCCGCTATCACAAAATAGTCCTGATGACCGATGCCGACGTGGACGGCGCGCACATCCGCACTCTGCTTCTTACGCTTTTCTATCGCTACTTTGTGAAGATCATCGAGAACGGCCATCTCTACATCGCCCAGCCGCCGCTTTTCCACCTTCAGAAAGGGAAAGAGATGCATTATGCCTATGGCGACGCCGAGCGCGACAAACTTATGAAGCAGATGGGCGGCGAAGGCGTGAACGTCCAGCGCTATAAGGGCTTGGGCGAAATGAATCCGGGCCAGCTTTGGGAGACCACGATGGACCCGGACAAAAGAATCCTGAAAAGAATCGACATCGAGGATGCGGTCGAGGCCGACAAGATGTTCGATATCCTGATGGGCGAACTCGTGGAACCGCGTAAGAACTTCATTCAGGCGCATGCTCTCACGGTGAAGAACCTAGATATCTAGGTAATTGACACAGAACTACAATCTTCTATAACTAAATCATACGTCTATGGAAAACAGGGAAAAAGGATCCCAACTGCCACCAGCCCAACCAGAGGGTGAGAATACATTTGATTTTGAGACTTTAAATAGGGCTCTGCGGAGCGCGCAAGAGGCAGCCCAGTTGGCTGCCCAAGCTCGCGAGCAAGACGTCACTCAAAAAGCAGGCATGGTGGAGAAACTGGTTGGTACGCATCAAAGTGCCGCCGAAAACCTTGAGGACGTGCGGCAAGCGGTTCAGGTTTATGAAGATTTACAGAAACAGCGTGAACTTCTACCCGAAGAGACCGAGGCTTATAGTTTGGCGCAGGAAGGCGTGCGTAAACTTGAGGGGGTTATGCAGGCGAGCCAAGTGGGAATGGAAAATTTGTTTGAGGACAAGGGAGTAGATGCGCGTATTCAAGAGGAAGCACAAAAAGAGGATAAGGCGTTTGATGTGCGAAAGCAGGCCGAAACCGAAGCTAGAGCGAAAGTAGAAAATTTAGAGCGTGACTATGTCCAGCTTAAAACGGATTTTGATTCGTTTATGGCCGAGATTGATACCGAAGCTGACAAGTACCGCAAGCTAACCGTAGACTTTCGCGATTGGGTGGAGCGGTTTGAAGG
>Ga0208045_1000648_pt1 | contig 12931 bp, 8 predicted proteins | sample PL_2010_200m_FD_184160 | JGI IMG/M metagenome (GOLD analysis project Ga0208045, IMG submission 184160) | Freshwater microbial communities from Powell Lake, British Columbia, Canada to study Microbial Dark Matter (Phase II) - PL_2010_200m... | ecosystem: Environmental > Aquatic > Freshwater > Lake...
TCCCCCCTGCAGTGCCCCCATCACGATAGGACCGAAGCGGGCCGGACGTTGCAGGACGCGGAAAGAGTCGATGGATTTTTCGAATGCACGTTTGTACTCCTCGTACTGCTGAGCCTCCGATGTGCATGTGATGATGTATGCTCTTTTCTTTCCGGGGACAAGCGTCTGCGTCATTTTCAGATCGAATGTCCTCCAGTGCTCGGGTGTTGCCGCGGTGCGAGTTTGGCCACCAGGAAGCGTTTGTACATAGGCCGGTTGGGAATCGGCCACCTTGAGCTTCAATCCCGCTGTGCTGCTAAATTGCATCGACGTGAGTTCATCAACGGTGATGAGCTCGGTTTTCTCAAGCTTGTATGAATCAAGTACCCGCTTGAACTGAGCCGAAAGCACCCGCGAGGCTTCTTCCATCTGTGACTCATCGAGTGCCGGTACCTCCGTTTCCATCACCACCACATTCATGCTGGGAGAAAAGTTCGGTTCCTGCAGAAGCTTTATGAATCCTGCTTCGATCCGGCGCTCCGAAAGCCCCTCCTGCAAACTCTTGGGAAGTTTGTCGCCGAGTTTCTGGAACATTTCCTAGTAGTTATCTGGAGTAAGTATGATCCAGCCGTTTGGCACGGACATCGCGAAGTGATGCTTTTCATTCGTATAGGGATCGTCAGGGAGAGGCAACCCCTCCGGTGCATGGAGCCACCAAAGGGCAGCAGAGAGGACGATCAGACTGGCAAGTGCGCCAAAGAAAGCAGACAGCGAAGGCTTGCTTTCCGCCGAGGGCAGAGAAACCGGTGAATTGACATTTATTGAACTATTCGCGGATTGACGGAGAAAAATGTACCGGCACTTCTGGCACTGAGAAAAGACGTCCGGTTGTTCATTGCCGCACTTTGGACAAGTCATCGTTATCGTCTCCGTTTCCTTCAGCGATGAATAGGCCCGATGATAGCTGGTGTCCTGCAAAGATAGTCTGGCTGTCCGTCAAAATCAAAGACTGTCAAAGTCTTGTCGCTCAGCAAGAGGCCAAATCGTTCTACAAAGGTCGTGCCAAACAAGATGGCTTGAATTTCTACTCATTTTTTGGTAAATATCCCGGTCAGATTACCGCAGAATCGACATCTCCGCGCTCGTTGCGCTTCATCGGACAGCCGAATCGATCTGGTTGCTTGCAGCGATGATACTCTGGAGCGGCTGCGCCTGTTTTGATTCCAGAATTACTTGACTATGCAGCGAAAAATTCTCGCACTCGCAGAAGGACGTTTCAGTCCGCTGAAATCCAAAACCGCAAACGGCGCAATCGCCTATCTGCCGGGCGAAGTAGTCGGGGTCATCGACAGCACCAAAGCCGGGATGACCGCTCAACAGGTACTCGGATATGGAGGTCCCATACCGGTGGTGCGAAGTCTCGAAGAGGGCTTGCGCTTCAGTCCAACGCACATGCTTATAGGAATTGCTCCTACAGGGGGCCGGCTGCCGGATGCGTGGCGGGATGTTATCCGAAAAGCCATCAAGGCGCACCTGCATATTTTGAGCGGGCTTCACACGATTCTTTCCGATGATGCAGAGTTCACAGCTCTCGCGCACGAACAGGACGTCGCATTGACCGATTATCGAAAGATCGTGCCCGAATCGGAAGTCGTCGCCAGAGGATCGTGGCGGAACCGTACAGCAAAGGTCATCCTGACCGTCGGGACGGACTGCAATATCGGAAAAATGACCACGCTGCTGGAGGTTCACAAGGGCTTGGTGCAACGCGGATTGAAAGCAGACTTCGTCGCAACTGGCCAGACGGGAATGATGATCCGGGGAAGGGGCGTTGCGGTCGACTCGCTCATTGGCGACTACATTGCAGGAGCGATCGAATTGGAAGTGGACCGTTCCATCGAGGAAGGGTATGAGTACATCCTCGTGGAGGGACAGGGTTCTCTCACACATATGGGCTATTCGGGTGTGACGCTCGGCCTCATCCACGGAACGATGCCGGATGCGATGATTCTTTGCCATCAGCCCACGCGCGTGAAAGACGACTACGGCCTGCCCCTTCCGGGTCTGAATAACATTATCGCATTCCATGAAACCGTGGTAAAGTTTTTCCATGAAACGAAAGTTGTCGCGGTTGGACTCAACACGGTAGGCCTGACGGATGACGAAGCGCATGAAGCGGCAGGACAAATCAGTCAAATGACCGGTCTCCCGGCAGTGGATGCGTTTCGCTTCGGCCCGGAGAAGTTGACCGACGCTATCGTTGGCTATTTTTCTTCAAGACACAATCGGTCTTAGGAAGGAGTACTGTGGACGCATTTCGGTATCAAGAGAATGAGCTGTACTGCGAGGATGTTTCCTTGTCGGAGCTCGCCGAGGAGTTCGGAACCCCTTTGTACGTCTACAGCAGAAGCCAGGTGATTCGGAACTTCCGCACGCTTGAGGCACCGCTTGCCGGGACAGAGCACCTGGTCTGCTACGCTCTGAAAGCAAACGCGAATACAGCGTTGCTCAAAATTCTTGCTCAGGAAGGAGCCGGCGCCGATGTTGTCTCGGCAGGCGAACTGTATCTGGCGCTCAGAGCCGGGTTTTCTCCCGATACAATTACCTTCGCTGGTGTCGGCAAGCGTGACGATGAAATTGAGTACGCGCTCAAGAACGACATCTTCTCGATCAATGCCGAGTCTTCGCAAGAGCTCCAGGTGATTTCGCTCGTGGCCCTCCGCCTCGGAAAGAAGGCTCGCATCTCCCTCCGGGTGAATCCGGATATTGACGCACAAAGTCATCCGTACATCACAACCGGATTGAAGCAGAATAAGTTTGGGATTCCGGCAGAGGAAGCCTTGAAGCTGTTCCAGTATGCGGGATCGCTGTCGCACCTGGAGGTCATCGGAGTGCACGCCCACATCGGTTCACAGATCACAAAGGTGGAACCATTTGTGGAAGCGGCCGCGTTCCTTGCGGGTCTCGTGAAATCCCTGCGTGAAGCGGGACTGCCGATCAACCACATTGATTTTGGAGGGGGATTCGGAGTCCAGTACATCAACGCCCTTGCATGTGAGGGCTTGTCCAGAGAGCCTGAAGGAGTTGCGGTGCCGCCGTTACATTTGTTTGTCGAGGGAGCCCTCCCGGTTCTCAAGGAAACAGGGTGTTCGCTTTGGTTCGAGCCCGGGCGCTCAATCGTTGCCAATGCCGGGATTCTGCTCACCAGAGTTCTCTATACGAAAGAGAACGGCGCGAAGAAATTCGTTGTTGTCGATGCGGGGATGAACGATCTGTTGCGGCCAAGCCTCTACAATGCCTATCACCAGATTGTGCCCCTCAAACTGCAGACGTATGAGTGCGAGAAGGTAGATGTTGTTGGGCCTATTTGTGAAACCGGGGATTTCCTTGCGCGCGACCGTTCCCTCAATAAATCAAAGCGAAATGACACACTTGCGGTGATGACGGCTGGGGCCTACGGTTTTTCGCTCTCTTCGAACTACAACGCCCGGTTGCGCCCGGCAGAGATTCTTGTGAATGGGGACAAAGTCCGTGTCATCCGCGATCGGCAAACGATGGATCAACTGCAATAGCGATGAGGAAAAAGGACGACGATGAAATCATTTGATGTCGCTGTGGTCGGGGCTACGGGCATGGTTGGGAGGATGATGATGAAAGTGCTGGAGGAACGGAAGTTCCCGGTCGGCCGTCTCCTCCCGCTGGCATCGGAGCGTTCCGTCGGGAAACAAGTCGTCTTCCAGGGGAAAACGATTGATGTCCGGAAGCTTGAACCCGAACAGTTCAGGGGCATTCACTTCGCATTGTTCTCAGCCGGGGCGGGCGTGAGCAAGGAATTTGCTCCGCACGCTGTCAAAGCAGGGGCAATCGTCATCGACAACAGCAGCGCCTTTCGAATGGACGAAGGCGTGCCGCTGGTTGTCCCCGAGGTCAATCGGCATCAAACCTTTCATCACAAAGGAATCATCGCGAATCCTAACTGCTCGACGATTCAGATGGTGGTCGTCCTGAAGCCTCTCCACGATCGGTTCAAGATCAAGCGTGTCGTCGTATCGACGTATCAGTCTGTCACGGGCGCCGGGCAGCGGGCTGTCGCGCAACTGGAGGATGAACTGGCGAAGCGGCCGGTGCGCGAGAAGAAATTTCCTCACCCGATAGCATTCAACTGCCTGCCGCATATCGATGTCTTCCTCGACGATGGCTACACAAAGGAAGAAATGAAGATGAAGCTGGAGACGAGGAAGATCATGGGAGCAAACATCAATGTGACCGCTACAACCGTGCGAGTACCAGTCATGGGAGGACACAGCGAATCGGTCAACATTGAGTTCGAGAAAGAGTGCAGCGTACATGATGTGCGTGAAATCCTCCGGACGGCACCGGGCGTTGTTCTCCAGGACGATCCCGCTCAGAATCTTTATCCGATGCCCGTCACAGCGTTCGACAAGGATGAGGTCTTTGTCGGTCGCATCCGAAAAGACGATACAATTCCCCATGGAATCAATCTCTGGATCGTCTCGGACAATATCCGCAAAGGGGCTGCGACAAACGCCGTTCAGATCGCTGAAGTGCTTATCGCCGGGTCATAGATGCTGATGAACAGGCTCGCCCGAAAGAACCCAACGCAAATTCTCCTTACTCTCCTCGTACTCTCGTGTGCATCAGGCTGCGGCAGTCAAGAAGGAAAGCCGGTTGGCGCTGTTCAGTATTACGAACTCAAGGGCCTCGTGATGGCACTCGAGCACTCGCGGAATCGTGTTGTCATTTCCCACGAGGAAATACCTCATTTCATGAAGGCGATGACGATGTCCTTTACGGTCAAAGATATCAGCCTGCTGCAAGGGATTGAGGTGGGCGATTCTGTAAGAGGTGTTCTTGCGGTGCGTAGACCTGATGTCTGGCTCGATAGCATGATAGTCGTTCGAAGAAATTGACGTCGTCACAAAAAGAATTGATCAATATAAGCAGTCTCTCTTCTCCTGGAGTTATCCGTGAAGCTTGATTTTCGGGAACGGTTAAAGCGGGGTCCTGTACTGTGCGACGGTGCGATGGGCACGCTGTTGGATCTCTATGGGTGCCATGAACGCCCCCATGAGATTCAGAATCTCAAGAATCCCGGCATTGTCGAGCGCGTTCATCTGGAATATATCGACGCCGGGGCCGAGATCATTGAGACCAACACCTTCTCCGCCAACCGCTTTCGTCTCACACAATTTCACCTTGAGGATCGCCTCAGGGAGATCAACGGGGCGGCCGTCGAAATCGCGCGTCGGGCAGCAGGAGATGATATTTACGTCGCCGGCTCTGTTGGACCGACAGGTAAGCTGCTCGAGCCAATCGGAAAAATCAAGATGTCCCAGGCCCGCGACGCGTTCAAAGAACAGATCGAAATCCTGCTCAAAGGGGGCGTCGATTTTCTCATCCTTGAGACATTTGTCAGTCTTCACGAACTCGATGAAGCAATTTCCGCCGCCAAAGAACTGACAACGATTCCCATCGTTGCTCAGAAGGCTTTCCCTGAGGACGGCTCCATACTCTCCGGATCGTTTCCCCTTGAGGTTGTTGAGCATCTCTTGAGCCGTGGCGTCGATGTCATTGGCGCCAACTGCACAGTCGGTCCGCAGCGGATGTTCAGCCTCATCCGGACGATGTACAAGGACGGAGTTATTCTCTCTGCTCAACCAGCAGCTGGAATTCCGACTCTGCAGGATGGCCGATCAGTGTACCACACCACGCCCGACTATCTGGCTGCGTACGCCCGCGAGCTGGTGCAGGCCGGGGTCACGCTCATCGGTGCTTGCTGTGGATCGACACCTGCTCACATCAGGGCTATTCGGAGGACACTGGACGAACTGGCGGGTCAGCCTGTTCCCGGCATCTCCGTTCGGGAAACAACTCGAGCCCCTTCGGGCGGGAAATCGATGGCTCAGACCGAACTTGCAGAGGTGGAGGGATCACCCGACACCCGTTCGCAGTTTGAGCGGAATATCGGAAAGAGATTTCTCGTGACGGCCGAACTCGACGTCCCGCGAGGACTCGACATGTCATCAGTCATCGAAGGAGCCCGGTACCTTCATCGATTTGGTGTTGACGCAATCAACCTCACCGATGGGGCCCGTGCCCGGTTACGCCTCAGCGCGGTTGCACTCTCTTCCATCATGCAGCGGGAAGTTGGGATTGAGGCGATGACGCACATGACGACCCGCGATCGAAATATGATCGGTCTGCAAGCCGAACTGCTTGGGGCTCATGCCCTTGGTTTGCGTAACATCCTCTGCATCACGGGCGATCCCACGAGCATCGGCGACTATCCACACGCAACCTCGGTCTTCGACGTTGACTCCATCGGTCTCATCCGTGCGATCAAAGCGATGAACGGCGGGAGGGATCTTATGGGGAATTCTCTCGGGCAGAAAACATCGTTCATGATCGCTTGTGCGGCGAATCCGAAAGCGGATGACATGGATCGCGAACTCAAGCGGTTGTCGATGAAAATCGAAGCTGGTGCTGACATCGTCTTCACGCAACCGATGTATGAAATGCGTACGCTCGAGCAGTTCGTGAAGCGAACCGAGCAATGGAAGAAACCTGTCATGCTCGGTGTTCTTCCTCTGAGGAGCTACCGGCACGCAGAGTTTTTGCATAACGAAATCCCCGGCATGACGATACCTGAAAGCATCCGGGAACAATTACGCAACGCGGGTGACAAAGCTTCTGTCGCCGGTGTGCAGCTCAGCAAAGACTTCCTCCGCGAAGCCCGCCATCTCGTCGCGGGGGTCTATCTGATGCCTCCTTTCAAGAAATACGACGTCATCCCCCAAATCCTTGAAGCGATTCGCTGACAACCGCAGCTTCAAAATCGATGTCTCAATTGGTGCGTGGATCATCGATGTACTTCGCAAGTTATTCCAACCCCGTTTTTTGTGATGGTGCGCTGTAAATTTCAGCCGCTTGATGGGGCCCACAATCCCCTTGCTTTTCGGAAACGGATTCGTGATATTTCTGCGAATATTCTCCTGTTAGCATAATCGGACACGCCTGGTTTGCTCATGCATCTTCCACGTTTCATCTTTGCCCTGCAATTCAGTGCCATTTTATACCCGAGTGACGCCAACGGCCAGGTAGAACCGGATACGGGGCGGTCAATTCCCGCCGTGCGCGCAACAAAGCCCATCAAGATCGACGGCAGCATAACCGAAGGCGTGTGGCAGCGTGCAGGCGAAACCAGCTTCATCCAGCGACAACCCGACGAAGGAGCACCCGCATCTCAGAAAACCGAAGCTTGGGTTGCCTATGACGAGGATGCACTCTACGTTGCAGTCAAACTCTATGATTCTCATCCTGATTCGATCATAGGCAGGCTGGCCCGACGGGACCAGGACTCGGAATCCGATGTAGTCGGAATCGAAATCGATGCTGCACACGATAGGAGAACAGGACAGTACTTCATTGTGAATCCCTCGGGATCTATCCAGGACGGTACATTCTCGAACGACACACAGTCAGATGACGGCTGGGATGGCGTCTGGGATGTCGCTGTGCGGATTGAGGAGTGGGGATGGGCTGCAGAATTTCGAATTCCCTATTCACAGCTCCGATTTTCGATAGCGGACCGCTACGTGTGGGGCATTGAGATCTACAGGGGGATCAAACGGAGAAACGAAGAGTCGTATCTTGTACTCTATCCGCGAACCGATCGTCTTCGGGTCTCCCGATGGGTGGAACTGAAGGGTATCGAGGGCATCAAGCCGCCAGCGCGGATCGAGCTTCTGCCGTATGCCGCTGCGACGGGCAAGTTTGTCCAGGAACCCGGAGTGGATGCTTTCAATGTGGGAAGAACGGATCCGTTTGAATTTCAGCGTAAATATCCCCTCAATATCGGTGCCGATGCAAAGGTTGGCCTCGCCGGTGATGTGACGCTCGATCTTTCATTGAACCCCGACTTTGCGCAAGTCGAAGTCGACCCTGCCGTTGTCAATCTGACTGCCTACGAAGTGTACTACCAGGAAAAGCGCCCATTCTTCATGGAGGGGTCAAGCATCCTCAGCTTTGGACGCGGGGGGGCGGCGGGGCTTCAGGACTTCAACTGGTCTGATCCAAACTTCTTCTATAGCCGGCGAATCGGTCGGGCGCCACAAGGTTTTGTGAACCACGGGGGATTCCTCGACGTCCCTGATCGAACGACTATTCTGGGTGCGGCGAAAGTCAGCGGAAAGATCACAAATTCGTGGTCATTTGCCGCGGTGAGCGCATTGACGGATCGCGAATATGGTCAGGCGGATTCAGCCGGAGTGCGGTTCAAGAATGAGATTGAACCGCTTTCATTCTATGGTATTGTCCGCACGCTCAAGGAATTCAACGATGCCCGACAGGCAATCGGCATACTCGGCACGGTTGTCGGGCGGGATATGCGCGACGATCGATTGAAAGGCGTGATGAACAACCGTGCACTCTCAATTGGCCTAGATGGCTGGTCATTTCTCGACGAGAAGAAGATCTGGGTGCTTACCGGATGGGCGGGGGCGTCATCCGTCTCGGGAACCAACGACCGGATGATAAACCTTCAGCGCTCCGCACAGCACTTCTTCCAACGTCCGGATGCGAGCTATCTCAGAGTTGATTCGAGCGCAACGTCGTTGACGGGGTGGGCGTCCCGCATCTGGCTGGACAAAGTTTCGGGAAACTGGATTTTCAATGCCGCAATTGGTGCGATTCACCCGAATTTTGAAACGAACGATGTGGGATTTCTCTCACGCGCGGATGTCATCAATAGTCACATCTATCTTGGCTACGAATGGTATGAACCTGAAGGGATGTTCCGAACGAAGGCGATCGATGGTGCCATTGTTCGGGAGTTTGATTTCGGCGGAAGAAAAACCGGTGAAAGTTACCAACTGTTCCTGTCGAGTCAGTTTCTCAACTACTGGAGAGCAAGCCTCTCGCTGGCCTACTATGGCGAGACATATGATGATCAGCGAACACGCGGCGGGCCCTTGATGAAGTCGCTGAGCAGCAGAAGTATGGCGCTCAATCTCTCAAGCGATTCGAGGAAGTCTCTCTACGGTTCACTGAATGCGAGCGCCGCGAGGGGGGAATCGGGCGGCTGGCTTTACACGGCAGGCTTGTATTTCAACTGGAAGGCATCGAGGACTCTCAACGCCAGCATCAATGTAGATTTCTCCCGGGTTCACAGCGCATCGCAGTTTATTGCCGCTGTCGCGGATGTGTATGCCACCACGACGTACAGTACGCGGTACGTGTTCGGAGTTCTGGATCAGAAGCAGCTGTCCACTACGTTGCGCCTGAACTGGACTTTCACGCCGAAGCTGAGTTTCCAGCTGTTTCTTCAGCCGCTTCTTTCAACAGGATCATTTCCGAGCATCATGGAACTGGCTCAGCCGGGGACGTTTACGTTCAACCGGTACGGGGAAGGGAAATCGCAGATCTCGTTTGCGGACGGGCAGTACACGATCTACCCAAATGGTCCGGCAGGACAGGCGCCGGGTTTCCGCATCGGGAACCCGGATTTCAATTTCAAGTCCCTGCGCGCAAACGCGGTGTTTCGTTGGGAATACCTGCCCGGTTCGACGTTGTACTTCGTATGGACAAATGAGAAGATGGACTATGAAAGCAGGGGAGATTTCACTTTTGAGCGAGACGTGAACAGGCTGATGCGCATGACTCCGGACAACGTTTACTCCGTCAAAATTACCTACTGGATCAATCCCTAGGCAGCTCTCACCTCGGTTTATTCCCTCGTTCGATTATTGCATTGCTTTCTAAGAAGAGAATCTCAAGTCCGGGGTTAAGGTGCCGGACCTGTCGCTGGGGTCTATCTGACAATCGTTGACTTGAACTGGGGGTCCTGCCACACCGACAGGAAATCAGGATCGAGGATTTCCAGAAAATTGTATTCTATTGCGACCGCCTTTGTCAACTCCCTGAGAGCGTTTGCTTTGTCATTCTGGACGGCGTGTACTCGCGCTTTCCAGTAATGCAATCTCGCCGAAGTCGAGTCAAGTGCTACACCTCTCTCAATCGCCGAGACAGCGAGTTTGGACTCCCCCCCGCGGCGTGCCAGAAGCAATGCATAGTACGCTAATGATGTGTTTTCCTTCGGATCTTGCAGATTGAGACGCTCGGCGAGCTGAATGCCCTGGTCGAAATTCGCGCCAGACTCGACGTATTTGCCTTTCAACGAGTATCCCCGTCCCATCCAGTAGTGCAGGATAATCTTCATGCGATCGTCGGCACGTTCCATCATCTGCTGGCAATATGCAATGGCTTTATCCTCCCGATCCAACCCGATCCACGCCCGGAATTTGTAATTCACCGTCAGGAGAGAATCTGGCGCGCCCAGGGCGGAAGCTTTGTCGAAAAGCCCGGCAGCGTTGTCATACTGCTCCTTGAATAGCTGAACGATTCCCTTGACTATGTACGATTGGTAATGCTCGGGATCAAGTTTCAGCGCGGTCTCTGCATTCTGCAGTGCCTCATCGGCCTTGCCATGAATCAATGACAAGAGTGCGAGTTCCCGTAAACATTGGGCGTTGCCCGGCTGCAAAGCAAGGCTCGCGGTGATTTCATCCCGGGCCTTCCCAAATTGCTGTTTGTAGCGGTAGAGTTCAGCGAGCACCGTGTGCGCGAGAGAGGCTTTGGGGTCGGCCTTGATTGCGTCCTGCGCAAGAGACATGGCGGCGGCAAGCGTCAACGCATCGCGTTCTCCCTGACGCCTGTAGCGCTCCAGAAGCGCCCCTGACAGCGCTGCTTTCGCCGGGGCGAGGGTTGAATCCAGTCGCAGGGCATCTTGAAGGAACACAATGCTCGCATCTATGGCTTCGCCCGTTGACTGCGCCGACAAATCCAGGCCCCGGAGATATTGGTCAAACGCGTCTGCATTCCCTGTTGGTCGACTCAAATTTCGCGGGGTAACTTCGATGTTGACGGATTTCAACATGGCTGTGCTTGTCTGTACTCCCAGATCATAGAGGTCAAGCACGTTTGCCTGGAGCGAAGATTCCCAGATTGTCTTTCCCTCAACAAGCTCGACGAGTTGGGCTTTCAAGGTTACAGTCATTCCGCTGAGCGATACAGAGCCGCGAACGACATGTGTAATGCCAAGCGTTGCGGCTTGAGTCTGCAAGACGGAGCTGTTGGCAGCAAAGGCATGGGCGCTCGCCGGAGCGATTACCAATATTCCCGGGGCTTTTGAGACTTCATCCGCGACAAACGTTGAAAGTGCGCCCCCAAGGTAGCTCTTTTCTGCCTGGTCAGAGGAGAAAGGGAGGACGGCTATAGTCCCCAATTTCTTCGAGGATCCCTGCATCAGCAAGAACACCACCGTGACCCCGATGAGAAGAACAACGACTGCCGCAATGCTAATGTAGAGCTTTGTCTTGGGCTTCTTTTCCTGCACTTTGCGTGCAGCGGCTTTTACAAGTGTGGCCTTGGCAAGTTCTTCGGCGCGTTCTCTCTCGACGCGAAGCATCTCCTCGCGGCCACGCTCTTCTTCAGCAAGGGCCTCAAGTCTTTGGCGTTCGAGCCGTGCTTCTTCCGCAAACTGAACCTGCTTCTCAATTCGTTTCGCCTGCTCGTTGTTGGGCTCCAGAGTGTAGACTTCCTGCAACGTATTCAACGCTTCCTGGTATTCTTCCTTTACAATGTATTCGAGGGCAACGTCGAGGACCTTCTGGATGCGTTGTTTCCGATCCTCTTCCTTGCGCTGCTTTTCTTCCTTAACCCTGCGGCGACGATCTTCCTCGTCGCGTACCGCGCGCTGTTCCTCGATCTGCAGAATCAACATCTGAGCTTCGTAGTGAATCTGGACGATCTTGTAGATTTCCTTGATCTCTTCCTCGGCGTTGGCCAAATCGCCCGCGCGGAAATATTCCCCGGCTTTCGCGTAATGCTCGTTTGCCCGCGCCTGGTTCTCGGCGTATTCCTTCTCCTGCTGCTGATCGACTTTTTGTCTTACCGCTTCGACGCGGTTGGCCTCATCTTGCTCTTGCGAGGAAATGAGATCGGCTTTGCGGCGTGTGGGGACTTGCTTCGCGGACTCTGACGGCTCGGAGAGCCCGGGGATAGAATCAAGGAGAAGCTCGAACACCTCCACCGGCTCGGCAATGTTCTTCAGGTCGGTCGATCCCATGTTGTATGCGCGGATCGGCATCTTGTTCTTGACCTGATTGTAGATCTCCGCCGAAACGCAAATACGGTTTGCTTCGGTGATCGCCTCAATGCGGGCTGCGATGTTGACGCCATCTCCATAAAGGTCGTTGCCGACAGTGATAACGTCGCCGAGATGAATTCCAATCCGGATCTGGATTTTCTCGAATTCAGACTTGTCCTGGCTGTACTGATGGAATCGTTCCTGCGCTTCGATTGCACACCGCACAGCGTTCACGGCGCTGGCAAAATCGACCATGAATGAATCGCCGAGCGATTTGATAACAACCCCATTGTGGCGCGCGATGATCTCCTGCATCGTGGTATCGTGGATCTTGAGGACCCCCATCGCGGCGATTTCGTTCTCGCCCATCTTTTTCGAGAAGTCCTTGACGTCGGTAAACATGATTGCAGCGAGTTTACGAGTTCCGCCGTCTGAATTCGAAGCCATTATGAGTCTGTTGTGGTGTTGTCGAATGTGATTGGAGCGGGGAGGAGTTACGGACCTGGCTACTCCAACGTGCCGGTCCGCCAGTCCCAATGGACATATCCCCCCTCCGCGTGGACTGGATAAGATTACACTTCTACTAATTCAAGATATTCACTCATCAGCGGAATGTCAAGACGGGGGAAAGGAAAGACTCACTCCCGGCTGGCACACCTGTTTATGTACCCTTGGCAACGAGGCATCGGCACATCACGAGTGCTGCGCCCTGGAGTAGTACTTGATAAAGTATTCAGCGACCATCCGATCTGTGTTGTAGACAGGGACGAGACTATGCATGGCACT
>Ga0208045_1000651_pt1 | contig 12902 bp, 13 predicted proteins | sample PL_2010_200m_FD_184160 | JGI IMG/M metagenome (GOLD analysis project Ga0208045, IMG submission 184160) | Freshwater microbial communities from Powell Lake, British Columbia, Canada to study Microbial Dark Matter (Phase II) - PL_2010_200m... | ecosystem: Environmental > Aquatic > Freshwater >...
ATCTTAAGGTGCGCTCCTACCTCATGCTCCGGGGAAGCCAGGGCAAAAAAAAGATAGGTTTTTTCGCCGTCCAGCGCGCCGAAATCCATCCCCTCGCTCTTTCTGGCAAAGACCAGGATGAATCCGCTGACTACCTTGGATTTGGCGTGGGGTATGGCGACACCCCCGCCGATGCCAGTGGAGCCCAGGCGCTCCCTCTCTAAGACAGTCTTATAAAAAGCCTTTTTATTTTTTAATTTTTTGGAAATAGCGATGAGCTCGACTAAATTCGCAATTACTTCCTGCTTATTATTGCCCTTTAAGTCCAGGCTAATGAATTTATCTTTAAGTAAACCGGCTAACGTTATGGCTTTGCCTCTTGGGCCCATCTTATTCACCTCTTTGATATTATATCTCTCTTATCTGGGGATACAACATATTTATAGCCAGAAAAGAAACGGCACAGATTATACCGCTAGAGGCCACGGTGAAAGTTACCCCCCAGATCTGCGATAAAGCCCCGGCAAGAAGATTACCAAAGGGCATCACGCCGGCAAAAGTAAACATAAATGCGCTCATCACCCGCCCCCTGAAATTATCCGGCACCAGCTCCTGCAGCGAAGTATTAACCAGGCTCATCGCCATAACCGAAGACCATCCTATCAATACCAGGGCGAAAAGCGAAAAGAGATAAACTTCCGATAATGCAAAAAGCACCAGCGAAACAGAAAATACGGCTAAAGAAAAAGCCAGGAATTTTCCTTTATTTTTAAGCTTACTGAAACGTGCCAGAGACAACGCTGCAACCAGGGCGCCTAACCCTGCCGCAGACATCAGCGCCCCCAGCCCCTTGACTCCGACCTTAAGTATATCTTGAGCAAATATCGGCATCAGTATAACGTAAGAAATACCGAATAAGCTGGTGATGCCGACGGTAGTGATTAACAAGAGTATGGTACGGTTATTCCTGATAAAATGTATTCCTTCCATTAAATCTTTGCTGAAGGTTTTTTTAGTTTCTTTTTTAAATCCCGGAGTGATTTTAATAAAGGTAAGCGCTGCGATTACGGCCAGAAAACTTATTCCGTTTATGTAGAAGCACCCGCTCATGCCGATAACGGCAATCAGCATGCCTGCCAAAGCCGGGCCGATGAGGCGGCTGGAATTAAAGGCCGCAGAATTTAAGGCCACGGCATTCACGATGTGCTCCCTGCCGACCAGCTCCATCACTATCGCCTGCCTCGCAGGGGCATCAAAGGCCATTACCACGCCATTTAATAACGCGATAGACATCAGCTGTACGGGAGTAATGAGCTTTAGCTGCGTCAGGACCGCTAAAACAAAGGCCAGCACCATAAAGGCATTTTGCGTTAACAAAATGATAGACCTTTTGTTAATCCTGTCGGCAGCCACACCGCCGAATAAGGACAAAAGAAATATCGGTATAGAACCCATGAACCCTGCCAAGCCCAGCATAAACGCAGACTTGGTCAAATCGAACATCAGCCAGCTCTGGGCCACGGATTGAATCCATGTCCCGATCAGAGAAACAAGCATCCCTATCCAGTAAATCCGGAAATTTCTTACTTTTAAAGAAGAAAACATATCAGATCGCGGCTGATAAAATATTTTTATCAATAAATACGCTGATTTTTCTGGCGATTCCCTCTTTTTTATTATCTAATACCTCGCTTAAGCCCTCGCCAAAAGAGGTGTCCTTAACCTGTATACCGGCCACATAGATTTTAGCCTTCAGGTTAAAATTCTTAGAAAACTCAAAAATATCTTTCAGGTTAAGCTCGTGGGTGGAGGTGGCGGAATTCTCTAAGTTATACTCTATATCCCCCAGCTTGAATATCTTAAGTTCTCCGGGGGCTAAATCAGCATTTATGCCGTCAATAATAAGGGCGGCATCGTAATTTTGTATCCGGTGCAGCAGGTCAAAACTGGCTATCCCGAAATTAAGATAATCCACTGCTTCCTGCTTATAAAATTTAAGGAGAGCTTCCAGAATTAGTATTCCGATTCCGTCGTCTCTCCTTAAGGTATTGCCGATCCCGATTACCGCTACCTTTTTAGACAAATTTTACATCCAGTATATGAGTCGCGCAGGATATGCAGGGATCATACGCCCTGGCAAGCATCTCTAAATCGAGGGTGATCTCTTCTTGTGTTTTTAACCTGAGCAGCTCGGGAACGATTTTGCGCATATCCGCCTCTAAATTCCCCATATTTTGATTTGTAGGTATCACGCAATTTGCTTGAGTAATATGCCCTGACTCGTCTATCGAGTACTCATGAAACAAACTACCCCGGGGAACTTCCACGCAACCGGTGCCCGTATTAGGCTTATATTTAATTTCTTTGATTTCGGACCTTTTCGGCCAGGAGGAGACTACCACTTTATCAACATTTAGGCCGTCCTTTAAAATCTTTTCCATTATTTTAATGGACTCCTCAAGGCAATGCACCCATTCCACCAGCTGTGCTACGGTATTAAGGTAAGGGTTATGCACCGGCACCTTCAGCCTAAGCTCCTGCGCCACCGCCTTTGCTTTCTTGTTGAGCTGGGCGGAATTATTATTAAACCTGGAAAGTGCGCCTACGCAATAAGGCTTGCCATTTATCGTCGCTATTTTTGCCCGCGAATAATCCACCACCGTCTCGGTAAAAAGCTTTCTATAGTCGCTGACTTTCGTTCTCTGCTTGCCGTTTACTACCAAATCTCCTTCGTACATCGCGTATTCATCATCCGCGGCCAGCGACATATACTGCGTCGGCCTCTGGAATTCCGGAAACTTAAGCTTCTTTAATATTTTTACCGTTTCATCCCCGTCTTTGCGCGCTGCCAGCATCAGTTTATATAAATCTTGCAGGCCCTCCTTCGACGGCAGCTGCGTCAGCCCCCCGATAACATAACTTATGGGATGGATATGGCGGCCGGCAAGGACCTCTCCGGCATAATCGCTCATTTTCTTCATCCTTAAAGCCATCTCAATCACCGGACGGTGCGTTTTAACTAAGGGCATAATGCTTTTTACGCCTAATAGATCGGGCGCGACCAGGATATAGATATGCAGGATGTGGCTATCCATTTGTTCGGTATATAAAAGCAGCTTTCTTAAAAGTACGGTCTCATCGGAAGGTTTAATCCCTAAAGCGTCTTCCCCTGCCTTGATGCTGGCTAAACTGTGGCCGCAGGCGCAAATACCGCAGATACGGCTGGTCAGATGCTGGGCTTCCCAGATTGACCTGCCTACCAGCATCGATTCAAAGAAGCGCGGAGATTCGATAACTTGGAATTCGCATTTAGCGAGCTTACCTTCTTTTACGTCCACGACAATGTTACCGTGCCCTTCCACCCTGGTCAGATAATGGACGTCTACTTTTACATTCTTGGAATCTATTTTATTTGAACTCTTGGTCATACTTTTCTCCCAGCGAATCGTTATAGAGAGTGAAACTCTGCAGTATCTCTTCCAGCTTCAGGCCGTATTTTGATAAAATATCCTTGGCTGCGTCTATGGCCGGATTTTCCACCAGCCCCCGGCAGCCATAACACCTGTTCCCGTTATTGATGCACCAGGAATTACACCCGGCCCTGGTTATCAAGCCCATGCATTCCTGGTCTTTTTCGTAGCGGCAGATATTTTCGTTCATCTTGCACTCTGTGCAAACCGCATAATTAGGCACTATGTAAGGCTTACCCATCAAAATACATTTGATAACAGTTATAACCTCGGGTATATATACCGGGCAGCCGTGTATAAAATAATCAACTTTAACCACCTTGTGCACCGGCATCGCAGCAATAGTATTTATAGTATCTTGTTTTGCGCCATAGACTCTTTGCTTGGCTACGTCTAAGGGGGTGCGATTTTTAACTCCGTTTACCCCTGCGATAGTAGCGCAGGAGCCGAGGGCAACTATTACCTTTGCCTTTTCCCTGATTTTCTTTATTCGCATTACGTCATGGTCGGTAGTAATGGACCCTTCGATAAAGGCTATTTCATAGTCCTCGCCCCCTTCGGACATGATCTCTCTGAAACTGATGATATCTACAAGCTTGGCGATCTCAAGCAGAGTCAAACCCATATTCGCAAACTGCAGCTGGCAACCCTCGCAATCGGTAAAATCAAAAAAAGCGACCTTTGGTTTAGGCTGCTTTTTCATGACATTCTCCTTTAAAATTTTTAAGCTGGCTGTAGTCAAATACCGGTCCGGACTGACAGACATATACGCCCTCAACCTGGCAATGGCCGCATTTGCCTAAACCGCAGCGCATCCTTCTCTCCAGCGACACAATGATCTGATGCTCGGGGATATTCTTCTTCAACAGCTCTCTGATGACGAATCTATACATAATCGGAGGTCCGACTACCACCCCGTATGTCCTGGCCGGAAAAATATCTACACCCGGGATTAAGGTGGTAATCAGCCCGACGTTGCCTGTCCAATCAGGATCGGCCTTATCCACCGTGCAGTTTAACCTGATCTCTGCACGCTTCATCCAAACCTTGGTCTCTTCCTGAAATAAAAATTCCTTTGGCGTTTTGCAGCCGATGAGAATCTGCACGTGGCCAAAATCATTTTTATGATAGGTAATGTATCTGATCAGCGAGCGCAGCGGCACTATCCCCAGGCCGCCGGCAACAATAACCAGATCATAGCCGAACATCCGGTCTACGGGAAAACCTTTACCAAACGGCCCGCGCACTCCTACGATATCGCCTTTGCCTAATTTATGTAATTTATCGGTAAAAACTCCCACATTTCTTACCGTGAGGTCAAAATAACCTTTATCCGTAGGCGATGAGCAGATAGATATGGGCGCTTCTGTGTAGCCGAATATAGAAACCATCACGAACTGCCCCGGCTCATGGCCAAGGTTAATTTTTCCTTCCAGCTCAATGCGGAAGAACTTTTCTTTATCGCTGAGCATTTTTGCTTCCATGATCCTGCCGCGCATCGGCTTATAAGGAGAAGTTTTCATTTTTTCCAGGAGTATTTCGCGGTCAATCATACCTGCCCCTCCCTTTCGGCCAACAGCGCATTCACCGTCTCGACCAGCTTGATCTCGGCCATACAGGTCCTGGTGCATCTTCCGCAGCCGGTACAAAAATAACGGTTGAACTTATCCACCGGATATTTGAATTTGCGGTAATACCTGTGCCTTTGCCGGCCGTCGCGGCCCTTGCGGAAATCCTCGCCCCCGGCTACCTTTGCAAAATCATCCATCTGGCAGGAATTCCAGATGCGGTAGCGCATCCCTTCGTTAAAAGATAATCCTATTTCATCCAGCACGTCAAAGCAGTAACAGGTAGGACAAACGGTAGTACAATTGCCGCAGGCGACACAACGCCTACCCACGTCTTTCCAGACGTCAGAATCAAAACGCTTATCAAATGCTTCATAGACCTTGGGGAGGGAAGCATTAAATTCTTCCTTAAATACTTTTTTCTTGGCTTCTCTTACCTGTTCAAGGTTAAACATATCCTCTTCATCCGCTTCTTTAATGTAATCTACCCCGTGGATGAGCTTTTCTCCTCTTTCCGAATTAATATGCAGATTAAACTTTTCTCCCAAATCTACCATCATCAGATCATAGCCACCCCGAGGCACGTGGTTACCCATAGAAGTGCAATTAGCGAATTTATCACAATATTCCAGGCACTCTATGCCGATAATGGTCATTTTGTCTTTGCGGTTCAGGTAATTCGGGTCCTCGGGGCTATCCCTGAATACCACATCCATGCATTGTATTCCGGCGATATCACAGGTATGCACCCCAAAAAGAATATACTCCTCGAACTCTTTTATTGCCTTAGCGGTCTTAAAAGGCCTGATGTTGAATTTAAACAATTTTTCTTTCTGGGGAAAATAATACTTCTTGGGGGGCAGTATCGTAGGAATATATTTCAGGGTAATTTCAGTTACATCCTTTACCGGCCTGAAGATAAAAAGGTTTTCTTTCTTCTTAGGCGCGTATAATCTGGCTTTATTCTTAAGGTGGTCAAGCCATCTATTTAAATCTTCTTTTTTTATGGTCGCGTATTTCAAATTTTACCTCGTGGGATATTTGAGATGGAACTATATAATACCATAATTTTAAAAGGGGTCAAGAAAAAAGACAGGGACTAGGGAGAAGGGGGAGGTGGTGATAACCTCAGCCTTACTAAATCACTGACTAATTTTCCGTCTGCAAGTCCTGCGACCTTGACAGTTACCTCTTTCATCACCTTGCCCATATCCTTGGGGCCCTCTGCGCCTGTGGAAGCAACCGCCTCCTCGATGATCTTTTTAATTTCTTCAACCGGCATTTCTGGCGGTAAATATGTCTTTAGGATCTCACGCTCCTTGGTCTCTTTATCGGCTAAGTCCTGACGGCCTCCTTTAGTAAACTGCTCTACAGAATCCTGGCGCTGTTTAATCTGCTTTTTAACCACCGGGATGATCTCGGCATCATCGAGCTTTGCTTTCTTCTTAGCAATCGCCACATTGATCATCTCCGCACGCAGGAAACTTAAAACCGAGCTCTTCAGCGTATCTTTGCTCTTCATCGCCTCTTTATAATCGTTTAAGATTTTCTCCTCTAATGCCATGGCCATCCCCTCCCTATCTAAAAATAGCTTTTGAACTTCTTAAGCCTCCTCTTTAGGTCTCCTGCCGTCAGGCGCGCAGTCCTCTCTAAACCAAAACCCTCCACATTGAATGAGGCGGCTACCGTCCCGTAGGCAAGCGCTCTTTTAATAGAAGCCGCATCGATTTTTTTTGCCTTGCTTAAATACCCCATAAACCCTCCGGCAAAAGTATCCCCTGCTCCGGTAGGATCAACTACTTTTTCCACCGGATAAGCCGGCAGAGAAAAAAGTACATTATTACCGTAGAATAAAACTCCGTGCTCTCCCTTTTTGACGAGGACCATTTTTGGCCCGAGGTTACAGAGATAACGCGCAGCCGCCACTAAATTATGCTCCCCCGACAATAATCTTGCTTCCTGGTCATTGGCCACATAGATATCCACTTTTTTAAGCAATTGTAAAAGCGAGCGGCGCTTATGCTTAATCCAGTAATTCATACTATCTAAACCCACCAGCTCCGGGGAGCGCATTCCGGCCAATAAATGCCTTTGTATGTCGGGATCGACGTTAGCTAAAAATATATGCTTTATCAGGCGCTCGCCTTCGGAAATAAACGGCCGGAAACTGGAAAGCACGCCTAATTCGGTATTTAAAGTAATTGCCGTGTTTAAATCGCCGCTATACCGGCCCTGCCAGCGGAAAGTCCTGCCTCCGGCCTTAACCAGCGAATCCAGGATCAAGCCTTTATTGCGCAGCAGGCCTATGTGTTTGGCGGGAAAATCTTTCCCGACAACCGCCACTAGATGGACGCTAGTAAACAGGCGGGCCGACATGGCAAAATGCGCGGCTGAACCTCCGAGCATCTCTCTTCTTTTGCCGGAAGGAGTCGCCACATCATCCAGGGCTACTGTACCCAATACCACTATACTCATTTGATAAATATTAAGCTAAGCACTGCTACCAATATACAATAATATCCGAAATAATCGAGGCGGGCTCTGCGCAAAACTAATTTTAACAGCCAGAGTGAAAAAATCCCGGCAATAAAACTAAAAATAAAACCCAGAGCGTAATCGCCGAATTTTCCCTGCATAGCAAAATCAATTTTCTTTGCCTCCAAGAGAACAGCACCAAGGATCGCCGGAATAGAGGCAAGAAAGGAAAATTTAAAACTGACCTCCCATGTCAACCTTCGAAACAATAGCGTAGAGATAGTTATCCCTGAACGCGAAATCCCCGGGATGATAGCTAGCCCTTGAGTAAGCCCTAAAAATAAAGCGTCGCTTAAGCCCAACATTTCTCTGTTCGGCCGCCGGAACCTGCGTGTCAATATCAATATTGCACCGGTGACCAAAAGTGCTGCTGCCGTCAGTTTAACCGAAGCAAACAGGCCTTCAAAAAAATCCTTTCCCGCCATGCCGATGATACCGGTAATAATTGTCACGATGATGATCAGCAAAATCCATTTTAAATTAGTAAATAACTCCAGGATATCCTTAAAGAAAAAAACCGCCAGGGCAAGAAGCGTACCCAAGTGCAGCACAATGGATAAGGCGATCTCTTCGCCTGCGATACCGAGCAGCTTTTGCCCGATCACCAGGTGCGCAGAGCTGCTCACCGGCAAAAATTCAGTTAGCCCCTGGATTATACCTAACAATGCATATCTAAACACGCTTCTTTACTCGCCCCTAACAACTGATTGCTATGCCGAAAACTTCCTTCAATGCCAAATCTACTAACACAGGGTCCCAATTATGGATGATCAGTTCATTTTTTATCTCTTCGGGACTAGACCATCTTGCTTTCTTTGCTGTCAGAAATGCTATTAGGATATTCAAATATTTTTCTACCGGATTAAGCAATAAGCTGACCTGTCTTTCTTTATCTGTCTTATTAAGAAAAAAGGCGATGCAGGCAAATATCAAGGGGATAAGCAGGACAAACATAGAGCTAGTGTATAAATATGCATTGCTATGGCCCAAGATATAGGCGGCTACCCCCCAAAAAACATCAAATAAATAATGCGCCACTATAAGCGGCAGAAGTCCGTATCTGATAAATATTAAACCATATAATAATCCGATCAAGCTAACTTCTATAGTCCGGAACCAAGTGGGAAATATTGCATACCGCGAATGGCCCAGGCCCCAGATAAAGGAACTGATAATCAGCGCTAAAACTATATTCTTTAGATATTTCTTGGCCCAAGTAATACCAAAAAGCCTGAAGATTATCTCCTCGCTGAAGCTGGCGGTTATGCCTATCACAAATGCACTGAAAAACGGCAGGTATGTCGAAGACAGCTGCGTAAGCCTGCTCCATTCGCGCCATACCCCTAAATATTTTTGGCCGAAATAGAATATGGCGGCCTGAACGCCTAGCATAATGAAAAAAAACGTATATCCTAATAGGACAGAAATGGCTATATTGCGGCTGTAGAAGCTTGATTTTATATAATGTAAAAACGAGCTGTAGCGGTTATCCGGCAAGACTTCGCTGCGTAACGATTCCCCGGCTAATCCCGGCATGATAAAAGCAATGCTTATAAAAATAATAGTCACGATTAATTTTACAAATAAAGTCCCTAAAAACGTATAGAGTGCTTGATGAGTGGGATAATCGATAATGATGCTCTGTAAATCATTGAAGCTATCTGCGACGATAGATATTGCCAGAAATACAGTCAGATATAAAAACCAATTTTTAGAGAGGCGTAAGGCAACCGCGCTTTTTCTTTTGACTACTATATATACCGACCAGCCCAATAACAGAATAAACAAAAGAAAGAAGAAACTTGACAGATACCCGCCGAAGGCAAACTGATTATCGATATAACGCCGGAATTTCTCCGGTATATCCAGGCGGCCCTTGTAAAACTCCCGGACCTGGTCTCCGGAAACAGTTACCCCGATAAGTAATTTTGCCCCGCCCTGCTCCTTCTGCCAGGGGATATACACCCCTTTTTTCTCCCAGGAAAAACTGTAATCGGTCCTGCGGTCATAGCGCTTTATCTTTTCTTCGTGAAAATCATAGCTATTCAGATCAAACCCATAGAAATCCCTTAAAAATTTCTCGGCCTTACTCCGCGAGGCTTCTTTGCCATTATCGCCCCTGGATTCTATATCCTCAATGAGATGATTGAAACTTAAGACCTGGCCGGTTTTCGGACTGATGCGGATAAGGTATTCTTCTTTCTTGAATTCCTTAAAAAAGCGCGCCTTCCAAGAAAACAGCTCATATTTGTTATTGCGTAAGAATTCTTCTTCCGAAACCGGCCCTAAAGTCTTCTGGAGGTAACGGTCAGCCCAATCATCGGAATCAAAAATAATCGCCTTTAAATATTCCTTGCTGCCTATACCCTGGGATTTAAGATACTCCTCGGCCGCAGTAAGCGCTTTTTGCCTGTCTAGGCTAAAATCCAGGAATATAAAGCGCGGGTATTCCAGTTTAAACCATAATCCGGCGCAGAGAATCGCAATTAAAATAAACAGGGCCCACTCTTTGCTTGTGATTTTTTTATTCATCTATTGCCTGTGTGCTGCTAAAAAACTTTCTAAATCCTGCGGCAACTGCGCATCAAGCCCGATGCTTTGCTTAGATACTGGATGCATAAACTCAAGGCCCTTAGCATGCAGGCAGAGCCTTTTTGCTTTCAGGCGATAGTCTTTACGAAAGGCAAACCTGGCTTCACCGACTATGGGATGGCCTATATTTTTAAAATGGATCCTTATCTGATTTGTGCGGCCGGTGGATGGCATGACCTCGGTGATGGCAAAATCTTTTCTTTGTTCGATAACGCAGTAATCTGTGGCCGCACTCCTGCCCTCGATAGGCATATTTATCCTGCCCTCTCTTTTTGGCAAAACGCCCTGTACAAAAGCGATGTAGGTCTTTCTTATGCCTCTACGCTTAAAGAGGTCCATCATACCCTGCTGTATGGATTTACCTTTGGCATAGATGATCAAACCTGAAGTCTCGCGGTCAAGGCGATGACAGGGATGCAGACGGTAGGGAATATTTTTATTCTTAAGCTCTTCGTTGAGTAAGCCCGTCAAGGTACGTCTTTCATTTTTTGGCGTGGGTATAGTCAGCAGGCCGGCGGGTTTATCTACTACCAGTAACCATTCATCTTCATAAACAACCGGGATATTCACTTTAACCTGCTATATTATTTCCAGCATCCTATCTATTGCCTTTCTGGCGCGCCGCCTGATCTCATCAGAAACCCTGACTTCTTCTTTGAGTTCTTCCAGCGCCCAGAGGATTTTCTCCTGAGTGGCGCGTTTCATATTCGGGCAGACTGCGCGCTCTGAAGCGGCATAAAACTCTTTTGTAGGATTATCTTCTTTAAGGCGGTAAATCAGGCCTACCTCCGTACCGACGATAAACTCTTCAACGTCGCTTTCTTTTGCAAACTTACCCATCTGGCTGGTAGATAGCGCCGCATCCGCCATCGCCACTACCTGCGGTAAACATTCGGGATGCACCATTACCTTGGCAAAAGGATGAAATTTCTTTTCTCTCTTGATATCTTCAGGCAGGATCTTGATATGGGTAGGGCAAAAACCGTTCCAAAAGATCAGTTTCCTTCCGCTCTTCTTGGATACATAATCGGCCAGGTATTTATCCGGCACGAAAATAATCTCTTCGCTATTCTTTAAAGCATTCACTACCGCCACGGCATTAGTCGAGGTGCAGCAAACATCTAATTCTGCCTTTACCTCGGCGGAAGTATTCACATAGCCTACCACCGTCGCCTTAGGATGCTCTTTTTTTAATTTCCTTAAATCTTCGGCGGTAATCATGCTCGCCATGGGACAACCTGCGGTGATATCCGGCATAAGCACTAATTTATCCGGACATAAAATAGAGGCGGTCTCAGCCATAAAATGCACGCCGCAGAAGATAATCACCCGGGCCGTGGTTTTAGCGGCAATACGGCTTAATTCCAGCGAATCCCCCCGGTAATCAGCCACATCCTGCACTTCCGGCAACTGGTAATTATGTACCAGAATTACGGCATCGCGCTTTTTCTTAAGCTCTACGATTCTTTTTTCTAGGTTATCTTTGATTTTACTATCGGCTATTTTTGTCATCTTAGTCTATTATACGCTCGATAATTCCGCCGCCCTGAACCGTATCCCGGTCATAGAATACCGCAGATTGCCCGGGAGTAACCGCAAACTGCGGCGTTTTAAACTTAACCTTTATTTTTTTACCCAGGGGCATGACTTCTGCCTGAACTTCCTTGTGATTATACCTTATTCTTACGCTCATAACAACTCTCTTTTTAAAAGGCTTGACGATAAAATGCGGATTTTTTATAAGAAAGTGGCGCGAAAATACCTCTTCTCTGCTACCCAAAGTTATCAGGTTTTTAGCGGGATCTATCCCGGTGATATATACCGGATATCCCATGGCAACACCTAAACCTTGGCGCTGGCCGATAGTATAAAAAGCGACCCCTTTATGCCTGCCTAAAATATTGCCTTGCTTATCGGTGATTAAGCCCGGCTTAAGGCTTGCCGTATTAAGGCGCTTCTTTAAAAATGCGCGGTAATCGTCATCGGGCAAAAAACAGATCTCTTGACTGGCTAATTTATCCGCTACCGGCAGGGAAAAATCTCTGGCTAACTCCCTAACCTGTTCTTTGGTATATTTGCCCAAAGGAAAAAGAATATGTTTAAGCTGATATTGATTCAGGCGGTACAAAAAATAAGACTGATCTTTTTTCTTATCTTTGGCTTTTTTGAGAATATAGGGACTGTCCCTGAAACCGGCTATCCGCGCGTAATGTCCGGTAGCCAGGTATTGCGCATCCAGCGCTTGAGCCTTCTTTAATAAAATATCGAACTTGAGGAACTGGTTGCATCTGACGCAAGGATTAGGCGTCCTACCACTGGCATATTCCCGGCAGAAATCTTTAATTACCTTTTCCTCCAGGGATTTGCGCATATTTATTACATAGTGCTTAATTCCCAGTTTGTGCGCCACCCTTCGGGCATCCTCTATGCCCTGCGTACCGCAGCAGTGCGGTTTTTTCCCGGCGCTATCGGCTAGATTAAAACACATGGTGATACCGATAACCTCGTAGCCATCATTTTTCAACAACGCTGCAGCTACCGAAGAATCTACCCCTCCGCTCATTGCTACCACAACGCGCTTTTTCATCTTTTAATCTTCACTTCGGTTAACCCGCGCACGGAATTACATAAAAATATCCTATCGGCCTTTAATAAATCTTCCAAAAATATTTTCTTTTCTTGAACTTTATATTTCTTGATAATATAACGACGGAAAATCCCCGGCAGGATACCGCTTGATAGGGGCGGGGTATAATAT
>Ga0208045_1000652_pt1 | contig 12901 bp, 15 predicted proteins | sample PL_2010_200m_FD_184160 | JGI IMG/M metagenome (GOLD analysis project Ga0208045, IMG submission 184160) | Freshwater microbial communities from Powell Lake, British Columbia, Canada to study Microbial Dark Matter (Phase II) - PL_2010_200m... | ecosystem: Environmental > Aquatic > Freshwater >...
TTAAATGTTATTTGTATCTTTGAACTATGTTAAAAGCTAATAAATATCGGTTATATCCTATTGATTCCCAAAAAGAATTACTGGCCAAGCATTTTGGATGTGTACGGTTCATTTTCAACCTTGCATTACAAACTAAAACAGAAGCATATTCTACACAGGGGATCAGTCTTTCCCGATTTGAATTGCAAGCACAATTACCAATTCTTAAAAAAGAGCATGAATGGTTAAAGGAAGTCAACAGCCAATCCTTACAATCTGCACTAATCAATCTTGATAATGCGTATAAAAATTTCTTTAAGGGTCGGGCTAAGTTCCCTTCCTTCAAAAAGAAATCCAATAGGCAATCATTCAATTGCCAACAGAGCGTAACCATTGAAGAGAATCGTTTGTATATCCCAAAATTCAAGGATGGCATCGAAGTTATTCTCCACCGGCCATTAAGCGGAGCCATCCGGAGTGCCATTATCAGCAAAACACCAACCAACAAATATTTCGTTTCCATATTGACAGAAACGGGAATTGACCTACCGGATAAGATACCTATAGACAGTAAAACAGCCGTAGGGATAGATTTAGGGGTAAAAACATTTGCGGTATTATCGGACGGTACTGAATTCGAGAATCCAAAGCACTTGCGCAATTCCCTGAAAAGATTGAAAGTGTTGCAGCGCAGGGCTTCCCGCAAAGTCAAAGGAAGCAATAACCGCAGAGAAGCAAATAACCAAGTAGCCAAAGCACATGAAAAAGTAAACAACCAAAGAAAAGACTTTTTGCATAAGGTAACGGACGTGATAACCAAACGGTACGATACCATTTGCATCGAAGATTTAACCCCGAAAAATATGGTTAAAAACCATAAACTTGCACTATCCATCAGTGATGCAAGCTGGGGAATGTTTGTGATATTTCTAAAATACAAATCCGAATGGAGAGGTAAGAACGTACTCGAAATAGGCCGTTTCGATCCCAGCAGCAAAATGCACAACAAATGCGGGTACATCAATAAAGAATTGACGCTCGCTGACCGGACATGGATTTGTCCAAAGTGCGGTGATGTTGTCTTGCGTGATAGAAATGCTTCTCTCAATATTCTGGATTGGGGATTATTAAAATATTCAGGCATGGAACGTGCCGCAGGGCTTCCGGAGTTGCCGGCAATGGTCGGGGCTATGAAGGAAGAAAAATTCATAAATAAACTTTTAGTTTAATTTTTTGATGCCACCTCCTTTGGGGGTGGTTGTTCACAATAAATATACCCCTCCGATTCCAGTTTCAAACATCGAACTGTGAATCAATATTTGCCAGCGGTTGAGTTGAACACCACCCATCAAGTACAATGATTTCTTCCCATCAAAATAGACCTGATAACCAGCACCGACAGGAAAATACAGTTTCCTTGCCTTCGGCTGATCCAGTTTTGGTAAAACTTTCATTTGAATGCCGGAAAAGTTAACCCAGTCTGGTGCGGACAAGTAATATTTCCACGTTCCGTCCTTTTGCTCCACTATACTCCCGGTGATCGGCAAACTTCCAAACTGCCAATTACCTCGGATCGTCAAACTATCAATCACGCCCAGATATGTTATAAATGGCTTTTCCGGGGCTTTAGGATAAGCAAGGGTAAAAGCCTTCATCCCTAACACGGTATCACGAATTAATATGGTATCCGTTCTGTTTTTCAGAGTTAGTATATAACTTTCGTAACCCTGTATCGTTTCCCTGTTTTTATGGATCAGTTTAGCCAACTCTTTATCCTTGACCATGAGGCTATCCCTTAGTTCTCTTTGGGTGACTTTATACTTATCAACCGTGGAAGAATATAATCCATCAGCAATCTCCACTTGACCCTGAAGGTTGGCGATTTGTTTTTCATATTTCGCTACAGCGTTCTGGTAGCGATTTTTGTTAATCCGCCAACTGATTGAGAAAAACGCTAACAGTCCGATAATAATAAGTCCGAAAATGATAATTACTTTCTTATTCATTTTAACTTAGGATACCACCTGCTTTGCGGGTGGTAATGTCCTGCTCCTTACAGGATAAAATAAACTATGTATCACTCTGTGCATTCTGCTTAGGTTTAAAGCCACCTTCTATGAAGGTGGTAGTTTACTGATATTACTATAAAAATTTACTTACGAATGACCGAACTAGGGAGCCACCACCAATCCCTATACTGAAAGCAATAACCATCTTGGAGGTTCCTGCCACCAGTTCAATGCTATTGCCCATAAACGCCAAACCTACTATGCAAATAATAATTGCTGAAATGTATCCCAAGAGATTTATTTTCCAAAATATCTTGAATGTAAAATCTGCTTTTTTCCTAGCACTATCTAGTTTATCCAGAAAATGTACTGCCAATCCAAGCAATACAAAGGGGAACAGTTGTAATACAATGTTCCAGTCAATTAATTTTTCCATTTTACAAAAATTTACCGATAAAAAATTGAGCTATTCCCAGAATGACGAGTAAGGCAGCACCCCAAGTCATAATTTTAGTAATGTTATCCCCGTTTTTTCTCAACCTTTTTTCATGATCATCCAATGCCTTATCTATTCCAGCTTTATATAATACAGGATAAGAATCCCGTATATTTAATTTCTCCGTTTCTAAAAGTTGAATTCTTGAGGTAGTTGTATCTTTTAAATCTTTTATGTCCGCCTTAATATCAGTTTTAAGCTCAGTAAACTTTTCAGTAAATCTTTTGTCGAGATTATTAACAGATTCAACTAAAATTAACAAGGTGTCATGATCTTCTGCGCCTCTTGTATGAAACATCTTATTGGCTTCAGCGGCGGAGTTTGCCACTACTTTAGTGGCATCTAGGGCGGAATTAGCTATTACTTTTGAGGCTTCAATAGCTGCATCTGCAATAAATTGAACTGCTTGTGCAGCAGCGTGTTCTAATTTTGTGTCGGCTTGATCTATTACGTTAGCCTTTTGTTTTGCTGCCATAAATTATAATAAGTTTAATTTAACTTAGAAATCCACCGTCTTTGACGGTGGTTATGTACTGATTTTGCTTCGCATAACTATTAACCATAATACTTGTTTTTGTTAAATCATTATCTGTCTTTGTGTTATGTTAAAGGCTGACAAATATCGAAAATATTCAGGCATGCATGGAACGTGCCGCAAGGCTTCCGGAGTTGCTGGCAATCTTTTCTTAGATGTGCTTCATCCTGCTTAACCCGTGATTCCTCATGAGTTTTGTTGCAAGCTGTCATCAGTGCCTCTAACTTATGTAACTCCAAATCGCTCATAACTACTTTTCTATTTTTTAAGTTAGTAAAAAATGATCTGCATCGACAAGTCACGGCTGGCCCCGGATTTTGGCACATAACCACCGGCATAATTATTGTCCGATCCTTTCCCTAAAAAAATCGGAGTATTATAATAGGGTATAATCGTGCTTTTTGGAATCACCACATCCTTCGTCATAACCAAATCACCATTTACCCACCACCGCAAACCATCGACCCGTAAGGCGCACTCAGTCCAACCATCTGGTTTCAGTTCTATTTTCCACTCCTTATCCAGTTCACGATTATCATTCAATCCGCTTGAAATTGGCATATAATACCTAGGATAAAGATATATATGATCGCCTTCTTTAATTACCCCAAAGTTACTGCCGCCTTTGTGATAATCAAAACGCCCTTTTGCTGGTAATTTCAGACCGAAATTAGGTATAGGATAAGTAAGGCTGTCGCATTGCCACCAATCCACGGATAATCTGAATTTATACCGTAATTCCGGCGACCATGACGGCATGATTGGCATAGGGAAGGGCTGATTCTGACCGGGATGGATGGTTAGGTTCATAATTTTTCTATTATCACATTAGCTAAAATTATAGCATTCGCCATTCTTAACCAGAGTAGTTGAAAACGGAAACTCGTCTTTGCTAATTTCCTGAATTGTGTTTATTAAAACATCTGATCCGGTGAAAACGAGAAATTTAGTTCCGGCTAATTCTATTTGCAAATGCAAACATTTGCCGGATTTGTTTTTAGGAAATTTGCTATCTTCTATTTTAAAATCACAGACAACAATTTCCTTATTCAAAATTTTAGACATTTTTATTTTATCGCCAGTAAAAGGATTGCACTTGTTGGTAATGCCCAACTCGCTAAATGATCTCATGCGCAGATTTTTTTTATTAAGTTTTTACTATTAGAATATTTAAGCCAACCCCAGTAAGAGGCCAGTGAACAATATGCTATTTTATTATGGGTTCTCTTATAATTCAGTACCGCTCTAATGAATCGTTTTTTTATGGATTTCCTTATTTTGGTATGGGTTGGATAGAAAACAAATCCAATAAAATCAATACCCGTATAGGAAGGGAATATTCTCCAATCATTTTTAACGGTTAATTTCAATGCTGACAATTTGCCTATTATTTCACGTAACAGACTATGCAAAAACTCTTTACTTTCGTGCAAAATCACTATATCATCACAATATCTGAAATAGTGCTTTATTCCCTTAACTTCCTTTATCCAGTGATCAAAATCGGATAAATATAGATTAGCAAAAGATTGACTCAGATAATTACCAATAGGTAGCCCATCTGCCGAATCTATCATTTCATCCAATAGCCAAAGTAAATCGTTATCCTTTATTTTTCTACGAACAGCCAATTTAAGTACATCATGATCTATGGATGGGTAGAATTTTTTAACATCCAATTTCAGTACATAATTTGTACTAGGTTGCCGTATAGCTTTCTTGACCTTTTCGGCTGCACTATGAATCCCTCTACCCTTAATACAGGAATAGGTATCAGCAGTCAATGATTTATTAAAAATTGGTTCAACAATGATCATTATGGCATGATGCAGTATCCGATCAGGATAATATGGAAGCCGATATATTTCACGCTCCTTCCCGTTATCAACCACTTTTTTAAAAACACGATACTTACTGGTGTGAAATGTTTTATTAAGCAAACCGACCTGTAAATCTCTCAATAATTCATCCCGATTACTGTCGAATTTTTCAATCTGTTTTTTACATTTCTTCCCTCTCCTTGCCTTAATGTCTGCAAGTTCAAGATTCTCAATCGAACAAATTTTACTATATAAATTACCGTATCTTTTCATCACATTAGCTGTATTGAAAGGAAATCTTCGCTCTCGCTACCAATATCCTTTTTGCTTAATTTATTTTTCACCAAGAGGTGAGGTTTGAATATCTGAGAAAAGAAACAGTTTAGACGACCCCCGATATTCGTGTTCGTGTTCGAGGCAGCGTTGTTCGAGTTCACGTTACCGAATCCAGCATTGAGCGCATTATTGGAATTGCCTCCAACGATAGGAGCCTTAAAATATTCACAACCTTGGTAATTTTTCATTTTTGGTGTCGTTCGATTTCGATTCCGTTACCGAATTACTTCACTTTCGTTTTTCGTTTTCGTTTTTTCTCGTTCTAAATCTCATTTTTCCCGTGTTAGATCCCAAAACAGCTAAGACGACCCCCGATAGACGTGAACGTGTCCGAGGCAGCGGTGTACGAGAGCACGTAACCGAAGCCAGCAATGAGCGCAGAAAGGGAATGGCCCCCAACGATAGGAGCATACCACGCAGTAACAGCAACGGGTTGTGGTGTATAGAAATAATCGCACCACCACGTAGCATTAGATGAACCTACTGTTTTAGGCATAATCAATCCACTATCCTGCATTAATTTCACATAATCAGAGGTTAGTGGTAAATTTCCGGCATTGACATAATTAGCTAGTGTACCATCCACGAAAGTTTTTGTATTCCTTTGGTAAATAATGGACGTACCGCCATCCCCAACGTTATTATGTAGTATATTAATCCCATCTAACCATTTCCAGATATGGCCGAAAGGCATCTCAATGCCACGATACCTATTGACCGTAAAAGTCCGACTAACACCCGCCCCGCCGAAATCAGCAGCGACGTAATTAACTTCACCGCTTCCATTTCCCAACGTATTAGAGGCTCCGCATGGTACAAAGGGATAATAACCATTAAAGGCATTCCATTCCCCAGATACAGCCGTAGTAACTCCGTTTCCTAATGCTCCTTGGTGATAGCCTGACGTAGTTAATACTGCATTCACCGCATCCTGACTATTACGGGTTGCATACTCCATTACGAATAACCAGACTATTGCACTGTATTGTTCACCTGTTTGCAGTGACCACTTTGTACCCCGATTATCGGCATAAGTCCTGAAATCTGTCCTTGAAATGAGCGTTGCAGGCCGACCCAGAAATGTATTGGTCTGGGCATCATAGGCAGCATTATTATTCCCACCCCTGTATTCTGTGGCTGCATTGATAATAGACCATAATTTTATCGTGGGAGTTCTGTTGATAACACCTTCGTATGCGGCAACATAATGTTTTTGAACCCTTGTATAACCGACTAGCGGTATTAGGGACATACGATACTCATAAGTGTTACCGACCAATGAAGTCAGATAATAAAATGTCGGAATTTCCACCATTACCTGCCCATCAGTCCCATCCAAATTACTGGCATCTCCACTTGATTTTTTTGTCCAATCCGCTGCATTCAGATAATAATTAACTGTGCCATCATCGTTTAACAAGCAACCCGCCATCAAGGACTGGATAGGAAGCGTTGCATGATACCACATATTTCCAATTCTCGTTACTGCCGGGTCGGATGCTGTAATATCAAACTGAATCCCGTAATACTGAAGTTGTGTGGTACTCGCCCAGTTAGTGCCATCGGATGTCAGGACATTACCGAAAGTTCCTGGTGCAAGAAATGCAACATTCCCCACTCCTGCCCCGACTATTATATTCTTATCAGTAAGTGTTACCAATCCCGTTCCGCCTTTTGGTACCGTTACGGGTACTGGTAATGCTTCTGATTGATTAATGCTATTTATTGTTGCCATATCTAAACTATTGTTATATTTCCGATAGATCCAGTTATCATAAATTCAAGATTTGCCACGACACATACTAATTCAACCGAATCGTAAGTTAATGTGCTTTGTATGTATCCTCCTGCACCAGTAGTAGTATTCGTGCTGCCAAAGTGAATGATCTGGTTTGCGTTCTGTGCAATTTTGAAAAGATTTTGGTTCATCCCCGCAACTTTTATAACCGTTCCGATAGCCGCCGTAACTGGTAACGTCAAAACACATAAAGATGCCTTATTTGCCAATGTTCCGGTATTAATAGCCAAGTTGCCGTCTGCGGTTACTATCGACCAAGTTATTGACGGAAGAATAATATCTGCACTGCCATCAAAAGCCACCCCATTAATATTCTTCGTGGCCGCCAATTTGGTCGCTGTACCAGCATTGCCGGATGTATTTTGGTTTAAGGTAGGAACATCAATCGCATCAATAACATTCCAACTAGGAACTGCGCCATTACCACCCGTTCCGGTCTGGTTAAAAAAATTCTTAACCGCAGCCGTGTTCGGTGGCAGTAAAGTGGTTTCATCTACATTGGACTGATAGGGTATTGACCCTAGTAAAGTTGTATTATTTCCCCCGACCAAATTAGTCGTTTTGGCTGTCGTGCCATCCGTGGCCACCAACGTTTTTGAACCCGTTGGGAGGGTAATAACGGATGTATCATCGGCACTATCGAAAGTAATGATCTTGTTGACCGTTAGTTTTTTCCCGGTCACTATGGAAATTCCCTGGTAACTCACCGACCAAGAAGCGGCATCCGTGCCAGAAAGTAAAATACAGGTCAATATAGCCGAAGTGCCACCAGCCACTATCACGATGGCATTTCCACCGGAAGAGTTGACTGTTATCAAATCCGTGCTGTTATTGATGATTTGCCAATTCCGTCCTAGTGTTAAAGTGGATACCACGGGCATCACTACGATTTGGGTGGTAATTCCGGTAAAAAATTGCTGGCAGTGGCTCGATACAATTAAAGTTGTCGTTCCTACGGCTGTTACGGTTGTCGCATATCCACCAATGGCAACAGTTGATGTCGTAGAAGGAAGGGTAATGATATTAGTTGCACCCGAACCCACTATTGTAGCATCTCCCCCAGATAAGGTCAGTTTGCGTGGTGTTACCCCACCTGCTATATCAAAACCATCGTCATTGATAGTAACGCTTGTGTTTTGTGAATTTTGGGTTGACATAATTTTATTTTATGGAATGATTATGATCGTTACCGTGTTATTTGCCTGTAAATATTGAATATCCCCGTCCGGTGAGCCACCGTTGCAAGTCATAAGAGCTGATGGTATTGTAAGTGTAATTATGTTTCCGATTATATTTAAAAATACAAAGTTATCACCCGTTGTCCCACCTAAATTAATACAACTTGGTAAATCTAAATTCGTAATGTTTACCCAATTTTGAAAACAATTAGAACCAATATCAGCTAATACAGGAAATGATAGATTAATTAATCCAGTACAACCCTGAAAACAATATGTACCAGCAGTCACTAATGACGAAAAATTAGGATTAATTAAACCAAAACAATTCTGAAAACAATCGCTATCTGCCGTAATTAACGAACTGAAATCAGGATTAATTAATCCAGTACAATTTATAAAACAACCGCTACCTGCCGTGGTTAACGAACTGAAATCAGGATTGACTAATCCAAAATAACTAGCAAAACACCATAATCCGGCACTAACTAAATTTGGAAAATCATATTGTGGTAACATAATTACATAGTTAAAAACATCATTGCCTAAAGTTGTATAACTACTAAAAGGAAGGGTTAAGTCAGCTAATACCACGCAATCGGCAAACACTTCATTACCCAAAGTCACGCAAGCGGGTAAGTGAATTTTAGTTAAAGCAAAACATCCTAAACCTATATTGAAGTCGCTAAACACACCATTTTCGCAAGCAATCACACAACCCAATAAATCGACCACATGAAGCAAGGATGTACCACCCGGATCGTTGTCACCAAATAAGTAAGCGGATAAGGTAATACCACTACCGCCTTTCAGGTTCACCCAAGAGCCAGTGACTCCAACTGAAGTAAATGGAGTTCCGTTTGTAGGTAAGTTAAAGAATATGTTCCAGTCAGCAACCACTGTAGCATCACCGCCGATCATCAGGGAAGCATTCGCAATCGCATCAAACTGCATATAAAGTCCGGGGTCTGCTACGATGATATTACCCACCGAACTGATCACTTCCCATCCCAAGTTCGCTTCCATGCAAACCAATTCCACCGAATCATACGTTAATACGCTAGTTATAAATCCACCCACCCCAACCGCAGTCGCTTGATTGCCAAATTTTATATACTGATTGGCACCTTGAGTAATCTCCCAAAGCCCTACATTTTCACCTACCACCCGGATCACATCACCAACTGCTGAAGAGGCAGGGAGAGCCAACGAAAGCAACGTTCCCTTATTCGCAAATGTTCCGGTATTAACAACTAAAGTTTTATTGATCGTTGCTACTGACCAAGTGAATGCTGATATTGGAGGATTATATAAAGGCATAATTTGTTTTTTTAAACTAAATTTAAGTTAACTCCGTGACCCTTGCTGCACCGTTTGCGCTCGCCCAAATGCCATCTATTATACCATAGTATCCAAAAGGGACTTCATAATACGCATCGGCAATCATTTTGACCGTGCAACTGGTAAGCGAAGCCGTAGCACCTAACTTTAGATATAGAATTGCAGTTGAATCATTCCATATCGTTGCCCCCAACCTTGCTGTATTTGCTGCTAAAATGGTAACATTGGAAGCAGAACCACTGACATTAGAAGGTGTTCCTGTTAATGCTTTTTGAGTAATAATTTGTCTTCCCTGCACATCAAAAAAGGCGTCTACTCTGTCATTGGTTGAAACTGCCGTTATTGGAGCGGTAGAAGCTCTACCTCCAATTTTTATCGGATTGCCGGCATCTATTGCATCATTGGCAATTTCTGAATTAACAACGGTTCGCAAATTGCCATTTATATCAGTTTGACGCATTGCCACATCGCCATCAGTATAAGTCGGTGGAGTAGCATTATACTTTCCTCCTATCGGTATAACTTTTGTTACACCTACACCTACACCATTATCCGCTACCACCACTTCACCACCGATACTTGATATATCCTCTTTGGCTGATAGAATGGTTGGTATTACACCTGCACCCGTTGTACCATCATGGATCTGTGAAGGTACTGTTTTAACGGTTCCGGTTCCTAATGTCAGGTCAGATGTGCCATCGGTTATTTTTGCAAATGGAGCATTGGTTTTCGCCGATCCTGTAGGTGGAACCGTACCATCAGTACCCACTTGCTGTGTTGCAAGCACTAAAGTTGCGGTTGATTTTCCTGTATTAGCAGCTTTAACATTTGCCCGGTTATCGGTATCTGCATCCTTTAATTCTACTGCACCAATCTCTATATCATTTGATAAAATAACCTTCAATTCACCCTTTGTGTTGAACTGCGCCATTGCTATGTCACCATCGGTATACGCACCTTCAGCCGCATTCACTTTCCCACCGACAGGTACAGGAATGGTTTCACCAGAACCCACGGCATTGTCAGCAACTAAGGTTTGCCCACCTACGGCTTTAATATCAGCCCAATGATTAAAAGAAGCATTAATCCCCAATTCATACACATCACCTACTGTGAATGGAGTAGTAACACCCGTTATTGTGACCACCCCCCCTGCATGGGTTAATTTAATACCATTGATCCCATTGATATAATACATGGGCGTACCGCTTGCAGGCACTACCTTGATATAAACCAATTGTGCATTACTTGTTATCGCAGGATATGTACCCGATAGCGTTACTGTCGTACCTGAAGTATACGCTATTGCACCTCCATCCGTGCCTGCATGGTAATCAGCAGCAGGGATGCCTATACTCGAAGGATTAACTATTAATGCTCTGCCTGCTCCAAATTGCGTATTGCTCATTGTGTATAATTATTATTAAACAATTATAATGTTTGTTGCTTTAACTCCTGTAACCACGTAGTCAATCGTGGTAGTTATTGCCGTAATAACTATTGACCTGTATCCAATTGGGTTAACGCCTACCGATAATACTCCACCATTTCCCCTTAACAGGCAAATCGACCCATCTGTAAATGTAATAGTCGCATTATCATTTCCAACGTTCTGTATGGTAATTGATTGCCATCCATCCGGGATTGTAATCGTTTTATTCGTTACTGTATTCCCTGTAATTGCCACATATATTTGTATATCAGACATCTTGTAAGAATTATGTTATTTTTTTCGCTGCCATTTTATTGGTAGTATTTTTGTCAACCGCATTTCCTCTGCTCGGCGAATTATGTGCGCTTTTGCCAGCCTTTTATGCTTTGACCGACCATAGCTTGCAATGGCATTGGCTAAATCAACACGGGTAACAATCGGAAAACTGCCATCTGGCAATGCCTTATGTAACCGGGCTAGTGCCACCCGTTGTTTGTCAGAGTAACCAACTTTCTTGTGATGCTCTAAATCACGGTAAGTAATTGTCATTTTTTTGCATTTAAAATAATTTTATGAATTACGTCATCTGGTAGAAATATTGCCTCTTTTCGCAATCCACAATCTCGGTTAATGATGATATATTTGCTTGCATTTTTGCCATTCTTGCCATCAAACCTCATGATAAATTCCAGATCAGTTTTACGCACGCCTTCCTTCCTTGCAATTTGGTCAAAGATAGTGTCAATATAACCGTTCACCAATCCGTCTATATCTATATTTCCCAATATTAATTTTGCGAGTCCCATGATCTTTTACCAGAGGGAACTGTCTGCTTGAGCTGACAGGGGAATCTGGATTTCTTTTTTAATGAATAAATTTTGTTTATTAGATATATCGTTATATATTTGCAGAATATTTAACTGCTTGTTATGAATCTGAATAAAAATACAAGTGCTGTTTTCAGTATTAAATTTCATTTGGTATGGTGTTCCAAATATCGGCTTAAAGTATTGACGGACGATGTAGAAAACAGATTGATAGAGCTTTTGCATGAAAAGGCAAAGTTGCTTGATATTGAAATAGAAACTCATGAAGTGATGCCAGATCACGTTCATTTGTTTCTGACTTGCCAAAATTCCAATCTTAGTCCTAATAAAATCGCAGCACAGTTTAAAGGGTATACTTCCCGTGTATTGAGAAAAGAGTTTAAGCATCTGATGACCCGTATGCCCTGTTTGTGGAGTAGGTCTTATTACATAGGAACTATTGGGTCTATTTCTGAAACGACCGTCAGGCAATATATTGAAAACCAAAAGAAACGTTGATTGAAAAAGTGCTTTACATACCGCTTGTATCCTACAAAAAGTCAGATTGTACGTATTGCGGATCAACTGACGGAAGCCAAGCGTTTGTATAATTGCGCTTTGGAACACCGGATAGCGGTCTATAAAATGACGGGCGAATCTGTCAGCTATTACACGCAAGCTGCGGAATTGAAGCAGATCAGGGCGGAAGGTATTTGCAAGTTGGCGAACTTTTCCGCTTGTCAGGATGTGCTTCGCAAACTGGATAAAACATACAAAGCATTCTTTGGCCGAATTAAGAAAGGTCAAAAAGCCGGATTCCCACGGTTTAAGAACGCTCAAAGGTTCCACACGATTACCTATCCGTCTTATGGTGATGGTTGTAGACTGACCGGAAGCCATATCTACTTGCAAGGCATGGGTACTATTAAGATCAGGTTGCATCGACCGGTCGAAGGAACGATTAAGACGGTCAGCATTACCGAAAAGAACGGTAAATACTACGTTTGCTTTGCGTGTGAGGTACAACCCAGCCCACTTCCGGAAACAGGAAAAAGCGTGGGTTTGGATATGGGAATTGAGAGTTTTGCCGTGACTTCGGATGCCCAGTTTATTTATAATCCCAAATGGTATAAAACGGGCCAGAAAAGACTTCGGGTATTGCAGCGTA
>Ga0208045_1000655_pt1 | contig 12882 bp, 16 predicted proteins | sample PL_2010_200m_FD_184160 | JGI IMG/M metagenome (GOLD analysis project Ga0208045, IMG submission 184160) | Freshwater microbial communities from Powell Lake, British Columbia, Canada to study Microbial Dark Matter (Phase II) - PL_2010_200m... | ecosystem: Environmental > Aquatic > Freshwater >...
AGTATTCGGCGTGGGTGCTGCCCACTTTGAAGGCCAAAGAACCGCCATATCTGGCTGATTTCCTGCGAAATACAGGGCCAAGGTCTACATCTGGATGCTTTCTGTCGACGACGGTGCCAGGAATACTTGCCAATTTGGAGGCCTTGAAAGCCTCCCAGGGAAATCGGTGTGACACGTGGCACTTGACACCTGACACGGATTTGAAGGAGGCTTCCATGCCCGATCCATCCTCCACTGCCCACCTGACTGCCCAGACCGCCCTCATCCCGGCTATCAACGCCTGGGAAATTTACTTGAACGACCAGGGACGCTCACCCAACACCATCAAGGCTTTTCTTTCCGATGTGCGCTTGCTGACGAATTTCCTGCCTCCCGACCGCAGCCTGGGAGCCATTACCACCAACGACCTGAACAGCTTCCTGGCGTGGATGGAAAGGGAGCGCGGCGTGCCGTGCAGCCCCAAGACCCTGGCCCGGCGCATCACCGCCCTGAAATCCTTCTTCCGCTGGTTGCAAAAGGGCGGCGCGCTGCTGGTTGACCCGGCCGAGAAGGTCGTCCAGCACTCGGTCATCAGCCCCCTGCCCGAGGTGCTGACCGATTCCGAGGTCGAGGCTGTGATGCTGGCCGCGGACCGCCACCGCCGCCAGCCGAAGCCGGACGCCCGTCCCTACGCGCTGGTAGCCTTGTTGATCGCTACGGGCGTCAAGAAGTCCGAGTGCCTGGGTATCCACCTGAACCACATTGACCTAACCGCACCCGGCGGGCCGCTCGTCTTCATCCGCTACGCCAGTCCCGCCAACCGCTATAAAGAGCGCAAGATCAGCCTCCCCGACGATTGGATCCCGGCCTACGAGGAATACCTGTCCCAGTACAACCCGGTGGATCAACTCTTCCCCTGGTCGCCGCGGCGGCTGGAGTATCTGCTGGAAGACATCGGCAAGGAAGCCGGCCTGCCGAAGCACTTGTCCTTCGACATGTGCCGCTGGACGAGCGCGCTGCTGGACGTGATGAACAACGCCGAGCCGGAGAAAGTCCGCCAGAAACTGGGCATCTCGAAGATCCAGTGGCGCGAGATCAATATGAAGTTACGGCAGTTATCGGGGAAAACCGCGACGCGAGCCTGGGCTTTCGAATGAGGGTTACTTACTCAGGGTGAGATGAACAACTCGCTTCGTTGTTTCAGCAACGCGGAATGGGTGCGCCTGTCGGAATCCCGGCGCCCAGGCAATTTCCTCCCCCACACACACCAGCGGCCACTGCGCCCTGGCCCTTTTGGGCAATTTGACGTTGACGAAAAAATCAGACAGTTTGACGGACTGCCCGTCCATGCCGAGCGGCTGAAAGCGATCCCCTGCGCGGCGCGGCCGGACCTGGAGCCTGCTCCCCGTTAAATCGGCATCCAGCCAAGCGGACCAGTTATCAGTGGGCGGTGAGTAGTGGACAGTGGGCGGCAGGCAATGTTCGATGGTCAACACCCACCCATTTCCCAACTCCCACTGACCACTGTCAACTGTCAACTGCCCACTAACCTGCGGCCATTGCGCAAAGGGTAAATCCGCCTCGTAAGCGGCGAGGTAGAGCTTTCCGCTTTCCCCAAAAAGGTACAAGCCGTTCACAAAATCAACCTGTTTGCCAGCAGGAGTCTCGACGAACGCCGCTGCCCGTTCCAACGCATCGAAACCAAAATCGCGGCTGGCGGGACGCAGCGACTCGGCCGCGCGGCGGATCAGATTCCGGCGCAAGCCCACCGAGACGTTTGCCAGCCTCTCGCGATCGAAAGCGATGAAGCCAGCGCCGCGCTCCGTCAGGCAATCCTGCCACGCCCGGGCCACAACTTCTTCAAGGGCGGCATAATCGCCTTGCAAGGCCTGCGCTGACCGGAGGAGAGTCTCTTTGAAGCAGGGATTGTAGTTTTCGAGTTCAGGGATCAAGGCGTGGCGCAAACGGTTGCGGAAATAAGTCTGGTCGGCGTTGGAAGGATCGAAGTGAGGCTTCAGGCCATGCTCGATGCAATAGACTTCGATCTCCGTGCGCCAAACGGAGAGCAGTGGCCGCACGATGGGAATCTCAGGGTCGAAGTTTGGAAGCAGGCTGCGGTAAGCCATGCCCTTCAAGCCAGCCAGCCCGGCACCGCGCAGGAAGTGCATCAGCACCGTCTCCACCTGGTCGTCAGCGGTGTGACCGACAGCCACGGCTTGAGCGCCATGCTTACGAGCCTGTGCGAAGAGGAAACGATAGCGCAGCGTGCGGGCAGCCTCTTCGATGGAAAGCATCTCACGATCCGCGAAAGCGCGCACGTCGGCGGAGTCGGTCTCGAAGGGCAGGTTCAGGCTGCGCGCCAGCCCGGCAACGGCAGCCGCTTCCAGGTCCGCTTCGGGGCGCAGCTTGTGATCGAAGTGCGCCACGATGACCGCGTATCCCGCCTGGCGCAAAACGTCCAGCAGGCACAGGCTGTCCGGGCCGCCGGAAACGCCTGCCAGAACGGGCAAGCCGGTTTTCAATCCACAGTATTGGCGCAGGATCAATTCAAGCTGTTCGAGCATGAACCAAGTCTAACAGAAAATCCCCTCAGCGTGGGATATAGAATGCCGGAGTCCGACGACTCCGTCGTCGGATTGCCGCGCTATGAACAATTCAGCCGCATGTAATCGGTCTTCTTGCGGCCAAACAACCCGGCGAACAGGTGGTAGAGGGCGTACAGCTCCAGCGAAAATGGCAGGTAGCCGCCGTAACCGAGCAGGGGCATCTCGAAAACCTTGAGCCAGCCGCCCCAGGGCACGTGATAGACCCACTTAGGGTAAGCGTAGAAATTCCACATCTCCCAGAAGAAAGCCGTCAGCAGCACGCCCAGCCAGAGCGAAATCACCGGACGCCAATCGCCGTGACGGGTGTGCTCGGCCAGGGAGCGGTTGCCCAACCAGACGTTGAGCGGCTCCAGGATGAAGTAGACGGAAAACCAAAGGAAGGGAAAGAAAAGGCGCGGCCAGGCCAGCATCAGGGCCAGCATGACCCATCCGGCGATGAAAAAGCTGATCGTGGTCGCTTTGTTTGGGCGGATGACCAGTCCGCGGCCCAGGCGTTTTACGAAGCCAAAGCTGGCAACCAGTTCGGCGCTGCCGAAGACGGCCGGGATAACGATGGTGAAATTCAATGTCGTCCACGAGACAAATTGCAGCGGCGTGAAACTCGATATACCTTCGTAGACCCAGTTCTGCGTGCGCAGGTTGAGCGCCTCGAACAACCACCAGACCGGCGCGGAGACGACGAACAGGCCAACATATTTCCGCCAGCCGCGCGCCAGCAACGATGTACCGGTGCGCCAAAATACCAGCGCGTCCACCGTCAGACAATAGCCCAGCCAGAGCGGGAAGAAAACCCAGTACGTGCGCAGCCCGTTCAGGGTCCAGTTGAGCGTCCAGAAGATTGCAACGAGGATGAGGCCAATCCAGCCATGGAGCGGGAATTTGGCTTTCATCCAGCGGCCTCGTAAAGTTCCACCAGCACGCCGCCCGTGGATTCGGGATGGACAAAGGCGTACTGCTTCCCATCCACCGCCGTGATCGGCGTCTCGTTGATGAGACGCACGCCCCGGGCCTTGAGCTGGGCGAGCATGGCCTGGAGGTTGTCCACCTCCACGCAGATGTGGTGCATGCCGGGACCGCGCTTTGTCAAATACCTGGCAATGCCCGAATCGCCGCTGGTCGGTTCGATCAGCTCGATCTCGCTTTCGCCGGCAGGCAGGAAAGCCACCTGGGACTTTTGCTCTGGCACGTCGCGAATCTCGGACAGGTTCAGCCCCAAGGCATCGCGCCAGAACAAGAGCGACTTATCCATGTCGTCCACAACGACGGCGACGTGGTGGATGCGGTTGATTTTTGGCATAGGATTCTCCCTTGATGTTTAGGGCAATTCTACCCCTTGTTCGACGATCAGCGGCGGGATGGACGGGTCAACGCGGCGCTGGGCGATGTGTTCCATAGCCTTGACGGCGTCGAACTCATTATCGAAAATGCGCGCCAGCACATCTTCGGGGAACAGGTCGCGGATATTGCCCCAGCCTTCGTCCGGCATGACGACTTCGGCGATGCTGCCATCCTCAGCCAGGCGAACGACCGCCGGGGCGCTGGTGGCTGTGCCCTCCGCCGAATCCGTAACCTGGCACTCGGCCCACACGTAGACTTCGTTACCCTGCTGCCCCCAGATTTCCCACTCGCACAAACCCTGATCCCGGCTGGCATCTGGATGCGTCTCTCCCACCGGCCCAAGCAGGATGCTGGCCAGGGCGCGTTCGTACAAAACCCAGCGCTGCGGTGATGGTAGAGTTACATGGGTGGCGGTCACATCCACTGGCGGCGCGGCGATCTCTGTATTCGGAACCGTTGCCAGCGTGCAGGCGAGGATAAGGATAAGCAGGGCAAGTGTGAGAATAGCTCTTGGGTTGAAAGGTTTGCTCATTTTTCCTCCAACAGTCAACTCTTGGATCGAATAACAACGGCGCGCAGAGTAACCTCCCCATCTGTAGGTTACAACTTCACGGGTTTGAATTCAGCGCGCTTCGAGCAGCTTGCTCAATGGAGAAGATACAATCATTTTACACCAACTTGCACTGCCGCTGCATGAAATATTGGGGAGTAACGTCAAATAGAAACCTGATTTCTGTCGTTGTGTTTCCCAATCTCAGGACGTAAAATAGTAGGGATGGACAAGATCCGCATCTTGCTGGCTGATTATCACCTACCGACCGGTCGGTAGGTGATGTATAATGGGATTCCATCGCCAAAATCCAAATTTCGAGGTGACCCATGACCGATTCGTCACGAAAGAAATTCATCATCGGGCTGGCCGTGATGCTGGCGGCGGGGATCGTGCTCACCGCCACAGCCGTCCACGTGCAAGCCATGTCCACGGCGGTGCAGGCGGGAACGGTCAACTGGCCGCTGGTCGAGGCGGCATTGACGAACCTGCCCGTCGCCGGCCCGGCGGCGACCATCCCGCCGCCCAAGCAGGAACCCTGCCTGTCCTGTCACATCACGGGGGAGAACAAGAATCTCTGGACGCCGCTCGCCCGCTGGCTCGTCTTCGGCACGTTCGGGCTTGTCTTCGCCTTCGGCGTCTACCGCTCGGCCTCGGTCTGGACGCAGCGCAAGGCGTGGAAACCGCTCACCGTCCGCGCCGCCGAATGGGTGGACGAGCGCTACCAGGTCTCCGAGCCGCTGTCTAAAATTCTCAAGAAGCCAGTTCCAAAATTCGCGCTGCACTGGTGGTACTGCCTGGGCGGCATCACCGCTTTCCTGTTCGTCGTCCAGGGGCTGACCGGCATCATGCTGGCCTTCTACTATAAACCCACCGCCGCAGACGCCTACGCCAGTATCCAGTTCATCGAGAACGAGGTGCGCTTCGGGGCGGCCATCCGCGCCATTCACGCCTGGTCGGCCAATGGCATGATCGTGATGTGCGTGGCGCACATGCTGCGCGTCTTCATCATGGGCGCGTACAAGCGGCCGCGCGAGTTGAACTGGATCAGCGGCGTACTGCTGCTCATCCTGACGCTGGCCTTCGGCTTCACCGGTTACCTGCTGCCCTGGGATCAGCGCGCCTTCTGGGCCACAACCGTCGGCACGCAGATCGCGGGCGTCATCCCGGCCATCGGCAACCTGGCGCTCGTCTTTTTGCGCGTCGGCTGGAACGTGAGCGAGGCGACCCTCGGCCGGTTCTACGCCCTGCACATCATCGTCATCCCGCTGGCGACGGTGGCGTTCATGCTGGTGCACTTTATGATGGTGCGAAAGCTGGGCGTCAAGAAGCCGCTATAGGTGATTGGGTGACGTTCTCTAACGTCACCGGATGCGCAAGAGAGCGCATCCTAATCGCGAGAAATAACGTAGGAGCAATATATGACTACTCCAAATCCTGAACCTGAAAAAGACAGCATCCCCTTCTATCCTGATCACGTCAAGACCGAACTCTACGTGATGATCGGGATCGTCGTCCTGGCGGTCATCGTCGGGATCCTCGGCCTGCTGTTCCCGGTCGGCCTGCAGGCCCCGTCCGACCCGCTGAACACGCCCCTGCACGTCAAGCCGGAATGGTATTTCCTGTTCCTGTACCAGATCCTCAAGATCATTCCGCCAAACATTCTAGGCATCGAAGGGACAGCCTTCGGCGTGGTTTCCATCATGGCGGCCTTGGTCGTAGTCATGCTGTGGCCCTTCTTCGATAAAAAGGAGGATACCAAGAAAGCCACCTGGATCCGCGTGGCCGTGACCATCCTCGGCCTGATCCTCGTCATTGCCCTGACCATCTGGGGAGAGGTGAGTTGACATGAGCGACATTACACGACGCGACTTTTTGAAACTGCTGCAAGGAGCCGGCGCGCTGATCGGCGTGAGCGCCGTGGCCACGCCAATCGTGGCTTATTTCTACCCGCCCAAACTGATCGAGATGCCCACCGAGCCGGTGCTGGTCTGCCCGGAAGCAGACCTGCCGGTCGGACAGGCGAAGACGGTTGAGTTTGGCCGCTACCCGGCCATTGTCATCCATACCGAGGACGGCCTGAAAGCTTACTCGGCAGTCTGCACGCACTTCGCCTGCCTCGTCAAATGGAATCCTGAAACGAAGCGGCTGGAATGTCCCTGCCACGAAGGTTACTTCGATGCCGCGGATGGCAGCGTCCTCTCCGGCCCGCCGCCCAAGCCGCTCCTGGCGCTGGCCGCCGAGGCGGTGGATGGACAAATCTACGTAAAGGTAGGTGAAGCATGAGCGCGGATGCAGTCGCTAGTCGTCAGTCGTCAGTCGTTAGTCGGTTGACTTTCCGCGAGTGGCTGGTTCGGACGATGCCGAGGGTTGGGGATTTCTTTGTGCATATCCTCGGTCAGGTGCGCATCCTCAAGAAGCTCTATCCCGGCGTGATGCACTTCATGATCTTTTGGGGCGTGATGATTCAAGTCATCGGGACGATCATCAACATCCTCAACATGGCGCTCTTCCTGCCGTGGGTCATCACCGCTCCGCGCAACGGCTGGTACCTGGGCTACGAGCTTGTGATGGACATCGCCGGGGCGATGATCCTGCTTGGCGTGCTGATGGCAGCTTTCCGTCGCTACGTGCTGCGCCCCAAGACGCTCGAAACGCACTGGGACGATACGGTGGCTCTGGTGCTGCTCTTCCTCATTGCGTTCGTGGGATTTACCAACGAGGGCATCCGCCTGATGGTCACGAGACCGGCCTGGGCGGCCTGGTCGCCGGTCGGGAACTGGACCGCGTCCATCATGACCGCGACCGGGTTCCCGGTCCAGGAAGCCGCGGCGTGGCACGACGCGCTGGTCTACACCCACGTCATCCTGGCGTTGCTACTAGTTGGCCTGGTCCCGTTCACCAAGATGCGCCACCTGGTCAACACGCCGCTCAACATTCTCGTCCGCCCGCGCCGCGAAACGGGCGAGCTGGCGAAGATCGAGGATATCGAGACGACCGAAATCCTGGGCGTCGGCAAGGTGGCCGAGTTCACCTCGCAGCAACTGCTCTCCTTCGACGCCTGCCTGCGCTGCGGACGCTGCGAGGAGGCTTGCCCGGCCAATTTCAGCGGGATGAAGTACTCGCCGAAGGAACTCGTCCAGATGCTACGCAAGACGATGGTGAGTGGGCTGATGACCGGCGAGACAAAGCCCGACGCCGAGATCATGAGTTCGGTCATGAGCGATGAATATCCCTGGCAGTGCACCACCTGCGGCGCGTGCATCATCAAGTGCCCGGCATTCATCAACCCGGTGGACGAGATCGTTGACCTGCGCCGCTACCAACTGCTGACCAGCGGCAAGATGCCCAAGTCGGTCGGCGATACGATGCGCAACATGGAACGGCAGGGCAATCCGTGGGGCATGCCGCCCGAAAACCGCATGGCCTGGGCGGAAGGGCTGAACGTGCGCGAGCTGGCTCCCTGTCAGGAAACGGACGTGCTGTTCTTCACCGGCTGCGCGGCGGCTTTCGACGAGCGCAATAAGAAAGTGGCGCGCGCCTTCGTTAAAATCATGCAAAAGGCTGGCGTGGACTTCGCCGTGCTGGGCTTCGACGAAACTTGCTGCGGCGAGACCGCCCGGCGCATGGGGCACGAGTACATCTTCCAGGAATTTGCCAAGCAGAACATCGAGACCTTTGGCAAGGTCAAGTTCGAGCGCATCGTCACCGCCTGCCCGCATTGCTTCAATACGCTCAAGAACGAGTATCCGCAGATGGGCGGGAATTATGAAGTCCTGCACTACAGCGAGCTGCTCGATGAATTGGTCAAGGCGGGTAAGTTACAGTTGGCAGTGGGAAGTGGGCAGTTGGCAGTGGGTAGCGGGGAGTCCGCCTTGAGAGAAGGTGAAGAGCCATCCACTGTCCACCGTTCACTGTCCACTGTCACATATCACGACTCTTGTTATCTCGGCCGCTACAACGACATCTACGCCGAGCCGCGCATCCTGCTCGATAAGGCGGGTGTTAACCGCGTAGAGATGGCCCGCAAGGGCGAGAACTCCTTCTGCTGCGGCGGTGGGGGCGGCGGGATGTGGCTGGAGACGGATGCCAACACGCGCATCAATCACCGCCGTCTCAAGGACGCGCTGGACGTCAAGGCCGAAGTCGTTGCGACCGCCTGTCCGTACTGCCTGCTGATGTTCGACGACGCCATCCGCTCGAAGGGCATCGGCGAGCAGATCAAGGTGATGGATATTGCCGAGGTGCTGGCCGCGCAGATGGAGGTCTAAGCTTTGGAGTGCGGAAGCTTGCTTCCGCAAATACTTGCTTCCGCTCCTGCCAGATGTGGAAGCCATGCTCGACCAGTTCGAGAACTGCGGCGCGTGCCAGATGTGTATGGATGCCTACCCGATCTGCGCGGTGACCTACCCGCGCCAGGTCGAGGGCCGCTACCGCCGCGAGGACGCGGCCGCCTGGCTGGCCTCCTGCGCGGGCTGCGGCATGTGCAAGCAGTCCTGCCCGCAGCATTTGCCGTTGAGTATCATTTTTACGCACGTGAAGCAGAAACTGGCAGAGACGCTGGAGTCCGCGCCGTGAGAAGGTTATTGACAGAGGTGCTATGCTGTCATGCATAACAAAGTATTGAATCCAAAATGCGCTCCCTGTGCTATACTTAAATTATGAACGGTAAATTCCAAATCAATACTTGTCCAACCTGTGGCAGTGACCAAATTCGGCGCGAAGTGCGCGATATTGTCCGAAAATATAAGGGGGTAACTTACACCGTTCCAGAGGTGGAGTTTTACGATTGCCCCGATTGCGGCGAGAAAGTTTATGACCGCGAAGCAATGCTGAAAATCGAATTCTATTCTCCCGCCTACCACAAAGCCGAAGCATTGGTTGAAGCCTGAAAGCAAATAATCGGGGCTGGCGCGACAAGAGCCGTCGAACGATTTAGGTTTAATGTGGAGGCGCAGTGAACCAGAGCCTCGACTTTCTCGCTTTCCGCCACATCAATCCTTAACCGTTGGGCGTCAAAAAAGTTGAGCTACTTTCGAAAAAAACGAGGAAGCTATGGGACCGACCAATCTTGATCTCAAACGGGAACAGCACGCCTCCATGGCGCGACCACGGTATGAGTACTCCTTGGCGGCCCGCTTCTTTTTTCTAGCCATGGACTTGGTGACAAGCCGGAAAACTACGCTGGCTAAAACGAAACTTCTCGAAATGCTGGCCAGCATTCCATATCAAGCGTGGGAAACTCGTCAATATGGACGGATGACGCAGGGCTATCGCAACCTGGCGGTGGTGCAACAAGCGCGCCAGATCGTCACTTGGGGACGGGAAGCGCAAGATAACGAATATTGGCATCTTCTGGTGATTCAAGAGAAGATGAAAGCCGATGGGCTGCCGGATCCCTGGTATCTGGTCCCGCCCATTCCGTGGCTGATAGTCTGGTCGTATAGGGTGCTTGCGGGGCTGTTGGCGCTGGTCAATCTACGCCGTGCGTTTCTGTTCAATGCCGAATTTGAAGATCACGCCGAGCACATATACGCGCAATTTGTGGCGGAACATCCGGAATGGGAAACGCAGCCCGTCCACAATGCGTTGGTGAAAGAGTATAGTAGTGATGTCAGTGTTTGGGCAGATGTCTTTCGGCGGATTGGGCTGGATGAAAGAGACCACCGCAATCGGAGCTTTGCCTACTCTGGCAAAGCGGAATGCGTGGTTCAGTATGAGGGGATGCCGGAGACAGATTCGCCAACCCCAGTCGGTCAATCTGGTGGCGCATCTTGGTAGGCCGAGTTGGTTCCGAAGCCTGGAAGTTGAATCATTGGACAGACGCCCAACAACCGCTTGCACACCGACCGCTGCGCTTCGCTCGCGAAAGGTGGGCGTGCAGAGCCAACGCAACGTTGTCTCAGGCGAGTCTTCAAGTCAGACTTCGCTTGCGGCGGGTGAAGCGGAACGTTGGCAGCGCAATCAAAAACCTCCCGCAGACTTTGCGCCTGCGGGAGGTCCGCTTTCCAGCCTATCTCAACCTCCCCGCCAATAATCTCCGCCACATCCAGCACCTATGCTGCCTCAAGGCGCGCGCATACCCACGAGCGAAGCGAGGTCGGCTTCACCCAGATGTTGGGCGGCATAAGGTCAACGATCAAGCGATTCGCTGAATCACAGTTTCTTGGGCGCCTACTCTCTCTCGATGAGAACTGAATCCGCATGATTGAAAAACCATACTGCAAGACCGGTAGCATCTTGTCTCTCTTACGGCGTCTCTCCAAGCACCAGCTTATACTTGAAAACCCCGCCTACGTATTCGACCATCCCGTTTAAGACATCACCCTTGTAACTGACCACGCCGCTGGCGGTTTCCTTCGGGCTACCGGAGGTAAATGTCACCGTCTGCTGGGTAAAATCCGCCTGACCGTTGGTATACCAGGTGTCCGTCTCCGAGCTGCAGGTCCCAATTTCCCGGTGCGGTGCAGTAAAGAGCAACTGGGCTGCGCCGTTGAGTCCGATGCTGAGCGAGACTTTGCTCTGCGCAACGCACTCCGTCGCCGGCGAAGCCACCTTCAGCGTGACCCACCCGGTGGCCTCGATCCATTTCGGGTAATCGCTGACCGTGAAATTGCCGCTGGCTTTGCTCCCAGAGCTCCTGGATTCGCAGCTTGCCGTGTAATCCCCCGGCTGGCTCACGCTGAACGTCAGGGTGCCAGTCTGTGTCACTGTCTTGCTGTCCTTATCAGGGACTATGTCGCCAATTAGCATCGTCGCGCCGTCTGGCGTGACGTAATAGCAGGTGATCATTTCGGGAGTGGCATACTGGGTCCAGCCGGCATCGTATATGACCTCCAGCGTAAAGCTGCCGCTGCCAGAGGGCGGGTTCACCGCCACACTTGTCACAAAGGAACTACTCCTGGAATCGGAATCGCCGGATCCAGGCAAATTGCACGCCAGCGCGGCCCCTATCAGCGCCAGAACAAGGAGAAACCAACGAGTGTGCATGACGACCTCCTGATGGATTTTCCTGGAGTGTTTATTCTCAAGAAGGACAGAATAGAGTAGCAAAATCACGACAACAACCAACCAGTCGCCTTTCTGGGGGCCGAGGTTCTGTCAAAGGACGGGCATCCAATTCAATGATTCAGGTCCAAGGCATTCCCTTGAGTCGATCCTGGTATAAGAGATTATACAAGAAAAAAGGTCGGAGGAGTCAATCTTGGAAGGGTACGATGATAAGGATTTCATCGGACTTTTCGCGGCCGGTTTTTCCTGGCAACGCTTCGCCGCTGATGATAACAGTGCAATCAAAAACCTCCCGCAGACTTTGCGCCTGCGGGAGGTTTGCCTTCCGTCTATTTCAACCTCCCCGCCACAATCTCCGCCACATCCAACACTTTAACTTGCCCGCCGTCGGCCTTGGCGGCATCGGTCAGCATCACCATGCAGAAGGGGCAGCCCACCGCCAGCGCCCCCGCGCCGGCGGCCTTGGTCTCTGCAGATTGGTTCCTGGCAAAGGTGGTGGAGGTGCTGCAAAATTGGGCGTAAGAGATGCGAGAATAAAGGGTAGAGAATAGTAAAATAGTGGTGTTCGCCGCAAAGACGAATTTCTTTTCTCGACTCTCGAATCTCTATTATTTGGAGCATAACATGGAACAATATGATGTCGTCGTCATCGGCGCGGGGCTGGGCGGATACGTGTGCGCCATTCGCGCCGCGCAACTCGGGCAGAAGACCGCCATTGTGGACAAGCAGTGGCTGGGTGGCGTCTGCCTCAAGCAGGTATTTTGACTCTTTCAGCCAGCCACAGGTTGACCAGCGTTTCGGTCGTCACCCCTCTTGCCTTCGCCGCGCGCCCGATCACTTCTGCCAGTTCTGGCACAAGCGCCACGACGAAAGCCTCTTCGCGGAGGTCAATGTCGAATGTCACATCTTGCATCTCGTCATCGTAATCCGCAGTGCTGTGAGTGTCCCAGAATTCGACGATCTCATCGATGCTGACGGAAGGATCAGGCATCGGGTCGCGAGTTAGTTTATTTTTTCCCATAATGTTTGCGCTCCTTGCTATCCATGTCACGGGCGCTGATGATCAAGGCTTCGTGTCCAGCTTTGTGGATAAAAAAGATGGTCAGATAGCGCCCTGAATCTGTTTGCCCGTAAGCGACATACAGGTGTTCGCCCTCATGTGATTGGCCTTTTCCTACGAGTCGGATACGAGGCGCGCCCATGAGAATTTGTCGCATTTCTTCAGGATAAATGCCATGCTTTGCTTCGATTTTTACAACGTACTGGCGAAGCCAGATGATACGAGTGATTTTCACTCTATTGCTCCTGCCGAATGTTGACTCTGACTTAATTTTATCATGTTTGTTGCATCAAAACTCGGTTCTACCTGTTTACGTGTATACTTGATACCCTCACACC
>Ga0208045_1000659_pt1 | contig 12850 bp, 9 predicted proteins | sample PL_2010_200m_FD_184160 | JGI IMG/M metagenome (GOLD analysis project Ga0208045, IMG submission 184160) | Freshwater microbial communities from Powell Lake, British Columbia, Canada to study Microbial Dark Matter (Phase II) - PL_2010_200m... | ecosystem: Environmental > Aquatic > Freshwater > Lake...
CGGATGTTGGCCATCTGGAAGAAGAAGGGGTTGAGGCCGCCTTCCTCGCAGGCGCGGCGGAAGGTGGGTTCGTGCATCAACGGCGAGCAGGATGCCACCACCACGCGGTTGAGGCCGAGATCTTGGATGTCTTGCTTGATGAGATCCTGGCCCGGGTCAGAGCACATGTAGGTGTAGTCGCGGGCGACGGCCACGCCGTCGAGGCTTTTGGCAAACTCAGCGACGCCGGCCACGTCCACAGTGGCAGCGATGTTCGTGCCGCAGTGACAGACGTAGACACCCGTGCGTATCTTGGCGTGGTTCATAGATCAGGTTTTACCTGCCTCCTTTACTATAACGGGGTGTCATTCTGAGCCGCTGGCGCTTTTCCAGCGGCGAAGAATCTCCAACGAGTAAGGCGGAGACCCTTCGGTCGCACAGAACGCTCCCTCAGGGTGATAAGCCCCATGAACTAAAGTTAAGATGCCTCGATAGGAAAACTCACCGATAAAGCTCCAATCATTTCGTCAACGATCTGGAGATCATTGAAGTGGAGCAGCGTGATGGCTTTGTTGCGGCAAGTCGCGGCGCAGGTGCCGCAGCCCTTGCAGAGATAGGCGTTGACGATGGCGTGCCTGGATTCGCCTGGCCGGTCTGCGCCGATCTCGATGGCGCTATAAGGACATGCGTCCGCGCACTGGCCGCAGCCGGCGCACATGAGCTGGCTCACCTCGGCAATCGAGGGGTCGAGGGCGATGGCGCCCTGATCCATCAGCGAGAGCGCCACCGCAGCCGCGCCGCCAGCCTGCGCCACAGTATCCGGGATGTCTTTAGGGGATTGGCATGTCCCCGCCAGGTAGATGCCCGCGTTGACCGTCTCGACCGGCGCCAGCTTGGGATGCTTCTCCAGAAAAAACCCGTCCCGGCTGCGGCTGACGCCAAAGGTGGAAGCGACAAGCCCGGTGTCCGCCTGCGGCTCGAATCCGGTGGAGAGCACAACCATGTCCACTTCCACATGATCGGGCTGATCGTGGAAGGATTCGTCCCAACGGACGACCAGCTTCTTGCCTTTCTTCGTGACCTGCTTGACGCGCCCGTGGTAGAGATTCACGCCCATCTTTTCGGTGCGGTTGAAGAACTCCTCGTAGCCCTTGCCGAAGGAGCGCATGTCGCGATAAACCTCGTGCACCTCGGCGTCCACGTAATCATGCACCAACTGGGCGATCTTGAGCGAGTACATGCAGCACGCCCGCGAACAATACTCATTGTATTTTTCGTCGCGGCTGCCGATGCAGTGCAGGATGGCGACCGACTTGGGCGGCTTGCCGTTCTCGAGCAGCACCTTGCCGCCCGTCGGCCCGCTGGCGTTGATCAGCCGTTCGAATTCCATCGCTGTGATGACGTTGTCCAGCTTGCCGTAACCCAGCTCAGGGACGCGGGCAGCGTCGAAATCTTTGAAGCCGGTCGCCAAAACGATGGCGCCGACGGTAAGGTCGAGGCGCTCCTCCTGCATATCGTGGTTGATCGCGCCGCGCTCGCAGGCCACCAGGCATTCCAGGCACTCCGAGCAGACGCCGCAGCGCAGGCAGCGTTCGGCCTCGGTCAGGACTTCATCTTCGGTCAGGGTCAGGTCCACCTCGCGGAAGTTATGGACGCGCGCCTCGAGCGGGATGCTTTTGATGGAAACGCGCCCCTGCGGCGAGGCCTCGCCGATCCTGAACTTCGTCTCGATCTCCTCCGGCGTCAACGTGACGGCGGGGAGTTTGTGCGGCTCTTGCAGACCACTTACGCCGCGCAGGGCACGGTCAATCGAACGCGCCACCTTGTGACCCTCGGCGATGGCGTCCACGACGAAGAAGGTCACGCCGCGCCGCACGTCGCCGGCAACGAAGACACCTTCCATGGTCGTCATCATGCTCTCGTCCGCCTGCACGCCGACCGGGAAGCGGGTGTTGATGCTGCCATCTTCCGGCAGGTACGAGAAATTGGGCGCCTGTCCGATGGCCCACACGACGATGTCGGCTGGCAGGATATGCTCGCTGCCCGGGATCTCGCTGAAATCAGGGCGGCCGCGCTTGAAGCCGTGGAACTCTATCTCCATGCAGCGCACGCCGACGATCTTGTCATCCCGGATCATGACTTCCTTGAAGGTCCGGCCGGGGAACATCTGGATGCCTTCTTCCTCGGCTACGGCCACTTCCCACTGGAAGCCGGGCATCTCGCCGCGCGACTCCAGGCAGGCCATGCGCACCTCGGCCGCGCCCAGGCGCAGCACTGTGCGGGAGGTATCCAGGGCCACGTTGCCGCCGCCCAGCACGACGACTTTCTTGCCCTCGACCGGCACTTCCTGGCCCAGGCTGGCCTTGCGCAAAACGTCCAGGCTGAGCCAGTTATCCGGGTGGTTGGAATCGCGTATGGGCAGCTTCTTGGCGCTGTGCGCGCCGGTGGCGATCAGGGCGGCGTCATACGGCCCGCCCAAAGCGGCGGAGCTGCTCTCGAGCAGACCGGGAACGTCGTCCACCCAGGTGTTCAGGCGCAGGGTCACGCCTTCGTCAACCACTTGCTGGACCTCCCAATCGAGCAATTCGTGCGGCAACCGGTGCGGCGGGATGCCCACCCGCATCATGCCGCCTGCCTTCGGCAGGGAGTCGAAGACCGTGACCGCGTGGCCCAGCCGCGCCAGGTCGAGGGCGGCGGTCAGGCCGGCCGGCCCCGCGCCGATGACGGCCACCTTCCTGCCGGTCGGCGGGGGATTATGCCTGAAGGGCGTCCCAACCAGGGATTTATCCAGCATGTTCGGCAACTCATCCCGGTGAGCATAGGCCCAGTCAGAGACGAAACGCTTGACGCCCATGATGTTCACCGGCTCGTCGTACTTCCCACGCGAACAGGCGTCTTCGCAGCGATGGTTGCACACCCGCCCGCACACCGAGGGGAAGGGATGCTCACGCCGGATCGCCCAATAAGCATCCGCGTAGCGCTTCTCGCGCACCAGGGCAATGTAACCCTGGGCACGCTGGTCAGTCGGGCAGGCGTCGCGGCATGGGGCAATGCCGCGCTTTTGGATCGTGTACGCGCCAGGCACGGACTGGGCTGAGAAACGGTAAGTGGCCTTGCGGGTCGAGAGTCCCATGTCGAACGGATTGCTGACCACGATTGGGCAGACTTCCGCGCAGTTACCGCAGCCGGTACATTTGCTCTCGTCCACGTAACGCGGCTTGCGCCTCACCTGGACCTGGTAATTGCCCACGTACCCCGTGACCGATTCCACCTCGCTGTAGCTCAGCAGCGTGATGTTTTCGTGGCGTCCAACGGACACCATCTTGGGTGTAAGTATTCAGGCCGCACAGTCTAGCGTCGGAAACGTCTTGTACAACTGCGCCATGTGCCCACCAATCGAAGGCTCACGCTCCACCAGATAGACGTGCTTGCCTGCATCCGCCATCTTCAACGCAGCTTCCATCCCCGCAATCCCACCTCCCAACACCAGCGCCGATTGCGCCATCTTCACCTGGCGCATCTCCAGCGGATTGTGGTGGCGCACTCGCTGCACCGCCGCCGCCACCATTGCCCTGGCCTTGGATGTGGCCTGGGCGCGGTCATCCACCACCCACGAGCAGTGCTCGCGGATGTTGGCCATCTGGAAGAAGAAGGGGTTGAGGCCGCCTTCCTCGCAGGCGCGGCGGAAGGTGGGTTCGTGCATCAACGGCGAGCAGGATGCCACCACCACGCGGTTGAGGCAAAGTTCCTGGATGTCTTGCTTGATGAGATCCTGGCCCGGGTCAGAGCACATGTAGGTGTAGTCGCGGGCGACAATGACGCCATCTAGGCTCTTGGCGAAGTTGGCTACGTCGGCCACATCCACGGTGGCGGCGATGTTCGTGCCGCAGTGACAGACGTAGACACCCGTGCGTATCTTGGAAAGATTCAAGCGGACACCTCCTTAATTTATATCGTCACCAAAATACCTTCCAGCTCGGCGAGTACTTCATCCATCGTAAAGCCGTGCTGAATGGCCGCGCCGGCCGGGCAGGCGGCTGCGCACGCGCCGCAGCCCTTGCACAGCACTTCGTTGATGTAGGCCACCTGTTTCCCGTCGTGGTCTACCATCGAAATCGCAGTGTACGGACACAGCCCTTCGCAGGTGCGGCACCCGCCGCACTTCTCGGCGATGACGTAGCTGGTGAAAGGATCCAGCAACACCGAACCGGCATCCATCAATGCCAGGGCTGAGGCGGCCGCCGCGGCGCCCTGCGCTACGCTATCGGGAATGTCTTTCGGTCCCTGGCAGGCTCCAGCCAGGAAGACGCCGTCGGTGGTCGTTTCGACCGGCGCCAGCTTTGGATGTTTCTCGAGGAAGAAACCGTCCGCGCTCAGGCTGACGCCGAAGGTCGCGCCGACTTTGTGCTGGTCGGCCTGCGGCTCGATGCCGGTGCTCAACACCACCATGTCCACCAGCGTTTCCTGCTCCTTGCCTGTGTACACATCCATGGCGATAACGGCCAGCCCGCCGTCGCGCTGCTCCACCCGAATATCCTTGCCGCTGCGGAAAAAGTTCACGCCCTGGCGCTGGACACGTTCGTAAAAGGCCTCGTAATCTTTGCCGAAGGTGCGCATGTCGCGGTAGAACTCGAACACCTCGGAATCCACATAATCGCGGATAAGCGTGGCAAGCTTGAGCGAATACATGCAGCACACCCGCGAGCAGTACTCGTGCTGATCGCCGCGGCTGCCCACGCAGTGCAGGATGGCGATCCGCTCCGGCTTACGCCCGTCCTTGAGCAGTACCTGGCCGGTGGTCGGCCCGCCGGAGTTGATCAGCCGCTCGAACTCCATGCCGGTCAAGACGTTGTCCAGCGTGCCGTATCCGTACTGGGGCGAGCGCTTCGGCTCGAAGTCCTTGAAGCCGGTCGCCAGGACGATGGTGCCGACCTCGATGTCCACCAGTTGCTCTTTCTGCTCGAAATCAATCGCCTCGCGCGGGCAGAATTTCTCACAGGCGCGGCATTTGCCACTCTTGAAATAGGCGCAATTGAGCGTGTCAATGACCGGCACGCGCGGCACGGCCTGGGCGAAGGGGAAGTAGATCGCCGGGCGCTTGCCAAGCCCCAGGTCGAATTCGGAGGGGATCTTCTTCCACGGGCATTTCTCGACGCACGTCCCACAGCCGGTACAAAGCTCCTCGTTCACGTAACGCGGCTTGCGGCGCACCGAGACGGTGAAATTGCCCACGTACCCGGAAACTTTTTCTACCTCGCTGTAACTCAGCAGGGTGATGTTTTCGTGGCGTCCCACGGACACCATTTTGGGTGTAAGAATTCAGGCCGCACAGTCCAAGGTGGGAAAGGTTTTGTAAAGGCGGGACATGTGCCCGCCGATGGATGGCTCGCGCTCCACCAGGTAGACATGCTTGCCCGAATCGGCCAGGCGCAGGGCGGCCTCGATGCCGGCAATGCCCGCGCCGACTACCATGGCCGATGATTTGACCTGCACCCGCCGCATCTCCAGCGGTTCGTGCCAGGCAACCCGGCGCACCGCCGCCGAGACCAGCGTCTTGGCCTTCTCGGTGGCCTTTACGGAATCCTCCGAGACCCAGGAACAGTGCTCGCGGATGTTGGTCATCTGGAACAGGAACGGGTTCAGGCCGGCATCGGCGCAGGCCCTGCGAAAGGTGGTCTCGTGCATCAACGGTGAGCAGGAAGCCACTACCACCCGGTTCAAGCCTGCGTTGCGGATATCGTCCTTGATGAGACCCTGACCGGGGTCCGAGCACATGTAGGCATAGTGGCGGGCGACGGCCACGTTCCCAAGCGTGGAGGCATATTCGGTGACCGCTTCCACATCCACCATGCCTGCAATATTGGTGCCACAGTGACAAACATAAACGCCTACACGAGGCGTATCCCGTGTCGGCGTCTTTTCGGCTGGCGTCATCCGAGCGTCTCCTTTCGGTAATGGTAGCTCGAAGAGCTACCATAATGGAAGTCAAAAAAGGACACCTTTCACTCCTTTGGCAAGCGAGTTCTAGTACAACTATATTCTCCGTGATTATACTTACGATTCAAGTGATAATTGTCACAATGTATATGATGGTTGTCACAATTCATATCACACCCAACTTCTTCCCCACCTTCGCAAACGCCTCCAGCCCCTTATCCAGATCCGCCTTCTCATGCGCGGCGGAAATCATCACACGAATACGCGCCTTGCCCTGCGGCACGGTGGGATAGCCAATCGCCATCGCAAAGACGCCTGCCTCGAACAGCTCGCGGCTGAACTGCTGCGCCAGCGGCGCTTCGCCGAGCATGATCGGGGTGATGGGCGTGGTGCTCAGGCCGGTGTCAAAGCCCAGTTTCTTCATTTCGGCTTTGAAGTATTTGGCGTTGTCCCAAAGTTTGTCCACCAGCTCGGTCGAGGCTTCGAGGATGTCGAGGGCAGCGATGCAGGCCGCCGCGTCCGGCACGGTGACGGCGGATGAGAACAGGAACGGGCGCCCGCGCTGGCGCAGCCATTCGACGATGGCCGCATTCCCGGCGACCACGCCGCCCACCACGCCAAAGGCTTTCGAGAGCGTACCGACCTCCACGTCCACCTTGCCGTGCAGGCCGAAGTGATCCACGATGCCGCGCCCGCCCTTGCCCAGCACGCCCTCGCCGTGGGCGTCGTCCACCATCAGCAATAGATCGTAGCGGTTCGCCACCTCGTAGATCTTGTCGAGCGGGGCCACGTCGCCATCCATGCTGAAGACGCCGTCGGTGATGACGATGGCGCGGCGGTATTGCGAGAGGTTCTCTTTGATCGCTGTTTCCAGCGAGGCCGCATCGCAGTGATCGTAAGGGATGATCTTCCCGCCGGAGAGACGGCAGCCGTCAATGATGCTGGCGTGGTTCAGCCGGTCGGAGAAGATTACATCTTCCTTGCCGACCAGCGCCGGGATGGTGGCCAGGTTGGCGGTGAATCCGCTCTGGAAAGTGATGGCCGCCTCGACGCCTTTGAACGCCACCAGCCTCCTTTCGAGCTCTAGATGCAAAGTCATCGTCCCGGCAATCGAGCGCACAGCCGCCGGGCCGATGCCAAGCTCATCAACGGCTTTCTTGGCCGCGGCGGTCAGCTTGGGATGGTTCGCCAGCCCCAGGTAGTTGTTCGAGCAGAAGTTGAGCACCTTCTTGCCGTCCACTACCAGCCAGGCGCCCTGCGGCGAGCCGATGGTGCGAATGCGGTTGTACAGGCCTTGAGTTTTCAGGGTTTCGATTTCTTGGGTGATCCAGTCAGTTTTGGACATGGGGGACTCCGGGAAAAGTGATGAGTGAGAAGTGAGAAGTGAAAAGTGAAAAGTGAGGAGGATACAACTTGATTATAGCGAGATTGGGCGCGGGCGGGTGTCACATTTTTGGGATGACAAAAGCGCCGCCCGCTTCGGAGGCGCGTGGCACCATTTTGTTCCGATACTTGAAAGGATGGGGCGAATTTCGTCTTGCGGACAGGACAAAAACATGGTAATATTGTCCTATGAACACAATATTGAGGACGCTTTTACTTGAATGGAAAGAAAGGAAGCTGCCCACAACCATTGGGAGGGATACTCATTTAGACACCTCACCGCAACAAGGGACTAATAATGCTACAGTTATAACGGGGTTCAGGCGGGTAGGAAAAACGTATCTCCTCTATGAAACAATGGAAAAACTTTTAGAAACACAAACACGTGAGGAAGTGGTTTACATCAACTTCGAAGATGAGCGCATCATTACCCTTACAACAGACCTTCTCACTGACCTTATTCCAGAGATACAGGCGGTTTATGGCAAAAAGCCGAAGTATCTGTTTTTGGATGAGCTGCAGATCATTCCCAACTGGTCGAAGTGGGTGCGCCGGATCCTCGATAGTGAATCCATACAGATTTTCATTACCGGTTCTTCTTCGAAAATGAGCAGCGCCGAACTCTCCACAGAACTCAGGGGGAGAGCATGGGAGGCAAATGTTTTTCCGCTCACCTTCAGGGAATTCCTGCGCTTTAAAAATATCGCTATTGATTTCGATATAATAGCCTCTGTGCAAGAGGATGCAGCCCGTTTTCGTTTTCTCTTTGATGAATACTTGCTGTTCGGCGCGCTGCCTGCGGTTGTACTCACCCAACCGGAGAAAAAACAGGAACTGTTACAATCCTACTTTCAGACCGTGGTGCAAAGGGACATAGGAGAGAGATACAAGATAGAAAATGATGCGGCCTTGAGAACGCTATTAAAATTACTACTTAATTCATCCTACATTACCATTTCCAAACTTCACAACAGCCTGAAAAGCATGGGAATACCCGTTGGTAAATCCACAGTGGATAATTACCTGTCTTATATCGAGACTTCATATTTTATGAAAGAACTTTATATTCACAACCCGGCGATCATAAAACAGATGCAATATCCGCGAAAAGTGTATTTTATAGACACCGGATTTATAACCGCCATGTCAACCAAATTCTCGAAGAACATGGGGAGATTGTTCGAAAACCTGATGTTTCATAAACTGGCGCGAGATAATGAAACGATGTATTACTACAAAGACGATAAGGGAAATGAGGTTGATTTTGCCATACTTGAAGGCGGCGAAACAACCGCTTTATACCAGGTATGTTTCGATTTGACAGAAGAGGAAACACGCGCCCGGGAAATCCGCTCGCTCATAAAAGCGGGAGCGACGCTTAACTGTTCAAATCTGTATCTTGTAAGTTTGGAAAAACCTGTTGCCGTGGAATTTCCTCGAGAAATCAAGGTAATCACAGCGGCAGAATTTCTCTAATAACAGCACTTTTTTTCGTAACTGCTCAAGCAGGGACGGGGGTCTCGGAAGTCTGTTCCTCCGCCAGCAGACCCAGCTCAGCCAGCGCGGCCAGCACTTTGGCCTGCGCGCCCTTCTTGACGATTACCGTCGTCGGGCCGAGCATCTCGCCCAGGAAGCGTCCCGCCTTCGACTTTCGCAGCTCGTCCAGAACCTCGGGCCGGCTGACCCTCAAAACGACCAGATTCTCGACCCGCGCCTCGGTACCGTTAAGCTCCCAGCGTTTGAGCGCTTTGACGAACGCGGGTGGGATTTCAGCAGCAGCGTTCTTCGCCAGCAGACTGAGCAAATGGCCGACTTTTAGTCCCTGTTCTTTGGCTTTCTTCAGCGAGCCGGTCGTGACGCGGTAGCGATATTCCTCTGTCTTCTCTTCGTCCCAAGTGCAGAAGCGAGAAATCTGGTATCTGGCCGCGCGGGGGACCGAACGCGGCACACTGATCTTGCCGCTGGAAGTAACCGTCAACTTTCCCTTTTCGTCGAAGGTCGAAGGTCGAACGTCTGACGTTTGACTTTCGACTTTCGACGTGATGCGGAAGGCAGTGATGGTTTCGCTATCCACGGGCGAGGCAAGTTCCACCATCCCCAGCCAGAACAGCGGCCCGCTGATGAAATAGCGGATGAGCGCCCCGTCCACGTTATCCCAGTGATCGAAGCCGCGCAGGTAAGTTTCGCTATCGGCGCGGCGGATGAACCAGGAGTCGTAATCTCCGGCCGGGCGTTGGAAGTCGGGATATTTGTCCTTGACGGCGCGGACGAAGGCGGGCAGGCTCCACCACTGGTTTTCGGGAACCGCATCCAGCAAATCGAGCAGGAATTCACGCGTGACCAGCGGTTGGTTGATCCACTCACCTTCGCAGACCAGGCCAGGAATCTGCCACAATTCGTTGAAATTCTCACTCGCCTGCCAGGCGCTGGCCAGCATATCCAGCGCGTCCTTGCGCGAGGCTTCGAGGAAAGTTTTCACAGCCTCCGCTCGAGGCTCACTGTCGCTGAGAATCTTTGCGACCCGCAGGAATTCCCTCACGACCTTCACGGGGATGATCGTCTCTGGCGGCTGGATGCCCATACGCAGGGCGGCCAGGAGTGTGGCGGCGTCGTCCAGCAGACGGTCGCAGGGAGGCAGAGGGCGTTCGCGCTCCTTCAGCGAGGCCGGGCGGCCGAGAGGCTCCTTTTTCACCACAGAGAGCACGGAGTCCACAGAGTCTTTTTTTATATTTTCTCCGTGCTCTCTGTGTTCTCCGTGGTGAATTAAGGAAAGCAAATCATCGGGAATATAAGCAAATTCCTGTGGACCGTTCGGGGTATCGAAAAAAGCACGCGCCAGCAGGGCGCGGTAGAAGAGCGTCTCGGCTGCAGAGATGGGTTGCAGGTAGGGCTGCTCGCGGTCGCGGCGGCCTGGGCCGATCTCGCGTATCTCGCCGAAGCGGCGGACGAAGGTTGCCCAAGGGATGCGTCCACCCTCCTCAGACATGGCCTCGAGCGCGGAAAGAGCTTCAGCGGAGAGCGCGTCCACGATCTCGCCAACGAGCGCCGGGTCGAGCAGCGCGGCGGCCAGTTCGCTGAGAACTGCATCCGTCTCGACAGAGGCCAGTTCCACACCCCACATTGAAGCCACGATGCGCAGGTGGACGAGGTCACGGGATTGGAGGGATTGGATGAGGTCGGGCATTGGGATCGCAGATAGCAGATTGCAGATGGCAGATTGCAAATGGCGAATGGCAGATAGCGGATGGCGGCTCACGCATTACGTAGCACGCACCACGCACTACGCATCACGCACCACGCACCACTCGCAACGCCTCCGGCACTACCTCAATAGACAGCCGGCGAACATTGCTGCCGAATCCGGTGTAAATCTCTCCATCCGCGTGGATGTAAATCGGGCGGTCGGAGATCGGGCTCATCTTACGGCAGGTTCCCATCCGGACCGGCTTGAAGCGTCCGTGCGTGCCTTTCATGACTTCCGGGATCAGGCGGAACATCATCGCACGGGAGACCTTGCGGATGGTGGCGTAGTGAAGGATGCCATCGTCGAGTTTCGCCTCCGGCGCGACCAGGAAGCCGCCGACCGCGATAACCGTTTCGTAGCCCTGTTCACCGGCCTGGCGCGCCAGCTCGATGGCGTGGGTTGGGTAGACCGTGCCGCTCCAATCCGCATGGCCGTATTCGGCGGCGATGGGACGCAAATCTTTGGCAACCTTCCAGGCGTTGCCCATGTTCGCCATTGGGTTGAGGATGAGTTTGACTTTGCGAGCCATAGGAGAATCTCCTCTCACTGATTTTGGTTGAATTATAGCCCCAAATTGGCCCCCCTTTCATCCCCCCATTTTCGCTGAACTGCGCGAAAATGGGGGGATGAAAGGGGGGCTGAGGGTATAATCATGACAATTCCTCGAGGAGAATACAATGACCACAAACTCAAAGCCTCTTCCCCCGCGCGCCACGCCCCTCCGTCCGCGCCGACGGGCGATCATCGTCGGCGCCTCCAGCGGAATCGGCGCGGCCCTGGCGCGGCGCCTGGCAGGCGAAGGGTATACGCTGGCGCTGCTGGCCCGCCGCGCCGACTTGCTGGCGAGTCTGTGTGACGAGATCAACGCCGCGGCAGGAGAGACGCGTGCCCTGGCTTACCCCCACGATGTGACCGATTTGGTTGCTAAGTGCGCAACCACTTACGATTCCGTGCCTGACCTGCTGCAAAGGATGCTCGCCGATCTGGGCGGCCTTGACCTGTTCATCTATAACACCGGCATCTCCCTCCCCGTTGGGCTGAAAAAGTACGATTTCGAGAAAGACCGCCGCACCACGGAAGTCAATTATCTGGGCGCGCTGGCCTGGCTCAACCCGGTGGCGGCCATGTTCCAGAGCTTGAAAAGCGGACAAATCGTCGCTCTTTCCTCGGTGGCTGGCGAGCGCGGGCGCGTCGGCAATCCATCCTATAATGCCTCCAAAGCAGCCCTGACCTGTTACCTGGAAGCCCTGCGCAACCGGCTCTCCCGATACGGCGTGAACGTGCTGACCGCCAAGCCCGGCTTCGTGGATACCAACATGATCGTCGGCGCGAAAGGCACCTTCTGGGTCATCTCCGCCGAGCAGGCCGCCGCCGACATTTGCCGCGCCATCCGCCGGCGCAGGCAGCAGGTCTACACCCCGGCGCGCTGGCAGTTGGTCATGCTCATCGTGCGCAACATCCCGTCATTCATTTTCCGAAGGTTGATCTTTTGAAAGAGATTGGAGAATAGAGAATAGAGAATAGGGATTCGAGACCAGTACTTGTGGCCTACTCTCTATTCTCTACTCTCTATTCTCTATTCCCCTTTGCCCAAGAACCTTATGAACAATACGCCTCCCTACGAAAAACTAACTCTCCTCGACAACTTCGGCCATTCGCTGCGCAGCCCGGCTTATCTTTTCCAGCCAACCGAGTCGGAGGAGATCGGCCAGGTTTTCAAGATGGCGAAACAGCACGGCTTGACCATTACCCTGCGCGGCGCGGGACGCAGCTATAACGACGCGGCGCTCAACGGCGGCGGGATCGTGCTGGACCTGCGGCAGGTCAACCGCATCCTGGCCTGGGACCCGGCGACGGGCCGCCTCCGAGCCGAGCCGGGCGTCACGCTGGAACAGCTGTGGCAAACCGTCCTGCCGGATGGCTGGTGGCCGCCGGTCGTCTCCGGCACGATGTTCACCACCCTGGGCGGCTGCCTGGGCATGAACATCCACGGCAAGAACAACTTCCGCATGGGCACCATCGGCGAACACGTATTGGAATTCACCATCCTGCTGCCCGCCGGAGCAACACTGACCTGCGCGCCGAAGAAGAACGGCGACCTGTTCCGCGCCTGCATCGGCGGGATGGGGATGCTGGGCGTGTTCACGTCAATCACGCTCCAGATGAAGAAGATGGCTTCGGGCCTGCTGAAAGTCCACGCCTTCCCGGTGCGCAGCCTGGAAGAACAGCTCGACGCGCTGCTCGAAGGCGCGCCGCGGCACGATTACATCGTTGGCTGGCTGGACGCAACCGCGCGCGGGAAAAGCC
>Ga0208045_1000660_pt1 | contig 12848 bp, 8 predicted proteins | sample PL_2010_200m_FD_184160 | JGI IMG/M metagenome (GOLD analysis project Ga0208045, IMG submission 184160) | Freshwater microbial communities from Powell Lake, British Columbia, Canada to study Microbial Dark Matter (Phase II) - PL_2010_200m... | ecosystem: Environmental > Aquatic > Freshwater > Lake...
GATCCGGTGACCTTCTGCGAGGTCGGCGCGGAGCGGGGCTTCCTGAAACGGTTGGGCGGCGGCTGCCAACTGCCGATTGCGGCCTTCGCGAAGAAGAACGGTGCGGAGATCGCTGTGACGGGGCTGGTCGGGAGCCTCGACGGGCGGGTGATGATCAGCCATCGGGTGACGGGACCTGCCACGGAATTTGCAAAACTCGGAGAAAATCTGGCGGAGCACATCCTCAATCAGGGCGGCCGCGCGCTGCTGGATGCGGTCTATTAAAGGCACTATGGGGACACGATGCCGCATCGTTTCCAAATTAAGGCAATGAATTCATTACTCCGGCAACAATATATGTCAAAGCCGTCATTCCCGCGAAAGCGGGAATCCAGAATTGGACTGGATGCCGGATCAAGTCCGGCATGACAATTGACGTTTTTAATTGCCTGAGTGGTAATAACACCATGCGGTACGACTTATGACGAAACAGGGCAAGGTTTATATCATCGGTGCCGGGCCGGGTGATCCGGGGCTGATCACCCTCCGGGGGGTGGAGTGCATCCAAGAGGCCGATGTGATCATTTATGACCATCTGGTCAATCCGGAGATTCTCCGCCATGCCCGGCAGGATGTCCGCCGGATCTACGCCGGAAAACGGGGCGGCGAACACACCCTTGTCCAGGATGAGATCAATCGACGCCTCGTCGAAGAGGCGGGAAACGGGGCGGTGGTCGCCCGCCTCAAGGGCGGCGATCCCTTCATCTTCGGCCGCGGCGGCGAGGAGGCGGAGGTGCTCCGGGAGGCGGGCATTCCCCTTGAGGTCGTGCCCGGCGTCAGTTCGGCGGTAGCCGTTCCCGCCTATGCGGGGATCCCGCTGACACACCGGAACCATACCGCATCGGTGGTCTTCGTCACGGGCCATGAGGATCCGAACAAGGGGAAGAGCGGCCTGGATTGGCCGGCGCTTGCCGGAATCGGGACGCTCGTTTTTCTGATGGGGGTGAAGAACCTCCCGGCGATAGCGGAGAACCTGATCCGCTGCGGGAAAGATCCCGCAACGCCGGCCGCGCTGATCCGCTGGGGTACAACCCCGGACCAGGAGACGCTGACCGGGACCCTTGGCGATATCGCGCGGAAAGCCAAGGAGGGCGGTTTTACGCCGCCCGCCGTCTTCGTCGTCGGGGGGGTGGTCGGTCTGCGGGAAGCCTTGAACTGGTTCGAGACGAAACCCCTCTTCGGCCGGGGAATCGTCATTACGCGACCGGAGGCGCAGGCGGAGGGGTTTGCGAAACTTCTTCGGGCCGGAGGGGCGAGGGTGATCCATTTTCCGGTCATCCGGATCGCGCAGCCGGAGAGTTGGGCGGAGCTTGACGCGGCGATCGACCGTCTGGAGAGCTACCGGTGGCTCATCTTCACGAGCGCCAACGGTGTGGCCTTCTTCTTCCAGCGCCTGCGGGAGCGGGGTCGAGACATCCGGGATCTGAAGGGGATCCGGATCGCCGCGATCGGTCCGGCGACGGCCGCCGCGGTCGAGGCGCTCCGAATCCGGGTGGATCTCGTTCCGGAGGAGTTCATCTCCGAGGGGGTCGTCCGGGCCTTTGCCGGCGAAGAGCTCCAGGGAATCCGGGTCCTCCTTCCGCGGGCGAAAGAGGCACGCGATGTGATTCCGGAGGGGCTCGCAAAAATGGGTGCAACCATCGATGTCGCGACGACGTACCGGACCGTCCGTTCGGACCACGAGGCCGCTGAGCTGTTGTCGTTCCTTGACGAAGGGAAGGTGGACGCGGTCACATTCACGAGCCCCTCAACCGTGCGCCATTTCCTCGGGATCATGGGGCCGGATTTCCATCTTCCACCCAAGGTCCGGATCGCCTGCGTCGGTCCGGTAACGGAAGCGGCGGCGAAAAAAGCCGGTCTTCCCGTGGATATCCTCCAAGAGCGCTACACGATCCCGGAGCTGGTGGATGCGATCGCGGCCTATTTTGAAAAAGAGAAGGGCGGATGATACCGTCGTACAAATGGCGAAGCTTCCCCTCCCCGTGCAGGAGAGGGAAAATGGGTTTATTAGAAGTCACCATTTGCCTCTGCTGTTCCTCGTGAAGTGTAAGTAGTTGCTCGTCATCCTTATTATCCTCAACCACAGATTTTAGTTCCTGTATTGCTTCTCTTTTACATCTTGCGCGCGATCCAGCAGACGAACGGTGACGGAAAACAGGTTCACCCCCGCATCGTAAGAAACAGGGAGGTTAAATGCCAAACCAAATCAGATCAAAGGAGGTTCAAATGAGTTGTCATCCCTATTCCAGGCGCGTTGCACGTTGCGCCGGTTTGATGGAGGCGGCAGGACTCGACGTCCTGCTCCTCGCCAAACCGGCGAATATGGCCTATTTGACAGGCGACGGGCGTCTATGCGCCTACGCCATGATTACGAAGGAAGGAAAGGTGGCCCTGGGCGTTCCCTCGACGGACGTGGAGGACGTGAAGCGGCTGGCCTGTTTCGACCACCTTGCCGGCTTCGAAGACGAAGTGGGGATGATCCACTCCATCGCCCACCATTTCAAATATTTCGGAATTCAGGAAGGAAGCGTTGGGCTGGAATACACCTTCCTGACTCACTCCATGATGGGCATGCTGACCCATCCGCACGGCAAGCCGGAGAAGGTGGTCGCGAAGGATTGCACGCCTGTCCTGTCCGCATTGCGGATCGCCAAGGAGGATGGGGAGATCGAGCGAATCCGGGCCGCGGCAGGCATCGCCGTGGCGGCGATGGCGGCTGCCGTCAAGGCACTGAAACCCGGCCTCACGGAGAGTCAGGTTGCAGCGGAAGCGGAGTACGCCATGCGGCAGGCCGGGGCGAATGAATTCTGGCGGACCTATGTCTGCTCCGGTCCCCGGACGAACATCGCCCACGGCCTGCCAACGCAGCGCCGGATTGAGGCGGGCGATCTGGTCATGATCGATCTCCATCCGATCGTCAACGGCTACAGCGCCGACATCTGCCGGACGATATGCGTCGGCAGACCCACGGCGGAGCAGCAGGCGGCCTATGATCTCTATCTGAAGGCCCAGCAGGGGACCATCGCCGGGGTCAAGACCGGCGTCGGCATGGTCGAGCTCGACGAGATTCTCCACGGAATCATTCGGGACGGGGGACACGGCGATCACCTCTTCGGCCCGACGATGCACGGTGTCGGCATCGAGTTCGAAGAGGCGCCCCTTCCGCCCGGCCACGCCTTTTTCCATGGCGAGAAGGCGCCGCCGCCCCTGGCGACCAACGTCGTCATCGCCGTCGGGAACTGCGGCCTCTACACCGGCCCCTGGGGGGTACGCGTCGAAGATACGGTGGTCGTAAAACCTGAAGGAGCGCAGATCCTGACGGATTTTGTCCGCCAACTGGGGTTCTGAATACACCCGAATAGATCGAAGATACCGAAGGAGGATTGCAAAAGGGGGATCTATGAAACCGAAAATCATTTCCTGGGCTGTCGGCGCGTTGTTTTGCGTCGCATTTACAATGTCTGCCGTACCGGGTGTCGCCGCAAAGCAAAAGAATATGATTTCAAAGGAGGGGCGGGAATGTATCGGGTGTCATGAGACACAGTCGCCCGCATTCGTCAAAGAATGGAGAATCAGCAAACATGCTGCGAAAGGGGTGGACTGTTATTCCTGCCACAAGGCTCAAAAAACGGATCCCGATGCCATAGACCACAACGGGTTTAGCGTATCCATCCTCATCACCCCCAAGGACTGTTCCCGCTGTCACCCCCAGCAGGTGAAAGAGATGACTTCAAGCCATCACGCAAAAGCCGGCAATATCTTGAATTCGCTTGACAACTATCTCGGCGAGGTGGTGGGCGGCCCGGAGGCTGCGGCCGTGGGCTGCATTCAGTGTCACGGCTCCAAGGTCAAGGTGCTCACCGGAGGCAATCTCGATATCAGCACATGGCCCAATACGGGTATCGGCAGAATCAATCCCGACGGGTCACTGGGATCGTGCACCGCCTGCCATGCCCGCCATGCCTTGTCGAAGGCCCAGGCGCGGGAGCCGGAGGCCTGTGGCAAGTGTCACCTTGGTCCCGACCACCCTCAGACCGAGGTCTACCAGGAATCGAAGCATGGCATTCTCTATGCGGCGAACAAGGGCAGGCTGAATATGCACAATGACAAGTGGATTGTGGGGAAAGATTACAGCGCCGCACCGACCTGCGTGACCTGTCACATGGGCGCTACCGCAAGTCAGCGGTCGACACATGATGTCGGTACACGGATCAGTTGGACGCTCCGGCCGCCCGTTTCCATCAAGCTCGAAAATGCGGACAAGCGACGCGAGAGCATGAAAGATGTCTGCGGCAGTTGTCACGCCGCCCCCTTTGTGGAGGGCTTCTACCAGCAGTTTGACAACCTCGTGGTATTCTATAACGAAAAATTCGGCAAACCGGCGACGGCGATCAGAAAAGAGCTCATGGAGAGAGGCAAACTCACGCCTGCCGATTTCGACGACAAACTCGACTGGATATACTATGAGCTATGGCATCATGAAGGGAGGCGCGCGCGTCATGGCGCCTCCATGTCAGGTCCGGACTATGCGTGGTGGCACGGCATCTATGAGGTTGCCAAGAATTTCTATACGGAGTATCTACCGGAGGTAAAAGCGGTGGCCGGCCCCGAACTCTATGCCGAGCTGACGAAAAAATATCTCGAACCTGACATCCGTCATCAATGGTACCTTAAAGGGATGAGCAAGGAACAACTCGAAAAGATCAGAAAATATTCCGAAGAACGATATGGAAAGGGCGGAGGAGAGGCATGGATTGCGAAGTGAAAGGAGAGCATGGATATGGCATTACAGGTCAAGAACAACGTCTCATGGATCGGAAAGATCGACTGGGAGCTCCGGAAATTCCACGGAGACGAGTATTCGACCCATAGGGGTTCAACCTACAACTCCTACCTGATCGAAGAGGAGAAGGTGGCCGTGATCGATACGGTCTGGGCGCCTTTCGCCAAGGAGTATGTCGCCCAGTTGGAAAAGCAGATCGATCTGAAAAAGATCGACTATGTCATCGCCAACCACGCGGAGAGCGACCACAGCGGCGCCCTTCCCGAGCTCATGAGCCACATCCCCAATGCTCCCGTTTACTGCACGGCAAACGGCGTGAAATCGCTCAAGGGCCATTACCACAAGGATTGGAATTTTCATCCTGTCAAAACCGGTGAGCGGCTGAGCCTGGGGAGTAAGGAACTGATTTTCATCGAGGCGCCGATGCTCCACTGGCCGGACAGCATGTTCAGCTACCTCACGGGGGACAACATCCTCTTCAGCAACGACGCCTTCGGCCAGCACTATGCTTCGGAATATATGTTCAACGACCTGGTGGACCAGTCGGAATTGATGGCCGAGTGCATCAAATACTACGCCAATATCCTGACCCCCTTCAGCGAGCTGGTTACGAAGAAGATTCAGGAGGTTCTTGCCTTCAACCTGCCCGTGGAGATCATCTGTACGAGCCACGGCGTCATCTGGAGGAATAATCCCGTGCAGATCGTCCAGCAGTATCTGAAATGGGCGGATAACTATCGGGAAGACCAGATCGCACTCGTCTACGACACGATGTGGAACGGCACACGCGTCATGGCGGAGAACATCGCCCGCGGGATCAGGCAGAACGATCCCCAGGTCAATCTGAAGCTCTACAACCTGGCCAAATCGGACCGGAACGACGTGATGACGGAGATCTTCAAGTCCAAAGCGATCCTCGTCGGTTCCCCGACGATCAACCGCGGCGTTCTGACCTCGATCGCAGCGCTTCTGGAAGAGATGAAGGGGCTGAAGTTCAGAAACAAGAAGGCGGCCGCCTTCGGCTGTTACGGCTGGAGCGGCGAATCCGTCAAGATGATCCGGGGACAGCTCGAAGCGGCTGGATTCCAGGTGGTGGACGACGGTCTCCGGTGCCTCTGGAATCCGGATACGAAAAGCGTCGAATCGTGCGTTGAATATGGGGAAAAACTTGCGGAACTTCTGAAGTAATTCAATATCATGGATGAGAACGCCGTCCCTTTCTGGCTTGGCTTATAATGGAATTGCAATCCCGGTAAGGACCTGTTAAGTTCGCAGCATGGTTCGATCGAGCAGGGTGAGACCCGGGCACCCGATCCGCCCTGTTTCTTCACCGATGAGGAGATCGTTGGATAGCGGGACGGAAAAAGGGGAGAGAATTCCCCAATTGTTATGAAGAAAGGAGTCCTATCATGCAATTTCCTGATTACCGGCCGCGGAGGCTGAGAAAGAATGAGAACTTTCGGAGAATGATCCGGGAGACGAAGCTCTCGGTGGACAACTTGATCTATCCGCTGTTTGTGGTGCCGGGGACGAAGGTGAAAAAACCGATTACCTCGATGCCGGGGAACTTTCAGATGTCCGTCGATCACATCGTCCGGGAGGCGGCGCGTATGAAGACGTTGGGGATTCCGGCGGTCCTCCTCTTCGGGATCCCCGAGAAGAAGGACGAGATCGCCTCCGGGGCGCTCGCGAAGGACGGGATCATTCAGCAGGCGATCCGGGAGATCAAAGACAAGGTCCCCGATATCCTCGTCATCACCGACGTCTGTCTCTGCGAGTACACGAGCCATGGCCACTGCGGGATGATCGAGAAGGGCGAGGTGATCAACGATCTGACGCTGGAGGTTCTGGCGGAACAGGCCGTCTCCCATGCAAAGGCGGGGGCGGACATGGTCGCCCCGTCGGCGATGATGGACGGCCAGATCGGCGCACTGCGGGAGGGGCTTGACGAGGCGGGCTTCGATGCCGTTCCGATCATGGCCTACTCGGCGAAATACGCCTCCTGCTTCTACGGTCCCTTCCGGGAGGCGGCGGAGAGCACCCCTTCCTTCGGCGACCGGAGGGCTTACCAGATGGATCCGGCGAACAGCGACGAGGCGATCCGGGAGATCACCCTCGATGTGGCGGAGGGGGCGGACATCATCATGGTGAAGCCGGCCCTTCCATACCTGGATGTCATCCGCCGTGCGAAGGAGGAGTTCGACCTGCCGCTCGCCGCCTACAACGTGAGCGGTGAATTCGCGATGGTCAAGGCGGCGGCGCAGATGGGCTGGATCGACGGCGAGCAGGCGATGCTGGAGTCGCTGACGTCGATCCGGCGCGCCGGGGCAGACATGATCATCACCTATTTCGCTCCCGAGGTCGCGCCGCTGCTGGCGCGATAAATCGTTTTTGGGGGTCCCGAAAGGGTATGAGACGGGTCATCCGTCTCACACCGGCAAAAAGACGCGATGTCAATGCCGCCTCGATGATGCTCCGCTCTGAAAGGAGAGAAGCTTGGAAGAAGCTCAAAAAAAGCGAATATTACCCCACACCCTCCGGATGGTCGCCTGGGAGGTGACCCGGAGCTGCAACCTGGCTTGCGGCCACTGCCGCGCCTCGGCGCTGCGGGGCCCCTATCCCGGTGAACTGGGCACCGAAAAGTGCCTGCAACTTCTCGACGAGATCGCCGCGTTCGCCAAACCGGTCATTATCCTCACGGGCGGGGAGCCGCTCCTTAGGAAGGACATCTACGATATCGCCGCTTATGGGGACGCAAAGGGGCTCCGGATGGTTCTGGCGACGAACGGGACGTTTGTGACCGAAGCGGTCGCGGAGAGGCTTTTGAAAGTCGGGATCCGGCGTGTGAGCATCAGCCTCGACGGACCCGATGCGGCAAGCCACGACCTCTTCCGCGGCGTGCCGGGGGCCTTTGACAGCTCTCTTGCCGGCATCGCCGCGATGAAAAAGGCGGGACTGGAGTTCCAGATCAATACGACGATCACCCAGGCGAACCTTGCACAGATCCGGGAGATCCACGATCTGGTCCATCGTCTCGGCGCCGCGGCGCACCACATCTTTCTGTTGGTCCCCACGGGCCGTGGAAAAGAGATGGCCGCTCAGGCGATCACCGCCACCGCCTACGAAGAGACGCTGAACTGGTTCTATGAGGAGGGGCTCGGCTGCGCCATCCAGCTCAAGGCGACCTGCGCGCCCCATTACTACCGGATCTTCCGCCAGCGGCAGAAGGGGAGGGGGGGCCGGACGGAAGACGGGACGCAGATGAAACCGGCGTCGTCGGGCGCCGGCGAGGGAAACCCTCTCCACTCGATGACCCGGGGGTGCCTCGGGGGGAGCGCCTTCTGCTTCATTTCCCACACGGGGCAGGTCCAGCCCTGCGGCTATCTGGAGTTGGACTGCGGCCAGGTCACCGAAAAAAGATTTGAAGAGATCTGGAATGAATCACGAATATTCAATGATATCCGCGACCTCAACCGATACGAGGGGAAGTGCGGCCGTTGCGAGTTCATCGGGGTATGCGGTGGCTGCCGGGCGCGGGCCTACGAGGCGACCGGAAATTACCTGGCGGAAGAGCCTCTCTGCATATACCGGCCCGGGGAAATATGACGGAAGAAAAGAAGCGCCCCAAATTCGTCATCGTCGACGGGAGCAACTACCTGTTCCGGGCCTTCTACGCGATCCGGGAGCTCTCCAACTCGAAGGGTTTTCCGACGAACGCGATCTACGGCTTCACGACGATGCTGATGAAGCTGCTGCGCGATCAGGAACCGGACTACATCGCGGTCGCCTTCGATGTAAAGGGGCCGACGTTCCGCCATGAGGCCTACGAGGAGTATAAGGCGACGAGGAAGGCGACTCCCGACACGCTGATCCCCCAGATTCCGTTCGTCAAGGAGATCGTTCGGGGGTTTTCGATCCCCGTCCTGGAGCAGCAGGGAATCGAGGCGGACGACATCATCGGCACGATCGCCCGCCGGCAGGCAGAGGCGGGGATGGACGTCGTCATCGTCTCCGGGGATAAGGACATGATGCAGCTCGTCTCCGACGAGATCCGGATGGTCGACACGATGAAGGAGAAGAGCTACGACGTCGCGGCCGTGAAGGAGCGCTTCGGCGTTGGGCCGGAGCAGGTGGTGGAGATCCTCGGTCTGATGGGCGACGCCTCCGACAACATCCCCGGGGTTCCCGGCATCGGCCCGAAGGGGGCGCAGCGGCTGATCGAGCAGTTCGGGAACATCGCTGCGATCCTCGCCCACCCGGAGCAGATCCACAGCGCAAAGACCCGCGAGGCGATCCTTCAGAATGCAGATCAGGCAAAGCTCAGCCGGGATTTGGCGCAGATCCGGACGGACGCGGCGTTCAACTTCGATCTGGAGGCCTGCCGACGGCAGGAGCCGGACCGGGAACTTCTGATGTCGCTCTTCCGGGAGTTCGAATTCTCGTCGCTGCTCCAGGATCTGAAGATCCGGGGTGAAGAGAGCGCCGGCGACTACCGGATCTGCCGGACGCCGGAGAAGCTGGTCGCGCTGGTGTCAAGGCTGCGAGAGGGGTGTGGTTTTTCGCTGGAGCCGGTCCTCTCCTCGCCGGATGCGATGTCGGCCTCTCTGATCGGCTTGGCCGTCTCGCCCGCGCCGGGCGAAGGGTTCTACATCCCCATCGCCCATGAGGACGGAACTTTCCAGCTTTGCGCCGGCTCAGTGCTCGACGCACTCGCCCCGCTGCTGACCGATCCGGCGGTTCCGAAGCACGGTCAAGATTTGAAGACCGACCTCATCGTTTTTGCCGGGCACGACATCTCCTTGAAGGGCCTCGGCTGCGACACGATGGTCGCCTCCTACCTGCTCAATCCCGCGAAACACAGCTTTGATCTCGCCGACACGGTGATGGATCATCTCGGTCGCCGGACGCCTTCCGTGAAGGAGCTCGTGGGGAGCGGTGCGAAGGCCGTGCCGTTTGCCTCCATTTCGGTGGAGAAGGCGGCGGACTACGCCGGCCGGCGCGCCGACGCGGTGATGTCGCTGGCCGCGGATCTGACCGGGAAGATTGCCGCGGCAGGGATGACGGAGCTTCTCAATGGCGTGGAGACGCCGCTGGTCGCGGTTCTCGCCGCGATGGAACAGAAGGGGGTCCTGCTGGACCTGCCCCTCCTCCGGACCATGTCGCTGGAAATTGAGCAGCTCCTTGCCCTCTCGGAGGAGAAGATCCACCGGCTGGCGGGGGAAAAATTCAACATCAGTTCCCCCAAACAGATGCAGGTCGTCCTCTTCGAAAAACTGGGTCTGCCGCGGGGTCGGAAGACCAAGGAGGGGTACTCCACGGACGTGGACGTCCTGACCGCCCTCGCACAGGGCCACGAGCTTCCCGCGGAGATTCTCGCCTACCGCGGGATGGCCAAGCTCAAATCAACCTACATCGATGCGCTGCCGGAACTGGTGCACCCCCGGACAGGGCGGGTCCACACCACCTACAATCAGACCGTCACGGCGACAGGGAGGCTCTCCAGCAGCAACCCGAATCTCCAGAATATCCCGATCCGGACCCTCGAGGGAAAGCGGATCCGCCAGGCCTTCATCGCGCCCGCCGGCTGGGAGATCGTCTCCGCCGACTACTCCCAGATCGAACTGCGGGTGCTGGCGCATCTCTCCGGAGACGAGACCCTGATCGAAGCCTTCGCCACCGGCGAGGACATCCACAGCCGGACCGCCTCCGACCTCTTCGGCGTCTTCCCCGAGATGGTCAACCCCGACATGCGGCGGCAGGCGAAGGTGATCAATTTCGGCGTCCTCTACGGGATGAGCGCCTTCGGCCTCGCGAAGGAACTCGGGATCACGCAGAAGCTCGCCCAGGCCTACATCGACAGCTATTTCCAAAGATACCGAAGGGTGAGGGAATATCTGGACGGCCTCCTCGCGCAGGCGAGGCGGGACGGGTACGTGACGACGCTTCTCAACCGGAGAAGGTATCTGCCGGAGATCACGAGCCCCCAGGCCGCTGTCCGGCAGTTTGCTGAGCGTATGGCGATCAACGCCCCCATCCAGGGGACGGCGGCGGATCTCATCAAGATGGCCATGGTCCGGATTTTCCGGCGTCTCACGGAAGAGGGACTTTCGGCCGCGATGATCATGCAGGTCCACGACGAACTCGTTTTCGAGGCGCCCGTTTCCGAAGGGGAAGGGCTGATGGCCCTCGTCCGCGAGGAGATGGAGGGGGTACTGAAGCTTGATGTGCCCCTCCGTGTGGGGATCGCGGCCGGCCGGAACTGGGACGAGGCGCACGCCTGAGGAGGTTAGTCTTCGTTTCCGCTGTATCGATTGACTCCGGGCAGGGGAGCTCCAGACCGATTCAGTTGTTAAGGAATTCTTAACATCGATGACTATCTTCCCAGGTGATCATGTGCTGTTATTTGAACGTTACATGTATTTCTACCGGGCCTTTTGGATCAAGGTCGATGTATTTTGCCCGTACGATTGTGCCTGACTTTGCCGGCATCATCCTTCCGATCGTGCCAAGGGAAAGCAGGTCACCTTTTTTTAATTGTTTTCCTTCTGCAGCAAGGGAATCTTTGATCCAGAGAACCACGTTCAGAGGATCCCCGAGCAGGGCGGCGCCTTTTCCTTCTGTAACCATAGCACCCTTTTCATCATAAACCTGGAGGGTAAAATTTCTGAGACGGTTCATCCAGTCTTGTGTTGCTTCAAGTGGTATGGGCTCACCCATAACGCCAAAGCGGGCGCCCACGTTGATGGCTGCAATAGCCGGACCGCTCATCTTGACTTTCGGATCAAACACCAAATCAGGCAACTCTATAAAAGGAATTACTGCGTCAAGATTTTTTAATGCATCTTCAGGAGTTTTTGCCTGGTTAATTGCTTCGTTCCCGACCCTTACAAGTAAATCACCCTCGCTCAGTGCACGGGCGCCGAAATTTGCCTCTATGGTGGCGCCACTCTTAAGCATCATCTTCTTTAGCAATGTTCCCCGTATAGGGTGGCTCACACCGAAGGCCTTCTGGGCATTGGGATTTGTGAGGCCAGCTTTATACCCCACAGGCTCTCCAAATTCCTTTGCAATCAGAGCAACAAATTTTTCCTGCACCTTAATGCCCTGTTCCATAGTCATAGCGGGATCGACCTCTGTCACAGGTATTTTCTTTAAAAACTGGTCAGCAAGTTTCGAGGCGAAATCCTGGGCATGGGCACAGGAGAGATGGAGAGAAAATAACAGAGTAAAAGCGAATAGCATAGACACACAACACTTTGTCAATTTGAAACGTTTCATATGTTTCCTCCTTTTTGATATTTGTTTGAGTTGAGAGACCGGCGTCGCCTTTCCAGATACCGCAGGTGGATGTTTGTTTTCTCCGTTTATCGCATTATCTCAACCATACATCCGTTGGCCCCCAGCCGCTCATAAAAACAGGTTACCCATATCATGATTTTCAGGGAAATAACATCGATGATTCCAGAAAATAGAAATCAAGCGTATTCATCAAAGTTGACTTTTGTTGACTACAGAAAGCTATTCGTATCGACCGGATGAACCGGAATTTCTTCATCCCGTTGGGATTCTCACCGTTGCGGACGGGGTTTGAAACGATATCCGCAAAATAAAGGTTGCCCTCGGGAGGGCGATGGTGTATGTGAGCCGCCGACATGTGAACCACGGGGATCACCCCCTGTGGTTTTTTATTTGTGCGGAACTGATCCGGAGAGATTAAAAGGAATGAAAGCATGATTAACGTATCCAACGTCACCCTTGCCTACGGCAGGAAGGTGCTGTTTAAAGAGGTCAATATCAAGTTTACGCCGGGGAACTGCTACGGCGTCATCGGCGCCAACGGTTCGGGGAAATCGACCTTTCTGAAGATCCTCTCCGGCGATGTGGAGCAGGACAAGGGCGAGATCGCCATCGGCCCCCGGGAAAGGATCTCGGTGCTGAGTCAGGACCAGTTTGCCTTCGACGAGGAGACGGTCATCGACACCGTCATCATGGGGCACAAAAGGCTCTACGAGGTGATGGCCGCGCG
>Ga0208045_1000664_pt1 | contig 12756 bp, 9 predicted proteins | sample PL_2010_200m_FD_184160 | JGI IMG/M metagenome (GOLD analysis project Ga0208045, IMG submission 184160) | Freshwater microbial communities from Powell Lake, British Columbia, Canada to study Microbial Dark Matter (Phase II) - PL_2010_200m... | ecosystem: Environmental > Aquatic > Freshwater > Lake...
GTGCAGTCGCGTAGAGGGTTTCACTGGCGATCAACTGACCGCTGAGCGCGAGAGGTAGCCGACGAGTTGCGACTGACCACGCCCAGGCAGCGGCAAGTGTGGCGCCCAGGCCTTGGACCATTCCACTGATTATCAGCGCCTGGGTTCCGGCCACATCGCCTGGCTGAATAGCGAAGTTGGACAGCTCCAGGTAAAGCCCAACAGGGATAAAGACCAGCATTTCAACGGCGCAGCTGAAAATCAGCATGGCTGACCACAGCATCGGTGACATCTTTGGGCGTTGGGCCAGAGCGCTTTCATTGAACAGGCCGAACCCCGTCCAAAAGGCAATAGCCACCAGTGATGCAAGCAACCCAAACAGTATTGAGCCTGTTGGGCGGTCCACCATCGCCCCGCTCGCGTTGAACGCGCTGTAGTTGACCACCCCTATCCCAAGGGCTGCCATCACCAGCGGGCCGGCAATTGCGCGCCAGGGAATGCTGGAGCTTCGCAAGTTAGCAGTAATGGCGAGCACTATAGGTACGGAGCCCATCATGACCGGAGGGATCACCGGACCTGCAGCCAATACCGCCGTGGTAATCAGAAAGAAGAAGCCGATATAGCCCAGGAACCCCAGCAGCGCTGCCCATGCCCAGTCGTTCAGCCGCAATTGCCGAACTTCTCTGCGGTAGACGAACAGCACTATCGCGCTGCCCACGCCGGCAAAGGCGTAGCTCACCACGGCCAAATCGAAAACGCTGTAATCGCCAACCAGTTGCGGAAATATAAAGAGCAGTGACCAGGAAAACGTCGCAGCAATTGCTGCCAGCAGGCCGAGTGTCATGCGCTCTGCTCCTGTGATGCCTGCTGCTGGATCCAGCCTTGAGCCATCCTGCGAGCTGTATCGAATACCGGCGTGTCCTGGCTCATTGAGCCGCTGACAAAACTGCCCTCCAGCAGGATAAACAGGCCTTCAGCCGCCATATCAGGGTCTCGTACACCTGCGCTCGCGGCCAATGCCGAGAGATTCTCGCGAATCCCCTGTTTATGCCGACTGACTGCCAGGCGCACAGGATGGTCCGGCTGCGGGAATTCAGCCGCACTGTTGACAAACAAGCACCCGCGCCCGCTGTCTCGCAGAAGAAAGCGCTCATAGAGATCGAAAAAAGCAAGCATGCTGCTGACCGGGTCGGGCTGCTTCGCCAGCGTGCGCTCTACCTCTTCGCGCCAGCGCCGGTCGCGCTCATCAAGACAGGCCACTATCAAGGAGTCTTTGGAAGGGAAGTGGCTGTAGAGCGTCATCTTGGTAACGCCGGCCAGAGAAGCGATGGCCGTTACCCCAGTGATATGCACACCGTGCGATAGGAACAGTCTCAGCGCCGAATCAATCAAGCGCATTCTGGTTTTGTCCATGGTGCTGGTCTCAGCGTGGTGACAGCTGAAACTATACTGACCGGTAAGGTTGGGATTTGCCCAAATACGACCTGGGTTCTGGCTGTTACGACAAGGACAAGAAGTGGTGGCTAGGCGGCCGTGGAGAGCCTCGTCCATCTGTGCCTGGACATTGGCCATGAGACGGGGCTCGGTCCCGGTGGGGCGGTTCAGTGGGTATTTCTAGCCGCCAAGAAAAAGCCCTAAGCAACAGGCGCAGCCAGTTAGGCTTCCAGCTCAACGTCAATGACAGCGTGAAGGCGGAAGTGCTGAGCAGCAGCGCCATGGTGTGCGCAGCGTTCAGAAGGCGGCTTCGAGCTGGTAGCGGCGCAGGATCTTCGGCACCGTGCCATCGGCTATTGCCGCATCCAGCACCTGCTCGAAGGCTTCGAACTGTGCTGCGCTCACCGTCTTGCGCGAGAGACCGATGCCGTAGCGGATCGGACCCATCTCGCCGGCCTCACGCACTCCGGCAAGGCGCTCTTCCTCGATCAGGTGCCAGGCGACATCCTGATTAAGCACCGCCAGACCGTCCACGCCGAAGCGCCCGGACTGCAGCATGCGCAAGAGTCGGCGATTGTCGGTAGTCAGGTGCAGGCGTACGTCAGGCACCCACTTGAGGCGCTCGGACAGCACATAAGAGGTGCCGGACGGGCCATAAACGCCAACCAGCCGTCCCGCCACATCAGTTGGTTGATTGAAGACGAAGCTGCTTTTGGCCTGGGCGAAAACACTGTAGCGAGAAGTGACCAGCATCCGGCTGATGTGGAACATCTGCTCGCGCTGCGGTGAAGGTGTCAGTGTGAATATTCCGTCCGCAAGCCCCTGTTCGGCCAGGCGGTATGCGCGCTGCCAGGGGTACAGCTCAATCGTGCACTGATGCTGCAAGCGTGCGCAGATCGAATTTACCACCTCCACAAACGGGCCGGCGGCGGCAACGCCTGCGGTTTCGCTGACCGGCGCGTCAGCCGGATAGGTGAAAGGGGGGAAATCTTCGGTCACGAAGCGCCACTGCGCCGCGCTGGCCGGGGCGGCGATCGACAACAGCCAGATCAGCAGAATCAACAGAATCCTGTGCACCGTTCGGCTCCTTGCGTTGTGGGGCATTCCTTGGCAGTTCGACGCGGCCGGACCAATTCAGCTCAGCCCTCCCACCGTTAGCATCAGCCTAGCTCAGAAACAAGTCGTTGGGATGAGGTGACAAGGCTTGGCGGGATGTGCGTGGTTTGCGGCGATTCGTCCAGATGTACTTTCTGCGGCCGCCTGAACTAGACTTGTCAGTTTGCAGGCAGTGCAGGGCAATATCATGCGATATCCGCTATGGGGCGCTGTTCCCTTGCGCACCATCATAAAGATGCTTCTGAAAGCCGAAAAAAAGATTCTTGATCAGCTCCGGCCTACCTAGGTCTGCAACTGCATCGTTAATCGCATTCCTGTAGCGAAGCTTCAGCAAAGGGGAGAGTTTTTCGGGCCCCAATTCCTCCACTCCCTCCTTTACGTACTGCGACAGCACGAAGTCAAGAAAGGCTTCTTGCTTGTCTGTGAATTGCCCATGCAGCGTGCTGCGAGCTCTGCTGGCGCGCTCCTCTCGAGTCTGCGGTTCGATGGAGAAGGCGACGTACGTCAGCACATCGAACAGGTCACTATGCTCGGCGTCGATAATGCGCTGCATTTCGTGCAATACCTCGTTGCTAAAGCCGCGTTCAGCCAGGCCTTGCAGGAGTGAAGTGCGAGTATCCGGGGCGCTCCATAGCCCACGTAGCTCGTCCTCATCTTTAAAAAATTCTGGCAGATTGCCGAATAGGCTTTCCAGGAACTGTGCAGCAGATATCGGTTTGCCATCGGCGCCGAGGTACAGCGTCGCCATCATGCTCTTGATGCGCCGCACCGAACCGTTGCTGAGTCGGACCTCGATCACGTCCGGGCGTGGATCGCGCGGCGGCTTGGGCGGCCTGGGTTCGCTCTCATAGCCACCTCTGTTCTCTCCGGTGCCGACGGCTTTGGTTTCGACAGGTTCTATCGGTTCGCCATCCCACTCGGGATCACTGAACAGGTGATGAGCCTTCACGAAGTCATAGATGGTGAAGTAATCCTTGCCATCGAATAAGCGCGTACCACGACCGATGATCTGCTTGAACTCAATCATGTTGGTCACCGGCCGCATCAGCACGATATTGCGGACGTTGCGCGCATCCACGCCGGTGGAGAGCTTCTGCGAAGTCGTGAGAACGGTTGGTATGGCCCTCTCGTTATCCTGAAAATGCCGCAGGTGTTCTTCCCCTCGCGCACCATCATCGGCGGTCACTCGCACACAGTAGTCCGGCTCGCTGCTGCGCTTCATCTGGTTGATCAGGTCACGTACTTCCAGCGCATGCTGTTGGGTGGCGCAGAACACCAGCGTCTTCTCGCTCGGCGCGATCTGCTCCATGAACAGTTTGACCCGATAGGCTTCCCGCTCCGGGATCTTGATGACTCGATTGAAGTCTGCCTCGAGATAGCGCCGTCCCGCCTCCACCTCGCCTTTGATGACTATTCCGTCGCCTGGCACATACACATACTCATCAAGCGTTGTAGCGATCTGCTTGACCTTGAATGGCGTGAGGAAACCGTCGTTGATGCCTTCCTTCAGCGAATACACATACACCGGCTCGCCGAAGTAGGCATAGGTGTCGACGTTGTCCTTGCGCTTGGGCGTGGCAGTCAGACCGAGCTGCACCGCTGGGGTGAAATACTCAAGGATGCCGCGCCAGTTGCCCTCGTCGTTGGCGCCGCCACGGTGGCATTCATCGATGATGATGAAATCGAAGAAATCCGCCGGGTACTCGCCAAAGTACGGCGTGCCGTTCGGCCCGCTCATGAAGGTCTGGAAAATGGTGAAAAAGATGCTTCCGTTCTTTGGCACCCTGCCCTTTTTGCGAATTTCCTCCGGGGCGATGCGCACAAGTGCATCTTCGGGGAACGCAGAAAACGAGTTGTAAGCCTGATCCGCGAGGATGTTGCGGTCCGCCAGGAACAGAATGCGTGGCTGACGCTGGGCGTCGCGCTTGAGGTTCCAGCGACTTTTGAACAGCTTCCAGGCCAGCTGAAAGGCGATAAATGTCTTGCCTGTGCCGGTCGCCAGCGTCAGCAGAATTCGCGACTGCTGCGCTGCGATTGCTTCCAGCACCCGCTTGATCGCAATGTCCTGATAGTAGCGCGCACCCCAGGTGCCTCCCTTGTCTTCGAACGGAATGGCGGCGAAGCGCTCGCGCCATTCATTGTGCTCGGCGAAGGTCAGGTTCCACAGTTCTTCCGGCGTGGGGAAGCTGAGCAAGTCGCCTTCTGCGCCGGTGAGCATGTCGATAGCGTAGATACGCTGGCCATTGGTTGCGTAGGTGAAGCGGATTGCCAGCTTCTTTGCATAGCTTTTGGCCTGGCCTGCACCCTCGGTGTAGTGCTTGTCCCAGGCTTTCGCCTCGATCACGGCCAGCTGAGTGTTGCGGTATACCAATACGTAATCGGCGATCTCCGCCTTGCCGCGCTGTCCCGAACCCTGGATGCGGCCGTGAGTGATTTGAAACTCGCGTTGTACGCGGCTGCCATCGACGACGCCCCAGCCCGCTTCACGCAAGGCGGGGTCGATATGTTCGGCGCGGGTTTCAGCTTCGTTCACGGCAATATCCTTTTGGCATCATGCCCGGAGCATAACCCTCGGCGGCGTTGGTTTAGAAGGCGGAATCAACCCGCGAGCATGTTCATGATCAGGCGAATCAACGTGTCTTTGTGCGCCGGGTCTGACTCCGCTACGAGCAAAGCGAGTGCTGCCAGGCCGATATCGTTGATCACGGGCTGGTTGGTAGCGTCCAGCAAGCGCCCATTGCGGTTGAGAAAGTCCACGAACAGAAACGCCCCGCTGCGCTTGTTGCCGTCAGCGAACGGGTGATTCTTGATCACGAAGTACAGCAGATGCGCAGCCTTGGCCTCCACGCTGGGGTAGGCCGGCTCGCCGAACACCGTCTGATCCAGATTGCCCAGCAGGCCGGCCAGTCCGTCGCCGCGTTCTAGAGCGAATAGCTCGGTAGCTTCGCCGCGAGCCATTAACTCGGCTTTCAGGCGAGCCAGCGCCTGGCGGGCTTCGTCCAGCGTAGGCAGCGCGCCGCCGGCGATAGTGGGCGGGTCGGTCAGCAGGCCTTCGTCATACCGCTGAAGCAAGAGGAAGGTCTGCGCATAACGGGTAACGATGTCCACCAGCCCTCGGCCGGTGTCGCTGAGTAACTCAGGGCTTTGCGCCGCCTTTCTCACCAGCTGCAGTGCGGCTTCAAGCTCCAGGGCATTTGCCTCGAAGCGTTGGCGATTGAGGGTGTAGCCCTGGGTGAGGTGTTCGCGAAGCAAGCGTGTGGCCCATTGGCGGAATGACACGGCACGCTTGGAGCTGACCCGATAGCCCACCGAGATGATGGCGTCGAGGTTGTAGTGTTTCACCACACGGTTGACCTGCCGCTTGCCTTCCTGGCGAACTACCGAGGAATCCTCGGTAGTTGCCGCCTCGGCCAACTCGCCATCGGCAAAGATATTCTTCAGGTGCAGGCTGATGTTGTCGTTCGAGGTTTCGAACAGCTCCGCCATCTGTCGCTGAGTCATCCATACCGTATCGCGCCCTGCATCCAGCCGAACCTCGACCGGCTGGCCCGCCTCGTGAAAGATCACCAGTTCTTGCTGAGCGGTATCCATGCGTGCTCCGTGAGTCGATGCAGTTATAGCTGGCCGCTGAACGCCTGGTGTAGCAGCGACTGCTTCAGTTCGTCGAGGGCGGCGATTTTTCGGTGGTAGATAGATTCGAGGCGTTGGGTTTCGGCAACAAGTAAATCGATAGTCTTAACGGCTTTTTGCTGATCATTGAGAGGTGGAATTGGGATCCTCACCTTTCTAAGTTCGTCAGAGTTAATTTTTAAGGTTCCATGGGCCGCATTACTCAGAACGGAATCGCTGGAATTGATTCGATTTCTTAGAGCGAAAAGCAGATATCGAGGGATAATACTCGGGTCTACGTGTATTCCTTTTATATCTTGATTAAACGCACACGGCACCATTAGTTCGGTGATTTGAGCGCCATGCGCAAGCCCCATTCCACGGACAAGCACAAGAAGGGTGCCGGCTGGTGCCAAGCGAGTGGACGACTCATCAACCGCTGACTGGGAAATGTGGAGGAAAGAGTCAGCTAGCCTAGTCGATTTCATGTCACGCCCTGAAACCCAAGGGATCTCGCCGTTCCAATAGCCTTCGTTCGTCTTTGAGGGCGTGCCGCCGCTGCTGAAAGTCGATATTTCGTCAAGCCGCTTTTCTGCCCACCCCTCACCTCGCGCCGTAAAAACGGATTGCAGGTAGCTTTCAAAAATCTCACGGGCGTTTTGCAGGTTTTCTTCAGCATTGGCGCGGGCCTGGGCAATCTTGCCAAAGGCTTGGGCAAGGGTGAAGACGATGCGACGCTGCTCGGAAATTGTCACAAGAGGGACATACATGTCCCGGATTTTTTGCTGTGAAATATTAGGCTGAGCGTTTCCGACTGCTTGGGCCACCAATTCGCTTTTTCGTGACAACAACAGGTAGTAAAGAAATTCAGGGATAAACGTTTTATTAGGAAGAATCCCGCATACCGCCTGATTTGTCGCGGATTCAAAGCGCAATATGCCCACTTGTCCAGCTGTAGCTCCGTACATGGCGACCACGACTGTGTTGGCCGGAAATAATTTGGCCGAGGATCTTTTTAATCCGAGTTCTGTAATAAAGGTTTTTGCCGCTGAAATTTCGCCCTGACTTACTTCCCCACTCTGAAGCCAAGGGACTTTTCCCCCTTCGTAAAACTCCTTATTAGACTTAAGCGGAGTACCGCCGGCCGCTGTCTGACAGACTTCGGCCAATCGGGTAATTTGCCAAACTGCTTTCACAGCAGCCCCCTGATAACTGCCAGCACTTGCGCGCTCTCGGCATCCAGCGCCGCAATTTCGTTCAGGATTTCCTGCGGACTGCGGAAGGCTACGTCTTGAGCGCCGTTGGGGTTTTTCACCGACAGGTCGTAGCTCGACCTGTCAATGTCCGCCATATTCAGGCTCCAACTCTTCGGCGAGTCGGCAAAGGTCTTTTGCAGCTCGATAAATTCAGCCAGGTCAGCGTCGGCCAGCGGGTTGGTCTTGCCCATGTTGCGGCCGGGTTCCAGCTGGTAGTACCAGACCTTGCGCGTCGGCGCGCCCTTGGTGAAGAACAGCACCACGGTCTTCACGCCGGCGCCCTGGAAGGTGCCGCTCGGGCAGTCGAGCACGGTATGCAGGTTGCAGCTTTCCAGCAGCAGTTTGCGCAAGCTGACCGAGGCGTTGTCGCTGTTGCTGAGGAAGGTGTTCTTGATGACCACCGCGCCATGGCCGCCGGCCTTGAGGATCTTGATGAAGTGCTGGAGAAACAGGAATGCGGTTTCGCCGGTCTTGATCGGGAAGTTCTGCTGGACTTCCTTGCGTTCCTTGCCGCCGAACGGCGGGTTGGCCAGCACGATGTCGAAACGGTCCTTGTCCTGAATGTCGCTGAGGTTTTCCGTCAGGGTGTTGGTGTGGATGATGTTCGGCGCTTCGATGCCATGCAGGATCATGTTCATGATGGCGATGACGTAGGCGAGGCTCTTTTTCTCCTTGCCGTAGAAGGTGTGCTTTTGCAGGGTTTCCTGCTGGCGGGTGGTCAGGTTCGGCTGGCTGCTCAGGTAATCGAAGGCTTCGCAGAGAAAGCCTGCCGAGCCGACCGCGCCGTCGTAAATCCGCTGACCGATGTGTGGATTGACCACCTTGATCATGGCGCGGATCAGCGGGCGCGGGGTGTAGTACTCACCGCCGTTGCGCCCGGCGTTGCCCATGTTCCTGATCTTGACCTCGTAGAGGTGCGAGAGCTCGTGCTTCTCGGTCTGCGTGCCGAAGCGCAGGCCATCGACGATTTCCAACACTTCGCGCAGGTTGTAGCCGCTCTGGATGCGGTTCTTCAGCTCGCCGAATATCTCGCCGATCTTGTACTGGATGGTGTCCGGACCTTCGGCCTTCTGCTTGAAGCCATGCAGGTAGGGAAACAGCTTGGTGTTGACGAAATCCTTGAGGTCATCGCCGGTCAGGGCGCTATTGTGGTCGATCTGGCCATTCGCGGTCTTGGGCGCAGCCCAACGCTCCCAGCGATATTCAGGGTCGAGGATGTACAGGTAATACTTACCCTCAAGCTGTGCCTCCACGGCTTTTTCCTGCTCCAGCGCGTCGAGGTACTTGAGAAAAAGCAGCCAGGAGGTTTGCTCGGTGTAGTCGAGCTCGCTGGTACAGCCGGCATCCTTGTGCAGGATGTCATCGATATTCTTGAAGGCCTGTTCAAACATGGCGGGCAGCTATTCCGTGAAGTGCCGGCTGGATCATAGCGGGCCGCTGGCACAAATCGCAGGCAATAAAAAACCCCAAGGAGGTTAATTTCGCTTGGGGTTCTCGGTATTAGTGGTGCCCAGGGACGGAATCGAACCGCCGACACGGGGATTTTCAATCCCCTGCTCTACCGACTGAGCTACCTGGGCAACGGGGCGCTATTAGACGGATTTGGCTTTTGCCTGTCAAGCGCGGCTTTGAAAAATATTTAGCTAGATCGGGCATTTAGCGATGCGTGCCGGCGTTTCTGCTGAGCAAGCGTTGGCTGTGGAAGGCCAGGGCGTCGCGGATCGCTTCGCCCGCACCTCAAACGTTATTCGCTGGGCGGTACGTAACCTTCAGCCAGTGCGTATTCTTCTCCAGAGAGGTACTTGTCCATCTCTGTCTGCAGGAACTTGCGATCTTCTGCATTCATCATGTTCAAGCGTCGTTCGTTAATCAGCATGGTTTGATGCTTCTGCCAATCGTCCCAGGCCTTTTTCGATACGTTGTTATAGATGTCTTCGCCCTTGGCGCCAGGGTAGGGTGGGCGCTCTAGGCCGGGGAGTTCTTCTTTGTACTTGCGGCAGTTAACGGTGCGGGTCATGAGATCTCTCCTGCGTTCAATTCAGCGGCGGCGCGCTTGAGCAGCGTCTTCACCGGGGCGGCGAGCCCCAGTCGCGGCGGGGTGGCGAGGTTATACCAGAGCCAGTCTGCCTCGGCCACGGCGCCGGGTGGGGATTGGACTCGGATCAGCCAGGGCTCGATGGCGAGCTGGAAATGACTGAAGGTATGGGTCAGGCCGGGCAGCTCCCGGCGATCCTGCATCTGCAGGGAATGGCGCTGGGCGAGAGGATCGAGTGCCGCCAGATCCTCCAGCTCGGGCAGGCTCCAGAGGCCGCCCCATAGCCCACTAGAAGGGCGACGATAAAGCAGGATGGCGCCGTCCGGGTTGGCCAGCAGCGGCATCAGGGTGCGCTTCTGTGGCAGTGCCTTGCGGGGCTTGGGCACCGGAAATTCCGTTTCGCGGCCCAGCAGGTGGGCGCGGCAACCTGATCGTAGCGGGCAGAGTAGACAGCTTGGCTTGCTGCGTGTGCAGAGCGTGGCGCCCAGATCCATCATCGCCTGGGTGTAGTGATTGACGCGCTGCTGCGGCGTGAAGCGCTCAGCTACTTCCCATAGCTGGCGGGCCACTTTTGGCTCGCCTGGATATCCCTGCTGTGCGACATAGCGTGCCAGTACGCGCTTGACGTTGCCGTCGAGGATCGGCGCGCGCAGGCCCATGCTCAGGCTGGCGATGGCGCCGGCGGTAGAACGACCGATACCGGGAAGCTCAGCGAGCTGCTCGACGCAACGTGGAAAGTCGCCACCGTGCTCGGTGACGACCCGTTTGGCGGTCTTGTGCAGGTTACGGGCGCGGCTGTAGTAACCGAGGCCTGTCCATAGGTGCAGCACCTCGTCTTCTTCAGCGTCGGCCAGAGCCTGGACCGTTGGAAGCGCTTCCATGAACCGATCGAAATAACCGAGAACGGTGCTGACCTGCGTCTGTTGCAGCATGATCTCCGATACCCAGACCCTGTACGGCGTGATGCGCTGCTGCCACGGCAGATCCTTGCGGCCATGGCGGTCATACCAGTCCAGTACGGCTGTGCCGAACTGCTCGGGGCTCATGGGCTCTGCGATCATCGATTGAACAAGCCTTTAAGGGCGTCCTTGAGTTCCGGGCTGACTTTGTCGCCGAGCTTCTCTTCGATGGTCTTGTTGAGCTTGTCGCCGGCCAATCTGGCGGCGATTTTGCCGAGGCGGTCATTGTCGAAGCGACAGGCCTTGGCGCCCAGTTCCAAAGGCCCGCGGCAGCGCAGCGGCCATTCGATGCCGACGTAGCGCTCGTTGACCGCACAGGCCGGGTCTGGCATCTCGCCCTTGTCGCCCTCGATGACGATGCCGACGCGGTAGTCCATGCCAAGCACGCTCAGGTCCACATCGCCGTTGCCGTTTACCGTGAGGCCGGGAATGCTGACTTTCAGGTCCGGGTTGCTGGCGACGCCGTTGCGTAGGGTGAGGTTGCCTTTCAATTCGCGGAACGGCGTGTCCTTGCCGCGCGGCTCGCTGCCAAGCGGCTTGCGATTGAGGGTGGCGATGGCGCGGCAGAGCTGCTGCTCGAGGTTGGCGTCGACGAGGACACCGTTGTCGATGATGAAGCCGATCTTGCCGTTGAGGTTGTCGATCCAGGCTTGCTGGCTGTTGCCCTGAGTGCGTAGATCGCTGTCCAGGTTAAGCAAGCCCTTGATCACCACCTGTTCGCCCTGGCTTTGCAGCAGGCCTTCGATCGGGACGTGCGCCATGCGGGTCTGGGCAGTGAGCAGCGGTACCTGTGGTCGAACATCGAGGCTTGCCGAGGCTTCCAGTCGGCCGTTGTAGAGCCCTCCGCGCAACTGCTCTAGGGTTAGCAGCCCGCCCGCAGTGCGTGCCTTGAGGGCAAAGTTATCGAGCGGCAGCTTCATTGCAGTGAGGTTGTCGATGTTCAAATTGACGCGCGTATCCAGGCTGCGCAGTGAGCCGACCGGCAGGACGGTCGCGCTGCTCCAGGCTTGCTGGGTTGGTTTGTCAGGCAGCGGAGTAGTGCCGCTGCCTATCACAGCCGCTTCGGTGGCCTTGACCTCGCTCTGGCGCGCGGCGGCAGCCGCATCTTCCTTTCCTGGTGGGGGGAGGTAGCGATCGAGATTGAACTGGTCGCCACTGAGGTCGACTCGCAACGATTGCTTGGCGAAATCGCTGACTGCGATCTGGCCGGTGAAGGTGCTGCCGTCCAGCTTCAGATTGAGCTCTTCGAAGGTCAGGCTAGTCGGGGTGCCGGCAAGACGGGTGACTAGCTCGGCCTTGCCCAGCGCGGTGTTGTCGGCCATGGCCGGGAGCTGTTGGCCGATGCTCTCGAGGAATTCGCGCAGGTTGAATTCCGCAATTGAAAGTGCCCCGCTGATCTTCGGTTGGTTCTGCAGGTCTCGGGCTTTCAGCTCGCCAAGACCGCGTAACTGGTTGGCGGTGAACTTAAGGCTGGTCCACTCGGCGATGTCGGCCGCCAGGTCGGCCAGCAGCTGGCCTTGTGCGCTAAAGGAGAGAGTCTTGCCCTGTAATGGCTCGCCGGAGGCCTCACCACTCAAGCGCAGGTCCTCCAACTGATAGCGCTGCAATTTGGTATCGAAGCGCAACGCGCCCTGCAATTCGGTGCGAGCGCGCATCACCGGCTTGTTGCTGCCGAAAAAGGCGTTGAGCTTGACCGGAATCGAAGTGGCTTCGCGAATGGCCCCCGTGGTTAGCTCAATGCCTTCGGCGCTGAACTGCTGCCCGCTTTGTGCGTCATGGTAGGTCACCCGTGCATCGCTGATGGTCAGACTGTCGATGTCCAATTGCAGTGGGCGTCTGGTGTTGTCGGACGGCTGTTCGTCGGTGGAGGGCTCGGCCGGTTGCGCTGCTGCATTGTCGGGTGGCGTTTCGCTAGTGGTCGGACGGCCCACACCTTCCCAGTTGCCGCGGCCCTTCTCGTCGCGGTTGAGCGTCAGATTGAGTCCGTTGAGCGTGATGTCGCTCATCTGCACTTCGCGGCTCAGCAACGGCAGCACCCGGACCGAAAGACCCAGCATGCGCAGGTCGGCAAAGGGTTGTTCGGGTGTTTGCACGCTGGCCAGGGTGGTGTCGTGCAATTCCAGGCCGAGCCAGGGGAACAGGCTCCAGCCGATGTCGCCGGCGATGTCCAGTTCGAGCCCGGCCTTTTCGCGAGCAAGTGCACGGATCTCATCTTTATAGTCGTTGGGGTCGAACAAATGCGTGAGGGCAAAGCCCAGTGCGACGATAAGGAGCAGCAACCCGAGGATTACCAGGCCCAGGATCTTGCCGAGCGATTTCATGGACAGGTCCTTTGTGTTTGGTATTTCAAAAGCAGCGAGTATAACGC
>Ga0208045_1000665_pt1 | contig 12730 bp, 7 predicted proteins | sample PL_2010_200m_FD_184160 | JGI IMG/M metagenome (GOLD analysis project Ga0208045, IMG submission 184160) | Freshwater microbial communities from Powell Lake, British Columbia, Canada to study Microbial Dark Matter (Phase II) - PL_2010_200m... | ecosystem: Environmental > Aquatic > Freshwater > Lake...
CTGCTCAAGCTAATCGGGCTGAAGAAGGGAGACACGGTCGGCATTAACCTACCCAATATCCCGGCATATTACATCGGCCTGCTGGGTATACAAAAGGCAGGCTGCGTGCTTACCGGCGTGAGTCCGCTGCTGACTGCGGAAGAACTCAACCACCAGCTTAAGGATTCCGGCGCTAAGGTGCTGGTGACACTTGATGCGCTTTACCCGCGGGTCATCAAGGGCATCGACGGCGCTCAGCTTAAGGCCATCGTGTTTACCGGCATTGCCGATTACCTCTCCCCGGTGCTGGCCACGATGGGTAAAATGCTGAAAAAGATACCCACTGGCAAGGTGCTGCCCATACCCGGTATCGAAATATATGATTTCAAGCAGGTCATGAAGAGCATGTCGGCTGACCCGGTGGCGGAGAAAGTCAGTATGGATGATACCTGCATAATGCAATACACGGGCGGAACGACCGGCCTGCCCAAGGGCGCGGAACTGACGCACCGCAACATCTCCAGGCAGATGTTCCAGATCGCGACCTGGCTGGACACCAAGATGGGCGAGACGGTCGGCATGACGTGCTTCCCGCTCTTCCATATAGCCGGCCTGATAGTGTGCACGACGATGTTCTCCAAGGCCATTACACAGATCGCGGTACCCAACCCGCGCGACCAGAAATTCATCATCAAGGCTATGAAGAAGCACAGGCCGAATATCATCGGCAACGTGCCAACGGTTTACCTGGAGCTTATTAAGCAACCGGACTTCAAAGCTTACGATTTCAGCGACGTCCAGTATTTCGTCAGCGGCGCCGCGCCGTTCCCTCCTGAATATATCAAAGACTTTGAGAAAATAGTGGGCGAGAACAAGCTGATAGAGGTCTACGGCCTGACCGAGACCAGTCCGCTCATAACGTCCAACCCGCGCTTTGGCAAGAAGATACCGGGCGCGGTGGGAATACCCTTCCCCGATACCGAGATAAAAATCGTTGACCCCGGAACCGGCGAGTCCGTGCCATTCAACGAGGTGGGCGAGGTAGCTGTGCGGGGACCACAGGTATTCACCAAGGGCTACTTCAGGAAACCAGAGGAGACGGCCAACGTGCTGCGGCACGGCTGGTTGCACACGGGCGATTTGGGTAAGATGGATGAAGAGGGGTACGTGACCATTGTGGACAGGCTCAAAGACATGGTCAACGTCTCAGGACTCAAAGTGTTTACACGTGAACTTGATGACGTTATTTGCGAACACCCGGACGTGGATCTGGGGGCTAGCGTGGGGATACCGGATCCGGAAAGGCCCGGTTCGGAGATTGTGGTATCAGCCATCGTTTTGAAGGCGGGCATTGAAAAGAGCGACGCTGAGAAATCGAAGATCACCGACTACCTGCGAGGCAGGGTTGCACCTTATAAGGTGCCCAAGCGAATCGAATTCTATGACCAGCTTCCTACCAGCGCAGTGGGTAAGATACTTAAACGCGAGATTAGAACACTGATGGCCAAGCCAAAATAAATATTCTCAGGTGGGTACAATGAATAGCCGCCCTGTTTTCCGCACCGCGCTGTGCGATTTGCTCGGTGTCGAGTACCCGGTGATGCTGGCAGGGATGGGGACCGCAGGCGGTTACACGTTGACCGCCGCGGTTTCCAACGCCGGCGGCCTGGGTATGCTCGGCGCCACTTTCCTCTGGCCCGACGAACTGAGGGCATGGATCAGGAAAACACGTGAGCTCACCGACAAACCTTTCGGAGTGGATATTCTGCTTCCCGCGGCCATACCCAAGGACTTCGACCTGGATAAGATAAAGGAATATATCCCTCCCGAGCACACAGCTTTTATCCAGAAGATGGCTAAGGATTTCGGTGTAGAGGGCGCCCGTATGAAGGAGTGGCCCATCTCCGAGGCGTTCGGCAGGAGCCAGTTCCAGGTAGTCAAGGAGGAAAAGGTGCCTTTCTTTGCCCTCGGCCTCGGCACCCCGGACTGGCTCATCCCCGAGGCGCATGAGGCTGGAATCAAGATTATCTCGCTGGTAGGCAACGTGCGCAATGCCGTCCGGATCAAAAAGATGGGGGCGGATATAATCATTGCCCAGGGCCATGATGCCGGCGGGCACACCGGCAGGATAGGCACCTTCGCGCTTGTCCCGCAGGTTGTGGACGCCGTTGCCCCGACCCCGGTGGTCGCTGCGGGTGGGATAGCCGACGGACGCGGCCTGGTGGCTGCACTGGCTCTGGGGGCTATCGGCGCCTGGTGCGGGACCGCCTTCCTGGCCACACATGAGTGTTTCGTGGACTTCATCGAGCTTGGCATGATTAATAAACCGACCATAGACGCCTACTACCGCAAGCTGATCGAATCGGACGAGGAAGCGGAACAGATAACCCGTATTTACAGCGGCAAGACCACGCGCGCTTTTAAGAACAAACTTGATGAGGCCTGGGAAAAGTCGGGGCTTAAGACGCTGCCCATGCCGTTACAGAGCATGCTGGTGGCCGACCTGGTGCAGGGCATGATGGAGAAGGGCGAGACGGAATATTTCCCGATGTTCGCCGGCCAGGTCACCGGCCTGATTAAAAAGATCAGGAGCACCCAGGAAGTTATGGACGACATCATCGGCGGCGCCGTAAAGATAATGCAGAAAGAGTTCCCTTCAGGGTTGACCGTTAGGGCCTGAGCGTAAATATTGAGGCTGGGCCGGGCTTACCCGAGTAAATTAAAGGATATCATGATGGAATATGAAGGCCTGATACTGGAGAAAAAAGGCCACGTGGCCATATTGACCATGAACAGGCCGCACAGGTTGAACGCCCTGACGGCCGAGATCAGTAACGAGCTGCTGCCCGGGATTTTCAGGGAAGTGCAGGAGGACGACGCAGTCCGTGCCCTCATCATTACCGGTGCAGGAAAGGGGTTTTGCACCGGTGCCGACATCGTGCTCTTCAACCAGGCTGCCGAGGAAGGCAAACTGCAGGAGACGCTTGAGCCGCGGGGTGAGACCATCGGCGGTGCCTTCGTGCTGGGGCTCTACAACCTGGAGAAGCCGGTCATCGCGGCGGTCAACGGCGTGGCCGCCGGCGGCGGCGTATCGATCGCCCTGTTATCCGATATCCGCATCGCCTCGGAGAAGGCGGTCTTCAACCTGGCATTCGTCATGCGGGGGTTGATACCCGACTGCGGCTGCACCTTCCTCATGCCCCGGCTGCTGGGGACGGGCCGCTGCTACGAATACATGTACACGGGGGACTCTATCGACGCGCACGAGGCGGAGCGCATCGGCCTGGTGAACCGGGTGGTGCCGCATGAGAAGCTGATGGAGGAAGCAGAGGCCCTGGCGGCAAGGATAGTGCAGGGGCCTCCGCTGGCCCTCAAGCAGATAAAACGCGCCGTTCAAAACGGGATGCTCAACAACCTTGAACAGCAGCTCTACTTCGAGACCTACGCGCAGAAGTTCCTCATGGGCAGCGAGGATTTCCGCGAGGGACTCGACTCCTTCCGCCACAAGCGCCTGCCAAAATTTAAAGGCCGCTGACGATTTTCCATATAATTGTCATACATATGAATAGGAGGTTAACCCGATGAAAGATTTCGATGCCGTCGTCGTGGGGGCGGGGCTGGGTGGATTATCCGCAGCAACTTACCTGGCCAAGGCCGGCAAGAGGGTTGTAGTGCTGGAAAAGCATAACGTGCCGGGAGGCTACGCCACCTCATTTCTCAGGGGACGCTTCGAGTTCGAGATTGCTCTGCACCAGCTTTCCGGCTACGGCACCGAAAATGATATGGGACCGATCTGGCGCATCCTGCATGACAGCGGTGTCTCCGACCGGGTGGATATACTGCACATACCTGACCTCTACCGCAGCATCTTCCCTGATTTTACTATTGAGATCCCAATCGGAAAGCAGAATTATGAGGACGCCCTCTGCAGCCAGTTTCCCAACGAGTCTGCCGGCATAAAGAAGTTCTCGCAGACCATGTTTGATTTCGCCAGGCAGGCCATGAAATCGATGCGTGTGGGCATGAAAACTGTCATGCAGAACCCCTCGGAATACCCGGACCTGGTCGGCAACTTCGGCAAGACGCTTTCCGAGGTTCTCAACCCCATGGTTTCTGACGATAAGGCACGCGCCGTCATCGGCCAGCTCTGGGGATACTTCTGCCAGCCGCCCTCAAAAATGGCCTTCCTCATCTATGCTTTGGGCCTGGTCAGCTACATCAGGTTCGGGCCGGCCCATGTCAGGGGAACCTCGCAAAGCCTTTCGCAGGCCTTTATCGACACTATGGAATCCTACGGCGGCGAGGCGTGGTTCAACAACGGCGCTAAGAAGATACTGGTAAAGGACGGCAAGGTGCGCGGCGTACTGACCGAGGACGGCACCGAGATAGCCACGCAACACGTCGTGTGCAGCGCCAACCCGGTGACCACCAGCCTGGAACTGGTAGGCCGAGATAACATGCCCGGCTGGTACCTCAACCGGCTTGGCGGCTGGAGCGGCGGCGCCAGCACCTACAATATCTACCTGGGCCTGGACTGTCCCTGCCAGGAGGTCGGGCTCAAGGTCCACGAGAATTTTGTCAATAATACCTACGACCTCGACGCACAGTACGAGAATATGCGCAACTCCGTCGATTATGAGCCGGACGGCAATGCCATCGTGGCTTACAACGTGGTCGACCCCACAGTTTCACCCAAGGGCACGGCCTCGGTTGTGATCACACAGATAGCCTACGGAGACCCCTGGCTGAAACTCTCTCCCTCTGATTATGTTGAGGCCAAGAACAACATGGCCAAAAAGGTATTAAAGCTGGCCGAAAAGGCAGCACCCAATTTGAGGGAGCATATCGAAGTAATCGAGATAGCCACGCCGCTGACCAACATGCGCTACACGGGAAACCCGCGCGGCAGCATCATCGGGTTCGATGAGAACTTTACCGGTACGGGATTCCTGCGCATACCCATGAGAGGGCCGCTGGAAGGGCTGTATTTCGCCAATGCCTGGGTCAACATCGGCGGCGGTTTTGAATCCTGCATCGCCTCGGGCGCCATGGCTTCCCGAGAGGTGCTGAGGGACATGGAGAAAGGCGCCTGGGAAGCCGGTGAGATAACCGCTATGAAGGAGTCCCTGGAAAAGCAGAAGGTGCTGCCGCAGGATCTGAAAGACAGCATAACCCCACAGGAAAAGGCGATTGCCGGCATTCACCCCCGCAGGCTGCATCTCAAGGTCAAGGAGATTATTGCCGAAACAACCAGCGCTAAGACCTTCAGGCTGGAATTGAAGGACGGCAGACTCCCATGGTTCCGCGCCGGTCAGTATATCAACCTCTTTGCCGAGATCAACGGTGTCAGGACCTCGCGGCCGTACAGTATCTCATCGGCTCCGGGCAAACCGTATTATGACATCACGGTCCGCCGCGTGGATGGCGGCTTCGTTTCGCATTACCTGCTGGACAAAGTCAAGGTGGGGGACAGTTTCGAATCTACCGGCCCCAGCGGCAATTTCTACTACGAGCCGCTGATAGATTCGGCCGGCCTCGTCTTCCTGGCAGGAGGCAGCGGCGCTGCACCATTCATGTCCATTATCCGCGAGACTGTTGAAAAGAAAGCGGCTTTGAAAATACACTTGATTTACGGCAGCCGCAAGCCGGATGACATAATCTTCGATAAAGAGCTGAAAGATATCACCGCTAAAAATAAGAATATAAAAGTTGACTACGTGATCAGCGAACCTCCCGTAGGCTGGAAGGGAGCCTCCGGCTTCCTCGATGAAAATGTTATTTCGGCGCTGGCGGGCGACCTCAAGGGCAAGACCGTGTTTGCCTGCGGTCCTGCGTTGATGTACCAGGTCTGCCTCCCGGCGCTGGCCAAGCTCGGTGTACCGGCCAGGCGCACCAGGCAGGAAGCCTACGGGCCGCCCCAGGACATCACCCGGGAACCTGCCTGGCCCGGGACACCTGCCTCCAGGGAGTTTGAGGTCATCGAGGTGAGGAGCGGTAAAAAGGCTAAAGCAAGGGCCGGCGAGCCGCTGATGAACTCCCTCGAACGGGCTGGCATCGTGGTGCCGGCCATTTGCCGCTCGGGCGAGTGCACGGCCTGCCGCACCAGGCTGATCTCCGGCAAGGTGTTCATCCCGTCCAGGGTGCATCACCGCCAGGCGGATAAAAAATCAGGTTATATCCATCCCTGCATGAGCTATCCGCTTGAGGACCTGCGCATCAGGGTGTAATGAGGATAATAGATCGTATATAACTGAGGAGGCTAATAATGACAACGAGAACAGTCAATCTAATGGTAAAGACGCCGATCAAGGCGCAGCAGGTGGCGTTGGAGGCGCTGAGCGCGGATGCCAGGGCAACCAGGCCCGGTTTTATCTGGGCGCTTGACCTGGAGAGGGCCAGGCTGGTGACGCAATCATATAAAAAGACCGAGGGCCAGCCCATAGCCCTGTGCCGCGCAAAAGCCCTGGCGCATATACTGGACAATATGACGGTCTATATCAGGCCCGACGAAATGATCGTGGGCAACTATGCCTCCAACAGCGACTCCGTGCCTTTTTACCCGGAGCTGGCCTGGAAGTGGATAGCCAGGGAGACGGCCCCGGGACAGGTATACGCCAGTATGCTGACCGACGAGGGCAGGAAGGAGCTCAAGGAAATAGGCGAATACTGGGGCGACCGTTCCATACATCACATGAGCAAGAGATACCTGACCCCGGAGCTAAAGGAGCAGTTCTGGATCTTCAACTGGGAGTCAGCCACACCCAACTACGACAAGATCCTTTCCATCGGCCTCAAGGGGATACTGGAAGAGGCCAGGGAAAGGCTGAGGAAGCTCGACAGCGAATACATGGCCGAGACTATCAACGGCATAGATTTTGTCGGGAAAAAGGATTTCCTGGAGGGCACGGTCATTGCGCTCGAGGCTGTTTGCAGGTGGTCCAAGCGGTACGCTGCTCTGGCCCGCAGCCTGGCCAAATCCGAGAAGGAAGTCCTCAGGAAGGTAGAGCTCGAGAATATAGCCGAGGTCTGCGACCACGTGCCGGAAAGCCCGGCCCGCACTCTGCAAGAGGCCATTCAGTCATACTGGTTCATCCACCTGGTGGTCAACTTCCTCGAGATGCCCCAGGTGGGCTCGGGCATACGCTTTGACGTGGTGTTCACCCCGTTTTACGAGAAGGACCTGGCCGCGGGGAAGATAACCCGTGACTCGGCGCAGGAACTTGTGGAGTTCCTTTTTGTCAAATTCCAGGAGACGGGATTCTTGCATGCCCCCATTTGGTCAGGCTTCGGTGGAGGCGCGCTTGGCTTCCAGACCGTCACCATAGGCGGCGTGGATTCCAAAGGCCGCGACGTCACAAGCGAGATGAGCTACATTATCCTCGATGCTACCCAGACTGTCCGCGCCATCGTGCCGCCGTTGGCACTGCGCTGGCATGACGGTATACCCGGCAAGCTGGTGGATAAGGCCATTGAGTGCCTGGCGTCGGGCATGCCACAGCCCGCCATTTTCAACGACAAGGTGGTTGTACAAAGGCTGGTCAACATGGGCACACCGCTTGAGGATGCCCGCAGTTATTCCATCAACAACTGCATGGTACCTACCATACCTGGCAAGAACTTCAGCCACATCTCGGCCTGGGCCAGCGGCGTGCCGGCGCCCCTCTGCCTCAACCAGGCACTTGGCATCGATCCCCTGGCCATCTACAAGAAGGCCGGCAATAAAGTGCTCGATCCCGAGAAGATCAGCTCCACGGAGGAGCTTTTCGACGCCTTCACGGAAAACTACCGGCTGGTCATACACCGCCTGGTGCGCATCGCCAATATCGCCGACGCCCTCTACAAAGAATGGGCGCCGCGCCCATTCCTCTCTTCAGTCATCGACGATTGCATTGAGAGGGCGCAGGACGTGCGCGACTGGAACTACATGCCTGATTACCGCGATGTGACCCTTTTCGGACTTAATACCGTGGCAGATTCGCTGACCGCGGTCAAGAAGGTTGTTTTCGAAGATAAGAAGATCACCATGAAACAGCTCGTTGAAGCCCTTAAGAACAACTGGAAGGGCTATGAGGAGATCCGCCAGCTGTGCCTGCGTGCGCCCAAGTTCGGCAACGATGATGATTATGCGGACCTGACCTCCAGGGAGGTGGCCCGCAGGATTGAGGAGGAGACCAGTAAGTGCAAGACCAACTGGGACACATCGGTGCACGTTGACGGAACAGCCGCGACCGCCTGGTGGAGCTTTGGCCGCGTTTGCGGCCCGACCCCGGACGGCAGGATGAGTGGTGACCCCTTCAACGACGGGACAATCTCACCCATGGCCGGCCGCGACAAGAAAGGCCCGACCGCGGTCCTCAGATCCGTCGCGAAGGTAGACCCGCTGATAAGCTGGAACCACCTCCTCAACCAGAGCTTCATGCCGCAGTTCCTGGTGGGTCACAATGCCGAGGTCTTCGCTCAATACCTGAAGACCTGCGCTGATATGGGCATCCACCACATCCAATTCTCCACCGTGAACAGGGAGACCCTGGAGGATGCCCAGGAGCATCCTGAGAAGTACACCACCCTGATGGTCAGGGTGGCAGGCTTCGCTGCCTACTTTATCGACCTGGACAGGAGCATTCAGGATTCCATCATAGCCAGGACGCCGCAGTGCTTTTAGACTCCCGGGAGGCCGGCAGCACGGGCAGTGATAAAACTGAAGACGACCTGAAGGGGCGGGTATTTAATATCCAGCGCTACAGCATTCACGACGGGCCCGGCATAAGGACGACCGTCTTTTTCAAAGGCTGTCCCCTGCGCTGCAGGTGGTGCTCCAATCCTGAGTCGATCAGCTCACAGCCCGAGATACTCGTGCGGGAAGCCAGGTGCAATCGCTGCAGCCGCTGCATCGAAGTATGTTCCCCCGGTGCGCTGTCACTGGCTTCCACGGGGTTGTGGCTCGACAGGAAAAAGTGCGACCTGTGCTTAAAATGCATTGATGTGTGCTGGGAAGATGTCATCGAGGTGGCTGGCCGATTAATGAGCCTCGACGAGGTGGTGGACGAGTGCCGCAGGGATGAGCTCTTCTACCATAATTCGGGCGGCGGCGTAACGCTTTCAGGGGGCGAACCGCTCATGCAGGCGGATTTTGCGCTGGCTTTGCTGGAGAGGTGTAAATTGCACGGCCTCAACACTGCGCTCGATACCTGCGGTCACGTGCAGTGGCCGGTACTGGAAAAGGCACTGCAGTACACTGACCTGTTGCTTTTCGATATCAAGCATCTTGATGCTGATGAGCACCGGGACGGCACAGGCGCGGACAACGGGCTTATCCTGTCCAACCTTGAGAAGGCCATGAATTCCGGCAAGGCCAGGATCTGGATCAGGGTTCCCGTCATACCCGGCTACAACGACTCCGACCAGTATATGGAAGGGCTGGCCAGCAGGTTGAATGGCATGAAGGCCGAGAAAGTGTCTGTACTCGGGTATCACGAGTGGGGGCGGACCAAGTACCAATCCCTCGGAAAGGCTTACCAGCTCAGCGGACGCAAGCCTCTTACCGAGGAGCGAATGTGCGAGATCATCGGGATATTCAAGTCTAAAGGTTTGGACGCTACCGCAGGGTACTAAAAACAGCCGCCGCCGGGTTGTTACTGTTAAACGCATGCACAGGAAAATAATATTTAGGGGGCTTCGCTCTGGCGAAGCCCCCTGATCTTTCAGATCCTTGCTCCTCCCTACTCTCCCCTCGAGGAAAGCCTCAATCTTATGCTTTAGCCTTTGTGTTGTAGCCTGTTTGCTACTTTACGGAGAGCTCGGGAGTTTTCCATGCTCTCCTTACCTGCATCAGGGGAGCTTAGCTCTGCTCCTCCGGCAGGGGAGAGCACTCTAGAGGAAAGTGCCATTCTACGAGCATGGCCTGTTTTTTGACCATTTCCTACCTCCCTTGGGGCTAATCGTTCTAACTGCCCCTCAATTTCATGCTACTACTAAAAAACGGGGAGGTCAAACTTTATTTAGCGCGGCTTGCAGCCAGCCTCCCGATACTACATAATGGTGCGGGAATGCATCATGACAAAGAAAATGTTGCTCGGCCTGGGCGGCAGTGAACTGAAACAGCTGGCAACCAATCTCGGCGAAAAGGATTTCCGTGGCAAACAGGTGGCCGACTGGATATACAGGCACGGCTGTCGGCGGGTCAATGATATGGCCAATCTCCCTGCCGCGTTCAAGATGAAAATGGATGAGTCCTGGGAGGTCGGACGCTCCACGATTGAAAAAACCAGCATGGGCAAGGATGGCACCTTCAAGTTGCTGCTGCGGCCTTACTACGGCGAACTTGTGGAGTCGGTGGGTATGCCCTACGAGGAACGCTTCTCCTGCTGCGTGTCCACGCAGATCGGCTGCCCGGTCGGTTGTGCCTTCTGCGCTACGGGCAGCGGCGGGTTCAAACGAAACCTCGCGGCCGGGGAGATGATGGACCAGGTGCTGACCGTGGGAGAGGTCGCCGTTAAGGAAAAATTACTGGTCCCGGATGGCAGGGTCAGCCACGTCGTCTTTATGGGCATGGGCGAGCCATTGCTCAACTACGAGGCGACATTGGCGGCAGTGAGCCTGATTAACCATGAACTCAAGATCGGTATGCGCAATATAACCATAAGCACTATAGGCTATGTTCCCGGGATATACCGGTTGGCCGCTGAGCGACTGCAACTTACGCTGGCGGTCTCGCTGCACGCCTCCGACGACGCGCTGCGCCGCAAGCTGGTGCCGGGCATGTCGCGCTACTTGCTGAAGGATATACTGGCCGCCTGCCAGCATTACTTCAACCACACCGGACGACGCGTAACGTTCGAGTACTGCCTGCTGAAGGGGGTCAACGACAGCCAGGCTGAAGCAGCCGCCCTGGCCTCGCTGCTCAAAGGGCTGAACTGTCATGTCAACCTCATGCCCTTTAATGAGGTCAAGCAAGGTAATTTCAGGCGTCCTGATACGGCTGGCGTTATGGCTTTCCGGCGGGTGTTGGAGGATGCCGAGATAACTGTGACCCAGCGTGAACAGAGGGGGGCCGGCATACAGGCAGCCTGTGGGCAGTTGCGCCGGCAGCCAGGGTCCAGTTGAGGTTGTATACGAGTGGAAAAAGGCGCTGCAGGGCCTCCTATCTAACTTGACTTTACGAGTCACTATGATACAATTGACCGGTCAATTAACGATTGAAATCAGCACGGGCAAACACCGCGCCCGGTGATTGGACGGATCGGAGTGTAAATGGATAACTATCCCTGGTTGAAGAATTATGATGAAGGTGTGCCCCGCACACTCGAGCCTTATCCACAAACGACCATGATCGAGGTCGTCGATGAATCCGCCAAAGCTAAACCCTACCGCGCCATGTTCTATTTCAAGGGCGCCAGGCTGTTATATGATGACTTTGTGCGGCAGAGCGATGCCCTGGCCGCCGGCCTGGTTGCTCTCGGTGTAAAAAAAGGAGACCGTGTAGCTCTGCTCCTGCCCAATTCACCGCAGATGGTGCTCTCATTCCACGGTATCTGGAAGGCAGGCGCGGTAGCGGTTCCCATCAACCCTCTTTACACGGAACGCGAACTGGAACACGTATTGACCGAGGTAGATGCCGTTGCCGTGATCGTGCTTAACCCGTTTTACCTGACTATTAAGAATATACAGGCCAGGACCGCTCTCAGGGCTGTCATCGCCACCAGCATTAAGGAATACCTGCCGGCCCACCTGGGACTTCTCTTCACGCTGGCCAGGGAGAAGAAGGAGGGTTACCGCATATCCCTGCATAAGGGTGACGTGTGGTTCCAGGACCTGCTCCGGAAATATAAAAATGCCCGCAGGCCTGCTGTTGAAGTAAAGCCGGCGGATCCGGCCGTGATACTCTTCAGCGGGGGAACGACCGGCACCACCAAAGGGGCGGTGGGCACGCATGGGGCGCTGGTAATGACGGCCATGCAGATAAACGCCTGGCTTAGGCCTGTGTTGGAGCAATGGGAAGACAGGGTGGCTCTGACCATGCCGCTCTTCCATGTTTTTGGATGTGTGGGTGCGCTGGGCACGGCTATGGTCAACCATTCTTCCTGCATCCTCATACCCAACCCGCGTGATCTCACTGACGTGGTTAAAAGCATCAAGAAATACAAGCCTGCCTTCATGCCCGGAGTGCCTACATTTTATATAGGAATTATGAACCACCCCCTGGTGAAATCGGGCAAAGTGACGCTGGGCAGCCTGAAGATATGCATAGTGGGCGCAGCCCCGCTCATGGTTGAAACCAAGAAGAAGTTCGAGAGCATGACGGGCGGCCGGCTGCTGGAAGGCTACGCCATGACGGAGACCATGCAGGGCGCCACGCTCAACCCTGTAACGGGCGTAAACAAGGAAGGCTCGGTGGGGATGCCGCTGCCTGACGTAGTCATCAAAATAGTCAATGCTGAAAACGGCCGGGGCAGCATGAAAGCCGGTAAGCTTGGCGAGATATGTTTTAAAGCGCCAAACCTGATGAAGGGCTACTGGAACCAGCCGCAGGAGACGGCGGACATGCTCAGGGACGGATGGCTGTACACCGGTGACATAGGTTACCTGGACGGCGACGGGCACCTCTTTTTGAACAGCCGCAAGAAGAAAATGATAAAGAAATCTGGAAGAAAATAATCAGCCATAGCTGCCGCAGAATAAATTATATAGGGAGGTTGAATTAATGGCAGAATCATATCCATGGTTTAAAAGCTATGACCCGGGGGTACCACAC
>Ga0208045_1000667_pt1 | contig 12715 bp, 7 predicted proteins | sample PL_2010_200m_FD_184160 | JGI IMG/M metagenome (GOLD analysis project Ga0208045, IMG submission 184160) | Freshwater microbial communities from Powell Lake, British Columbia, Canada to study Microbial Dark Matter (Phase II) - PL_2010_200m... | ecosystem: Environmental > Aquatic > Freshwater > Lake...
GGTTTATATTCTTTCCTATGCTCGGTTCCTGCCTGGGTGGGGGACGGCTCACATTACGCTGAGCAACTTCCTGCCGAGAGCTGCGCAAGATTTGGCGCATGGACACGTGAGCCGTGCATTGCCGCGCCTAGCAGCGGGCTCGGCCCGGTCTCACAGCGAAACGCTGCGCAGCATGTTGCGCATACCAAGGGCTCAGGATGAGCAGCTGATTTCCAGATGTTTGCCCCATTCAGGCGGGCGCTCGGCGTAGCGCTCCATGCCGGGCTGCTCGTCGAAAGGCCGGCTGAGTACCTGATGGAGCTCGCGCACCGGGCCATAGTCTCCAGCCTGAGCGGCTTCGATTGCCTGTTGCGCCAGGTAATTGCGCAGAATGTATTTAGGATTGGCCGCGTGCATTTGCACTCGGCGCGAATCCTGGTTTGTGCCTTCACGCTCGGCACGCTGGCGGTAGGTAGCGGCCCAGTCATCGAAGGCTTTGATGTCGACGAAGTCTTCACGCAGCCGACCCAGGGCCTGGTCTACCGGGCTGTCGCCGAGCTCGCGGAAGAAGCGCGTGTAATCGATGGCGCTGCCTTGCATCAGCTGTAGCAAGTGCTGAATCAGTTCCTTGTCGTTCTCCTCGGCAGTCAGCAAGCCGAGTCTTTTGCGCATGAGACCGAGCCATGCCGCTTCGTAGATCGGCAGGAAAAGGTCCATGGTTTCGCGCAGCTGGTCGATGGCGATGAAGGGCGTCAGGGCCTGGGCCAGCGCGGCGAGGTTCCAGTGTGCTATCGGCACCTGGTTCTCGTAGGAATAGCGGCCGGCATGGTCGGAATGGTTGCAGATGAAGCGCGCATCGAAGTCGTCGAGAAAGGCGTAGGGCCCGAAATCGAAGGTGATGCCGAGAATGGACATATTGTCGGTATTCATCACGCCATGGCAGAAACCATAGGCCTGCCACTGCGCAACCATCTCGGCAGTGCGCTCCAGCACCTCTCGGAAGAAGGCGTGGTAAGGCTCCGGATGTTCCAGGCATTCGGAAAAGTGGCTGCCCACGACGTGATCGAGCAGCTTCTTCAGTTCGTCGTGCTGCTTGGTGTAGTAGAAAAACTCGAAATGGCCAAAGCGCACGTGGCTCGGCGCGAGGCGCATCAGCATCGCACCGCGCTCCTGGCGCTCTCGGTAAACCGGCGTATCCGAGCCGGTCACGCAGAGTGCACGGGAACTGGGGATGCCCAGTGCATGCAGATGCTCACTGGCAAGAAACTCGCGAATCGACGAACGCAGCACGGCACGGCCATCGCCCATGCGGGAGTAGGGGGTCATGCCGGCGCCTTTGAGGTGCAGATCCCAGTGCTGGCCGGCCTCGTTGAGCACCTCACCAAGCAGCAGCCCCCGGCCGTCGCCCAGCTGCGGGTTGTAGCTGCCGAACTGGTGGCCGGAATAGACCATCGCCCGCGGTTCGGCCGTGCTCCACAGCTTGTGGCCGGAAAACAGCTCGGTAAAAAGCGGGTCGTCCTTGAGCGCTGGGTCGAGATCGAGCAAGCCCATGGCGGCTTCGCTGGCCACTACCAGGCGAGGGTTTTCCAGGGGCTGGGGCGTGACTTCGGTTGAAAACACGTCGCCCAGCTGGGCGAATCGGTTGTCGAAGTTGAGCTCGGTAAGTGTCTTCACGGAGGTTCCGGCACCTTGCAGTTGGGCGCCCAGTGGCGGGCGCGCTTTGTGTTTGGAGGCCGGAGAGGGGCGTGACGTTCCTCAGGCCTGACTGTCGGCGGGTGGCATTGTGCCCTGGCTATCGGGTTGAGCAAGTCGCGGGGCGGTGCCCAGGTGCAGCTGCTTGCCATCGAAGTTCTTCAGGAAAACATCGACCTGGCGGAAGGCGATCGAGATGCCGGCCTTGTTGAACTCACGATCGATGGCCCGGTTGATCTCATCGGTGGCTGGGTTGCGGTCGGCGAGGTCGCGAACGTGGATGCGCAGCTCGTGGTCCAGGGTACTCTCGCCAAAGGTCAGGAAGAATACGAGCGGTTCCGGGTCCTTCAATACCCGCGGATTATCGTTGGCGGCCTTGTAGAGCAGCTTCTTCACCATGTCGAGATCAGATCCATAGGCGACCCCCACCTTGATCGTCACTCGCGTGATGGTATCGCTCAGGGACCAGTTCACCAGCTGACTGGTGATGAAGGTTTTGTTCGGGACGATGATGTCCTTGCGGTCGAAGTCGGTGATGGTCGTTGCGCGAATTCGAATCCGGCTGACGGTGCCCGATAGATTGCCGATGGTCACCACGTCGCCGATCCGCACCGGGCGCTCGAACAGGATGATCAGGCCGGAGATGAAGTTGGCAAAGATCTCCTGCATGCCGAAGCCAAGCCCCACCGAGAGGGCGGCTACCAGCCACTGCAGCTTGTCCCAGCTGACGCCAAGCGTCGACAGCGTGGACACGAAGCCGATGCCGGCAAGCAGATACGACAGCAACGTCGTGGTGGCATAGGCGCTGCCCTGCGCCAGATGCAGTTTCGACAGCACCACCACTTCCAGCAGGCCCGGCAGGTTGCGCGCCAAGGCCACCGTTATGGCGACGATCAGCAGCGCCCCAAGCAGGTTATTGAGGGTGATGGCATTTGTTGTGGCCGTGTCGCCAGAACCACTGACGAACTCGTAGAGCACGACGTTATCGAGGTAGGAGACCACGCTGATCAGATCCGCCCAGACCCAATAAAGTACAGCGAAGAATAGGCCGAACATCGCCAGACGGGTCAGTCGCAGCGACTGCTGGTTGACCTGCTCGATATCGAGGCCGTCTTCACCGGTCGCCTCGCTGCTGTCCATGGGCTCGTCGGGCTGGGTCTCACGCTTGGCCAGGGCGCGCTGGTAAGCGAGCCGGCGAGCGGCGACGGTCAGCCCGCGAATCAGCGTCGCCTCGATGACGATCCAGGCCAGCAGTAGGTACAGCGTATCGATCAAACGCCCCGTCAGCTTCAGCGCCGTGTAGTAATAGCCAAAACCCACCACCAGGATCAGCGCCAGCGGCAAGACGCTGAACAACAGGCCGATGAAGCGCTGAAGCGGCGTGGCATTCTGGCTGGCCGGCCCTTTGAGCAACAGTCGGGTCAGGCGCCAGCTCATCAGGGCGAAGCAGATAAGCACTACGACAATGCCGATCACATCGTCTACCAGATTAGCCGGCTGGTGTTCGGCAATCGCCACTACGGCCACCAGGGCCATGACCACCAGCCCCAGCCGCCGAATCTCGTTGCGTAGGAAAATGACCTGCGGGCGGAACCAGCCGAAGTGCGTTTCGGCGACCCGATTGGGCGAGAGCATTCGGTACGCGCTGTAGAACACGAGCCAGGCCTGCGCCATCTGATAGAACGCGGCGCCGAGGGCTTCGTTCTGCCCGCGCCCGTCCATTTGCAGCAGATAGCCGCACAATGCCAGGAACAATGCGCCCGGCAGCGCCAGCAGCAGATTCAGCAACAGCGCCAAGGGGGTGTGCAGTTGGCTGTCGTTGCGGAAGTGCCCGATATCGCTGCTCAGCGAATCCAGCTTGGCGTTGATCGCCCGGCGGCGCCAGAGCAGCACGCCGATCATCAGCAGTAGCGGAACAAAGAAGAGCGGCCGCTCCAGCAGGCCTGCGCCTAGGGCCTCGAACACCGAGCCCCAGGGCATGGCACGCAGCTGACGATCGAGCAGCGTAGGCACGTTCTTGAACCAGTCCAGATCCAGCGGCCGGTTACTGGGAATCCAGAACATCTGTTCGTCCAGCGTATTGCGCAGGACCTCGGCCTTGCTCTGCAGTTGTCGCTGGTTCAATTGCAGCGTGATCGACTCGCTGAGGAGGGCGTTCAATGAGTGGTTGAGCCGATCGAGCAGCTCGCCACGGGTGCGAACCAACTCCAGCAGTGCGCTGCGTAACTCAGGTGTCACCTCACTGGGAGGCTGGCTGGCCAGCTGTTGCTCTACATAGTCCTCAACGTTGCCGGCGGCTTCGCGGCGCTGGTTCAGCTCGAACTGGTAGAGCCGGATATCGGCAATCTCATCGGCTAGATTCTTGTCCAGAGAGAGTTGCGGCAGGGCCTCCTTCTGCTGGGAAAGAATCTTTGACAGCAGCGGGCTGCCCTCGAGAACGGCGATCTGTTCTTCCAATGCCTGGTCGGCCTGGTTGAGCGTGTCGAGCTGCTGCCGGGTCTGCAGGTTCTGCTGAGTGAGGTCGTTGAGCCGTTCGGTGGCTCGCAAGAGGTAGCCAGACAAGCGCTTGTTCTCGGCGCTTTCGACCGGCAGCAGCTTGTCTGAGCCAGTCTTCTCGGCTTTCAGGGAAAACTCGGCAACCGTCTGTTCGGATTCTTCCCGTCGCTTGTTGTTGATTGCCGTCTGCAGCGCCATGGTTTCGCGCTCGGCACGGGCGATGCGCTCAGACAGCAGGTCGCGGCGGGCGATGCCCAGGTCCTGCAACAGGCTGTTTCCCGCCAACTCGTTGCGGCGTAGTTCGATCTGCGCGTTGAGTGCGGATTTTTCTGCGGCGAGCAGTTCGCGGCGTTCTTCGCTCAGCGGTTTGCCGTTTTCGCGGCCGGTCTTGAGCAGGGCGTTGATCTCGTCGATCCGTATCTGCGATTTGCTGATGTCGGCCTGGGCGCGCTCGGGGCGAGTCTGCGCGCTGATGATCATGCTGTTGGCTGCGGTTAGCGCCGTCTGCCAGGTGGACAGCTCCTCTACGCGAGCTGCCAGGCGTTGCTCAAGGGCGGGCATCTTCAGCTTGGCCAGTTTGTCGACCAGGTCGCTGCTGTCGCTGCCCTTGAGTTTGCTCAGCTCTCGCTGGGCCTCGGCGATTTCCTTGGGGGCGCCGGCAAGTTCGGCCTTCAGCTCCGTCAGCCGCTGCTGCGCGGTGGCGGCCTGTTCTGCAAGACGTTGAGCGCGTTCGTCAGCGCTCGGCTGCGCGGCCTTCGCCTCCTCTGCGGCCGGCTTGGGGCCGGTAAGTCCCGGAATGGATTGAGCGAAGGTCGAAGCGGGAACGAAGGCGAGCAAGGTCGCCAGCAAAAGGGTGCGCAAAGATGCCATGGATGTTATCGAGTGAACAAAAGAGTGCGGAGTCTAAGGGCTTGGCAAGACCTAGGCGAGCCCATAGATCGGAACGCTTAAGCCCGCCGCGTTAGGGGCCAGCCAACGCTTCAGAAATGAAGCGAAGGACCGGGTTTGTCGCCCTCGGGAAACTTCAGGCCGACCTTCCGGACTTCGCCGTGCTCCATGGCGGCGATAGTCCAGGTCAGGCCATTCCACTCGACCTGATCCCCGGTGACCGGCTTGCCGCCGATGCGCTCGGCCATGAACTCGCCGATCTGCTGATTGCCATCGACGTCGCCCAGCTTCAAACCATACAGCGCAGCGAGAGCGCTCATCTCGGCTTCGGCTTCAAGGATGAAGTCGCCAAAGAAGCGCATATCACGGCCACGCTGCGGCGCCTCGCTGAAGAGTTTGCCCAGCGCTGGCAGGTCCTCTTCATGGCCGATGACACAAAGGATGTCGTCGACCTGCAGGCGGGTGCTACCGGAGGGATGCAGCAGCGCCTTACCTCGAAACAGCGCGGCGATGCGTGTACCAGCAGGCATCTTCAATTCGCGCAAGGCGGCCCCTACGCACCACTTCTTGGCGTTGAGCCGATAGATGAATAATTCCCACTGGCTGGTAGTGTGAATCTGCAGCCCGGCGCGGGAGACCGGCAGCGGCGAGGGTGGTACCTCAACCTTGGCCTTCTTCGCAGCCCAGGTCAGCGTCGTGCCTTGCAATAGCAGTGACACCAGCACGATAAAGAACGCCACGTTGAAGAACAGTTGGGCGTTCTCCAGACCGGCCATCAGCGGGAATACGGCGAGGATCACCGGCACCGCGCCGCGAAGGCCGATCCAGGAGATGAACAGGCGTTCACGTATGTGAAAGCTGCGAAACGGTGCCAGACCGATAAACACCGCCAGCGGGCGGGCGAACAGGATCATCCACAGTGAAAGGGCCAGTGCCGGCAGGGCGATGGGCAGCAGCTCGCTGGGTGTGAGCAGCAAACCGAGCACGAGGAACATGCCGATCTGGCTGAGCCAGGCGAGGCCGTCGAACATGTGCAGGATGCCGTGGCGGTTGCGGATCGGCCTGTTGCCCAACAGCAAGCCGCAGACATAGACGGCGAGGATGCCGCTGCCGCCTATGGCGCCGGATAGCGCGTAGATCATGATGCCGCCAGCCACGGCCAGCAGCGGATAGAGCCCGTCTGCAACCGAAAGACGGTTGATCAGGTGCAGCAGCAGCCAACCGCCAGAAAGCCCGAGAAGCGTGCCGATGCCGAACTGTTGCAGCAGGCTGATAAGGAAGTCCCAGCCGAACCCGGTCTGGCCGGAGGCGAGCATGTCGATCAGCGCGACGGTCAGAAACATGGCCATAGGGTCGTTGCTGCCCGACTCGATTTCCAAGGTCGAGCCGACCCGTTCGTTCAGCCCCTTGCCATTGAGCAGGTTGAATACCACTGCCGCATCGGTGGAGCCAACGATGGCGCCGATCAAAAGCCCTTGCATCAGCGGCAGGTCGAACAGCCAGGCCGCCGCCAGCCCCGTCAGGCCTGAGGTGACAACCACCCCGGCAGTCGCCAGCGAAAAGGCCGGCCAGAGTGCGACGCGAAAGGTGGCGGCGCGGGTGCGCATGCCGCCGTCGAGCAGGATTATTGCGAGGGCCAGGTTGCTGATCAGGAAGGCCAGTGAGTAGTCGTCGAAAACGATCCCGCCGATTCCGTCGACGCCGGCCAGCATGCCTACGCCAAGAAAGATAACGAGGATTGGCACGCCGAGGCGAGTCGACAAGGAGCTCATCAGGATGCTCGCCGCAACCAACAGGGCACCGACCAAGAACAGCTGGTTGATGTTGCCGATATCCAAACGCGCTCTCCGAGGTTAGTGCTGCTGGCAAACATGCAGGCTGCATGCCAGTGATTCTAACCTGCTGTTTTGACGTGCTGTCAAAAAAGCCCGGCAGAGCGACGGGCGTTTCGGAAGTGGCGCGGCGCCGCTGCTACGCGGCAGGGGAGAGTGAGACGCCGACACACGCCAGTGCAGCGCGTGCCGGGTTCTGGATCAGAACCAGTCTTCTTGCATGGTCAGGCAGGTGTCGTCACGACCTGCCAGCAGATCCAGCTCGTGATGGCAGCTCGGCACCTCCCAGGTCAGAAAGTAGCGAGCGGCTTGCAGCTTGCCGCGATAGAAGTCGACATCCGCCTCGTTGCCCTTCGCCAGCCCTTGTTCAGCGCGAATCGCCTGCTCCAGCCAGCGCCAGCCAATCACGGCGTGACCAAATACCTTAAGGTACAGGGCCGAATTGGCCAATGCCTGATTGATCTTGCCGGCCATCAGGTCGCCGAGCAGGGTCTGGGTGACCTCGGTCAGGCGTGCCAGGAGCTTTTCCAATGGCTGACGCAGTGCATCCAGTGAGCTGAATTTGCCCGCGCGCTTGCAAGTGCCCCGAATTAGCCCCAGCAACTGACGCAGGCCTGCGCCGCCGTTCTGCGTCAGCTTGCGTGCCAGCAGATCGAGCGACTGGATACCGTGAGTGCCCTCGTGAATCGGGTTGAGGCGATTGTCGCGGTAGTACTGTTCGACCGGGTATTCGCGCGTGTAACCGTGGCCGCCGAGAATCTGAATCGCCATCTCGTTGGCCTTGAGGCAGAACTCCGACGGCCAGGATTTGACGATTGGGGTGAGCAGGTCCAACAGCTCGTGGGCGTTCTTGCGCTCCTCCTCGGTCGCTGCGGTCTGCTCTTCGTCGACGATGCGCGCGGCATAGAGGCCGAGATCGAAGGCGCCTTCGACGTAGGCTTTCTGCGTCAGCAGCATGCGCTTGATGTCGGTGTGCTGGATGATCGGCACCTGCGCCGACGCCGGGTTCTTGCCGTCGGGCAGGCGGCCCTGTGGGCGCTCCCGGGCGTAGTTCAGCGAGTAAAGATAGCCGGCATAGCCGAGCATGATCGCGCCCATGCCGACCCCGATACGCGCGTCGTTCATCATCTGGAACATGTACGACAGGCCTTTGTGCGGCTCACCTACCAGATAGCCGACGCACTCCCCGTTGTCGCCAAAATTCAGCGCAGTCGAGGTCGTGCCGCGCCAGCCCATCTTATGGAACAGGCCGGCTAGGATCACGTCGTTGCGCTTGCCGACACTGCCGTCATCGTTGACCAGAAATTTGGGCACGATGAACAGGCTGATGCCTTTCACGCCAGGCGGGGCGTCTGGCAGCTTGGCCAGGACCATGTGCACGATGTTTTCCGACAGCGGATGATCACCGCCGGAAATGAAGATCTTGTTGCCCTTCAGGCGATAGGTGCCGTCACCGGCTGGCTCGGCGCGGGTGCGCAGGTCGGACAGAGAAGAGCCGGCGTGCGGCTCGGTCAGCGCCATGGTGCCGAAGAAGCGACCTTCGAGCATGGGCTGGAGGAAGCGTTGCTTCTGCTCGTCGCTGCCGAACACTTCGATCAGGTGCGAGGCGCCCATGGTCAGCATGGGGTAGGAGGAGGTGCCGATGTTGGCTGACTGGAAATGAGCGAAACAGGCACGTGACAGCAGATTGGGCAGCTGCATGCCGCCGTCGTCGAAGCTGCGCGACGCGTTGTGAAAACCGGCCTCGATGAACGCATCGACCGCGGGCTTCACTTCCGGGATCAGCACTGCTTCGCCGTCCTTGTAGATCGGCTCGTTCTCGTCGGCCTTGCGGTTGTGTGGGGCGAAGAGGTTCTCGGCAATGCTGCGGGCGGTGTCGATAGCCGCATCGAAGGTTTCGCGGCTGTGGTCGGCGAACCGCTCACGCTGGGTCAGGCCTTCTGCGTCCAGCACTTCGTAGAGTTCGAACGCCAGGTTACGTGGGCAGAGCAGAGTCTCGGGCATGGAAAATCCTCCGTTTACATGCGATCGAGTCTAAGGATCCGGCGAGACGGCTGCCTAGCACCATACATTCGGGTGATGGGTCGACACAGCAGCGTCTTTTGAGGCTTGCCCCGGCGAGCTCAGTGTGGCCTCGCGCAGAAATATTCGAGCAGTTGCGCCAGGTGACCGTCAGCGATTCCAGCATCGATCAGATGCTGTTCGGCGCGCGTCAGGTGCTCCTCGACGTGCTGGCGAGCAGCCTCTGGGCCGAGCAGCGCCACCACGGTGCTCTTGCCGGTGTCTTTGCCGGAATCCTTGCCGATCTGTTGAGGGCTGAGGCCATCGGCCAAGTCATCGAGCAGTTGGAAGGCCAGCCCAAGCTCGGTGGCAAATCCGTTGAGGTGACGTGTGCAGCTCGCGCTGGCATCGGCCAGCAGCGCTGCGGTCTCCACGGCAGCCGTAAACAGCGGGCAGGTCTTCAGGCGATTGGTGTGAGCGATGGCTTCCAGCGGCCTGGCGCGCTGCCCCTCACGCAGATCATGAAACTGGCCGCGAACCAGGCCCTGGGCCCCGGTAGCTTGGGCAAGCAGGCGCACCAGCTGATTACGTGTCGATGCGTCAATGTCAGCTGTCGAAGCGGCTATGCTGAATGCCTGGCTCAGCAGGGCAACCGAGCCGAGGACGGCGACGTCTTCTCCGAACTGGCGGTGAATGGTGGGCCGGCCACGGCGCAACTCGGCATTGTCCATGCACGGCATGTCATCAAGAAACAGTGAGGCGGCATGCACCATCTCTAGGGCGCAGGCCAGATCGAGCCCGGCGTCGGAGGGCGGCGAGTCCTGCTGCAGATCCTTGAGGGTCAATAGCAGCAGTAGGGGACGCACGCGCTTGCCCGGTGCGAGGGTGCCTTCGCGCATGGCGGTGGCAATCGCATCCTGCGGGGGCGCAAGCGGTAGCCACTGACTTAGCCGTTCGTCAACCTGTGCACGCAGCGTACTGACTGACCGTTCGAAGTCGTGGTGCGTGTCCGGCAAAGCGATGGCCATGACGACCTCCTGTATCGTTTTTCGTTAGATATCGTGACAATACCTGTACAGAGTGTATAAGTCTTGGCACTTTTAATGACCACTACCGTCCACATAAGGTCATCGAACGAGGCGCTGCATGACTAAAGAAACTATTGCGGAACGTAAGAACGACCATCTGGACATCGTTCTCGACGCGCGCCGCGCCTGTTCCAGTGTAGATCCTGGCTACGCTGCACTGACCTTCGAGCACTGTGCGGTTCCGGAGTTGCGTCTTGACGACATCGATATCCGCGCCTCGCTGTTCGGCCGTACGCTCTCTGCACCGCTGCTGATCAGCTCGATGACGGGCGGCGCGGCACGGGGCCACGCAGATCAATCGGCACCTGGCCGAAGCGGCCGAGGCGCTCGGCATCGCGCTGGCGGTGGGCTCGCAACGAATCGCGCTGGAGACCGATGCCGATCAGGGGCTGACGCGGCAGTTGCGCCAGTTTGCGCCCTCGATTCCGTTGCTGGCCAATTTCGGGGCGGCCCAGCTGGTCGCCGGATACGGTCTGGACGAAGCGCAGCGCGCCGTGGACATGATTCAGGCCGATGCGCTGATCATTCACCTCAACCCTCTACAGGAAGCTGTACAGGTCGGCGGCGATCGCAATTGGCAAGGCGTGTACGCAGCGCTTGAAACGCTGGCCTTGCGCTTGCCGGTGCCACTGGTGGCCAAAGAGGTGGGCGCTGGCATTTCTCCGAGCGTTGCACAGCGATTGCTCGAGGCCGGGGTATCGGTGATCGACGTCGCCGGTGCCGGTGGCACCAGCTGGGCGGCGGTCGAGGCTGAGCGAACCCTGGATCCGCAGCAACGCGCCATTGCCAAGGCGTTTACGGGGTGGGGCATCCCCAGTGCGCAGGCGATTTCGAGCGTTCGCCGCGCCTGCCCTGGAGCACAGCTCATCGCATCAGGCGGCATCCGTGACGGCATCGATACAGCCAAGGCGATTCGTCTCGGCGCTAACCTGGTGGGCCAGGCTGCCGGCGTGCTGGACGCGGCGCTGATCGGGCCGGAAGCGGTGGTCGAGCATTTTCGGGTCTTGATCGAGCAGCTGCGCATCGCCTGCTTCTGCACCGGCTCGGCCAGCCTGGCTGAGCTGGCGAAGGCGCCGCTGCTGGCTCCGTTCGACCCGTCCAAATTGTGATGTATCGTCAGGATGGCCAGCCGGCCGGTTGGCGAGGTTCGTTTCAATGACTCACTACGCCGTGATAGCCCCCCCGTTTCATAGCCACCTACGGGCAATGGAGGCGGTCGCCACTGAACTGATGACGCGTGGGCATCGGGCGACCGTCGTCCAGCAGGCCGACGTTGCCCCGATGTTACGCGACCCTCGTTTGGGTTTTGCCCAGATTGGCACGCGCTCGCATCCGCCCGGCTCGCTCAAAGCGGTCATCGATCGTGCAGCGCGGCCCGGTGGGCCCTGGGGCATACGTCGGGTGATCGCCGATATGGCTTCGGCGACCGACATGTTCTGCCGAGAGGCGCCGGCCGTGATTCGAAGCATCGGTGCAGAGTGCATCATCGCGGACCAGATGGAGCCAGGCGGTGGACTCGTGGCCGAGCATCTCGGGCTGCCGTTCGTATCGGTCGCCTGTGCGTTGCCGGTCAATCGTGAGGCACTGGTGCCGCTGCCGGTCATGCCTTGGCGCTACCGCTCCACGCCCTGGGGCGAGCAGCTGAATCTGCACAGCAGTATCGTTTATGACCGCGCCATGCAGGCGCACGCGGATGTCATCTCGCGCCATGCGAATGCGTTCGGTCTACCGCCTCGCCAGCGCCTCGATGAGTGCATGTCGCCTCTGCTGCAGCTAAGCCAGACGACGCCCGCTTTCGATTTCCCCCGCACTGCGCTGCCTGAACATTTTCACGGTGTCGGCCCTCTGCGTTCGGCGTTGAGCGAAGAACCGCCGCTGAATATCCCGGTCGCTACCGGCAGGCCCTTCGTGTTTGCCTCGCTTGGCACCTTGCAGGGTGATCGCTTCGGCCTGTTCCAGCGAATAGCCGAGGCGTGTCGCGAACTCGATCTGCAACTGCTGATCGCCCACTGCGGGCGTCTCGGCGCAACGCACGAAAAACGATTGCTCAAAGCTGGCGCCAGCTGGGTCACCGATTTCGCGCCGCAGCGTGCGGTGCTGGCGCGCGCGGATGCTGTGATCACCCATGCGGGACTCAACACCGTGCTCGATGCGCTGGAGGCGGGCGTGCCGAGCCTGGCCCTGCCTATTGCCTTCGATCAGCCGGGCGTTGCCGCCCGTGTGGTTCATGCTGGCGTGGGGTTAAAACTCGATCCGCGCCTGGCCAGTCGGCGACGCATCGTGCAGGCGCTCCGGCAGCTGCTGCGTGAGCCCGGCTTTGCGCAGCGCGCTCGAGAGCTGGGCGATGAGGTACGTGCGGCTGGTGGGGCGCCCCGTGCGGCGCAGTTGATCGAGACGGTGCTCGAGGCCCAATCGCCAGCGCTGCGGAGGGTCGAACGTGGCTGATGCGGACCTGATTCTCGTTGGGGGTGGCCTGGCCAATGGACTGCTGGCCTTGCGCGTGCGCCAGGCGCGTCCGGATTTGCGGCTGCTCGTCATCGAACGGGGCGAAACCCTCGGCGGCAACCATACCTGGTCCTTTCACGAACATGATCTGACGTCCGCGCAGCAGGCCTGGCTGGAGCCACTGGTGGGTAATCGCTGGCCCGGCTACGAAGTGCAGTTTCCAAGTCTCGAACGGCGGCTGGGCAGTGGCTACGCCAGCATTTTTTCCAGTCGCTTTCATCGGCTGTTGATGTC
>Ga0208045_1000670_pt1 | contig 12657 bp, 10 predicted proteins | sample PL_2010_200m_FD_184160 | JGI IMG/M metagenome (GOLD analysis project Ga0208045, IMG submission 184160) | Freshwater microbial communities from Powell Lake, British Columbia, Canada to study Microbial Dark Matter (Phase II) - PL_2010_200m... | ecosystem: Environmental > Aquatic > Freshwater >...
TCCCTCACGTCATGTTCCGGTTTTGTTCCGCCTACGTCAGAACTTCGGCGGACAAGTCCGGCGGATCAAGGCAGCACAGGGTCAGTCACAGGTTTCAGTGGATCAGACAGTTTTTTCAGGGAGAGAACCCCGTCTTTCTCCGGGGAAAGCTCGTACTTTTCTGAAAGAAGCTCGGAGTTTTGCGGGAGAAGCCCGTAGTTTTGATGCCCACTATGGCCTTTTGTGAATAAAGCCCGTCTTTCTGCGCGCCAACTACGTAGTTCCTCGGGAAAAGCACGTACTTCCGGGAGCCGACTGCGGACTTCCCGTGCTCGACTTGTTGTTGTGGAGAGTCAGACACTTGTCTTGGGGAGGCGCCCTTCTATCGTTGAGCATCAGAGACTTACCTTAGCAGGGCGAACCACAAATTCGGGGATCGGCACCCAGGCACCGATTGGCGTCGCGCATGATTCAAGGCGGTTAAGCAAACCGGCGTATCTCGACACTGCCACCGTTGTAGATGACATGGTGATGGTCGGGTGAGCGGGGAGTGCGCTACACCCGACCAATGAACACAACACACAACAACTCCCAAGGCCGAGGGGAGCAATTCCCGGCCAGCAAAGCAAACCAAATCAAGCTCGGTATCGATGTGCATGCCGACTTCTACATGGTCGTCCGTCAACTCGACGGCCAGAATCCACAGCCGCCACAGAAGTTCACCCCGACCGCCTTCCTCGACTGGGTCCGCCAGCAGCTCACCCAAGCCACGACCGTCTGCAGTTGTTACGAAGCCGGCGCGTTCGGCTACGGGCTGCACCGGCAGTTGACCGCGATGGACGTGCGCAATGTCGTGGTCGCGCCCCAGCGGCTCGACGAACGGCACACCGGGGTCAAGACCGACAAGACCGATGCCCGCGCCTTGGCGCTGAAGCTCGACCAGTATGTCAACGGCAATCAGTACGCGCTGGCCGTGGTGCGCGTTCCCACACCCGAAGAGGAACAACGGCGCGCGCTCGCTCGCCAACGCGAACAGTTCGTCCGGGAACGGCGGCGTTTGGAAGCGATGGGACGCAGTCTGTTGTTGCAACACGGCCACCGGGTCAAAGGCGCGTGGTGGCGTGGCCAGAGTTGGCAGCGGCTCCAGAACGGGATGTTACCGGTGTGGCTGGTGGAGATGTTGCAGCGGTTGCAGGAACTGGTCGCGGCGGTGCATCAGCAGCGCCAGGCGCTGACCCAGCAGTTGGCGGCGGCGGCCCCGGCGCAACGAGCCAAAGGGCTGGGTGGGCTGACGCAGCAGGTGCTGGAACGGGAGGTGTGCGACTGGGGGCGGTTTCGCAATCGGCGCGAAGTGGCCAGCTACACGGGGCTGTGTCCGCGCGAAGACTCCAGCGGCGGCCATCGTCGGCAGGGAGCCATCACCAAACACGGCAACCCTCGGTTGCGGGTGCTGCTGATCGAGTTGGCATGGCGGCTGGTGCGGTTCCAGCCGCAGTATCGGGCACTGCGACGTTGGGGGCGGGTGCTGAGCGATCGGCGCACGAGCGCGGCGCAGCGCAAGAAAGCGATTGTGGCGGTGGCGCGGCAGTTGGCGGTGGACCTGTGGCGGTTGGCGACGAGCCGCGTAACGGCAGAGCAACTGGGGCTGGTGTGCAACGGTTGAGCACAAAGGCAGGCAGGTGAAGAGTTGAACGAGACAAGTCACAACGGTTTGGCAGTGGAGCGCGCCCGTGAGTCGGCCGGGGTGAGGCTGAGGCCGCACCCGTTTTGTAGATGGGGTGCGTTTGCGTTTGGCGGGACAGGAGTACGAACAAGTCATGTGGTACTGACTCTGCGGAGTCATGTACGGATAGCAGGTAGCGCTCGAGGCCGTGAGCTTCGAGGCACAGGCCAAACGACACGGCAAAACCCAAACCAAGGGAAACAACCAATGCGCTAATCCAAATCTGCTCTCCGGTAGCTTGACAATCACCATAGCAGGCCGACTCTGCGAGTCGGCGAATTCCTGAAGGATTTCGCCGCTTCGCAGAAGCGGCCTGCAACAGAAAACCAGTTTCCGGAGGCGCCACGATGAATTTTGCCCACAAGTTCGTTTTCCGCGGTGAAACCTATCACATCATGTCGGCGCACACCACGCCAAACTGCTACTCGTACTGGAAGACCGCCGACGCCGTGCAATCGTGGTCGGCGGCAACACGCACCCAGTAGGCGTTGAACGCATCAGGGAACCGGTATTTCGTCGCTTTGCCGGGAGCGACTTCCAACGTCTGCCACGTCCGCCAGAGACCAGTGCCGGTGATGTCAACTTCGACGCGAACCTTGGCGGCGCTGTCTGCCGACAACGTCAGCGATTTTTTGTCGAAGCCGGTCATCAGGTACGGGTCGCTCGGTTCGCCAGCTTTGACGGCGGAGTCTTTCCACGGGCCACCGACGCCGCGCGGTTTACCGAACTGCCAGAGATCGTCGAGCGCGCCGACCCAGAGCGCAGCTTTGCCGTCGTCGCTGCGGATGATACGCGGGCCGTCACCGGAAATTCCAGAGATGAAGAGCAGACCGCGATACGAACAGTAATCCTTGATACGGCGGTTGTGGGTGACGATGGGGCGGATCCGTGGAAAACCGCCGGAGATGTTGGCGGGAAGTTCGTAGAAGGTGCCGGCGACATTGACGAGGTCGCGTTCGGTGACGACTTCGCGGTCCACGCGTTCGTCGCCGAGTTCGCCCTTTGGCAGGCGCCAACGATTGCCGTTGTCGTCCACGAAGATCACGGAGGCAGCATCTTGCGCGAGGACGTTCGGTGTGATGGCGACTTTTTGCCGAACCGTCGCTTCCGTCGCGGCGTTGTCCACGCGGCGCAGCTTCAACTCGGCGTCGAGTTCGTAGTAACCGGCGTCGGCGGCAACAGCGAGCGTGCGTTTGTTTTCGGTGCGGCAGTGAAGCAATGCCTGAGAAGTGTTCCGGCCGCCCGGCTTGGCGATGCCGTCGAAGATATCCTGTGTTCCGGTTTTGTTCCGGGGAACGTTGGCGTACTGGAAATAGGCCGTGACCTTCGCGCAATCGCGATTGAGGCGGACGCGGACCCACGCGCCCTTTTCTTCCGGCGGGAACTCGATCCAGGTGTAGTCGCGCACCGCGACATCGCACAGCTTTGTCCACTGGCCATCGCCCTTCGCGTCCACCTCGAAACTGAACGTGACCGGCACATCGGCGGTGAGATGCACGCCGCGGTGGTCGTAGCCGGCGAAGAGGAACGGCTCAGATGGCTCGTTGGCTTTGACCGGGTCGTTGACCCAAACGCCGCCGCGTCCGAGCGGGGTGCCGAGCTGGTCGAGGAGTTCAGGTTTGACGAACCAGAGGTTGGATTGTGATTGGCCGGGCGTGGCGAGGCCAGTCTTGGATTTGTGTTTGTTGGAGAATTGATTCTTGGCGGTGTCGTCGCAGCCGAAGACGAGACGGTCGTTCCAGCGGCAGAAGTCGCCGATGATTTTCAGGTACGTCGAACGCGGCGTGATGCCGGCAGATTTTTTTGCGGAGAAACGTTTCGGGAATCGCCAGAACGTGCCGTGCATGGTCATCAGGAGGTCCTGCTCGCCGATCTCGCGGATGCGGGGCCACTCAGTGTGCCAGCCGTGCGTGCCGTCGTAGGTGTGGCTGGCTTTCGGGAGACGATAGGCGTGCCATTGGCCGTGGTCGAGCAGCATGAGGATGAGCGAACGGTTGTCCCAACCGATGCTCCAGATGGGATCGGTGTCGGGGTGGTCGTTGCCGTAGATGCCGCCGGGGCCGGTGACGTCGCAGAATTGGCTGCGCCGGACGACGCGCCACGCGGGCGATTTGCCGTCCCACTCGGCGAGACAGCCGGAGGGGAGATCGAGGCGCAGGTAGTCGAGACCGCGCTCGCCGTTGTTGGCGTAAATGAGCCGGCCTTGGCCGGAGTAAAGACCTTTGCCGTGCGTGCCGGGGATCTCCGCGTGACGGCCTTGCTTGACCTGTGTGTCGGCGAACAGTTCGGTGACAGCGAGCGTCTTCACGTCCACCTCGTAGAATCCTTCCTCCATCGTGGCGTAATAAATCTTGCCGGCGGGATCGGTGAGGTGGCGGGCATTGCCGGTGTGGCGTCCGTACATCTGCGAGTACGGGATGGCGCGGACGTTGCGCTGGGCGTCAATCGCGTACGGCCCGATGAAGAGCTGGTTCGACTCGCGGTGAATCATCCGGTTGGCGGGCGTGCCGCCGATGCTTTCGGGGCGGATGATCTGTTGGAGGTCAGGCGTGATCTCGTAGAGTTTGTCGGAGGAACCTTTCGGCAGATGCGGCCCGTAACTGATGATCCAGAGGCGGTCGGCCCACGGCACGACAGCGCCAGTGCCGCACTCGGCTTCGTTGTTGAAGGTTGCAAGGTGTGGGTAGATGCCGCTGACGGAGAGCGGCTCCGCTGCCAAGGTGATTCCTGCCGTCGCCAGCAACAGGACCGATACACATGTGGTGGTTCGCATGGCCACCAGTTCGCCACAGCCGTCGCGGTTTGTCAAACCTCCTTGACTGTGAACAGGTGGACGCTACGATGCAGTTCGAAATGAGGTACGCAATGCAAACTATTTCTCGACGCACATTTCTCCAACATTCCGCCGGCGCGGCGCTTGGCTTGGGTGCATTGACCGCGATTGGGGTCAAGAATGCCCGCGGGGCCAACGAGCGGGTGAATCTCGCGATGATTGGCTGCGGCGGCCGGGGGAGTTATGTTGCCCGCGGGTTGGTTGAGAAGGGCGCCACGTTTACTTATTTCTGTGACCTGCAGCAGGGGCGCATGGACGGCAGTTGGAAATTTCTTTCGGAAGTCCAGAAGACCAAACCCAAAATGGTCAAGGACATGAAAGAGGTCCTCGACGCCAAGGATGTGGATGCGGTTGTTATTGCCACTCCTGACCATTGGCATGGGCTGGCAACCGTTCTTGCGTGCCAGGCCGGCAAGGATGTTTATGTCGAGAAGCCGCATTCACACTGTGTTTGGGAAAGCCAGAAGATGATCGAAGCCGCGCGGAAGTACAATCGGATCGTGCAGGCCGGCGTGCAGAACCGTTCGGGGCCGTATGTTCTGAGCGCGTTGGAGTACATCAAGTCGGGCAAACTCGGGAAGATCGGTCTGGTCAAGGTGTACAACATGTTCAGTGGCGGGCCATTCAAGTTGGGCGAATCGGGTAAATGTCCGGAAGATTTCAATTGGGACAAATGGCTTGGCCCGGCCCCCGCACGACCCTATCACCAGCGTATTGTCCACAGTGGATGGCTGCATTATTGGGACTTCAATAGTGGCATCATGTTTGGCAACGGCGTTCACCAGCTTGACCTGGCACTGATGATGATGGGTGACCCTCCACCGCCATCCAGCGTTCGCAGTCTGGGTGTGAAGTATTGCCATCCCGGTGATGAATCAGAAATACCCGACATGCATGTTATTGACTGGGACTTCGGTACGTTTGTGATGACGTTCGATCTGACAAGGTATCAACGCTACATGGAAGACACCACCAACACCATTCGTCGCAACGATCTTTTCCCCTACTGGACCATGAATTCCACGCGGATCGAGTTCTATGGTTCCAGTTTGTTGATGACAATGGGCCGGCATGGCGGCGGATGGATCGTTCAACAACCCGGCGGTGGTATCGTGGACAAAATGTACGGGCGCCCATGCGACGAACCGCACTACGAGAATTTCCTGGCGTGCATCAAGAGTCGCAAGACACCCACGGCGGACGTCGGCATTGCGCACCACGCCAATGTGGTGATGCACATGGCCAACATTTCGCACCGCGTGGGCAACGTGGCCCTGCGTTACGACGCCAAGACCGGCAAGTTCGACAACACAGAAGCCAACAAACTTCTCAAGAAGAGCTACCGCAAGGGCTACGAAATTCCAGAGCAGGTGTAATGCAGAAGGTGAAGGCCATAGGTAGGGACGAGCCGCCGGCTCGTCCGAGTCATTGGCGTGCCAACCGGCGGGCGACACGGCGGGTCGCCCCTACCTTAATTGCATGGATATTCTCGGTTTTGTTAGTGTCTCAAGCCGCCGCTGTGGAACTCCTCGATGATCGTGTCATCACCATTCATTCCACGCGCGACGTGACGGCGAAACGGCAGGCTCTGATCAAATACGTGTGGGGCGCGGAAGGATTTCCCAAGCGACGCCTGCCGGATATGGTCGTGACCAACGTCGCCAGCCCGGTCAAGCAACTTGCCGACTTGGCGCGCGTGGACGAGTTCCGGCTCAACATGGCTCCCGGGCTGCAAGGACTGGCGTATCACTTCATCGCGCAACACCCGAACGGGGAACTGGTGGTGCTACACCACGGGCATGGTTGCACGTTTGATGACGATCCGGGACCGGCGGATGTGGGTTTTGGCTTGCAGCGCACCATCGCCGCGCTTCTCCGCGAAGGCTATGGGGTGCTTGGAGTCTTCATGCCGCACAAGCGTCCCGGTGACTGCACCGGCGGCCACGATGCCATGTTTCAGATGACCAATGTCATTGGCAGCCCCATCAGGTTTTTTCTGGAACCCACCGCCACCAGCTTGAACTACCTCAAGACCCAGAGCCGCGCAGGACATTTTCCCGCGTACCGCGCCTTTCACATGGTCGGGCTTTCCGGCGGCGGATGGACGACCACGGTGTATGCGGCGATTGATCCAACCATCCAATGCAGCTTCCCCGTGGCCGGAACCATTCCACTGTACCTGCGCGTGGGAGGCTCCATTGGCGACCGGGAACAATTTGAAACCACTTTCTACGCCATCGCCGGCTACCCGGATCTGTACATCCTCGGCGCACACGGGAAAGGACGCAAACAGGTGCAGATTCTCGTGCGCCGGGACACCTGCTGTTTTGGCCAGCGCCAGCACGATGAGAAGGCAGCCGGAATGCCTTATGCCGAGGCGATGCGGGGCTACGAGCGCCAAGTGCGGAACGCCCTGGCCGGTTTGGGTCGCGGCAGCTTCCGTCTGGAAATTGATGAGACCGCCCCGGGCCACATGATTTCCCATCACGCCATCGAGGACATCATTCTGCCGGAACTGCAAAGCGCTCCGCGATGATCTTGCGCGCCCCGTGTTCTCGAAGAGCCATTCACTTGGGCCGGGTGGCTTGGCCCGCCGTGTCTGTAGGGCCGGTGAAACCGGGGCCACCGGCGGCCACGTAGCCGTGGCTCGCGCCGGAAGCGTCCGGACTGACCCAGAACGCGTAAAGCGCGCCGTTGCGGACGTGAAAACGAAACTTCACCGGCTTGCCGGCCAGCTTTGCCAGGTCGCTGGCGCCTTTCCACTTCACCGCTTGCAACGTCTTGTCAGCACGCAGCGACGCGCAGTTCTCGCGCGTGAACGGCTCGATCACGTTGCCGTCGCGGTCGAGCACTTCGACGCGCAGTTCACCTGCCTTGGCGTTGACGTTGACAAAAAGATATTTGCCGCGGAATTGCACGGGCCGTGTCGTGAGCGTGGCCTCGGCGTCGCCGGCGTCCATCGAAGCGAAGCCGTCGCGGCGCAGGACAGCCAGGCCCGTGCTTGCACCGGCGTCGTTATAGTTGCAGCCGGGGAAACTCTTTCCGGCGCGGCCGCTGACGTAGAACCAGAGCTGGTCGCCGACAACCAAACAGCAGCCACCTGCACTCTGCACGTTGCCCCAGTTCCAGTCGCCCATCTTTTCCGAGACGGGGCAGAATGGCCGTCGGTCGGGCCGGTCCCAATGAAACCCGTCGCGGCTGAAGCCGACGCAGACGGAGTTCTGCTTTGGCCGTCCGAGCTGATTGAGTTCGATGGCCTTCGGCGTCTGCTTTGCGCCGCGATAGTCACCGCGCCAGACGCTGAACAGCCCCACCATGACGCTCTCGTAGGCCACACAATCGAGATTGTAGAGTTGCGGCTGCGTGAGCAGGTCATCGCGTTTCCAGTCGGCGTTGTCGGAGGCGACCCAGACGACCGGTTCTTTCTTTTCCGAAACCTGCGGCGTGAAGCTGAAGAAATCCGCAGTTTCCCAATAGTGCCGGCTCCTTCCGCGCTTCGAGCCGCTGCGAATGCTGAACACCCATCGCTCGCGGAACGGGTTGTAGAAGAACGTGCTGCGGTCGCCAGTCTTCGAGCCATCGCCCGCCTTGGTCCAGTGGATGCCGTCAGCCGACCGGTACAGCGAGAACATCCCGCCGGTGTAGAGCGCCATCTTGAACTGCTGCTGCGGGTCCGTCGTGCCCTGGTCGAGCCACACGGTGCCGGAATCGCGTGCGCCTTTGAGGACGATGTTGCTGTCCGGCACCACGTCGAGATTTGGCTTCTCCCAATGGATGCCGTCCTTCGAGGTCGCGTAGCAGGTCTGGCCGCCACCGTGGCCCGCGTAATACCACATCTTGAAAAGCTTGTCTTTCGGGTCAAACCACACACCGTCACTGAACGGCATCACCGCCGGACCGCGTCCTGACGATTCCCAAGGCTGATCCGGTTTCAGGATCGGATTGCCGGCGTGGTATTCCGCCGTGTGAAACATCCGCTTCAGCGTTGTGTTCTCGATGAGGAAGTCATCCACGAACAACTGCCGGCCCACGTCAATCGGAATGATCGCCGGCGGCGACGCGAGGTAAAGCGGCGTGACTGGGTCATTCGGAAAATCCGCCAGGCGCGGCGGCCACACGTCGGGCAGGACAATGCCGTTGTAAAGTGTTTCGCTTGCATTCAGGACGCGCGCAAATGCGAGCGTTGCAATCAGCACGGCGCTGTACGTGTGGATTTTTCGGATCGCTTCGATGGTGTGATCCATGTTCGTGTTCCTGCGGTTCGCCGGCAGTATGAGCACGACCATTGCGAGAGTCAACCCGAAGCGAGTGACGGACTCAACGGAAACGGAGCAGCGGTTGCGACGGGGCTGGTATCGGTTACTGAATCGGCAACCGCCGAACGCGGACGCGATCAGCGTCCACGCTGACGATGGCTCCCGCTCGAACCGCCTCCTCCACAAGCGGCAGGACTGAGCGCAAGATTCCGTTGACGTGTTCGACGCTGGGCGAGCCGAGCCGCAAAATGATCAACGATGGCTTTTGCTGTTTGCCGGTCGCAACCAAGCCGGTGAAATCCAAGTCTTGCGTCAGCACCACACGATCCTCCGTGGCGGCTACTGAAAGGATGTCCACATCCGCCGCGTGGCGCGGCAACCGGTCGGTCACGCGGATCGCGTCGTGACCCAGACCGCGCAGAAACTCCACCGTGCGCGGTGAGATATGTTGGTCGGCGAGGATTCTCACGCGACAGGAGTCAACTGTTCACTGGCCAGCCACGCGGCGTATTTCGCAGCCTGCTTGATGTCCTCGACGGACAATTCCGGGTAGTCGCGGATGATCTCTTGTGATGTCAGCCCGTCGCCGATCAGTCGCAAGATGAAATCCACCGTGATTCGCGTCCCGCGAATCGTGGGTTTCCCCAAGCAGACCTTGGGATCGGTCACAATGCGGTCCAAGTTCATGCTTGGAACATACCAGTCCCAGCCGCTAATGCCAAGCGGCAATGCCGGAGATCAAGTGCGGTGGCCGATAGGGAATTTTCGGAATCAACCCGAAGCAAGCGACGGACTCAACGGAAACAGGGCAGCGGTTACGACAACCGTCAAGAATGAGGAGTTGACTCGGGAGGTGTCACCGGGTTTCAACTGCGATATCGGTCTCTACTCCTTGGTAACTGACTGTGATCTTTACCTCATTCACCTGGCCACGCTCAATGGATATTTCGTGCGTTTGAATCTTTTGTCCCACCAGCAATCGTTTGGCGTTAGCGTCATATTTGTTTGACCAACGGGATAAGACGCTCTCTATCTTAATTGTTTTCTTCCCAGGTGCGCATTTGGTTTCTCTCGACCGAGTAGGTTGTCCAGAACAGTTACCACCTAGTCGAGGATGCTCATTATGTTCATCAAGCGTAGACATGTCATAAACATCGACGTCGGCCATGACCTCCGTAGGCATAGGAGGAAGCTGTCCGCGCAATTCTATCACAAGCCGAAGAGCTGTAAGTTTTGCCAGCCTTTCCTCCTCCTGTGCTCTTCTTCTTGCATCTTCCGCTTCCTGCTTGGCTCTCGCCTCAGCCGCCATCGCCCGTCTTTGAGCATCTTCCGCTTCCTGCTTGGCTCTCGCCTCAGCCGCCATCGCCCGTCTTTGAGCCTCCTCCGCTTCCTGTTTGGCTTTCGCTTCAGCCTTCTGTTTGGCGTCCAAGCGTTCTCCTGCTTCGCGAAGGATGGTTTCCAGCGCGGCTTTGAAGTTGGGAAACTCGACAGGAATAGCGGATACAAATCTTGGATTGCGCTCGGTAGGCCGAAGAAATGTTTGTGCGATATCAATGGCTTTGTTGAATTCGCCGTCTTCTATGGTGCGTTTACACAACTTGGTTACAAGCTGTGTGATCAGGGGCCAAGTTGTTTTGTCATCCAAACGGTAGAAGAATCGCTCTTCGGCGATACCGCCTGTCAACCCCTCGGTCAACCGCTTGTAGGACGCCAAACTAGCGTCTGATGCTTCGGTCCAGTTCTTTGCTTCGGCAAGGCACTTGGCCCACAACTCATCGCTCACACCCACGGGATGAGCCTGTGTGCGCAACCATGAATAGCCAAAACCCCGCGCATTGGCCTTCGTGAGCAGCCGGAGGTAAAGGTGAGGCTGAAAATCCTTGTCACCACCCTCCAATGTGAACACGAAACTCGCCGGAATAGATCGCTCGCCTTGCGGGGGGACAACCTTGTAGCGGCTCTCGTTGTAACCCGGCTTGAAGCGGATTTTGGGCTCGCTGCAAAACAATGTCGCGCTGATGTCGGTGACTTCAACTACACCAACATTTCGAAGCGGCAGGACGTATTCGATTGTCTCATGCGGTTCCATGATGCCGTTAATGTTGCCGTCGGAATCACCAAACCTGTCATCATCAATCTTAACGCTGCCAAAGTCCAAGGGTCCCACATGGTAAACAACGACTGAAAACGGGATACTGAACTCCCCATAGTCCGAGTCGCCGACATGCAAGCTGAACTGCACCTCATGCTTGTCCGGGCAGTTTGGTGAAATGGTGAAACTGAAATTCTGTCTGGGTGCAATCGCAGAGCCCGGTGCAAAGGTTATGGTTTCGCCCCCGACAACGCTGCGCTCGGTGTAGATAACTTTCGACACGTTCGCGCGAACGTGGACGTCGCTTGTTTCGAGAATGGCCGAGGTTGATCGAAACGGATGGTCGGCGAAATTCTTTAGCGGGATGTTCAGCGTAATAATTTCGCCCGCATCAATAGCTCGATTGTAGTGTCCAGATGTTCCCTGGTCGCCAACGAGTCGCATGGCGTCCGCCACTATTCGTAGGGCTGTGTTAGTATTCGGGACCTTAAGTTGGCCTCCCACGGGGACAGGCTCTTTGTAAGACAGATTCTGGTTTCGTTCGAGGTAACCAAGGAGATGCTGTTCAATTGCCTCTGCCGGACTGTCTGTGGACAGGAGTTCCACAAAGACCGCCCGGTTTGCCGCGAGGTCACGCAATAAAAGTAGCGTAGCTTGCCTTTTGTCACCGGCATATCGGTCGGTGGCGGTTTTGAGGAAAATGCGGAAGCCCTGCTTGACCAAAACCACCCGCTGTGAGGGAACCGGCTTGCCGAGGACATCACGGCAGAACTCAGCATGCAGATCAATTAGGGCGTCAATCTTTCCTTCAGCCCCTTTAGCATCGAAGACGCCGCCTTCACCTATGAGGGTTTCCGCGAGTCGGATGACTTTCGCCCATGCATTCTCTTGCTCGCGTTGCGAGGCTTGGGCTGGCAAGAGCGTCGCTGGGGAAATGATTAGGGCCAGAGTGAGGGACAGAACTGAACGGTGAGTGGAGTTCATGTGAGTTGAGGTTACAACTTTGTATTCAACATTTCTAGCTCATGCGGCTTTTACGCCTTCTTTGCCAAGTCCACGCTGTGGGCGTGGATTTTGCGGATCGCTTCGATGATGTGATCCATATTCACGTTCCTGTGGTTCGCCGGCAGTATGAGGAAGATCATCGCGAGAGTCAATCCGAAGGAAGCGACGACACCGTTGACCTCGTCTGTAAAGAGCGTTTGCTTTTCTTTCCCTCGCGCCATGTTCCGGTTTTGTTCCGGCAACGCGGGCTTCGTCACTTCATCCACCATCAACGCCGATGTTCTGCCCTCTTTCTTTCCGACGGTGATCTGCCGATGCCTAGCACTGCTAGGCATCTGTCTTAAAGCGCCTAACAAAACTTGTAGTCGCAGGCTTTATGCCTGCGTTTCCCGCGCACCCATGAAGGGTGCGGCTACCGGAATCGAGGTTCTGATAGGCGCTCTTATTCGGTGGCGATGCGCAGGCGAATCTGAATCAGCGGCTAATCCGAGGTGGTTGCGATTGCAACCATTGTGGTTGATATCGCAACCAGTACGGTTTTGCGGGGAAGGCATCGTTGATGCCGCTAAGAGGGGTCACGCTTTGACGGCGTATCGCCCCGGCAATTCCAACAATAGGTTGCTTTCGGGCTACTCCAGCTTCGCGCCCTCGACCAGCAGCCGACGCGAAACAGAACCGTCATTCCTCACACCGCGAGCGAATACGCGAGCATCGCTGCGCAGGCCGGCGCAGGCTGCTGTCTTCGCAGCACCGGTGCGGAACGCGACGA
>Ga0208045_1000673_pt1 | contig 12582 bp, 12 predicted proteins | sample PL_2010_200m_FD_184160 | JGI IMG/M metagenome (GOLD analysis project Ga0208045, IMG submission 184160) | Freshwater microbial communities from Powell Lake, British Columbia, Canada to study Microbial Dark Matter (Phase II) - PL_2010_200m... | ecosystem: Environmental > Aquatic > Freshwater >...
CCTTAGGGTAGTTCTTGTACAGGTCCAGAAGCGTCTTCATCTTGCAGGTCGCGTAAAGCAGGTTCTTGAAAGCGTTGATGTTTGAAATTCCGCTTATTATCTTCTGGAACTTGTTCGCTATCGTTATCTCAGGTATCCTGCCGTAGCTCAGCGCCGTTGCTTCCTTCTCTGTGAGGAACTTCGCCATTCCATAGTTTATCAGGTCGTTGTTAAGCGACTGCAAATAAACGCGCAACACTTCGAGCGCTGCCGTCTTGCTTCCATACGCCTCGTTGAACTGGACGTTGTAGCGCCACATGAACTCCATGCTGGTGTCGTTGGCCGCTATCGCCTTGGCTGCGGTCTGGCCTGCCAGCACGCCTGCAATCATCGCAGGGCCCATGCCGCCTGCGCTTATCGGGTTCGCCATGGCCATCACGTCACCCGCACCAATATAATTCTTGTACACCATGCTGTCAAACTGCCTTCTGACGGACACGGACCAGTAGCCCTTTCCGTTGCCGTCAGTTTCGTCCAGCTTGAGGTTTTTCACTACCTTGTTCCAGCTCACATAATCATCAATCAATGAGTGAAGCGAATCCTTCTTCCCGAGCTTCTCGTTTCTTTTGTCCAGGCTCTTCTTCTCGATACCTATTCCTATGTTGACCCTGTTTCCGCTCTTTGGAAATACCCATCCGTACCCGCCCGGAGCCAGGACCTGGTTCAGGTGTATTATCGCATTCTTTGAATCATAGTAGTTAAGGTCGTCTCCTGTCTGTTCGAACTTGGCTATGTACCTGCCTGTGGACTCTATGTCCTCTAACTTGACCTCCCTTTCTACGTAATCGTTTTCGGGCAACTTCCTTCTTATGGTGCTTGCCATGCCTAGGCAGTCTATCACCATCCTTGCCCTTATTACGAAGTGCTGAGATTTGTCGTCTTTGCCTACGACGCCCACAATCTCTCCGTTTTCTATCAGAGGTCCTTCCACTTCATATTTGGGTCTGTACTCTGCGCCATCCTTGACTGCGTTGCTGACTAGCTTCCTCGCGAGCTTGGGCCTGTCCAGAGTATAGCCTCTGCCTTCGAACAGGAACCTGTTCTTAAGGTCCGGACTCAAAGCGTAAACGCCGTCCACTTCGCTGTCTATCTCGGGATGTGTAATTTCAAGCCCCAGTTGATGCTTTAGAAAATCAAGGTGCGATTTGGCAACAGCGTCGCCGCACACCCAGCCCCAGTTGGTCTTCTTTCCAGGTTCTTGGGAGCTGTTTCTGTCGAGAAGCAGCGTCTTCGCCCCTCCCTTCGAAGCGGCAGCGGCCGCAAGAGACCCGGCAATGCCCGCTCCAGCTACAACAACATCATAATCGTAGTTCATGATTACACCTTTCCTCTGACAACTACTATGGGTATTGCATCGTCTGCAAACTCAAGCTCTGCAAGAGCTAGAGGGTCGTAAACTCCTTCAGGTACCTTTATCAGCGGTGGAGCACCGAAAGCAAGCTGCAATGCTCTTGCACCGATGATTCGCGCCTTTTCGAACTTATTGTATTCCATGAGATCCGCTACATTGTTTAAAAGCATAAGATGAATGAGATGATAAGTGGTAAGAATAACGCAGACAAGGTTTATAATAGTTGTATATCTGCTGCTATTTCTTTTTTAATTATCTTATGGGTTCATAGCAGTCGTTGGGCTTCCTGAATATGTGATACCTGAAAATGTTTCCGATGTGATATGTGAAAAACCTGAATACTCCCCATGCTTTTATTCTTCTTACGCTGGTGTACACGACCGCTTCATCGAGGTACCTTATCTCCCCCACTTGCCTCAGTCTCAAGGACAGGTCCCAGTCCTCGTATGTTATGAAGCTGTTGTTGAAGCCCCCGACTCTGCGAAAAGCGTCCTTTCTGACCGCAAAATTCAGGCCGACTATCGAAGGCCTTCCGAGCAGTATAGACATTTTCACAAAAAAGATAGACACCAGTTTATATCCAAGGTTTATCCTTTTGCTTGACTTCTCAAGCGGCAGGATCGGGCCTGTGGCTGCAATCACCCCCTTCTCCTGCAGTGCATTGTAGTAGGTCTCTAGCAATTTATTGCATGGTTTTGTGTCCGCGTCAAGGAACACGAGTATTTTCCCCGCTGCTGCGCATGCGCCCTTGTTCCTTGCCCTTGCTATGCCTCTCTTTGGCTCCACGAGCACCTTTGCGCAGCTTCTCGCCATCGCTCTCGTAGTGTCGCTGCTTCCGCCATCCACTACAATCGTCTCGAAGTCCTTGAAAGTCTGACTCTTCAGGCTCTGCAGCACGTTCTTTATGTATTTTTCCTCGTTAAATGCTGGGATTACTACGCTTATGGATACTTTTTTGGGCATGCGATCAGGCAAGAATCTTAACTTATTAATTCGTGTGTTATATGACTCTAGAAAGACATAAAATGGTTGCATGCGCGCAAAAGATCATGTTAGTGTGTTTCTGAATGACGAACTTCTTAATTGCGAGATCTACCGCTCGCTCGCTGCGCACGAGAAGAACAGGAAGCTAAAGGGCATCCTGGCAGTACTTTCTGAGACTGAAGGAAGACACGCGCAAATGTGGCGAAATATGCTGGACGCCAGTAAACACAAGCAGAACAGTTTTGTGTTAGTGCGTTTGACGCTATCGCTGATTCTCACAGTAAGGCGGTTCCTGGGTGCCGCATTCATACTCAAGCTCATGGAAAGGAACGAGATTGACGGACTGAAGAAATACGGCACCGAGCTATCCGAAAGATCGCTTGGTCCGAGCAAGAGCAAGGTGCTTGAGAGCATAATGCGCGATGAGAAAGAGCATGAACGCATACTTGCGAACACTGCGATGGATTACGAAAGCGAGTTGGGCTACACTCAGTCTGTGATACTGGGTCTCAACGACGGTCTTGTGGAGATACTTGCGGTGGTTGCAGGTCTCGCTTCCGTGGCCAACACAAGCTTCATAGTAGTCATACTTGGATTCATAGCAGGCATCTCGGGCACGCTTTCAATGGCAGGAGGTGTTTACCTTTCTGCAAAGTCGGAGGGACTCGTGGAAAGCGTAACAAAAGAGAAAAGGAAGTATGCAGTTTTGCCAAGCCGCGAGGCCTACTATACTGGAATCTGCTATTTCATAGCATCCTTGCTTCCGATCCTGCCTTTTATACTGGGCCTCAAGGGTGCAGTAGCAGTAATGCTTGCGATACTTTTAGTGAGCGCCGCCCTGATAATCGCCTCGACAATAATTGCAGTTATAAGCGGAACGAGCATAAGGAAGAGAGCTTTTGAGATGCTTGTGATCTCGCTCGGGGCAGCTTTTGTCACGATGCTCTTCGGTACATTCTCAAAAGCGTACCTTGGAGTAAGCATCTAGGCGCGCAAAAACCAATAAAAAGATTCACTTGTTATTAGAAACGGAGATTCACTTGGGTGACGCTAGCAAGCAGGAGCTTAAAAGCAAGGTTCTCAGGATCCTGAGTGTAGACGCAAGAATAAGCATGCAGGATCTTGCAAACGAGCTGAAGACAAACAAAGTCAATGCCTATAACCTGTTCAACGAAGCGGCGCAGGAGTATGGCGTGAGCTTCGTGCCTGAGATACGCATAGACAAGCTGTGGAAGTGGGAGTTCATCAAGAGGGCAAGGCTGAGGACAAAGAGAGGCATACTCGCCGAAGCTGTAGACGAACTGCCTGTAACAGGTTTTGGGGAATACATAATACTTATCAAGTTCGTGGGAAAGGAGCCTCAGGAGGACGAGATAATAAAGGCGGTTGGCAACTCCTACGTGCCGCAGTTTGTAGCTAAGGTAAAGGGGGAGTACAACCTCTTCGCATACGCGATAGCAAGAAGCTACGAGGATGCGATACACTTCACGGACACGCTCAACAAAAACCTAAGCAAATACAATATGATCGCATTCACGACTAGGGTGTGGGGCAACTTCGGATTCTTCCCGCTCAGCAAGGCACTGATAGGCGAGTTCGACATCTTCGACACGTACAAGAACCTGCTGTTCGGGCTCAACGACTCGGGAAGGAACACTTTTACAGAAATAGGCAAGAGGTTCAACCAGGGACCTGCGCAGATGCTCTATGCTTACGACAGGCTTTCAAGAACAGAAATACTGAAAAGGGTGACTTACTTCGAGGCGAAGCCAAGCACGCACTACAACTTCATCGCCATGGTCAAGATAGAAAACTCCAAGCTTTTTGAGGAAAGCAAGTGCAACTGGCTGATGAAGCTTGTGAAAGAATACGAAAAGAATGAAAATGAGTGCGTGTTCATGTGCGACACGCCTGCACCAAAGGGCATGTTTGTCGTCGCTAGTTTTGAAAACAAGCAAAGGGCGGATAAGTTCTTCGCGTGCATGAAGCACTGCGCGAAGGGGATAGATACAAGCACACTGCAGATTTCAAAGGTGCTGCTGGGCAGCATAGGAATAAGGAACTTCGACATGCGCTATGCCTCGCAGTACAAGATGCTTGAGAGAAGAAGGCTGGTTCCCGCGCTGAACGAGAAACCAGCGGAGATAGTGGTAGAGAACCCTGATGCGTTGTAGTCTCAGCGGATCATTCTCTTGCTACCGATCTTATGAGCCCGTCCAGACCGCACCTGAGCGTCCTTGGCATTTTGTCGTGAGGCAGAGCCAGTTTTTTCCAGTGCTGCGGTCCTGGAATTCTAAGCGCATCGAATTCCTTAGATGGTGAAAAAAGCAGCCATGTAAAAATGACTTCTTTGTTAGCTGCATCCTGTTTGCCATCGAGTTGGTCTACGCCCAGGCAGGATGGAGAATCGAACATGATAATCAAAGGCGCATCAACTCCCACGGACTCCGCTCTCTTTAGCTTGCCTTCAACAAAATATAGTTTGAATGATTCCCTGTTTTGATAGATGACTGAGACCTCCGATAGCCAATCCTGATTGAGCGCCGGATTAATTACAACAAGTTCTTTGGTGGATTCATTTTGTAAAAGAGTCGGCGCATCTCTCTGTATTGTTTCTATGAGGCGTTTCAGCTTTGGAATTTCAGTAGCTACCTGACCCTCCCTGAGGCAGCTGCCTTGCTGCGATATGGCAAATACTTCTTTGGAGACAGGATCGTTGTTCAATTGTGCGGTTGCAAGCATCTCATCACTTGCCACTGAATATCGTTCTGCCCCAATATAAAGATATTTGGTGTTTTGTAAAAAGACAGCGCATTGCTTGCGCTAGCACTTTTTACAGGTCCCATCCTTGTGGCTCAGTCCAGCTTGCCCTGCTCCTTCGTGTACAGTATGAGCTCGGGATGCCTTCTAGGCATGGGGTTCGCCCTTATGCCGTATATTGCCTTTATTCCCTTCTCCAGCGCCAGCTCCACGAGCCTCTGCGTTATCACGCCGTCGAGCACTATCGCGTATGCGCCCCTTACGTCCTGCAGCGTGGTGAGCAGCTCCCTTATGGGTACTTCCTTTATCACACTTCCGTCAGGCGCATATGTCCTGCTCCTGAGCGATCCTGAAAGCTCTACGAGGCCGTTGGCTAGCTGCGCCAAAAGCGCGCTCTCCAGCACGGGCTTTGTCATGGGAACGCTTCTCTGCAGCGATGCAGATTCCATCTTAGGAAGCGCGGAACTCTCTTCCGGCTCGTCCATGCTGCTAAGGTCTTTCAGATAAGGCTTCTCCACTCTGGCAAATATGTTGCTTGGACGCTCTTCGCTCGGCATTCTCTGCGGCATGATTGAAGACATGCTTGGCTGCACGTTTGGATGCGGTGCGCCTTGCTGCACGCTTGGCTGCGTACTTTGCTGCACGTTTGGCTGAGCGCTTTGCTGCGTGTACTGCTGCGGGCGCTCGTACCTATGCTGTTGCGGCTGCTGTTGCTGATACTGCTGCTGCGGTTGCTGCTGCTCTCTCACCTGCCTGGCATCTTTCCTTTCTGCAGCGTGCTGCGCATTGAGCTTTGCCTTGTCAACACCGAGGTATTGCTCTATCGGTATCCTTGTCCTGAGCGCCTTTATCACCTCTTTTCTTTGAAGCTCCTCGACTTCCTTGCCATCAGGTGCCTTCGCTACAAAGTCTATCTCTGCCACGTTCAGCAGCGACCTTATTACAAGGTCACCGCCCCTGTCTCCGTCTACGAAAACAGTCACGTCCTTTTCGTTTGCAAGCTTGATTATGCCTTGCGGTACGTTGGATGTTGCTCCGCCGATAGCTACTGCGTTCGTTATGCCGTTCCTGAGCAGTGTGATCACGTCAGCCCTGCCTTCCACCATTATGACCTCTGTGCTCTTTCCTACGTCTGGACCTGCTGGCAGTTGGTCAGGCCCGTAGGCGATTATCTCGCTGCTCTTGACCTCGCTCTGCACCATTTCAGCAAGCTCCCTGCTATCAGGTATCTCTGTTGCGAGCAGCTCCTTTATGAGCGACTTCGCCCTGTCAAGTATCTTTCTTCTCTTCTCGGCTCTCGTGTCCTCGACCTTTTCTATCAGGAACTGCGCTTCGAAAGGACCGACCCTGTCAACGGACTCCACTGCCGCTCCAAGTATGCATGTCTCTACCCTGTCAAGGGACGCAGGCAGGAACAGCTTTCCATAAGTCTTGCTTCCGCCCTGTGACATTTCTATCTCTATTCTTCCTATCTTGCCGCTCTTCTGCAGCTCCCTCAGGTCAAGCTCGTCTCCTAGAAGGCCTTCAGTCTGGCCGAAAACAGCTCCTATTATGTCTGGCTTGTCAACCAGGCCGTCTATGCTGAACTTCGCCAGAACCATGTACTTTACAATATCCAAATATGTTTTTGCCATATGATCACTTGTTTTTCTTTTCCATTGCTTCTTCCACAGGCCCACAAATCTGCTCCACGCACTTTACATTAAGCGAGTCGAGCATCCTCTTGCCCAGAACCTCATCCATTACATAGCCACTGTTAGCTTCGAGCAGCATAGCCTTTATTTTTTCCCTCTTTTCCTTGCCTCCCCTGTCATTGTCTGTCATAAGGAACACTTTCTTACCGACACCTGGCAGTGGGCTTTTGAAAAGTCTAGAATAAGGGACAGCTTCCACTCCAAGAAAACGAAGCGCCGAAACGTCGTGCATGCCTTCGACTATCACAGTGCCTTGCCTGAGCGTCTCCAGCATTTTAGTTATGTGCCTTGCCCTTGCTTCGTCCTTGCATCGCTGCAATCCTATCACTAACTTTGCCGTGGCTAAGAGAGTTCAATTTTAGTCGACGTCTCCACTACAGAAAAAAAGCGTGAAGTAATGATTGTCATCGTGTAAACCTTTAGCTTAAGCAACGTATAGAATGGGCAGGAAAGTCTTATATATGCTTTCTATAGGCCGGCCGAAAGCAATGAATTCATAGGAAACAAACCATGAAAAAGGTTTATATATGGGCCGAATACATTGAGTGTGGGAAATAAATGACAACATCTATTGTTATCGGAGATGCTACAGTGCCTCTTGGCCCTGTGGAAAATGGATTTAATGCAGCTATGCTTGGAGGAAAGGGAACCTCTGCATCGATAAACGAGATACCTAGGCGAGGGGAGCTGAAAACAAGCAGGGTTGAAGCCCACGTGGCATGCGGCTTTGCGGGCGGAGTTAACTTGCACGTACTGCAGCATTCTAAAAGTGGAAATGTGATAGGGGAGTACTGCGCGTTTTTTGATCGGGAAAGGGGGATCACTCGTTTTGAGCCTTATGGCGAACCCGAGATTAACCGTGGAGCAGTTGAAAAAGAAATGCAAAAATTAGTTGAGCAGCCTGAGTTCAAGATTCTAGGAAGCGCGGTTGACTTCGAAGCGTTTAGAATGGCCGTTACAACCATTGTGAGAAAGTAGACGCAGTTGCATTCCGCAGGAAACAGCTCCGCTGCAAAAGTCTTAAATTTTCTCGCTTGGATAACTAAGCGGCGACTTCTTGACCAGATACGATAAGGGAGCCAGGACCGAAAGGGAACTGCTCAGCATACTTTATGAACAAGGCTACTCTGTCACAAGAAGCGCAGGCTCTGGCGTTAATGCACTCAGCCCCGACCTTGTAGCCCTGAGGAAGGGATCTTGCGTCTCAATCGAGTGCAAGGCCTGGGAGAGGGGCAGCCTTTCCATAGACCCGGAACAGTTCGAGAAGCTGCTTGAGTGGGAGACGAACAGCGATTTTCCCATGTATGTCGCTTGGCGCATGAATGGAAGCGGCTGGCTTTTCATCAAGCTAAGCGAGTTCGAGAAAGGAAGGTGCAACTACAACATAACAAGGAAGAAGGTAGTGAACGTCAATCGAAAACTGGAGGACATAACTTCAACAAAGGTTAACGGAAACTCAGAAAACTCTCAAGCGTAGGTAATGGACGAGTCTGCATCCAAGCGATTCCTCTTCAAAACAGTTTTAGTTCGATTACTTTTTAATCGTACTGCCTTTTCTGGAAAGTTCCTCTAACTTGAACTTGGTTATGGCCGCATTTAGGGTTGCCTCGTCAATTCCGGTCAGGCGAGCCAAGTTTTTGGGCACGTTGCGCCTTACAAGGAGCGCATCCATCAATTCCTGCTGCTTTTCCTGCACTTTCATATGACTTTCTTCACTGCGCAATTTGAACACGCCTGTACTGACTATCGATTCCGCAACTTCCTGATCTGAAAGGCCCATTGCCACTTTGATTGAAGCGGGATCTGTATTGCAGAGGAATCCAAATCTGCTGGAAAGCGATTCCTTTATCGCGATTTTTCCAGCTTCTTTCTTTATCTTGGAAACTCTGTCATTAGGGAAAACTGCAATCGCCTTTAACATCCTTTCCGCCTCCGAGCGGTCTCTCAGTTCAGCGATGGCGAGTTGCCTTTCAAGAAGAGGGTATATGGTTTCGTATTCCAACTTGTATTTTCTGGCAATTTCGAGCGCATCAGACGTAAGCTTGCTCTGCAACAAGATCTCTGCGACAGACAATGCAATTGGCCGCACTGCATTAAGCGGGACGCCATACTTCTTGATTATCGAATCAAACAGCCTTGGGTCCTTGCTCAACAGCCCGCTGTTCAGGATGGTTGATGCTGTGTATGCGAGAGCATCATCGTCAAGGCAAAATACCTTTGCCATTTTTGTTATTTTCTTTTCGATTCCTCCGTTGAACCTTTTGGTATGCTCCCTGATCATGCTGCTGCGTACTTCTTCGATTACCAGAAACTGCGCCAAGCTAGTTATGTTGAGCCCGGTTTCCATGCCAAGGAGGGCATTTTCTCTGACGATTGAAGATACTTGTGCAAAATCACATTTACGAATCGCAGGCCTCAGTCTGCCAGTCAAATTCGAGAAAACTTCTTCCTCCTCCAACGTGGTTACCGCATTTTTAATCTCAAAGAACTTGACGATTCCGTCTTCAAACCTGCAGTCGCGCATGTTCTCCTGAAGTGCACCAAACCTGGAATTAAAGCTTTCTATTGCGCTTTCAGTTACAGCGGATTCTTTCTTCGTCTTCAGTGTCTCTGCCATGGCATCAATAGTGCAGCTAGTGTTTGACTGCTTATAAGCGTTCGCGTTAAAAAAAAGGGCATCAGGACAGGCTGATTGCGATAGGACAGCCTAACATGAAAGCAGGATTGCCGTAAGTGTATAGTCTGTATGCAGTTACCACGCTGTAGTTTGTTGCGCTGTGGTTCAGGAAGATTGTAGGTTCCGGGCCTACCATCGCAAGACAGTTGCCGGGAGTGTCGTTTAGTATCGTGACCTCATGGCCTAGACCGCCTTTTGGATACGTGCACATCGTCTGGTTGAGGATGTAGAAGTCGATTGTAGTCGCATTCCTTGAATGCGCGAGCAGCTGTATGACCTGCGTTGCGCACTGCGATTCGGCTACGAACTGCGATTGGTTGCCGTATGTCAGAACGACTGCAACGCGCTGCGCAGCATCGAAGTTTTGCTTGAATGTAGAGAAGGGGACTGAAAACATCTGGCTTGGAAGCAGTACAAGGAAGAAAAGCAGAAGTGCCGCTGCAAGAGGCACAGTGACTATCAGCATTAGCTTAATCAGGTCCTTTTTTCCTACTTTCTTTTCCTCGCTTGCTTCTTTCTTGTTTACTTTCTTCTCTTTTGTGGGTGTTGGAATAGGATCATCTCTTTTTATTATTTGGTCATTAAGGAGACGTAGCAGGAGTTCATCTGCGCGTCATTGCCGCTGGCGCTTAGCACAGTGCCGTATAGCGAGTAAAGGCTCATCCTGCTCGTGGCGCTGGTGGTGAGTATTATCACAGGTATGTTTGAACCTGCATAGAAGCTCATGCAGGAGTCAACTGTGGATGTGGCATTTCCTACCTTGCACGTCGTGCCTGAGAACGAGGCGATTACCGATTGCTTGTTCTGCGCCAGTGCAGTAGCGCTCAGCTTGCTTGCGCACGTGTACTGGCTTATCGTAGGAGTGCCGTTTACTGCTATTACTACAAACTTTGATGATGCGTACGCGCTCTCGAATGCTCCGAATGGCGCGGAGCCGTTCGCATAGGAGAGAAGTATGAATGTTATCGCCAAGTACACTACGATTAATGCTCCGACCAGTATGAAGACGAAACGCCAGTGCTTGTGTGTCCTTGGGTTGACTGCTATTTTGTGGTGAAGCTTCATGTACGATTTGAAGAACATCAGCGCTACGATCATCAGCATGCCTATGATGAGGGACAGGAATGTGCCCAGCAGAGGTGCGAGCGCGACTCCGCCCAGGTAACCCAGACCCAGAACGCCATGCCCCATGGTGCGTATGAAAGGACCGTCTATGGCCCTTGCAATCTCAGTAAGGCTTATCGGATATGTTGAGAAAGAGGCCAGCTTGGACGCGATGGCCATCAGCTGGTTTCTTGTTGGAGTGGAGTTTGTGATGTTCTGCAAAGTCACTGCGTTGTTAAGGGTGAGCTCAGCCAATGCAAGGCTGCCCAGTTCACTCGACGTCTTTCCTGAAAGCTGCAGTTCAAGTATCTTGGCAGTGTTGTTCATTGCAGTCGAAATCAGGTACGAGTACGTTGCGTTTACTCTTTTGTATGCGGTGGTCAGGTTTGCATACTGTTCCGCAAGCGTCAGGTTTGCCTGAATCAGGTTTGCGGTGAAATAGCTGGCTATCAGGTAGGAGTATGTGCTCCTTATTGCCATTACGCTGCTTGAGAGCGCGGAGTCTGAAATATGCGTGAGCAGTATTGCGGAATTGTTTACCACAGTGAGGTAGTTAGGTGTCGTTTTGTTTAGTATCTCATTCAGCTCTTCGAGCTTTGACTGCGACAGGACAGGATAAAGGTAATTCATTTCGTTGTTTGACGTCGCGTTTGCTATCGCAAAAACTTGCGCGCTCGAAATAGGAAGCGTGTTGATCTTGTTCAGCAAGAGAGTTACATTCGTAAGGAATGTTAATTTGTAGTCTACGCTGGCGCAGTATCCCAGTGAGGTGCAGTACCATGGGGCTGACGACTCCGAAACGTATGACGAGCAACCTGCAAGCACGTTAGGCGTTATGTCTGCCGTCGGTGGGAAAATTGCATTCATGTGGATGCTCTGTGTTATGTTCTTTATGCTTAAGAAAGAGCTGTTTATCGACGCAAGTCTGAGCAGCGCATTGCTCTTGTTTATGCCTGATATTGCATTGTAGAAGGCGATGAAGCTTGCATTCAGCGCATCATACTGCGTTCCGAAGTTCGCAATTCCCTTTCCAAAAATTCCTGCTGCGCCGTGAGTGGCGTCAAGGACCTTCTTGCAGTTGGGTATGAACTGGCATGAAGCGCAGTAGTTGGTCAGGTTGCAGGTCGTTCCTGAGCTGAGTCCCGTCTGGGACAGGCAATCGTTTATTGCTCCGGCTCCGGATTGCTGGTACTTTAGCATCTGGCCGGATAGACCTGTAAAGTTGGCCTGGCTGAAGGCGAGAGTCTGCGTGTAGTCCTTTATTATGTCATATATCGTCGTAGCGTTAAGCACCACCGAATAAGTGCCAGTTACGTTTATCATGAATTTTAGGGTGCTGCTTTGGTACATTCCAATGTATGCCTTGCCTGCATAGGAGAAGTTCAAAGGCACAAGCGAGTTTGTCACCGAGCTGCTTATGTTGTAGCTGCTCAGCAGCGAGTTCACACTGTTCAACGAGTATGCGCTTGCCACGTGGGGCGTGAGCGACATAAAAACTGCCAACAATAGTAATGTGCTTTTGCGCATGCTAAACACTGATTGGGAGTATAGCGAAGTGAAAATTTAAATAGGTTCTTGGGAAACGTCTGGAACTGTCTGCATCGTCGTTTAGCAGGGGAAGAGGGCAGGCGCGTGTTTTTGTTCAAGCGGAGGGATCGGCATCTGCTTGGCCTAATGCTGAACAAAGTAAAGAAGCAGGCAAATGGCTCATTGAATGATTAGCGTGCCTTGAGGGCGCTTTCTGAGAGAAGGGGGCTGTTCTGCAGGGTAAGTTTGCCTGCCTCTCGTTTTCCCTTGGATTGTGCTTACTGCGAGCCGCAGCGCGCATTCCAGGAGAGCAATATCCTAGTAAGCAGGACTTGTTTTTGAACACGAAGAACTGGCTTGCGCTATAGGATGAAAAACGATAAAAAAGAGAAAAGGAAGCCGGAAAAACCCGGCTTCCTAAAGCTGCCTAATTACTACCGTATACC
>Ga0208045_1000677_pt1 | contig 12555 bp, 9 predicted proteins | sample PL_2010_200m_FD_184160 | JGI IMG/M metagenome (GOLD analysis project Ga0208045, IMG submission 184160) | Freshwater microbial communities from Powell Lake, British Columbia, Canada to study Microbial Dark Matter (Phase II) - PL_2010_200m... | ecosystem: Environmental > Aquatic > Freshwater > Lake...
ATGACATAGAGTTAATTACTATATTTTAGTATATGTTATACCTTTGAAATTTGGGCTTTGCAGTGATATGGTGCTAGTTTAAGTTGTCAAAAGCATCTAAAGCCATCAAGAGCAATGGCAAGACAGAGCCATCAAGAGCAATGGCAAGACAGAGACATCAAGAGCAATGGCAAGACAGAGAAGGAGCACTAACTCTTCTCTGAAATAAGGGAGGTGGTTTAATCCAACTCTATTTTGCGTTAACATCCAGTAAAATCTCAAAACAGGAGTATTTTTAAGGCTTTGAAAGCCATTAAATCTGTTGATTTCAATGAAAATGCTAACTAGCAAGTCAAAAACTGTTTTTGTTATGACCTCAACTGATCCTCCAGGATGCCCAAGAATTTTGCTGTCTAACAAAAACTCAGCAGTACTCAAGGATGACTACCAAGGCAAGATGCGCGCTGGGAAGAATTTGCTGAAGAAACTCTGTTCATTTTGAAAGCGCAACTTCTTTTCTGTAAATATCATAAGCCTCTAAATGGAAGGGCCACTTTCCCACTACTACGTCAGTAAGCATTGCCTTCTCTATTTTAGGTTCTTCATCAGTCCATAAGGATCTGAGAAGTTCGGGACCTCTTCTTGACAGGTCTTCTCCGTTCTTGAATGCACAGAGATGCACCATATCATAATCTCCGTTGGTATTTATCGCTAAAGCATAGTCATTAACAGTCTCGTGCATGTCTTCTTTAATCATCTCATTCGCTAGCGCTTTAATAAGCTCTGTGTGTTTTTCGCTAGGCATCAAGGAAACGCAGTATGCATAAAATATCCTTTTGTCTGGATTCTGAACCAAGGAAGTAAATTTTTTTATTATTCCCATGGCGCAGAGTTTTTTTATTATATATGTCGCTCTGTCAGGCGTAATCTTGAGTTTCTTAACGATGTGACTAAGCTTGATTCTAGAGTCGTCATTCAGCATCGTCAAAACTACCTTCTCGCTGTCAGATAGCACTTTGGATTCTTTAATCAAGTCATTTCTTAAGGGGAGAACTCCTAGAAATCTCAAACTCACACTTGAGAATTTCAGCTCAGGCCTATACTTATTAAGAGCTACTCTAAGGTTCCACTGCCATCTTTGAAAGTCGCGAGGATCCACTCCTACGACGTAGAGGAGCAGGTCGAAGTCTCCTTCTGCAAGATATGCGTCCTGTATGAAAAATTCTTTCTTGATCGTTTGCTTGATTATGTCTATGCTCGGCTTTATCCCGAACTTTATCGTTATGAGCCTCCCCTCAGCGAATCCGAGCTTGCCCTCGTCAAGGTCCAGCGTGTAGACTATCTGATATCTGCTCTCCAGATCCTTGAGGACCGCATGCACGACGTGGTATGAGATGTTGAGCTTCTTCCCGATCTCCCTGAGAGACGCCCTCGAGTTCTCGTAGATGCTCATGAGCAGCTTGTATGGCAGCTCATTCCTCACATATTCCTGTGTCTTCCTCGAAGCCGGCATAAATACATCTCATAAGCGCAATACTATCGCGGTATAATCTACGCTTTTTAACATTATTTGAAATATCAGTCCGTTAAATATTTATATGGATAAGCACATATATGTTACTTGGGCATCATGGGATCTGAAATTTATGTTGACGGGGTGCGCAAGCTTGTTTTTTACAAGTCCACTCCTAACCCACTCTTTTGCGCACCTCTTCATTTTTACTTCGGTTATCACAATAAAGTCAACTTAGTTCTTGCTTGCTATAATGGGGAGTTTTATGGATGGGATAAAGAAGAACGCGAAGTGCGGAAGGGAGGCTGCTAAAACTTGCTTTTTGCTTTTGGAGCCTAAGAACCTTTGCAATTCCAGGGAGGTTGCGGAACGTCTGTCGAAGTTCAGGGGCGTCAAGGAAGTGCACCTGACAAGCGGCAGGTACGGTTTCATAGTATCCGCGAAGGCGGACTCTGAAAACGATCTGAGGCTGCTAAGCATGAAAATAAAGAAGGCAGGCAACACCAAGTCAATAAACATGGCAGTTAGCCATATGATCTACAGATAATTGGTGATTCTATGCGTCTGTTTTTAAGCAGGATTTTGAGAAGCAGGTTTGTAAAGGCAGCGAAGGAGCGTGAGAGTGCAGATGAAAAAAGGCAGGTTAAGTTCGTGCGGGAGCGGGATAACGTTTGGCGCGTCGTGTATGCGGATTGATATGCACAGGTCTGTTCGCGGGTTGTAAGAGCAAGGTATTTAATTGTAGATAATTAGGAGTATGATTAGGTGAATGTATGGATAAGACAATCTTGGGAACGGGGAGCGGACTGGGTCTTGTGAACGCCATTCCGACCATGGAAAAGGCAGGTTTCGGTGCACTGTTACGAATAGAAACTAAAAGCATAGGCAGTACTCTGCCAAACGAAGCAAATGAAAGGACTTTGCTAAAGGTGGATGAATTTGACATAGATCTGCGTATGCGAGACGAAAACAGCTCCCTGCTAGTAGGAACGGATGCGGAACTGGAGCAGTTGAACTATAGTGACAATTATAGTTGCGGGGCTTCGTGTGATGGCAGTTGCGGCATGTCGTGCGGTCACACGTGCGGGCATACCTGTGGCAATTCTTGCGGAGATAGTTGCGGAAACTCCTGCGGCAGTAGCTGCGGAAGCACTTGTGGATGTAGGGACTGAAGGCGGTTGGCGTTATAATGCCTGAATGTTGGAGAAGCATTGGCGAGGACGATGGTACTCATGCCGTCCTGAGTGAGCTTCTCAAATCCTTGTTCGGAGGAGACGCTAAAGAAAACTATAACATGCTTCTGTGCAAGGTGCAAGACCAAGAAAGACATGGTCTTGCAAACGGCAGTTGCGGGCTTGCGTTACTTGCAGGTTACCTTGACGAAATACAGCCGGCGCAGGGTTGGGACCGTCTAGCGCATAGTTACCTTCAAATTGCAGTAGAAGGAGTGGAAAATATGACCCACACAAACAAGTTTGGACTGTTCTCTGGGTTAACGGGCATCGCTTTTGTAGCGACATACCTGTCAAAAAACTTCACAAGATACACAAAACTGCTTGACGCGCTGGATGCCAAAATTCTCAGCCACAGCACCAGAATGTCGGAGTACATTGAAAAGCAAGAAAATGGTATGCCCACATCAGCATTCGACTTGATTGAAGGTGCAATTGGAGTTGGCGCATACCTACTGTTCACGAAAAAAGAAGCTGAAAACGCGACTCTCAAAACACTCCTAACAGCACTTGTATCAAAAGCCACAGACTGTGAAGGTCTGTTGAAGTACAGTACGCCAAGGAACCTTCAGGTTGGCTGGAAGAATGACTACTATGCACACGGAGGCTTGGATTGCGGGATTGCACATGGAATAACAGGATTGCTTTCTTTCCTTTCGTTGGCAAAAATCAACGATGTGATTGTGGAAGGGCAAACTGACGCAATACGAACAGTAGCAGAATTCCTGTTAGACAACAAGATGAAAGACACTGGTGGAGTAGAGTGGCCGGGAGTTGTGCCACTGAAGCTCGCGGAAAGCAAGGAGCTTGAATCATGCTGTATCGAAGACGGTTCAGGAAATATTTTGCACCTTTCAAAAATACAGATGCAGGCAGATGTCAATGACATGTGGTGCTATGGAAACTCTGGAGTCGCGAGGGCGATGTTCCTGGCAGGTGAAGCAATAAATAACCGAAAATATGTTGACTCTGCAATCTCTTCGATGAGTGCTGTTTATGATCGGGCACTAGGCGCTAACGGAACCAACTCCATCTTCTGCCACGGCACGGCAGGACTTTTGCAGGTCACGCTTAGATTTCTAAACGACACAGACCTGGAAATGTTTGATGTTGGTGCCCGCGAGCTACGCAGGCAGCTTCTAACGCAACACGACCCATCCACTTTATTGGGCTACAAGAATAGAGTAGACGGGGGAAAGCAGGAGGACAATTGCGGAGTCCTAGAAGGAACCGCAGGTATTGCCTTGGCGCTGCTGGCGTCAAGCTCAAACGTAGATCCGAAGTGGGATCGCATTTTCCTTTTGGGATAAAATGAGAAACGCAACTGAAGGCAAAAAGGCATTCGGGCGTAGAAATGCGCCCCTGTACGAGCCACTAGATGGATTTCTCATCAGAATGCCCGCATTGTCCATCGAATTCTACAAGGAGTTGTGTGAGGATTTGAAATTTCCAGGCAGGATTGCCAAAAAGCATTTGCGCAACAGGTTTATACGAAATGCCCTTGCCCTTTCTAGCATAGAGTTCTTCGATGCGCTGGAAAAAGCGATTGGCACTAAACAAATGAATGAAAAAGCGATTGCAAAACTCGCCTACTACCTGATCAGGATGTCTACAAGGCCCACGCCGTACGGCTTGTTTTCCGGAGTGGCGTTGGGAAGGTGGAGCAACGAAACAAACCTGAGGTTCAAGAAAAAGAGTATTTATTTCGAAGCAAGAGCAGACATGGGCTGGCTGTTGCCATTAGTCTCCAGAATCGAAAGCAACACGCATGCAGAAAAGGGTTTTAGCGTTATGGCAAATCAGACGCTGCAGCAGTGTGGCGACAGAATATTCATGCTAGAAAGTTTGCCCCTCTCGGATTTGAAAGCACAGCAGATAATCTCTATCCGGGCAACAAATGCAATAAAAGATATGCTGGCGCTGGCAAAGGAAGGAATTCCTTTCGAAGAGTTAGTTCGCACACTTTCTAACAAATATCACGTAGGGGAAGAAAAGATAAAAAAAGTGGTGCATGACCTTCTATCCCAGACGATTCTGATAAGTGACTTTAGGCCACCGATAACAGGCATGGATCCTCTAGAGTATGTGATTAAGCACTGTAATGGCGGGTGCGAGATAAATGAGCAACTCAAATACATAAAAAAACAGCTAGAACTTTTCAACGTCACTCCAGCAAGTAAGATAGAAGGCACCTACCGGAAGATATCAAAAGAGGTAAACAAATTGGCTGGGAGCGATTATAATAATCCTATACAAGTTGATTTTGCCTTCATATTGAAAAACGCCTCGCTGGCTCGCGAGGTGGGGGAAGAGGCTGCAAGGGCAGCCGAATTGTTATTGAGCATCTCTCCTTTTCCCAAGGGGCAACGGAATTTGGATGGCTACAAAAATAGATTCAGAGAAAAGTATGGTGAGTGGCGAGAGGTTCCTCTGATTGAATTGTGCAGTCCAGATCTCGGCCTCGGAACGCCATACGGGAAGGAATCTCGCATAGTAGACGCATCAATTCCTGAAAACCAAGCAAGAGACGAAATGTTGGCTAGCCTCGCGACTGCTTCATTGCACGGCAGGCAACTTGCAATTAATTTGGATGAAATCGCCTTGGCGAAGTTAAAAACGTGTGAACCATCACATTACACCGCTCCTTCCTCTTTAGACCTATTCATATCCGTAATAACAGGAGATGAGGTACATTCGGGAAATTTCAAGGTGCTTGTATCTTCAGCAGTTGGTGCCATGGCTGCTGGAGACGCGATGAATAGATTTTGCCATCTGTTAGGTCCTGCTTCTAGCAGGTTGTTTGACTCGATGAAAGAAGCAGAAACGCAGAACACGGACTGCCTAATTGTCGAGGCAGTAGGAATGCCGAAGAAGGTGCGTTCCTTGAATGCGGCAATACGTAAACCGCTGTGCGAATACGAGATTGCATTGGGGTTGAGCCCGGGCGTTTCAAGAGATAAAACAATCAGGTTGGATGAGCTAGTTGTAGGGCTCGAGAGAGATAGATTGTACATCCGGTGGGTTAAAGACGACAAGAGAGTAAAAGTGCACAGCAGCTGCATGCTTACTGAAAGCTTTCTGCCTACTTCACTCCGCCTGCTTTTAGACATAAGCAGGGACGGCGTTCCCATGCTGTATCATTTTGACTGGGGATCCGCTGAAAACCTACCTTTCCTTCCGCGCGTGGAATCGGGCAGAACAATTCTGAGGGCTGCACAATGGAAATTAAAGCAAGGTATTGGTACTGAAAATTTGCTTGACACAACTACGAAGGAGAATTTTTTAGGTTCATTGAAGAAATGGCGAGCTGAATGGCAGGCCCCGAAGTACGTGAATCTGCTACACAGGGATACAAGTCTGCTTCTCAATCTCGAATCTGCTGAACAGGCGGAGTTCTTGAGGCAGGAGCTGAAAAAGTCCAGCGGAAGGAATCTGGTACTTGAAGAGTGCATGTTCCCAAACAACGCAATCGTGCAGATTGCAGGAGAACATTATGTCAGCGAGTTTGTAGTGCCCTTGAAATTAAGAAAGTTAGATAAGAAGAGAATCGAAAGGAACTCTGACCAAAAAGGAAGTTTCATTAAACCAACATACCTTCCCGTCGAGCAAGGATTCAGATTCAAACCCTCCTCCACAGACTGGCTTTTTTCCAAGATATACGTAGCGGAAGAGTTGGAGGAAGCATTCATAGCTGACAAGCTATACGAATTTTCGACTGCATGCGTAAAACAGGGACTTGCCAGTGAATGGTTTTTCGTTCGCTATAAGGATCCGAAGAGTCACATACGGTTGCGATTCAAGGGCGAACCTGAACGGCTTGCGGGCACGCTGCTTCCAGAGCTGTGCAGATGGCTTGCAAATTTGACGGAACGGAGGGAGTGTTTGGACTTTTCCATAAACACGTACGAAAGGGAGGTTGAGCGCTACGGAGGAAAGGAAGGCATATTGCTTGCTGAAAACGTTTTTGCGATAGATAGCAAGATTGTCGCTGAAGTGCTACGTGCTAGAAACGGGCCGTCAAGGCCCATGGACAAGATCGTCATTGCGGCATTTACTGCAGATTTTCTGCTTGCTTCATTAAAAGTGCCTTTCGAAGATAGAGCCAAGATGTACTATGATTGGGCGGAAGGCACCATGCAACCCTACAAGGACAAATTTAAGGAAATGCTTGATGCGCTTTGCTCCTCCATAGAGGATCCTGCAAAGTTCGAAATCAGCATTGGAGGCAGTGAGATGGCGACTTCCTTCGGAAAGGAAAAGGAATGCTTAGAAAAGGTTGGTGAAGAGATTACGCGGGTGATTAGCCAGGAAAAACTGTGCCAGCCCTTAGGTACGATTTGCAATAGCTACGTGCACATGCACTGCAACCGTTTGCTGGGAACTGACAAAAAGGAAGAAGGGGCAGTGCTCGTTCTGCTAAAGCGCGCTTACGAGCAGTTGAGCCATAAGTATAATAAGGATAATAATTTCGATATAACGCATAGTGGTGTTTGACGCATGGAAGGGATCCGGTTGGAGGACAGGCTTTTCATACTCAACAGGGCGCTGTACCTCATAGACAACTATTTCGCGCACTGGGAAGCAGTACCTGACCTTGATGTGGGAAAGCTGTTCTACAAGCACGTAGACGCAGTGCGAAGGGCGAAGGACAGGTACGCGTTTGGGCTCGTGATGAGCGAGATTATCGCAGATCTGAAAAACGGCCACACGCATTACAAGGATTGGTGGCTTCAGAAGACTTATGGCATGCCCCTGGGCTTCTACGCCTTTTACCACGACAGGGAAAAGAAGTGGGTCGTGGTGCAGAGCGAAGACAAACGGATCGGGATAGGCGAAATGGTGTTGCGCATAAACGGACAGACCACAGAGGCCTTTTTCCAGAGGCAGAAAGGGTACATCAGCGGCTCTAGCGAAAGGGCACAAAGAAACGCCCTCTTCAACCATGCCTACTTGTTCCCGGAAAGGATGGCTGTCGAGACCGAAAGTGGAACGATAATCGTCGAAAGGACGAAAATGGGAAAGGCAAAAAGGCATTCCAGCAGAACCACCGGAAAGCTGCTTGACAAGAATTTCGCATACATAAGAATACTGAGCTTTGCCAAGCCCCTGTACGAAAAGCAGGCGCTTAAATTCGTAAGCAAATTCGCGAAATGCAAAACTATAATTGTGGATGTGAGGAACAACTATGGCGGAGGAACTCCTCTGAAGCTTTTGGGCAAGCTCATGACCCGCCCTTGGAAGAGGTCAATCGCCGCTTATGTCCAACCTCTAGCGGGTCTGGAAGTGAGCAGGGGTTTCAAGGCGAAGGAGCTTTCGCACGGCCACATGTTTAAGTACGATGAAAGGAAACGGATCAAGCCTGGCAGGAACCACTACAGAGGCAAGGTCATTGTCCTTACCAACGAGCAGACAAACTCGGCAGCAGAGGACTTCGCGCTCACTCTCGCGGAAAACAGAAGGGCGAAGATTGTAGGCGCAAGGACAAGGGGAAGCAACGGAAACGGGGAACTCTATCAACTAAAAGGCGACATCTGGATGCAGTTGGGCATATATCGCATTTATTTCAAAGACGGATCCGCATTTGAAGGAGTGGGAATAAAGCCGGACGTGGAAGCATATCTTACTATAAAAGACATCAGGCAGGGAAGGGACGCCGTTCTTGAGAGAGCGGTGAAACTGGCGAAGTCTTAGAAAATTAATTGAACTGATTAAATCGCCCACCTGCATGGTGAAGCGGCCAACAAGCAATATAAAGTTGCTCTGAAGAACTAGATTAGGAGAGAGAATGCTTACCGAAACGCTCGGCAACGGCCTGCGAACGTCAGTCCTCGAAAGGAAGGGACTGGAGTCCGTGGGGATCGGATTTTGCGTAAACTACGGTGAGCTTTCGGATCCGATGAGATTGATGGGCCTCGCCCATTTCCTCGAGCACATGCTTTTCGTTGGCACGAAGAAAAGGATTTCGGGAGGTAAACTAAAAGCTGAGCTGCTTAGGCGGGGCGTTGGCTGGAATGGGGAAACTCATTTTGATTCCACATGGTATGAGCTGTACTGCCACAAAAGCCTTTTTGAAAAGACCCTAGACATAATGTCAGACATCACGTTAAATTCCACTCTGGAGGAAGAAGCGGTGGAGACAGAGCGCAAGACCATAATGAGCGAGATAGCAAAATGGACGGGCAACCCCATCGCAGCAATCTACAACGCGCTGCCAGCCTCGCTGTTCCAATCCGAAAGGTTCGACTACTTGGCTCAAGGCACAAATGAGACCTTGCAAAGGATAACGAGAAGCGACCTGCGGAAGGTGTACTCTGAGAACTACGGAGCAAGGAATTCCTTCCTCGCTGTGTACGGAGCGGTTGAAGAAAATAAGGCACAGAAACTCGTGGAAGAGATGTTCTCAAGTCACTCGGGCGGATCAAGGGGAAATGAAGTTTCAGTAAAAAGGAGAACTGCGGGCAAGGACATCGTCATCAAGCAAGAGGGCATGAGGGAAGCTACCCTGGCGCTGGCATTCGACACGACGAAATACAGCGGCGTCACCAACGCAGAGAAGGTTGCTGCTGCGGATGTTGTTGCAGACATGCTGAGCAATAGGCTGCGCATGGAGCTCAGGGAAACGCGTGGGCTAGCCTACAACATGGAAGCAACGCACATGAAGTTCGCTTCCTTCAGCTACATCGAGTGCACCGCGGGAGTTAGGGAAGTCGACGTAAAGCGGGCGAAAGAGATAATGCTGGACGTGTGCGAAAAAATCAGCAGGGGCGAGATGAACAAAAAGGAGACAGAGGAATCAAAGGCAGGCATGCTGATCTCCAGGCGCCTGAGCTTTGAAAGGTCGCTGTCGATGGCAAAGGACAGATCATATTACGGCTTGCTAGGCGCGCCAAATTTCATTAGTTCCTATATTAGAGCACTTAAGGAGGTTTCCCTTGATGACGTCCGAAAAGCGGCTTCGGAATGCATTGATACTTGCAAATGTGGCACTGTTTCTTTCCTTCCAAAGGCAAGCAAATAATCTGAAGCTGCATTTTTCGCGTGAGCGAAGAACTCACCGATAATGCGCTCCGCTCAACATAAATTTCTTTCTTGCAATCGTTCAGGCGGAGTCGCAAAGGCAGACCCTGCACAGGACGAACAGAAAGAAGAACATGCCATAGCCACAAAGCAAAAGCCGGCCTGAAAGGGCAAGACTATAAAGCGTTGTTTTCCGAACTGTATCTGTGTACAACACAAAAATAGCAGAACTCTTCGATGAGATAGCGGACATGCTCGAGCTTGAGGGCGACGCGCGCAAGTTTGAGGTGTTTGCCTATAGGAAGGCGGCCATAACCATAGGCACGCTCCAGGAGGATGCAGGGGAGATATTTGAGAAAAAGGGGGTTGCGGGTCTGATGGAGCTTCCCGGAATAGGCAAGGGGATAGCGGGCAAGATAAAAGAGTATGTTGAAACGGGAAGGATCTCCAAGTACGAGGAACTGAAGAAGATATATCCCGTTGACTTTGCCAACCTGACAAAGATACAGGGAGTCGGGTCAAAAAGGGTTTTCAAGCTATACAAGGCACTTAAGATAAAAGACATAGATGGGCTGAAGAAAGCGATCGAACAGCATAAGATAAGGGAGCTGGAAGGGTTTGGGGAGAAGAGCGAGGAAGAGATAAGGAAAGGCATAGAAAGGCTGGAGAGCAGCGGCGGAAGAATGCTGCTTGGCACTGCGCTTCCCGAAGCGGAAGCGATAAAGGAAAAGCTGCTCAGGTCAGGTCTGGTGGAACATGCGGTGATCTGCGGCTCGACACGGAGAATGAGAGACACAGTAGGCGATTTGGACATACTTCTCGTATCAAGCAAGGGAGAGAAGGTCATGGACTTCGCTTCTAGGCTACACGAAGTTGAAAGAGTTGTGGCAAAGGGGCCCACCAAGACGAGCGTGGCGCTGAAGATAGGCATAAACTGCGACTTCAGGCTTGTTGAACGCGAGAGCTTTGGCGCTGCGGTACAGTACTTCACGGGCAGCAAGGACCACAACGTAAAGCTGAGGGAGATAGCTATAAAGAAAGGCTACAAACTCAATGAGTACGGTCTCTTTGACAAGAAGAACAGGAATGTCGCAGCCGGAGAGAATGAGGACAAGATATATGAGAAGCTGGGACTCGACTGCATGGAGCCAGAGATGCGCGAGAACAGGGGCGAGATAGCGCTTGCGGTGCAGCACAAGCTTCCTAGGCTGTTGCAGCTTGGGGACATACAGGGCGATCTGCACGTTCATGGCAAGCACACGGATGGCACCGAGACTCTTGAGGAATTGGCTGAGGCAGCGATGAAGCTGGGAAGAAAATACCTGGGAATGGCAGACCACTCCAAGAGCGAATACATCACAGGCGGCATGAATGACAAGGAGTTCGAGAGCTACTTCGCTGAGATAGATGACGCAAACGAAAAACTTGACGGGAAAATAAGGCTGCTCAAGAGCGGGGAGGTTGACATACTCAAGGACGGCGGGCTGGATCTGAAGGACAGGACGCTTGACCAGATGGATTTCGTGCTTGCAGCAGTGCACAGCAGCATAAAGATGGAGAAGAATGCAATGACGAATAGAGTCGTGAGTGCGCTGAACAGCGGATGCGTCAACATACTCGCACATCCTAGCGACAGGCTGATACTGCAGCGCGAGCAGCTAAGCATCGACATGGACAGTGTGTTCGACGCCGCAAAGGCGAATGGAGTTGTAATGGAGATTAACGCGTTTCCTGATAGATTGGACCTTAATGACGAGAATGCGATGAAAGCGAAGAAAGGCGGACTCAAATTCAGCATAGCAACGGATGCGCACAGAACATACCATCTTCAGTTCATGCGATACGGGGTCGGCGTTGCAAAAAGAGCATGGTTGGTGAAAGAAGACGTCATAAACACGAAGGGCGTAGAAGGTCTGCTTAAGTTTTTCAAGAAATGATGCTTGTTTCCTTTCTTTTTATTTCTTTTTATCCATAGGTATAGGACTACTATGCGCTGTTTTGTAACGATAAAACCTGCAGACAAGATTCGCGCTCAGTCCGCAATGGAGTACCTCATGACCTACGGGTGGGCCATATTGATTATTGCAGTTGTACTTGGCGCGCTGTTCCAACTCGGCGTTTTCAATTCATCCTCTTTTTCACCAAGGGCACCGCCAGGAGCCTGCCAGGTGTTCAGGCCAAGCGGTCCTGGCACAACTACCAACATCAACCTGATGGGCGTGTGCACTGGGCTGCTGCCGCAGTATGTTGGGCAGTTTAATGGGCAGAGTAGCTACATAGATATAGGAAATGGCGCTCTTCTCAATATTCCTGCCACAGTCACAGTATCTGTTTGGGCGAGGTACAATGCCTACGGGGGTGGTGGGCTGGCCTATTCTGTAGTAGTTATAAAGGGAGACAATGGCTTTTGGAACTACGTGATGGAAGACCCAAACAACAAAATACGCTTCAGGGTAAGGGCAGGCACAACTGACAATTGGGCTTGGGACGCAAACACCTTGACACTGAACTCATGGCACCATCTCGTAGGCACGTATGACGGAGCGAACATAAAGATGTACAAGAATGGAGGATTGGTCGGTATAATGCCTCAGACGGGCGCACTCACAATGAACAGCGTGACCGCCAAATTCGGAACGTATCAAGGTACAAACTACAACTTCAACGGTTCCATCGCGAACATACAAGTATACAACACCTCCCTTTCTGCAAACGAGATACAGGCACTTTACGTCTCAGGGATGGGAGGCGCGCCTCTGTTGCTGCAGAACTTAGTTGGTTGGTGGCCGCTCAACGGCAACTCCAATGACTACA
>Ga0208045_1000683_pt1 | contig 12421 bp, 7 predicted proteins | sample PL_2010_200m_FD_184160 | JGI IMG/M metagenome (GOLD analysis project Ga0208045, IMG submission 184160) | Freshwater microbial communities from Powell Lake, British Columbia, Canada to study Microbial Dark Matter (Phase II) - PL_2010_200m... | ecosystem: Environmental > Aquatic > Freshwater > Lake...
ATATAAAATATTGCATATGCTTAGGGAGACTTTAAAAACAATCGTTCGGTCGCAACAGGAGTGGATTGGCCCTGTTGAAAACGAGATCCCCAGAGAGCACTTGGATTGGTTTACTTCGCTTCCCCCCTTTGCTTATATGATCACGGGTGTACGCAGATCAGGAAAAAGCACCCTGCTCCGGCAAGTTATGCGAAATCACGGAATATCTAATTATTTCAATTTCGAAGATACCCGGGCTGTAGGATTTGAACTGAACGATTTTCTGGTCCTCGAAGAGGTATTTTTAGAACTTAACGGAAACGATACGCTGTTTTTTTTTGACGAGATCCAGGATGTTCCTGATTGGGAGCGGTATGTCCGAAGCGCTACGGAACGGAAAAAGACCGTGGTCATTACCGGTTCCAATAAAACCATGTTAAGCAAGGAATTGGGTACAAAATTGACGGGTCGTCATCTCGATTTCGAGGTTTTCCCCTTTTCCTGGAATGAATTTCTTCGCTACTTTAATCTTCACCGATCGGCCGATGATTTCAGGTTGTATCTGACCAAAGGAGGATTTCCCGAATACCTTGAAAAAGGGAAAGAAGAGATCTTTTCCGCCCTGGTCTCGGATATTCTGGTTCGGGATATATTCTCACGTTATAATTTAAGAAACCACGAAACTTATAAACGAATCGTGCAATATTTGCTGAGTAATACAGGGAAAGAAACTTCCTTTAATAATCTGAAAAACACATTTGAAATCGGTTCTGCCAATACAGTAATGGATTTCATGAATTACCTGATGGATTCTTACCTCTTCTTCCTGGTCCCACGGTTTGATCATTCGCTGAAGGTCCAGGCACGAAATCCCAGAAAAGTTTATGCGATTGACCATGGACTAGTAAATTTTTCTTCCGTCTCGGGATCCCCCGATCTGGGGCGGTTGCTCGAGAATGCCGTATTTCTGCATCTGCGGAGAGCGAGCAGAGAGATCTGGTATTTCAAAGGGAGGAAGGAGTGTGATTTTATCGTGCGGGAAGATAAAAACAGATTTCTCCCCATCCAGGTTTCCTGGCAATTAGGGAGTCAAAATGAGAAACGGGAAACAGAAGGGCTGCTGGAAGCCATGGACCAACTGAATTGTCGACAAGGGCTTATCATTACGTTTGATCAGGAGGATCAGATCACAAAAGAAAATAAAATCATCCGGCTGATGCCTGGGTGGAAATGGATGAAAGAGTAATGAAGAACTTTATCAGGGAAGGGTACCATCCCTGGTCATTATCTGCTGTATTACCTTCAACAACCTGTACGGATCATAGTCCTTGTCAATTTCAGATTCCGGAATCTCATTAAACGGAACAATCAGCTGGTTGATCTTAAGGTCATTTTTAATGATCCTGGCCATGCCTCTTAATGGTTTTTGTTTTGGAACGAATCCTGGCCGGAATTGAAATGCCAGCTTCTCCGCCATCCACCGTACATGCTCCATCGGGGCAAGCGCCGCAAAATCGGCCTCTGTCTCATGGGGGTATAGCAGTTTGATTGTTGCATGGCGGGCCGAATAGATATTCGAATCTTCCAGGCGATCGCTCAGCAGTTGCCAACGATGGTTGATCTTCAGTGTCTCCAGGGAGAACTCCCGTGGAAGCTGAAAGATTGTTCTGATCTTCTGAAAAATGGCCTCATCGATCTCCCTGACCGGGACTTGGGTGGTTAGCCGGATGGTCAATAAGGTCTTTTCCAGGTCCCGGACCGCACCGTCCAGTGATTCAGGATTATAGCTGATAGCAGCCTGGTCGAACAGCATCGCCAGGAGCTCCCTGAAATCATATTTTATGGCATAAAGATAATTAATGACCTTGGCCATGACCGTGATCCGTTCGTTCTGGTCCACCAGGCTTGATTTGTTGAACGAATCGGTAAACTGCCTGAAGAAGATGATGCGGAATTCTTCAGCTAGTTTTTCTTCGAACTTGGACTGATCAGGTTTGCTTTTTTGAATCTCTGTGGGGTGCGCCAGGGATGAGGGCCTGTAGTTCAATAGTTCCACAATACCGGTCTTCTCGGGAAGACATACGATGACCTGGGGCGCTTCCAGCAGTTTTTGAAATAATCCTGCATCCTCAGTAGTGGCAGCTTCCTTCTTCACGAATTCAACATTCCGGTTATACAGGAACTGTTTCAGCTTTTTCGCCCGGAGCACCACTTCGGCATCCTCCTCGCCGAACACATAGACACGCCGCAGCTTTTTGTAATCTTCTTCCGCAATGAAATGTTCAGTGCAGAATACCTCATCGGTCTGGGCGATGACCTGGTAGTAGAGGTAGTCAGCCATATACGGGTAGCTCTGCTTCAATTCCCTTTCCACCCGTTCGGTATCGGGAACCACGATCAACACCCGGATATTCACCAGGTCTCTGTACCGGCTCAGGATCATGTTCTCAACCAGGAAGGCTTCGGCCGTTTCAGTATACCCCGACACAAGAATGACGATTCCGTCTCCTGATGGATTTTCCCTGCCGGGATCGTGGGGAGGATAAAGGTCCCAGATCCTTTGGGCAGCCAGCTGACTGGCATTGAACACGTTCAGATCGAGTTTTGAGGTCCCGTATTCAATGTCCAGGTAATCCTTGAGCAGGTTGAAGTTGTGGAGATTCTCCATGTGAACCAATCCGCTGACATGAAAATTCTCTTTTCTCCGGGAGCAAATGTCGGAGATAAACCGGGCCGCCTCGATGTTTTTATCATCCGAACCCATCACCAGGATAAATTGCCTGGCCCGCAGGAGTCCGGCATTGATCCAGCAACGCTTTTCAAGGCCGTCCGAGATGAAAACGATAATCCCCTCTTTCCGGATCCGGTCCAGGTAGATGCTTTCCGGATCGTGTTCGATCACCACCACTTTTTGTTTGACTTTGTGCAGGTCCGTAGCAAGAATATACCCTTTCAATCCCAGTCCGGCTATGATGGTATGATCACGGTAAGCCAGCAGGACCTTCAACCGCGACCACCATCTCCTGAAGTGGCTGATCACGAGGACATAGACTCCATAACCAACAATCAGGGTAGCCAGGTATCGTGCCACCACCAGCTGCCAGTTATAGACCCCCGATTCGTAGGATTCCATCTTGAACATGAGGATGGTATCGTACAGAATGCTCAACGGATCAGTCGATCTTCTGACCTCGTTGATGCGGTAACCCCAGTAGCCCAGGATGATGACGATGAGGATCAGGATGGTGATGAATAGCGGCGCCAACCGTTTGAGGTTGTCGTGGTGGCTTTTGGATGAGGGATTCGGATCCATATTTATGTTTTTGTAGGATTCAGGATTTGTCAACCGGATTTGCTCTTTTACTGCTCAATCTCAACTCAACCATCTCAAGATAAGACTGTACATAACGCGCTTATAACCTGATAAATATGCATAAAAAGGAAATCCCGGCATGTACTTTGAATTCTTGAATGTTCTCAAAGATACATAAAACAAATCATGTAATCATGAAGACACTGAGCATCGATTTTGGTTCGGCCAATAGCCTGGCAGCCTGTACGGATGACCAGGGGAACATCATCCTGATCCGGCATGACGGGCAATCGGCAAGCAATTCAGATACCAAGCACCTTCCATCCTTTCTTGCCTTTCATCCTGACGGATCGGTGAGGAGCATCGGCCAGGAGGCGAAGTCGTTGGCGGTCACTCATCCGAAAGAGGTTGTCTGGGGGTTCAAGCGATTGCTTGGTCTGCCATATACCTACCTGAAAGAGCAAGGCGAACTGGACCGGTTTACTTACGACATTCTTCCCGACTGGCACGACGGTCAGTGCCGCTGTGCGGTGGGAAAGAATTATACCCCGGTGGAACTGGTCTCCATCATCCTGCAGAAACTGAAAAAAGATGCGGAAGAACAGGCAGGCGCTCCGTTCGATTCGGTGGTACTCACCGCACCGGCTTACTTTGACAGCAGCCGCAACAGCCGCCTGAAAGAGGCGGCACGAATGGCCGGATTCGACCGCATCCTCATCCTGGCCGAACCGGTTGCCGCGGCCATCGCGCGGAATATGACAATCGATTCCTCCCGGCAGATCACCCTGACCTGCGATCTAGGGGCCGGAACACTAGACATCAGCCTGGGGATGATCTTCCGTTCCGATGACGGGGAGGTCCGGTATGAAACCCTCATCAACACGGGAAATACCAGTTGCGGAGGGATCGATATTGATTATCGGATCAGCCGGTATATCCTGGATCAACTGACATTGAAAGAGGTCCCGGCCGATTCCCGGGGGGAACTGCTCCAGCTTGCAGAGGAGGCAAAGATTACTCTTTCACGGGAACAGGAGGTGTGCCTTCCGGTGGATATCGGGGGTGAAGGCAGATCGGTCACAATCACCCGTGATGATCTGACTCACACGTGTAAAGAACTGCTGGACAGTTTCCGGAGCCAGGTTCTCGCTGCGCTGGATCAGGCAGGGTATTCACCGGATAAGGTGGATACCCTCATTCTGATCGGAGGCCCCATCATACTACCTATATTCAGGGATCTGCTCGGGGATATTTTCTCGGGGAATGCCAGGGTACTGAGGCAACTCGATGCGTTCTACCGGGAGAAAGAACAGGGGATGGTGAACCGCATGACGGCCACAGCCATCGGCGGCGCCATGTATCATACCTATGTGTCCGACAGATGTCCGTTCGGATATGGATTCGAAGAGATCGTCATCCGGGATGAAGAGATTGAGTACAAACCGGAGATTCTGATCCCGATGAATGCGGTCTACCCGCATCCCGGAGGAGCGCTTCAGGTCAGGTACAGCAATGGGATGGGATTGTATGAGTTCAAGCTGATCAAGCAGGTCCCACTGGCGGGATCCGCTTCCTGCGAGTACAAATTCGTCAGCATCCTCAAATTTGCCGTGAAGAATGCGTTCTTCACGAACATCGTCTGTGAGATGTCGATGAACGAAAACAAGGAGCTGGTGGTCCGAATCCGGAACCTATCACGTCCCGACGAATCGGTCGAGTACATCGGCGCCGATATCGATCCCTCCTCCGAGATTACCGTGCAGTATCCCATCCGCGCCAAACGGCCGAAAAACATCCAGTACAAGGCCATGGAGGTCATCCCTCCGGAAGAGTCGACGCTCAATGGTTTTACCGAGTGGGTGGTGAATACCCTGATGCTCTCGGTGATTTCATCGGCGAAGGAGAACAAAAAACCGATCGACCGGGTGGAGCCGGTAATGAAGGAGGTGATCTCGGAATCGAAACGGCAACCTGTCCGGTACCAGCAACTGTTCAACCAGGCAGGATGCCTGCTGCACAACAGCTATTCGCTGGGGATGCTGGATCCCGGAACGAAGTACACCCTCGAATGCGACCTGAACGACTGGCAGGACCAGTTATTCACATGCAGTTTTACGTAACATAAAAACAGAACATCATGAAAAGAGACGACCACCAGCAGGAGTTGCATTTTCTCGCGGATAATTCCTTCGGGAACAAGGATTACGAGACTTCCGAACAATATTATCACCGGCTGATCGAAGCCGATCCCACGGAATACAGCTACCACAGCGGGATCTCCTTTGCCCTCCGGTTGCAGGGGAAGCTGGATGAAGCCGTAGCCTCCATTGATCAGGCGATCTCCCTGAATCCGCAGGATGCAAACCTCTACTGGATGCGCGCTGCCGCCATGAAGAGCTTTGCCTGCAAGCAATCCGATCTGACCATACAGGACAGGAGAGAGACATTCAGGCTAAGTATTCCGTACGAACAGACATCGCTCTCGCTCGATCCGACCAGTGAAGAGGGGTGGCTCGACCTGATCGAATCACGAATCTGCATTCTCGACTTTCATGGAGCCATCGGCGACCTGGGCCGGTCGAACCGGTATATCCAGCGCCTGCGGCTGATCTGGGCTTTCCTGGGCAGCCTGGCGTTCATCCTGGCCGGGATGGAGACCGATCCGGAACTGGATTCCATCTTTTTTAACCCGGACGCCTCATTCAGCGCCTGGTGCCTGATTGAACTGGAACGGTTACTGAAAGATCTTGAACAGGAAGGGTTCGATCCTTCGCGTCTCGGTGAAGCGCGGGTATATTTGGATCATTTCATAGAAAAGAAGGGAAGGGGTGGCTTGCTGATGAGGTTGATCTGATGCTCAACACCCCGTTGGCCAGAAACATACGGCAAATTTATCCTGGAGTTTTCCGGCAGGAAGTGTATTATCAGACGCGCCATTAAAAAAAAGCCATTCATCAATCCGTATAAAACCGGCATCTTCCACCATCCGTTCAATGGTTTTCCGCCTGTCGAGCACGTTGAGGTTGGATTCGATCAGGATTCCTCCGGGTTTCAATAACCTGTAGAAAGAATGCAGTGATTTCCGGATAAACTCATCTGATCCGTTTCTGAATCCGTTTTCATTCAGAACGATGTCGAATAATCCGAACCGCTCCGGTAGATGCGGATCATTCAAGTCCTGGACTTCACAGGCCAGGATTTCCCCACCTTCCCTATGCATCGGGAGCAGTTTTTCCACCAGATCGACCCGTTCATTCGTATGCCTGTCACAGCAATAATATCCGTTTTTTGTATAGAATGTGGTAAAATAATACTGCAGGCAGGCAGCGAGTTTTCCGACAGGAACCTCCCGGGTTCTGCATGTTTCCACCGCGAAGGGGGATTTATCGATACGCACAACCTTGTGACCCATATAAACGGCCAGGTCCGACAGATACGAAATGCCTGTTCCCGCATCCAGGATCTTCAACGGGGATGCAAACCCGAATTTCCCGGTCACCCATAGCAGGTGTCGGGGATCCCGTTCAGTAAAGCTTTCGGCCATGCCGGTTTCCAGTTTCTCCCTGTAAAAGTTATCCCACCAACCGGCATTATTCCAATTGGGAGAGACATAATCTGCTTCCGTAATTTCTCTGTCCATAAGTAACATTAGTTTAAGTCTGTTCATGAAACCGACCAACAAGATTTCTTTTCCTGTTCCCATGTATTGGAGTAAGCCTTCTTCAAATTGGCAGGATAGAATTCGGGTAAGGGATTGTACTCCATCCTATTCCATCGCTTTTTGTTTCATGCAATAAATTCCCTTTCCGATGTTCTTCAGACATTCACTGATTCCTTTGATTAATTCTTCGTCAATGTACTGAATGTCAGGATCAAGTTTTGACCAGGGCTCCAAGGCTGGGTGAATCAGATTTATTTCATCCCGTGGAAATCCCTTTTTCCATCCTGTTATCTTTTTTTCAGCCATCCACCGGTTATGTTCCATTATTGAGAGAATTTCGATCTCGGCACGGCTAAAATCAGTTATAATCGTCTCCTTACTTCCAAGGTTAAGTATTTGATAACCAAGGCACCTGATTTTCACTGGGATATGATCGGCTGCCTCGCGATTAGATTCCCTGTATGACTCATTCAATTCCTCCCATGTTTTATGACCAGGCTTTTCGGGATCTGGAAATTGCATTTGTTTTTTTAAGTACGTTTTTTTCTGGGAATTCAAATAAACCGCATGATGAATTTGTGCTAATTTGTCCTGTTCTTCATTCATTAGTGTCTCAATTAATGTAGCGTCTTCAAGCATTCCAAAAGGGATGACAGGAACTCCCGGATTTTGGCAATCTTGATTAGCATGTAAAATTTCGGCCATTCCCCTGTTTCGGTTCAAATATGTCAGAATTCTTGGTTTTTTGTCTTTGATAATCCGGGCAAGCCGAAGCGAAATAACCAGATTTAGGTTATCATTAGCTATTTGTCCTTCATCTTTTAATCCGTTTTCTTCATAACAAATAGCATATGTTACAATCTTTTGTGCTGCGTCTGTAGAAGTACAAAGCCCAGATAATTTATCGAAATAGATAGGATCATCGTGTTGGATAGGTATGCAGGAATAACAATTACAAAAAGTATCGTCAACTGAATACCGTCTTGCGAAATCATTCCAGCGATTTTCCCCGTCAGAATCAACAATAGCAATATTGATAGGTCGTTGGTTGGCATAATGTCCAATTTTTAATGCCTGTAAGGCAAGCGCTTCACCCATTTGGTGAAATCCTGCTATTATCAACAATACCTCATCCTTGGACGAGGCAGTTATCGGTCTATGATCAAGATAATATGTAGCCAGAGCCTTTCGGGCGCTAACCGCAAAGATATTCAGGCCTTTGACATTCACTTCGAAGGATTCACATGGGTTGGTAAACGTTTTATTACATTCAAGTTCAGAACGAAGCTTTGGATCTTTTATAAACATCCAACACTTTGTTTTACTAATTGGCAATTTCTTTTTACATAACAGGTTCTTTTTTACAGGTATTGTAAACATTGCGGCAAGATTGATCGCAATGGTAATGTTCGTATTTTCATCACTACAAACCGTAAAAATGTGTTTGGCTCTCTTAAATTTTGCCCTCATCAAAGTTTTATCTTTTCTTGCATCTCCAATAATAACTGGAATTCCCAGTTTATGTGCTTTTCTTATTGATTCAATCTGGCTGCTATCCTCAATGGCAACGACATGCTGTCCTAAGTGAAAGAACTGGTATGCCAATCTAAGGCCTATCTTCCCCAGACCACATATGATCACATGATTCCGGTAAAAATTCAATCCGAACAACCTAACCTCGTCATGAAATATTTTGAAAATGGCAATGACCAATGCTATCAGGAAAACCGCGGCAGCCATCCAACGGGCAATTTCCATGTACCAGTTTACAGGCGGGGTGAAATGAGGCGTATGTAAAATAAACATCTGTAGAGTTTGATAGAATACATTGCCCGGATCGACGTGTTGATGCTGTTGGAATTCATAAATCCATACACCTATGATTCCGAATATGGATGCGGCTAATCCGAGGAGAAATATGATCCACCATTTCCACCCAGAAAGATGGATATCCTTAAAAAAACCAGATTCTGACGTCATAATAAACAAACTTAAGTTCAATGGTAAATCTACAAATAATTCTATAGCACATAGAACAATATTTTCACTATTTTTGATAGGATATTTTTAACCTATGCAGATCCTTGTTTTTACAAAGCTATTGCACGGGGAGGTGGAAAAAAACCTGCAGGACTGGCTCCCGGATTCAGGTCGCCAATCCGTGGACGTAATCCTGCAAAACGGGAAGGTCACCCTGATTAAAAAAACCGATTCTGAAAATGCAGCATCGCATCTCCGGAAGGCAAATTTCCTGAATTGCGGCATCAGAAGGGATAAGATCGAACTCTATCGCGCACTGAAGCTTGATACGAAAAGAGACCGCACCGCTCCCCGTCGGATCATTGTCAACACGCCGACGGTCGGCGGATTCAAGCGAAGTTTCCACCCGTTTATCAACAAACGGTATCAATACAGTGATCCTCCCTGCGTACTTTTTATCCCGGATGCGGTGTTTGAATCTCTGTGCAGCGAGAAGCCTGCGAAAAAAGTCAGGACCGATGACAGCGACCCCATTGCTTCACTCCTGCTCGAGATTTCCCGGGAAGAGACGGCGCAAAAACTTCGCGAAGAATACCTCGGGGAGTCTCCGAGCGCACGGTTGACGCGTGCTATGATCGTCCGGGCGTCGAAATCGAAATCACCGGTGCTGATCCTGGGGGAATCCGGAACAGGGAAGGACACGATTGCGCGAAAGATTTTCAAATATTCTCAGTTCTATAACAAGGAATTCTATGTGGTAAATTGTTCTGCCCTTCAGGAGACCTTGCTGGAATCGGAATTGTTCGGACACATGAAAGGTAGTTTTACGGGAGCCATTGGAACCAAAACCGGATTGTTCGTGGAAGCGAAAGGAGGCACGATTTTCCTGGATGAGATCGGGGATCTCTCCCTGGCAAACCAGGCGAAAATCCTCCATGCGGTCGACCAGCAGGAGATCCGTGCCATCGGTTCCAATCGAACAGAAAAGGTGGACGTACGGATCATTGCGGCCACCAACCGGAACCTGGCTTCCATGATCAATCAGAACACCTTCCGGGAAGACCTTTATTACCGGTTGAATACCTTCACGCTGATCACATCTCCTCTGCGGGAAAATCCCGGGGACATCCCCATCATCGCCTCCTATTTCTGGTCGACAATCAATCCCTCCCATCCGCTCTCATCCGGATTTTTAAATTACCTGCAGGAATATCCCTGGCCGGGCAACGTCAGGGAACTGAAGACGTTGCTGAACAGCCTGGTGGATGTATTCGGCCAGATCTCGCCTACGGCTGAACATGTTGAGATGATACGCAAATACCGGAAAGAGGGGTTGGAACAGGCAAAAAACCTTACGGAGGATGATTTTTCGAGGGTGCTGAAGATCCAGTGCCGGAACCGGGTCCTCGAGTTTCAGAACATCCTGCGTGCGATGAAAATCGAATTGCGTCCCGTTATTAATAACCAGTTACCCGGAAAGGGACGTGGCGCTGAGATCAGGAAGATCCAATCCGCCCTGATGCGCGAGCTGGAAAAGGTGGAGGACTTATGCAGGGAGCCGATTTTCTTCAAGGACCTGGTATTGTTCGACAATATCAAGCGGTTCCGGTACATCCTTGAAAAACATATTGCTACCTGGCCCAAATCTCTGCCGCTGTTCGGGGAAATCTGGAATCGGGAGCTGGAATTGCTCCATGATGACATCAATAAGGAAATATTCGAAATGATCTGGGGGAAGACGGATATGTGAGGGAAAAGAAACAAAAAAAGTGAAACGTGGTTGTATACTATAAGTGTCATATGCCGATGTGCGCAAGTTAAATAATTTCAGATCGTCATGTCACATAAGGTTTTTATTAGTCACGCATCTTCTGATAAAGGAATTGCGGACAAGGTCTGTAGGAAGCTTGAAAACCAGCGCATCCCATGCTGGATAGCACCGCGAGATATCAGACCTGGTACAGAGTATGCTGCGGCTATTATTGAAGCCATTGATACATGTTCGGTTTTCGTTCTGATTTTTTCAAAACATGCAGATAACTCTAATCAGGTCAAGAGAGAAGTAAATCAGTGTGTCGATAAAGAAAAAATCTTATTGACATTTAGAGTAGAAGACTTCGAAATGTCTGACACCATGCAGTATTATTTAAAGAATACTCATTGGCGAGACGGTTTTGAACAACCATTAGATCAACAATTAGGAAGACTTGTGGACGATGTACAACATTTTATTAAGAAGGGTTCGGATGTAATTGATAATGGGATACCTAAGCTTCCTCCAAAACCAAAGCTCCGGAAATATCTCTTCATTCTGATCATATGTACTTGTACAGTCACTCTAATCCTTCTGTGTTTGCATTTTTGTTGGAGAAGACCTGCTGAAAAATGCGATGCGTTCATTGGCGCGGCCTATTGGTTAAATTTCATCGTTTATGATCCTGTCAATTACGATCCATATATGAATATAATGCCTTCTGAGTCCAGTATAAGGAAAGATATCAATATTCTGAGGACCTATGATTTTGATGGCCTGATTACCATGAATTGCAAAGGGACGCTTAAGCATATTGCCAGAATTGCCAAAGAAGAGGGTTTTAATCAGGTAATTGTTGGAATTTATGATTTACGGGATGAAGAGGAATTGGAGAACGCAATTTCTGTGAGTAATTGGGCAGATGCGTATTGTGTCGGGAGCAGAGGATTGAACAGATTCTATTCAAAGTCAGAATTGAAAGATGCTGTTAAACTCCTAAGAAGGAAAACTACTTGCTGTATCTCAACAACGGAGTCAATTGTAGATTACCTTAAAAACCCGGATATCATTTCAATGATAGATTTTTTATTTCCTGATGTCAGTATTACAGATTCATGTTTAACTCCGGAATATGTCTACGATTCGACTATCAAAACTGCGAAATATGCTGCAGAAAAATTTCAGTCATTCAACAAGCCAATTTTTCTCAAAATGATTTCCTTCCCATCAGGAGGTTCCGGATGCTTTTCAGATCAAAAACAAAAGAATTTCTATTATCTGATGTTAGAGAAAGCAATTGAACGGAAGGATATTCCTAATTATATCATTTTTACCTTCATGAGTGCCTTTGATCCTGTCTGGAAAACAGATGAAAACTTCTGGCCTGTCTACGAAAAATATACAGGTCTTTTCACGTCGGATAGACAACCTAAACCTGCTATTTTAGAAGTGCAGTGGAGAAAAAAGCATCATTAATACCGCCAAAATCACCATTAATTATCTCATTGACCTTAGGTACATGGCTGATTTTATGCTCGATAAGTTGGTATTATTATTATAATACCGTTCCTGAAAAATTCGGGAGACTTCCCTGGCTGTTTTTCCAGTCCATACAGATCTGGTGGGCATTATTCTGGCTTTGGGGTCTTCATAACTTCTGGCATTATTCCTTGAACTGCCTGCCGTTTTTTAGAGAAAAAAAAAGGACTGGCATGACAGATGTAGCCCAGGAAAT
>Ga0208045_1000684_pt1 | contig 12411 bp, 12 predicted proteins | sample PL_2010_200m_FD_184160 | JGI IMG/M metagenome (GOLD analysis project Ga0208045, IMG submission 184160) | Freshwater microbial communities from Powell Lake, British Columbia, Canada to study Microbial Dark Matter (Phase II) - PL_2010_200m... | ecosystem: Environmental > Aquatic > Freshwater >...
CAGTTATTAATAACTTATTAATAGTAATTAAGGCACAATAGATAGTGTGATAAAAGGGGATATGAATGGCCAAGGATTTGTTAAAAATCAAGGAAGACGATGAAAACGAACAGCAAAGGTACATTAGGGAGCTCAAAAATGTGCTGAGAGACGATGTGTTTTTCGAGGGCAGAACTGATCTAGAGGTTACGCGAGGGACTAGCATACTAGACAATACTGCAGACATAGTGGGACGCGTTAGAATGGTGAAAACATTTGGGTTTAGCTCTATCGAAAAGGATGAAATAGCCGTAATAAAAGAAATGCCTAAACTGGGATCGTGGGAATTTAAAGAGGCGATACGGGCTAAGGCAATAATTGTTGAGAAGGGAGGAATAAAGGAGGATTCTCTTTATGTTCTCAGGAAGCTAAGGATTCCGGGCATCATACTGGACAAGATTGGGATATGTGGACCTCTAAATGATGGAAATATTCTTGTGATTGACCAGGAAGTAGGTATTGTTTACGCTTTGAATGAAAGAGATGCTCTTGCTCAGCTGGCAGAGCATTTCTCTACTTCTATGCCTAAGCTAAGGAGGCTTGCCGAAGAGCTGAAGCTGCCGCTGGACGACCCAAAATAAATTAATTCAATAAAACAGCGCATTCATCTCCTTGCATATACCATTCCGCGCGCCTGCAGAGTGCGGAACATGTTCGCGAACAGGAAAGATGGTTTTGTGTACGTTGTTTTGTATCCGAGGCTTTTGAGTTTTGCAACCACGTCCCTGTAGCCGAAGTAGCACCTTACCGCTATCTCGTCGAACGCCTTCGCGCTCTCCCTGTCAAGCGAATGCAGAATCCCATACTCGCAGCCCTCGCAGTCAAGCTTGAGTATCGCGCCGCGTAGTTTGTACTCCTTGATTACCTGCCTCAGGCTCACTTGCTTTGCAGCTTCCATTTTCTCCAACCCGAAGCTGAAACTTTTGCTGAACTTATTTCCGTTCTCGCCATCGCTTGCGCTTATCGCCTTGTTGACCATGGCGATTTTGTCTCCCATGCGCGATGCTCTTGCGTTTCTCACTCCCATCTCGTACAGGCTCCTTACCGGCTCGAAACCGATCACTTTCTTGGCATTGCGCCTGATAAAGTAGGTTGCCGTATCTGCAGCGTAAGCACCCACATCGACAACTGTCTTGCCTCTTACGTTCAGCGGATCGTAAAACCTGACGTTCCTTGGTTCCTCTCCCTTCTTCCTTCTCTTGTTCTGCTTTATTGAAAAAACAAGCGCGCGTATGTCCGATTTCCTTACGCTCTTTCTTCTCTTGCTGCCGCGCAGCCTTATTTTTGCTTCCTTCATCGCGCCGAAATACACAAGCACCAGGAGTGGCCAATCGGGTGTTGCACTGATTAGCGGAAACAGGTATGCGCCCGCAAGCTCTCTAAAGTACTTGCACGCCGCTATGGGCACATGCACGACAAGCCTGAGCCTGTCTGCGGTGTCTATGTTATGGAGTATGCTCATTGCCAAACACGCCTAGAGTAGAATGCTTCCTATTTCAATATATAAGTTTTGATTGGCTCCGCTGATTGGCATTAAGAATAAGGAAAAGAAAAATAAAAAGAAAAGAAAAAAACAAAAAACAAGGCTGCCTTTACCTTTACTTCATTGCACCCATTGCGGATCCAATAAAGCACAGCACGAATCCCAGGATAGATGCCCACACCATTTGTGAGTTTGTCCAGGTCAGTGCTATCAGGCTCAATCCAGCGACTGCCGCCGTCTCAAGGCCCATAAGGCTTATCTTTGGTCCGTTCATTGCAGTGATCTGCGCGAAGCTAGCCATGAATAGGGCTACTGTTGCGATCACTGCCGCGCCAACGAAGACAGGTACCCAGAACGATCCGCTGTTTGCGAATGGGGTTCCAAGTCCGTAACTGATAGCGCTTGGACTGAAGACCACTCCTAGGAAGACCAAACTTCCAAGTAGTTCCAGTACGAATGCGCCCCAGTTCTGTTTTGCTTTTGCCATTTATATCCCTTGTATAGAAGAAGAATCTGAAGCTTCTTAAACCTTTTCCTAGCGCATACCTTGGGTTTGACAAATAACGAAGTTGGTAGAGAGGTTATTGAATGCTACCAAAGGGATTAGGGTGCGGAATTGGCTTGTTATTTCCCATATTGGGATGTGAATACGACATTTGTCGGAACTCCGTTGTTGTTGTTTCCAGAATAGTCGTTGGAGTTGCCGTTGAGCGGCCACCAGCCTATGAGGTTCTGCAGTTTCATTGGTGCACCGCCCATCCCTTCCAAATAGAGGGCCTGCACCTGGTTTGCTGAAAGGGAGGCGTTGTAGATTTGTATATTGGAGATTGAGCCGTTGAAATCATAGCCACTTACTCCTCCATACCTGCCGATATAAATTATTTCATTTATATTATCAGAAGGCGATGAATAAGTAAAGGCTTTCATCAGCATATTATCTACATATATTGCTCCTGAAGAGCCACTTCCAGCAATTAAAACATAGTGCCAATTTCCGTCGTTGAATGAGTTTGATGTGAATTGCCAACTTCCTATAGTATTACTCCAAAATCCAATTTTACCTGTAGTAACTTCAAGAGCATATCCTTGGAATGGTGTAGCTGAATGATATTTTTGAACAATAAATTCTTCGGAAGTTTTAGTTGTTTTTATCCATGCTGAAATAGTGATCGCACCAGTTATATCTAAGTTCATCGCATTTCCAGCATTGACATAGCTGCTCGCGCCGTTGAACTGCGCCACATACTGCGGCAGCTGCCCCGTGCACACGCCCATCAGGTTGATGTTAGTTGTTGTTCCTGGCCCACTCGGCCTGAACACCTGGCAGGCTCCTGGCGGAGCCCTCGGTGAAAAAGATGATGAGTTGAAAACACCTAATTGGAATAAAGCACCAAGAACCACTGCGATTATCAGTATAGCCCACCCGTAGGTCATCAGGTACTCCATCGCTGATTGTAATCTAAAAGAGTTCTTCATGCTACTTACCATATTGAGACGTAAAAGTTACTGCTGTTGGCACGCCGTTGTTGTTATTTCCGCTATAATCGTTTACATCTCCGTTCATCGGCCACCAGCCGACTAGGTTCTGAAGCTTCATGGGCGCGCCGCCAATGCCTTCAACGTATAGCGCCTGGACTTGATTTGCTGAAAGTGATGTGTTGTAAATCTGGATGTTTGAGATGGAACCAGGGAAATAGTATAAAGAAGACCCCGCCCATTTACCTATTAAATCCAGCGCGCTCCCAGGGTTGTTTATCGCGCCACTTGCAGTTGTGCTAGATACTGCTATACCATTCACGTAACTTACAATTTTTGTGCCGTTATATGTAAATGCTATAAATTCCCACATATTCATAGGTACGGTGATAGAAGAAGTAGAAACCCAAGCGGAGGTGTATACAAAATTCTTAAATGTGATTGAACTGGAAGTATTGGCCGTTTCACTGGCAAGTATGTAGCCACCAACATTACCTGCCGTATCCCTGTTGAATACCATGCCATTCACTCTATAAGAAGTAAAAAACGCCCAGGCAGATACTGTGATCGTACCTGTTATTGCAAGGCTGCTCGAATCTGGTATGCTTACCGAACTGGTTTGTCCGTTGAACTGCGCCACATACTGCGGCAGTTGGCCTGTGCAGACTCCCATGAGGTTGATGTTTGTTGTTGTCCCAGGACCGCTTGGCCTGAAGACATGGCAGGCTCCTGGCGGAGCCCTGGGCGAGAATGAGGATGAATTAAACACACCTAACTGAAACAATGCGCCAAGAACAACCGCTATGATGAGTATGGCCCAGCCATAGGTCATCAAGTACTCCATTGCAGATTGCGCTTTCGGATGAGTTTTCATGCTACTTCCCATATTGTGAGGTGAACGTTACGGCTGTTGGCACGCCGTTGTTATTATTACCAGAATAATCATTAGCGTTGCCGTTGAGCGGCCACCAGCCGGCGAGGTTCTGAAGCTTCATCGGAGCGCCGCCAATGCCTGAAAGGTAGAGCGCCTGTATCTGGTTTGCTGAGAGTGAGGTATTGTAGATTTGTACGTTTGAAATATAGCCATTAAACAGTTCTGAAGACCGTTGTCCTATTAACATAGAATTAGACCAAACAAACGCTTGCAGGTTTGTGCCCGAACCTGCATTCACTCCGTTTATATAAAAAACATAATTTCCGTATGAATCATAAGTCACTGCAACAAAATTCCAAACGTTGTTTTGTACTGCTGATGTTGAAGTGCCTATGTTAACAATTCCTCCTTTTACAAGGCCAAGAGTTGCTGCTACTTCAACCCTGAACTGAGGGTTCCCGTTAGCAGAACCACCTATAATTGTTCTTGTTGTCGAACTTATGGGAGTAATCCATGCTGAATATGTAAAGATGCTTGATTGCAACATTGTCGAAGAAGGGACTGTTATAACGCCAGTCTGTCCGTTGAACTGCGCCACATACTGCGGCAGTTGGCCTGTGCAGACTCCCATGAGGTTGATGTTTGTTGTTGTCCCAGGACCGCTTGGCCTGAAGACATGGCAGGCTCCTGGCGGAGCCCTGGGCGAGAATGAGGATGAATTAAACACACCTAACTGAAACAATGCGCCAAGAACAACCGCTATGATGAGTATGGCCCAGCCATAGGTCATCAAGTACTCCATTGCAGACTGTAATCTTGGCGATTTTCTCATTTACCTACCATATTGTGAGGTGAAAGTCACTGCTGTTGAAACTCCATTGTTGTTATTGCCTGAATAATCCTTCGTGTCTCCGTTCAGTTGCCACCAACTGACCAAGTTTTGCAGTTTGAGAGGGGCACCTCCAATTCCCTCAAGATAGAGCGCCTGAACCTGGTTTGCCGAAAGGGACACGTTGTAAAGTTGGAAATTTGCAAGATACCCCTGAAGATACTGATGTAATGAAGGTTGCCCATAAGCGCCTATGACTGAAGGATTTGTAGAGCCAAGCAGTATGTTCTCTTGAGGAATTGTTGGTGTGGTTGATTGAGCATCAACATAAAGGGTAACGGACGTTCCTCCAGCATAAGACCATCCCACAAAATGCCAAGCGTTTGAAGACAGCCCAGGACCTGCATAAGCAGCGCTACCACTGAAGAAGTATAAGGCATTACTATAGCAGTAGATTAATGCCATTTGATTAGTAGCTATCGTTCCATAGTTGAATATTATCGGATAGATTTGAGGATTAGTGATGTAAACCCATCCGACAAATGAGCTCGGTGATGATCCAAGTGGAAACCCAGTAGTGCCCGTGCTGATGTAGCTGCTCACGCCATTGAACTTTGCGACGTACTGCGGCAGCTGCCCCGTGCACACTCCCATCAGGTTGATGTTTGTTGTTGTTCCCGGACCGCTTGGCCTGAAGACTTGGCAGGCCCCTGGCGGTGCACGTGGTGAAAATGATGAGGAGTTGAATACTCCGAGTTGGAATAGCGCACCGAGCACGACTGCGATAATCAAGATTGCCCAGCCGTAGGTCATCAAGTACTCCATCGCGGATTGTGCTTTCGAATGAGTTTTCATGCTACTTCCCATATTGCGACGTGAACGTTACGGATGTCGGAACGCCGTTGTTATTGTTGCCAGAGTAGTCCTTCATGTCTCCGTTGAGAGGCCACCAGCCCACGAGGTTCTGAAGCTTCATGGGAGCGCCGCCCATTCCCTCATTGTAAAGCGAAGCTATCTGGTTGGCTGAGAGGGAGGCGTTATAGATCTGCCCGTTGGCCATGTTGCCAGCATAATAATCCTGTGGAATAGGACTACTACTACTTTGAGCTCCTATAAACAGATTTGCAGGGCTTGACACGCTGCCCTGCTGAGCTGAAATACTGAACTGGCTGTCATAAGCGCCATCTTTATACAGTATAGCATTGCTTTGTCTGTTAAACACCACTGCAAAGAAGTGCCATGAGCCATCAGCATAAATGCCAGAACTGCTGCCAGTTAATCGAAGGGCAGAACCATCGCAAAAATATACATATAACCTATTGTTATCCTGCGTTACTACTTGAAACCCGGGATTTGTATTAGGGCTCCAATATCTCTTAACAAATAAGGGATTTGTGGTTTTTCCAGAAGTTTTTGTCCATCCAGATATAGTGAAGTTTTGTGTACCTAGATTTAAGCTTGCTCCGCCAACGTTAACATAACCACTTAGCCCGTCGAACTGCGCCACATACTGCGGCAATTGCCCCGTGCAAACTCCCATGAGGTTGATGTTGGTAGTTGTTCCAGGACCACTCGGCCTGAAGACCTGGCATGCACCCGGCGGTGCTTTGGGTGCGAAGGAGGATGAGTTGAAAACGCCGAGTTGGAATAAAGCTCCAAGTACAACCGCAATTATCAAGATTGCCCACCCGTAGGTCATCAAGTATTCCATCGCGGATTGTAGTTTTGAATTTCTTTTCATGTCACTTACCGTATTGTGAGGTAAACACTACATTTGTTGGCACGCCGTTGTTGTTATTGCCGCTGTAATCATTAGCATTTCCGTTGAGCGGCCACCAACCGACTAGGTTTTGCAGTTTCATGGGCGCACCTCCAATCCCTTCAAGGTAGAGAGCCTGTATCTGATTCGCCGAGAGGGAGGCGTTGTAGATCTGGATGTTCGAAATTGCACCGTTAAAATAGAGTGGAGTTGTTCCAGGGCTGATTCCAAACTGAAGTGCTTGCGTCGTTGTGATTGTTCCGGGCGTTCCAGTCCAAGGCTGCGTGTTTTTCAAGACCCCATCTGTATAAAACTGTCCTCCAGCGTCGTTTGCCGTAAACACTAGTTGGTGCCAATTTCCATCATTGATGTAGCCACTACTTCCCGTTTGCCCAATATAGCTGGTACCGCTGATATAGTAGTATCCCCAAACTCTTCCTCCATTAAACCACATCATGAACCCATTGTAAGAGCTAGCGATATACTTGTTCACAAGACATTTGTTGGCCGCTTCAGAGTCAGTCGTTTTCGTCCACACAACCACACTCAAGGGATACGCATTCAAACCCGCCCCGTTCCCTACAGAAACATAGCCACTCGCCCCGTTGAACTGCCCCACATATTGCGGCAGTTGTCCAGTGCACACCCCCATTAAGTTGATGTTCATCGTTGTTAGTGGTCCGCTCGGCCTGACGACCTGGCAGGCTCCCGGAGGCGCCCTAGGTGAAAATGAGGATGAGTTGAAAACGCCGAGTTGGAAGAGAGCACCAAGCACAACTGCAATTATGAGTATGGCCCACCCATATGTCATTAGGTACTCCATCGCTGACTGTGATCTGAGTGTTTTTCTCATCTATTTCCCGTATTGCGAAGTGAACGTTACGGCGGTTGGCACGCCGTTGTTGTTGTTCCCGCTGTAGTCATTAGCGTTTCCGTTTAGCGGCCACCAGCCCATCAAGTTACGCAATTTAATGGGCGCGCCACCAATTCCCTCGAAGTATAAAGCTTGAAGGTCATTCGCCGAGAGGGAGGCGTTGTATATCTGAACGTTTGCGATCATGCCGTTAAAATAAAAATTATTGGGAGCCCCCCAGCCAGCCATCCCTATCAAAACGCTTCCCGTCCCAGGGCCAGGAGTTTTTGTAGTTGCCTGCGAAGTTGCAGTTCCATCCAAATATGCCATGAACGCTCCGCTTTGATACGTGCCAGCCACCATGTGCCATTGATTATACGATGCTGCACTGTCAGAGGATATTCCTCCAAGGCCAGTGACCGGATCTCGTAGGTCCATGCATACTTTGTCCTGACCCCCCGAGGCTCTGAATAACAGAGTAGTAGGGGATACGCTTTGCCATCCAACGATTCCAGTTCCTTCCCAACTTGGAGAGGTCATATAATTTCCTGGATTAACCCACGCTACATATGTAATTGAATTCGCTCCGAATGGATAAGCGACGCCCACGTTTATGTAGCTGGTCTGCCCATTGAACTTTGCTGTGTACTGTGGCAACTGCCCTGTGCACACGCCCAACAGGTTGATGTTTGCCACAGTTCCGGGTCCGCTCGGCCTGACGACCTGGCAGGCTCCCGGAGGCGCTCGTGGTGAAAACGACGAAGAATTGAAGACGCCGAGTTGAAACAGCGCGCCAAGCACAACCGCAATAATCAAGATGGCCCACCCGTAGGTCATGAGGTACTCCATCGCTGACTGTGATTTGAATTGTTTCTTCATGTCACTTACCATATTGTGAAGTAAACGTTACTGCTGTCGGAACTCCATTGTTATTATTACCAGAATAATCATTAGCGTTGCCGTTGAGCGGCCACCAGCCCGCAAGATTCTGCAATTTCATAGGAGCGCCCCCTATGCCTTCTAGATAAAGGGCCTGGATCTGATTTGCTGAGAGGGATGTGTTGTAGATCTGGACGTTGGAGATTGAACCATTGAACCACCTGTTTGCGTCACCTCTTGCACCAATCAATACCTTTGAACCTGCAGTGGAAAAATAAGTAGATGCGGTAGAGAGAGTTTGCTGCACACCATTCAAATAAAAAGCAATGTTTAAATTGCTCGTGAATACCATCGTCCACTGCTTCCATACGCCAGCGGATAGATAGCTGCTAATTCCGTTTAAACCAACCGGGTTATCACTTCTTCCAAGGAGAATCTCATCATTTGTTTTATACAATCCGAATATTATTCTGCTTGTCGCATTTGTAGCAGGAAAATTAAGTAGAATTCCATTCTGCGATAGTGTACTTGGATTAACCCAAAATATAAATGTAAGAGGATATGTTTTTGAGGCTAAATCAGAACCAACATCAACATAGCTGCTCGCGCCGTTGAACTGCGCCACGTACTGAGGCAACTGCCCTGTGCACACGCCCATCAGGTTGATGTTTTGAGAGGTTCCTGGACCGCTTGGCCTGAAGACCTGGCAGGCTCCTGGCGGAGCCCTTGGAGAAAATGATGCTGAATTGAAGACACCGAGTTGAAAAAGTGCGCCGAGTACTACAGCAATTATGAGAATGGCCCATCCATAGGTCATCAGGTACTCCATTGCTGACTGCGATTTAATATGAAATTTTGGGCGCATCAACTCCAGTAAGCATCACAAAACAAGATTAATAACATTTCTCTGTTTCTCATCATTTGCCTGCATCTTCATCCCGTTTATGCCAAAAATATTCGGACTCTGTATCTCCCGCGTGTTTTATCCGAATATTCCTGTCCTCGGTGGAAAGCGGGGGCAAGCTGCTTCCGCATTGTTTTATCTGAATACTTCTGCCCTTTTTTGGCTTTATCCGAATAAGGCTGTCTTTGGCTCTTTGGCAGGCTGCTTGCGCCATGGCCAGGCATCCGCTCAGGGAAGGCTCTTGCGTAATGTTTGGTATTGAAAATGACAACCTACCTTGAAGAATCGCTTTTTAATGCTTCATGCTATATGTTATGCGATTTGATGCGACTGGCTTTCGTTTCAGACAATGCGTTCCCGTGGTTCAACGGCGGAATCGAGAAAAGGAGATTCGTGATAATGCGCCATCTCGTTGAGAGCGGCAACGACGTTCACTGCTTCACGATGTACCGCCAGGGAATGCCACGCAAGGAATTTGTGTACAAGGGGATAAGCTATCACTGCGTCGGCAAGGCGGCCGGCTGGCAGGGCATGTACACCAACAGCGGAAAGAGGAGAAGCATAACCTGGCCTCTCGTTTTCAGCTTTCATGTTTTTGCCAAGATACTTCCCTACAAGTTCGACGTCCTCGACACGGACTCGTTTCCATTCCTTCACGTGCCTTTCCTATACTTCTACTCGCGAATACGCCGCACCAAGTTTGCAATCACCTGGCACGAGATCTGGACCAAGGAGGTATGGAAGCAGTACATGGGCAAGCCCGGCCTGATCGGCTATCTCGTGGAGTGGATGTGCGCGCGCTTTGCAGACATGCACATAGCAAACGCCAGCACAACCAAGACGCTCATGGAAAAGGAGCTTGGAGTGAAGGCGAACAGGATAATAGTATTCCCTGCGGCAGTGGACAAGGATGAGATAAATTCCTTCCTGTCCAGGCACAAGTGCAGCAAGAAGGACAAGTTCATAGTGATCAACAGGCTTGTCAAGCACAAGAGGGTGCAGCTTGCGATAGAGGCAGTATCGCATACGAATGCAAAGCTAGTTGTCGTGGGCACAGGGCCCGAGCTCCAATACCTGGAGGGCTTTGCAAAAGAACGCGCACCAGGCAGGGTTGTTTTTGAGCATGCGGTCAGCACGGACAGGCTCTTCAGTGAGATCTGCGAGTCGAAGGCGCTGATAATGCCTTCCGAAAGGGAAGGGCTCTCGCTTGTCACGCTAGAGGCGCTTGCGCTTGGAACTCCCGTCGTCATTGCAGACACGAGCTCGCTTCCGCGAGAGGTAAGGGTCATGTGCTTCGAGGCGAAGGAGAAACGCCTCGGCGAACTTCTAAACAAGATACTGGACAACTACGCGCCTTATGGAAAGCACGCCGATGCGCTGCGCAGCAGCGTAATGAGCGAATTCTCAGGAGATGCGGCTGACAAGGCGTACAAGCGCATAGACGAGAGCTAGAAACGCACGTTGAAACGTATTTATAGCTTACATCATATGATATAGCGTTTACATGCCAAGCCGGGAAACAAATTTTGCTCTGTTCGCGCTCGTTTCGCTCCTTTTGCTAGCAATCCTGACCGCAAATCCTTCCGCGGCTGCTTTTTGCGGAAACGGCTGCGGCAGCTGCGCAGGCAGCTATTCGCCCAACACGTGCTCGAGCACTTCTAACATATTGTCTCCAGGTACATGCTACGTCTGCGACACCTTTAACACAATATACACGCAGGCTCTGAATGGAATCTCTTCCGGCAGCATAGGAATTGGGCAGACGCTCTCACCCGCCAGCAGCGTGGACAAAAGCAACACGGATAACGCGATGTGGTTCCTTACCTGCCCGTTGAACCCGTACGTGTCGACAAACCAGGTGGGCGAGTGGCTTTTCTACACATCGCCGTATAACAACAACAAATACGCATTCATCGCAGGAGACGTCTGCACCGCAGATAAGGAAAAGCTCATCACGACACTTTCTCTTCCTGTCAACATCATATGGAGCAATGAGGAGTTCGCAGCCGCCAACATTGGCAAAATAGAGGTTTACAATTCAGGAAGGCTCGCGATCAGAAACCTCGCGTATTCGCCAATGCTTAAAAGCGGAGGCATCAACACTGTGTCAAGCAGTTTCTCAACCAACTCCTACGTATTCGAGCAGATTCCTGCAGAGGCGCAGAAGAGTTTGTGGACATGGAGCGCCGCCTTCGCGGACTTCCCTGGAACAGACGTGAAAAACACGCAGACTGTCAACGCCATTCCAAAAATGCAATTGGAGTCGGGTGTGCATCTCTGCGAGTACAAATATAATTTCTCTGAGACGACGACGCTCAACACAATGACCAACTACTATGTTCCTTTCAACAGCGCTACATTCAACCAGGTTGAAAATAGGATAGATTACACAACATTTAACACTCCGATACTTCCGATATTTGGCTACGAGAACAATGTACTAAGCCCAAACCTTCCTGTGATGTCGAGCTCGTATGACATATTCAGCCCTTGGAATTATGCTAATCCGTTCAACGCGATCAATCCTTTCCCTATAGACGTGCCTGGCAGCTTCCTTTTCACATATTCAAAAGAAGGCGCAAACACGCTCGGCACAGCGCCCTCCAACACGCTGGCATCTGAAAACGCACTCCATAACGCAATCCAGTTCTATATGGGAGACTTCTACAGGCAGAGCGAGGAAAACCTAGGCACATTTGGACTTAGCGATCCCAACATAGAAAACCCCATCTCGATTACTGCTGTTGCTAACAACTACATCTTCATATTAAGCAAAACAAGCGGAAACGTCTATTATCTGAGCGTCCTGAAGAGCATTCCGAAGGGATACTTCGACACGCACGGAAACACGACTCCGTCTACGGACAAAATCTGGTCAACCACCAATGAGGAAACATGGGACAGCTCATGGAAGAAACAGTGGGAATTGATGGCAGACGTGCAGTACAGCGACATGTATGTCGTCAGCAAGATAGAACTGAGCAATTATCTTAGCGCATTCGTGCAGAAAGTAAGCTCGAGCCCTAGCTGCACGGGAAGCGGAACGTGCAGCAACATAGACAGCTTCACTCCGCTTAACATAAGCGCGGACTCAGCAGGGGACGTTTACATAGCGGGCAAGGCGAGCGCGACATACTCGCAAGGCGAATACTGGCAAACTTCCACATACCCGGGAATTCTGGGAATTCCGGGAGTCACCAGCGGCGCTCCGGGTACGAGCGACATATCCGCCACCACTGGCGATTGGTCCACTACATCTGGTGTCGGCGTTCTCAATGAGATAGCGACAAGCCCCGACGGCACTTTGATATATGC